>Ga0208138_100428_pt1 | contig 18570 bp, 23 predicted proteins | sample AntRauMetaRauer3_FD_184786 | JGI IMG/M metagenome (GOLD analysis project Ga0208138, IMG submission 184786) | Saline lake microbial communities from Rauer Lake, Antarctica, in enrichment culture - Antartic Rauer Lake 3 Metagenome Rauer3 (SPAdes)... ...
TCCTCGTCAAGGCGGTTGACGAGAAAGTTAAGAAGCTGGTCCTCGTGGATCTCACCGTCTGCTTGTTTGGTTTTAGACACACCTTCAGCAAGCAGACGTTCTAACTAAGCGGCTTTGTGAAGTACTGAGACTCGTAACGTCGTCCTCGCCTATCGTTTCGAAATTATCCTTGGAGATGGGCATCGTTGGTATCAATTTGTATCAGTTGGTATTAGTTCTTATCGCAGTCCGATTCGTCTGTGCATCTCGTTGTAGGTCTCCTGGTCGTCGAAGGACAATCGCCGCTCTACTTGTGAACTCATTGTAGAGTACGAAGGTCCGAGAACCCCCGCACCCCTCCTGGGGGTAATAGAACCATCGTGACGGAAGACAGCGTGTGACCGACACCCTGCGATGGCTCCCGCCGATAGCGAAAAACAGCGTTGAACGAGTCCACGAAAACGGTTAGACGGGATTTTGAGCTAGCGGTCGTCTTATACTCGCTTCGGTGAAACGACGGGACATGACCAGACGTGGTGTCGTTGCCGTCCTCGCGATCGTCGGAGTCGTTGCTATCATCGGAACTGGAGCCGTGGTCGCTGGAATCGGTCTCTGGCCGATTGGCGCTGGTGGCCCGTTCGGAGAAGAACCCCACCCACCGGCGCTCCTCTCGTTCGAGTCGGCTGGCGCCCACTGTACCGATGATTTCTCTGCGAACAGTTCGACGTCGGTCGCCAGCGGCGGTGCAAACACCGAGATTACGCACGCCAGGAACGTCTCGTTGCCGGGCCCGTCGTACGCGATCGGCGGCCCGACGTTCGAGCGGCAGAACGAATCGACGTACGTTCTCTCGATACCCATCGAGGACACGGACAAGGCGCCGCGGGAGTGCCCCGGCGTCGCCCGGTACGAAGCGACGATGCGCATCCCCGCGGGTGACGATCCATGGCGAATCGTCGTGAACCACGACAACGAGACGGTCACGACTATCGAAGGCGACTCGGAGAGTGGGGTCTCGGGCGGGTCGGCGAGCGTTAGCCAGTCAGTCTCCGACGAGCACACAAATCAGACCGAAGCGTGAGCGAGAGGGTTCGTCTATCGACTCGACGGCTCAGTATTCCGGCTTTCGGACGCGCAGACACGGTACTGGGAACCAACAAGCACAGTCTCACTTTTTCACCCCGGAGGGAATAGATACGGATATGACAGCAGGTGACGCTGCGAAATTCCTGGCGGGGTCGCCGGAGCGACGGCGTCTATTGACCTCCCTGTCAGCCGACCCCGCGACGCCGGCAGACCTGGCCGAGACGCTCGACGTCTCACGCCGGAGCGTCCAAAGACACCTCAAGGACCTCGTCGACTGGGGCTGGGCGACGAAAACGGACGGGCGCTACGAGTTGACCACGACTGGCGAGCTCGTAGTCGAGGAACACACGACGTACCTGGAGGTACTCGACCGGATCGACGCCTTCAGTCCGCTCTTTCGCCACCTGCCCGACAGCGACCACACACCGGAGCTACGGTGGCTGCAGGACGCGACACTCAGGTCGGCGACCGAGCAGCATCCCCAGGCGCCAGTCGAGTTCTACATCGAGCGTGTCCGGGCGTTCGACGGCGACCGCGTCCGGATGATCGCCCCGGTCCTGAGTCGGTTGTTCCACCGGGCCCACGCCGACCTTGCCTTCGACGGGGTACACACGGAGCTCGTTCTCTCGGCGTCGACGATCGCAGAAGCACGCGAACTGAACCCGACGGAGTTCGACGTCGTCACCAGCGTCGACGTCCTCACGGTGTACGAGTACCCCGACGACATCGAGTTCGGACTGACGCTCGGTGACGACCGGCTGCTCATTGGTGCCTACGACGGCGATGGGCAACTCAGGGCGTGCATCGAATCCACGGATCCCGACTGCTACCAGTGGGCCGAACGACTCTTTGACCGCTACGTGGAGCAGTCGACGACCATCGACTCACCGTTCTCCGTGCCGTTTCCCCGCCGCAAGTAAGCGGTCGAGGGACACGCCACTGCAGGTGTGACAGCTCCTGTCCCGAGTGACTGGAAGTAACGTAAGGTCCCATCCTCACCGAGAGACGCCTATGAAGGTCCTCGTACTCGGTGGAACAGGGTTTATCGGAAACGAACTGACCCGGGAACTCGCTGCACGTGGGCACGACGTGACGGTTCTCGCTCGCACGCCTAGCGACGATGCCAGCAACGAATTCCGGACAGTTAATGGCGACGTGACCGACTACGACTCCATCGAGGGAGCCTTCCAGGGTCAGGACGCCGTGGTGAATCTCGTCGCCCTCTCACCGCTGTACACACCTCCGGGCGGGAACGAGATGCACGACCGGATTCACCGTGGTGGCACCGAGAACGTCATCGCTGCGGCGCAGGCCCACGGCGTCGAGAAGGTCGTCCAGCTGAGCGCACTCGGCGCCGACCCGGACGGGCCCACGGCGTACATTCGAGCCAAAGGCGCAGCCGAGGAACTCGTCCGCGACTCGTCACTGGACTGGGTCGTCGTCCGGCCGTCGGTCGTCTTCGGCGAGGGTGGCGAGTTCGTCTCGTTCACGAAGACGCTGACTACACCGTACGTGACCGGACTGCCAGGCGGTGGATCGACGCGGTTCCAGCCGATATGGGTCGGCGACTTCGTCCCGATACTCGCGGACTGCGTCGACCGCGACGGCCACGTCGGCGAAACGTACGAACTCGGTGGGCCGGAAGTGCTCACGCTCGCCGATGTAACCAGAGCAGTGTACCGGGCCGACGGCAAGTCGGTTCGGATACTCCCAGTACCGATGCTGCTGGCCCGGATTGGGCTGAGCATCGCCGGGTTGATCCCGGGGTTCCCGATGGGTGGTGACCAGTATCGGTCGCTCGCGTTCGACAACACCGTCTCGGACAATTCGCTCGACGAGTTCGGTCTGGACTCCCGGGACCTCTACACGTTCGGTGAGTACCTGAAGACGAATGATGAACCGGCCGGCGTGAAAGAACCGGACGCTACTGGCGGAGTCCAGGGATGAGTTCTGGACGCTCCCTTCGTCGGTTCGCCCGCATCGCTGGTGGCGCAGCTGGGCTGAGTGGTGCGTACGGTTTCTTGCGACTGATGGGGGCGTTTGGCCCCGTCTCGTGCTGGACCAGCCGGACCAGTAGCAGCAGTTCCGATGGGCAACCCCCCTCGACCGAGGTGAGCCGCGGCTGCGAAGCTGGCTTCGACTACCTCCTGGGGAGTACGGGAGGAAATGCACCCGTCCTGTTCTTCTGGGCAGTCGTCTTGCTGGCGCTCACCGGCGTCGGCGTCTTCTCGGTCTGGACCGACCGCCGACTGCTTGCCTGGGCGACAGCCTGTCTCGGCGGGGTGATCACCATCATCGGACTGTTCAGTATCGGTGGCCAGTTCCTGTTCCCGACGCTGTTCCTGTTCGCCGCCGCGATAGCGCTCTCTGCCCGTGCGCGTCGAGAAACCGGGTAGTTGGAACGGCCTGTGAAGAGCCGGGACGCTCAAACGCTCGTTTGTGCCATAAGAAGTATATTTGCGGTCGGCATCGACGGGTAGTCACACACCGGTCGCAGACCATCATGACACGACGCCAGAACACGTTTCGAACGACTCCGGCCGCCCAGACGATGCGCCGGCGAACGCTATTAGCGTCGGCCGCCTCCCTGCTTCCCGCTGCCCTGGCCGGCTGTCAGACCGGGCCAGCTACCAGCAATAACCTCGTTGCGGAAGCGCCAACTGCCAGCTTCCAGATGACCGCCGTCACCGATGCCGAACTCCCGGAGAAAGTTCTGTACTCGATCCTGTCGTCTCTAGAGGACGATCCGAAGGTCGTACTGCTCGACCGGATACTCGACGGTGGCGCGACGACAGAGGGAACGCGACCCCCGCTCCCGGCGAACCAGCACATTGCGACTGACGAGGCAGTGGTCGAACTGTCCAAAGCGGTCGTCGACGAGACGCCAGCGACGACGTACTCCGTGAAAGTCGACATCGTCCAGGATTCGGTTCAGGAAGACGAAGCGATTCAGTTTGCAGATTTGCCCGAGGTTGACCGCGCCGTCTTTGCCGACAAGGGGCTCGCAGACGGCGACGTCGTCGGCATCGGGACGACCTTTCTCTACACGCACGCGGAGCGTGATCAGTCCACCCTCGTTCCGGAGTCCGAATACTCCTACATCGTCTGGGAAAACGGCGCCGAAGCCGAGTGGGTCGTCGACGACGGCTACGAGACGTCGCTGAAGACCTACCGCTATTCGGCTGAACAGGTCGCCACGCCAGCGGAATACGCCCAGCGAATGCGCGACCGATTCGCGTTCGAGTTTGCCGATCTCTCCAGCGAGCAACGAGACATCGTCGAGACGGCTATCAGCGACGAAAGATACGTCGTCGGACCGGACGACACGCCGCCAGACCCCCTCGTCGAACTCGCCGACCAGTTTCGGGACCAGGAACAAGCCCATGGTTTCGACGAATCGCGCGAAGACGGCCTGAATGGGCCGTACCTCGTCCGCTACGATGGAGAGATTTACTGGACTACGTTCGTCGTCAGGGGCGAAGCGTTTGCAACGTCGACGCCGAACTAAGTGGATCGGACTACGTGGTGTCGCGGTGGACGTGGATTTCCGCGTCGTCGTGGACCCACGCCTGGAGTTTCTCGATCATGTAGGTCCGTGCCTCGTCCTCGTCGAAGACGTCCCTGTCGAGCATGTCTCGCGTGATCGATTTCAATGCGCGAAGGCGACCACGGAGGATGCCATCGCCGACGGGTTCGCCGTCGTTCCACCGAACCGGGACGAGTACGCCGTTGCCGACGGTGTCTCTCTCTTTCGTTCGATGTTCGACGTGGTCCATCGCGAAGGAGAACGTCCGGTACGCGGTGACGTCGAATTCCCGGTCGACGACGTAGAACGCTTCGTGCGTGAGATAGTCGACGTGGTCCTCGCAGATCGTCCCTACCGTGAGTGCGATCTCCTTGGGTTCCATCTCGACCGGCGCCGCACGGTATCGGCCGCTGTCTACGGAGATACCGGCACGACCAGGCTGGACTTCCAGCATGAGTTCCAGCCGGTTTCGCTGGTCGGTGCTCGGGACTGTCCCACCGAACGGCGTCTCGGCTGTGATGTCCGTCGCCAGCCGGAGCTCGTAGGCGCCTTCGTGTGAATAGTGCAGATTGTACCGTCCGTCAGGTCGCTCGTACGCGACCAGTGCTCTGTGTGCCATTGGTTGTGCTGCGGGATTGCCCCCGCGCCCCTCGGGGGGTGATAAAATCACGGTAGATCCATTTGTTGCAAGACGACTGGTCCAGACTCCCGATGAAGAAAGTCCTTATCTCCTTCGGCTAGCATCCGTCGACTCGACCCCCATTCCCCCGCAATACTGCGGATTCCCGCCGGTCTCCAGACAGCATACATGGGAAGGAGAGGACGTGTTTTTCTATGAGGATGCTCAGTTCTGTGTGAGGAAGTGGATTCTTCGCCACTGGATGATGCCAATCACGTCGGTCAGTATTCTGTACGGATCGGCTACTTGATGGGAAATCTCACAGCAACTCGACGTCGACCGTCGTCTCGCCAACGGCAGATACCGAAAGTTCGACCCACCGGTCGATGCCGTTCTCGTCCGCCCATTGCAACGAAAACTCGCGAATAATCTGGTCGTCCCCGATCCTGAGAGAGCCAGTGGCGTCGTCGAAGATACGATGGCCGGTAATTCTGTACTCGCCGTTCAGCTCGTTCGGCTCCCCGGCGTCGTCCACGTTCTCGACGCTCGAACCCGCGAGGAACTGCCGAAAGAGAGACGATCCCGTTATCTCGATCTGGACGTGGTCAGAGACGTCCCCGAGGTCTTGTTCCGAAACGAGTTCCTCACCGGTCTCCAACGAGACTGCGACGTACTGCGTCGTAGGTGTGAATATTTGTGTGAGGTCTCGGACGCCGTTGTCCACGGTCGATTGCTCTTCGAGCGAGACGAGTGTGCCTCCCGCCTTCGACCGCTTGTACGAGATCTCCTTGATGATGTCCGGGTCAGTGTCGTCACCCTGGTACTCGACGGCCACTGTGTAGCTTTCGTCGGAGACGGCAGCGTTGTGAGCGTTGATGAGGTCGGTCGAAGAGTATTCCGTAACTTCTCCAGCTGACTGAACGTGGATGGACTCATCTCGCCTCTCTGCCGTGGGTGTCGAACTCGAAGTCGATTCATCGGTGCCACCAAACTGGCACCCGGAGAGCGAGGCTGCGCCCAGAATACTCATTGCCTGGCAAACGCGCCGCCGACTGACCTCGTTCTCGCTCGTCAGTTCGATGAGTTCGTCTTTCATTGCAATTGTTCGATCTAGTAGGTCCTCGTCGGGTCGATCAGGAATTCGAGGCTATCCTTCCGCTGTTGAGCGACGGCCGCGTCTTCGCCGACGCCGAGAATGTACCGGCCTGTCTGCCGATACTCGTCGCTCCGGTGGAGTAACTCGACTGGTGGATCGGAGACAGACAGATCGCGATCGTCCGTTCCCGACCGGCTTCCGGTTATCCGGCCACCCCGTGGAAGGATGTACTTCAGGTCAGGATCGCCTCCGCGAGTGAAATCACTGATCCGCAGCCCGGAGTTGCCCAGAGTCTGTGAACTATCGATACTCTCGCCGGCATCCATTCGCTTGATTCGCTCGTACGTATCCTGCTTCTTCGTGATGTCTCTGGCGTCTACCTGGTCTCCCGTTTTGACCTCGTAGACACGCCGTACTTCGGGTCCATCGGCTGTTTTACGGACTCGGACCAGGTCTAGCTCGCCGTCCTCCGGGAGCATCTTATCCAATTTTGCAGTCATGACGATCGCTTCGTCCCCGACCCCCAGTTTGTCCCCGTCGTATTTCGACATGATATTGTTCATCCCGATGTCTTCGAACTCGGGGAGTTTGTTTTCGACAATGAGCGCGACCGTCGCGTACTCGCCCACTGCTCCCTGAACGGCATCGAGGGCGCGGTCCGAGATTTCTCCCGGATCTTTGTCCCAGTTGCCTTCGAATTCGTCCTGGTTCGTCGTCTTCCCGTCTTTGCGATTTCTTGTTCGATGGTTCAAGATGTACGCGCCCTTGGCCCACTGGCGCATCGCCTCCACCACTGGGGCATCGTGGATGATGTTCGTGACGACCGTACCGCCGATTGCACTCGACCGGACGCTTGGATCGGAGAGTGCCTTTGAGCGCTTGAAGAGCGTAGACCCAACGCTCGAACCTGGCGCTCGATCTGCCGTCTGTGAAAGCGTGTTGATTGCCTTGTCAGAGGCGGCAGAGACACTGTCGAATGACCGGAAGAACCGCGCTCCTTTCGAGGCGACCTTGACCAGGCCTTTCCCACCAAGTAAGGTCCCACCGATGTAGCCGAGATACCAGCCACTCTTGAACGATTCGTACCGCTTGATGCCGTCACCATCAGGGTCGTACGGGTTGTCTTCCTGTTGTTTTTCGTCGAACTGGCGGGCAACGTCGGGAATCGACCGGATCGTCTGTGAAATGTAACTGAATGCCTTCCACCGGTTTTCCCAGACGGCCTGCAGCACGTCGATGAATTTTTCGACGGTACCGGGAATGTCCATAATCGCCCTGATAAGGGCCAGGACGGTCTCTTTCAACCCTTCGCCCATGTCGATGAGACTCGTAACTAATCCCCTGACCATCCCGTACGAGACCCGCAGGGGCAGTGTGTGTATCTCGAGGAGGGTCTGGAAATGAGGACTCCGCGCGATGAGCGTGACTGGTGTGCTCACCTCACCGATAGCTAACGCTTCGAATCCCTCCTCGTCGTCCACTCCAACAGTCAGTTCGCCCGTCTCGTCGACGCGGACCGTCACGTGGTCGTTGAAAACGGTGTTCTGCGAGACGGTCGTCTCGTCGCTACCCGTTTCCGCGACGAGTGAAACGTCTTCCGCAGGGACGTTCTCCGTGAACCGGAAGCTGCCCATACCGTCGGTTCGGACCGTCTCCTCGACGTCGTGTGACGCGATAGAGACGCGGGCATCCGCGATCGGTTCGTCTTCCGATCCAAGCACGACACCCGAGAGAGGCCGTGACTCCTCAAATATCAGCTCTCGCCGGGTTTCACCGGACGTGAGATGGAAGGTTCCCTCCAGGGTCTGGTTTCTGTCCGCCGAATGGGCCCGGTACGTGTATTCGCCAACGGGCAACTCTTCGAACGTGTTGCTACCGGCGCCAGTGACGAGCGACTGAGAGACGTCGTGTTCTCGACTCTCGACGTCGACGTTGACGTCGTCGATTCGGGAGCCGGTCAAATCCACCGTTTCGACCGTCAGCGTCGTCGTCAGTTCGCGCTGGATATCGATCGCTACGACACGGCCGGGAGTCACAGACTCGATAGTTCTCTCGTCTCGGAGAAGCCGGTAGGTGACGTCGTACGTCCCGTTCGGGAATTCCTCGTCGATCTCGACGTCAGTATCTATCTGCGCGCTCCCCTGTGCCTCGATTGTCGTGGGTTCATCGATAGCGAACTTTGCACCAGTCTCCCGGTGTGTGAGCCGGAACTGACCGGTGACGTCGGCCACCACCGCGTTTCGATTGGCTACCTGAAACTGGAGTCCAAGAGACTCGAACTCCGTGACCAGCGTTCTCCCCTCGCCTGCGCTACTGATGGCCAGCTTCTCGTCGAGGACCTCACCTTCTTCGACGGTGACCGAACGGGTGGCAGCATTGTTGCTCGTCGTGACTTCCTCCACGTCGTTGCCTGGGTCGACCGTCGCTTCGAGCGTGATCTCACCTGGCGAATCAGGTTCGAACGATCCGATCGAAACAGTCTCCGAGTAGCCACCAGACAGGTCGTGATACGTACTGTCGATTCTGGTCCCGTCGACGACGAGGTCGATCCGGACGTCCGACGCGGGAATTGTCTGCTTGTTGATGAGCTTGGTGTCTACCTGAAGTTGCTGGCCGACGATCGGCGGCGACGGATCCGTCGTGAGCGACGTGACTGCGAGGTCCGGGAGTTCACGGAGCCGCTCTTCGACATCGATGGTGGTCCTGGCGGTATTGTTCGATTCCGAGGACTCTGTGATATCACGGTCTGGATCTACTTCCGCGACGATTTCCAGTTGTCCTGGAGCACGTGGAGTGAAGGTACCAATCGCGACCGACTTGCTGTCGTCCCTGGAGACGTCGTGATAGCTCGAATCCCGACGTGTGCCATCGACCACCAGATCGATCTGGACGTCGTTGACGTCCCCGTCTCCAAAGTTGGAAAGCGAAGCGCGAATCTCGACGTCGTCATCGACACGCGCAGGCGTCGACTCGACTTTGATATCGGAGAGCGCCAGATCAGGTGGCAGCTCAGTCTCCTGGTCCTCGACCGTAATCGTTCTAGTCAGGTCGTTGTTCCCGTACGATTCTTCGTCGATAGACTGGTCGTCGTTGACCGTTGCCGTGACACTGTAGGATCCTGCATCGGGTTCCCACTCCCCGATATCCCGGACGTCGCCGTCGTCGTCCGCATCGAGATAGAGGTCGGTCACCGTGGCCCGGTATCCTGACGTCTGGACTTGCAGTTCGAAATTCCGCGCATCAGTTTCGCCCCTGTTTTCCAGACCGATGTCGAACGAGACCGTATCGTCCGCCGTCGGATTCGACGGTGACGTCGAAATCCCGGTTATTCGCAGATCCGGATCGCCGGGTTTCGAGTATTGTGCGATGATGGTGCGATCAGTATTCATCGTCACTTCGAAGCGTGCGTCGTCCCAGATATTGTCCCCGTCTGGGTCACGCCATTCGTCGAACTCGTAACCGTTGTACTCCGACGGTGCCTCGACGACGACTGTTTCGTTCAGTTCGTACTCCCCGCTCCCATCGATGAACGGTGAGACTGGGTCCGCCTCGACGTGCAACTGGAAGGTCTGGACCTCGACGGTCCCGGAAACGTCCGTGCCGCTGCCCTCAGACACAGTAATCTCTCGACTGAATCCGTCGTACTTCGTGTCCGAAACACGAACGGTGTAGTCCCCTGGTGGGATGTCGTCGAATCGGAATTCGCCGTTCTCGACCCGTCCATCCCTCGACAGCGTGTCACCAGACAGGTACACGCGTGACCCGTCGACAGGAGTTCCGTCTTCGGTGGTCACGGTGCCCGTCACCCATCCGAAATCCGAACCCACCTGGATAGTAAAATCGTAACTGTCGTGGTCCGTAACCACCGCTTCAGCCTCGTGGATCCCTGGGCCAAAATTGTTGGTCCCAGATTCGACGGTCCACCGCTGTTCCTGGGGTTCGAGCGGGAAATTCGGAGGGACGCTCGCATACTCTCCAGCGACATAAACGATGACACCAACCGATTCAGCGGTCGAGGATCCGTTGTTCCGAACTTCGACCTCGAAGCTAATACTCTCTCCCGACTGTGGGTCAGATGGTGACCACCTAACATCTAATATCTCAATGTCGGGGGCCATATAACCGAAAATTGGCAGCTTCTGGTAAATATCTTGCGGATGGCACTTCGTTCTGGCCCGACGGGCGGTGGCCCCGATATCACAGATGGCGACACAGGACACAGCTACCTCGTCCGTCTGGTCGGGTTCCCTACAGACTGGCGTGAAAATACAGACCAGCGCAATCAGTTACAGATCTTTGATATCGAGAACGTTGCCGACTTCGTGGGCATCGAAAGCGATTCAGCTACCGTTCTCGAGAAACTTCGAGGAGGGTCGTTCTACATCACTTTCCAGACCTAAATCATCTCTTAGGTGATATATTGCTTCGTTGCGACGCTGAATAACTACACTCTCGGCCTTTCTCCGTCTGATTTTCGTGACACTTGTATGGAATTGGACGCCGTCTGGCGATATGAAGTCGAAGCGATCAACGATACGACAGTGTAAGCATCTTGCCAAAGAGCACGTTGACAATCCGGATGAACCCGCTGCGCCGACTGGCGACAGCGGGTTCGCTGAGTGGGTGCAGATCTCCCTCATTCTCCTGCACACGGAACTCAACAAGAGTTTTTGGCTATGTTTAATCACTAGACGGCGTCGGAACAGGTCGTCAGAGTAAGGACGCTGAAGCGGAAGACCACGAAGTGTGCCAACGCAAATCTTCCGCTTCACCGAGCGATGTGTCTGGATTGTCAAAAGGGTTGCCGACGATACGGACGAACCCGCCGCCCCGGAAGGTGGCGGCGGGTTCGCCGACTACGCGATCATTCCCCTCCACTGTCTGCGGATCTATCTCGATACGTCCTACCGCATGACCATCGACCTGCTGACAGAGATGCCCCAAATAACGCGGGAGATCGGACGGTTCAAGGCCGATCTCCCGCATCCGTCCACGTTGTGTCTGGCTTTCGAGAGAATCGAGATGAACGTCTGTCGAGTGCTGCTGCGCTACTCAGCGCAGCTGCACGACACCGGCGATATTGCTGCGATTGACGCGACGTACTACGACCGCTCACGTGCAAGCCGCCACTACTGCCAGCGGACGAATTACCGGGTTCAGACGCTTGAAGCGACGAAACTCGTTGATACGGACACGCAAGTGGTTCTTGATTTGCACTGCACGACCACCAGAGCCGGAAGTGATGCGGAAGTCTGTGAGCAACTCGCCCGCGTGCCGGCGGGCGAGTTGCGAATTCTCACCGCTGACAAGGGCTACGACTGCAACTGGCTGCGTGAAGATCTTCGCGATCTCGGTGTTCGACCGCTGATCAAGCACTGCATCAACAAGCCCTACGATCACGCCCACAACGCCCGGATTAATGATGATCTCTACGGGCAGCGATCCATGGCAGAAACGGTCAACTCGTCGGTCAAGCGCTCGCTGGGCGTCGCCCTGCGAGCGCGGTCATGGTATCGAGAATTTCGTGAAGTCACTCTGATGTGTACGGTATACAACATCAAGAAGGCTGCAAAACAGCAGATTCCACTCCCTTCATACGATTAAACACAGCCAACTATTCACATGGCATAATTTCAGCCGTGACACAGCAAATTGACCGGTAAATAGGCCTGCTTATCGACCGTAGATGATGTAGGACAACACGACGAAAGCCACTATTGTCCCAACAAGGAACGCGCTCAGTATAGCAACAGGTGATGAAGGCAAAACGGAGCCGGTCCCCATCATCAGTGCAGCACCGACAACGACAGAGAAAACGATTAGGAAGGCCCCTGTTTGCCACTCTTCAATAAAACCTACTACACTCTGTTCAGCTATACATCATTTGAGAACGGTTGTGGTATTAGGTTTACTCCCTGTACTGAACGATTCCGAACAGCAGAGAACCAAGTGTGTGAACTGTTGTATGACACCCTCACGTTCCTGAGTAACTCCTACGACGCGGAGACCGAGACTGGAGATTCGCTTCTGGTACCCCGCCGGCGTCGACCACGAATACTACCGCATCAACTGGGTCGAACCGGACCGGAACCTGATGCTCGGCTTCCACCAGGACGCCGATCATCCGGATCTTGGGCCGTGCCACATCCAACTCAATTACGAAGACACGCCGGTCAATCGGCATAGCGCGACGTTTCTCAATGCGCATCCACTTGCCGTCCTCGATGACCGACTACAGCAGTTCCCAGCGGCGGTAGGGGCGATTCACTGGAAGAATGGAACGCCCTCGCTTCCTACTTGGCCGGTCTAGACAGCTATCTCAGCAAGCGTCTTTCGATGCGTCCGGACAGTCGTTGGCGTGACGTTCCCAACCACTGCGACTTCATTTTGTGTCACCCACTTTCCCTTTTCTTGCCCTGCTTTGTAGAGGCACGCGGCCGCAAACCCCGCCGGATGCACACCGGTCGTCACCCCGAGCTCTTCAGCCTGCTCAGCGAGCGTTCGGGCCCGCTGCCGAATTGCATCCGGACACTCGAGGTCCGACGCGAGTCGCAGCACAAACATACTGGGTGAGACGGGCTCGGCAGGCAGGCCCAGCTCCTCGTTCAGCGTTTTGTACGCGTTCGCAACTCGAGATTCCTCGACGCGGGCCATCTCGCTAACCTCGTCCAGTAACCGGGAAAGCCCATTACAGCGGCAGGCCCCGTACACGCTGGCCGCGGCGATGGCTTCGATGGATCTGCCTCGAAGCAGATCTTCAGTTTGAGCGCTCCGGAACAGTTGACACGCCTGGTCACGGACCGAATCGGAGAGCTCGAGGGCACTCGCCAGCCGGCGGACCTCGCCCAATCCGTGTGCGAGATTTCGTTCGGCTTTGATTGGAACCGCCCACGCGTCTGTTCACGTCGCATCCGGGCCACCTGCCGCCGCTTCCGGCCGGAGAGTGCGTTCCCATTCGCATCTTTCCCGCGCCCAATCTCGGTCGACAGCCCCCGATCGTGCCGCGCTGCCGTCAACGGAGCGCCAGTCCGTTCACGCTCGTCTTCGTCGAACCCTCGCCACTCTGGTCCGTGGTCGATCCGCTGCTCGTCGACGACGAGCCCACACTCCTCGCAGACTGTCTCGACTGCGTTCGTCGTGACCCGCCCGTCGCACTCGGGGCACTGGTTCGCGCTGCAGTCAGTCTGTACGTCTTCGTCGAATGCCGTCGTGTAGGGTTCTCTGGTTGCCATGATACTCACGAGGGACATCCACTGAATCCCACATCTCGGAATGCCCCTCACCCATCAGGGGCAAATAAACACCTAGCGGTGTGGTGCCGGCGCAGGAGCATGCTGTGGCGAAAGCCCGGCTGCGAAACGGCGCGTAGCGCCGTGAGCAGCCCGGACCGTGGAGGTTGGGTGGGGCGGCGGGAAGCGGGTGAACGGGCATCAGCAAAAAAAGAAGGCCCGCGCTAGCCGCCTACTCCCACCACCGACCGCGCTCGGGGAAATGAAGGGTCGACCAGCCAGTGACGGCCAGTGAGACGCGTCCCTCGTACCAGTTCCGCGCTGCCTTGTGAATGCGCACCTGCTCGCCCTCCTCGATCCACGGGGCATCTGATTTCTCCCAGATTGTCACCTTGGTTTTCCCAGTATCGTCCGCGATCAGCCCGACTTGAGCGATGGCCGGCGAGTCACTATCCCAGAGTACCTCGACACGCCCCTCGATGCTCACCTCTTTTCGGTTGACGTCCTCAACCTTTCCGATGGGAACCACCTGTCCGGGCGCCGTCTGCAATTCCTCGAACACCCCGACGACCGCGCTCATCATGTCTTTCCCACCGACGACGGCTTCACCCAGCCGCCGGCCAATCGCTGCTCGCGACCAGCCATCCAGCTTCTCGGCCAGCCGCATCGACTGTGTGTTCACCGCCGCCAACTGCTCCTGCGTGAGCTCTTCACGAGGATCGTCCCGCTCCGGGTCCGCCCACGGGTCCACGCTCGCCGCCCGCTTCTGGAACTCTACACGCCGCTCAGCGCTCCGCTTCGCCGCGATATCTCGCGTCCGCTTCTCCCGACCGTCTTGCGTCCCCAGTTCGGCCTGGGCACTGATGCGCTCCAGGTCGGCCTCTCGTGCCTGGATGCGCTCTTCCTGTTCGAGAGTCTTCCCGAACAGGTGATCCGGGCCTTCCTCGACCCGCGCATCTGGGTGGTTTGAATCGACTTTCGCCTGCACCTCCATTTGCACCGTCGCCTGGAACTCCGGCGTCTCATCGACGATCTTGAATCCATCCTCGTCGACCTCGACTTCATCGTGTTTCTCGAATCCCTGTTCATCGACCGAAACTACATCACTGGTGACGTTCTTACTTGACATTGGAACTTTCACTTGTTCCTGAAGGCGTTCAGCGCCCGACACCGCGATGCTCTAACATCGCGGATTTCCTCGACGACAACGACCGACAGAACCATTTGTGCGCTCTCGCTCGCGCCTTCGTGAGCGCCCCTTGGGCGCGAGCGAGAGCGTGCCTCAGGAGGCCACCAAACCAGAACCGCGCGCCGACCCGCCCGAAGCGAGCGGCCAGCGGAGTAAGCGTGGGGGGTGAGCAGCCACGCCGCGCAACCCCTCGCGCTTACCCGCTGGCGTCGAGGGCACATGCATTTTAGCCCGGAACGGGCGCGGGCAGTGCGGAGAGCGCCCGCATGCCCGGAATGGTCGGTCGCGAGCGACGCGGAGGGCGGCAGCGGCGAGCGGGGCGGGCCGGAGAGAAACACCGTTCAACCGGGCCCGACGCTCAGTGACCCAACCGTCATCCTGGTGGACTCAGAAAGGGCGAGGCCACCTCGGTCACCGGGAGACGGCGTCTCCCGAGCACACGGCGCAAAGCGCCGTGAACGTCCCCCGACCCCGCAAGCACCACAGGCACGAGGCGCGCAGCGGGGTTCCCGTGAGCGAAGCGAACGGGAGCAAGCGAGACGTAGTTTCGCGTGGTCGCGGGATGCCGAGCGGCCGAGGGCTTTCAGGTGTGAGGTCTCAACTGGTTTGTTCCGCATTCAACTCTCGCAGGAACCAATCGGCCGTCGTTCCGATCCGCACGCCATCGATGTTGCGCATATCAAGGTCGACCGTGGCTGTCCGAAACGGGTAGTGCTCGACGAGAATACGGTGGATAACGGTTCGGACGGTCTCCGTTCCATACTCCTCGACAATTGCTGCCATCGCTTCATCAAAATGGGCGTCGTGGTGATCAGCACGCGGTATCTGTGCTCACTCGAATACGAGTACGCAGACGTCGTCAACCGACGCGTGGACTGGATCCCCCGTACGTTCACGAACGTCGTAGCGAACGTCGGTATCGGTCATGAGGGGTACCTAGTCACTGTCGAGGTCGTCAGCTGAGTCAGACGCCGTCGTCTCGAGACGTCGCTGACGGCGAATCTCCGCAAGGGCATCTTCGAGCGCCGCGAAACTGTTGATTGCCGTGCCTCACTCATAATATCGTCGAGAAGCGCGGCTCGCTCGACAGCATCGGCATCACTCTCGGTTGTCTCGATCGAATCGATGACCACCGACCGCTCCTCAGTCCAGCCACACACCCAGCAATTTCGGGCGATGATGATCTGCTCGTCTTCGCCACCGGCGAGCAGTGCATCCACCACTGATGCTGAGAGTGACTGGTCCGGCCCTACTTCCATCGTGACGGGGCCGCCACATGCCGGGCACTCCATAGCTGTCCGGACGGCTGCCGCTGCTTTCAATATAGTGAGACAATGTGATCGAATCACACGGTTCTCGAGGGGGCTGCTGCCGTGGCGAGCAGGCCCTGGTCAGGAAACGTGTTCGATGGTGAGTTCGGGGAGTGAGTGCGCTGCTGGCTCGAACTTAGCGAACGATTTGTCGTTCGTGAGAATTTTCGGGTCACGGTCACGGTGCTCATACGCCAGTACAAGGATTGGAACGTCTTTGGCCTGGATTCCACAGACACGAGCGAGCGTCTGCACTGCGGGCGCAGATCGCTGTTCCCGCAGGAGCGACTCACTCACATCACGGCTAGACGGCGCCTCGATGAGGCCCGTCATCCGCGTGAATCGAATCAGAAACCTGGTTTTGACGGCATCGCGGTCTTCCGAGGAGAGACTCTGTGTGCGGTCGAACGCAGCCAGCGCTTCTTGGATCATGTACGCGTTGATCGCCGACGTCGTCTCACCGCGGTCGATTTCAGCAAGCAATTCAGCGGCCTGCTCGTTGGTTCGCAGCGTTCCGAAGACCCACAGATTCGTATCGAGAATCTTCACGCGTCAGACCCGTACACCTGCTCAGACGTTTCCTCACGTGCCTCTTCGACGGCTCGTTCGAGATCGTCCGCATCGACTTTCTCGCCGAGTGCTGTAAGCTCGGCGTCGATCTCACTATCGGACTCGCGGCTCTGTTCAGCCTGCGCTAGTAACTGCTCAAGCCGAAGTGCAGCGATTGCTGTGTCGTCATTGAGCTCTCGGAGATGGGCGCGGCACGCTTCCTTGATGAATTCGCTCTTGTTGGTGTAGATTCCCGTTTCCTTGAGGAACCGCTCGATCTCGGTGTCAAGTTCGACTGGAAACTTGACGCTGACACTCGCGTATTTCATGGTAATACCATCGTGCTACAGGAACATAAATGGCGTGCTCAGACTGTACTCCGTTGGAAAACGGTGCAAGCGTCGGCAACACTTCTCACTCGACGAGATGCTCATCGAGTTCGCGCGTCCAGTACGTTGCAGGCCCACCGGGGCCACATCGCGCACAGAACTGTAGCGGCCCCTCGAGATGCCCGAGTTCCACACGGAAGCGCGTGAGTCGGGCGGGACCGAAGGTCCCACTGAAAGCCGGCGCGACGCGCCGGCGATGCCGCGAGGGCGTCGACGACGAGTCCACAGCCGTCGCAGGCGTGGTGATCGCGCTCCTCGGGATCGGGCCGTTCTTGGACGGCACAGTCGACGCAGATTGGGTGCGTGACCCGTTCGTCTTTCCCCCACGTATGCGCCTTGCCCATCTCTGCACCGGGCGGTGAATCACAGAACCCACACCCGGACAGCGTCTGTTGCATCAGTTGTCCTCCGCGTCGGCGTCGGTAGCGGCCTGCCAGCCGCGATGGAACACGGCGAGCTGGGTAATCGACTCGAAGGGCTTGCTACTGGGCTCGTGGACGAGAATGCGTTGGTCAGGGATCGGCGTCACCACATCGTCCTCGAGGAGGTCACCAACGAGACGGCGGGCAGTCGCCTCGTCGATGTCCGTCGTCGCGACGCTCGCGGCGTCGCGGTCCTGTACGAGCAGTTCAGCTTCGAGTTGTTCGTGGTCGGCACTCGTGTCGTCGAAGGGGTCTGGACCAGCCATGGTGAGTCACGCCGCGCACGCTGTCGCGCGCTGCACGGCTCGCGGCGCTGATAAACAGTCAGGGCGGACAGTGTCAGTCCCGGCGCGGGTCGCGATAGCCGATAACGGCAACGTCGATGATGAACAGGGCGGCGGGCGGGGGTTGAGGGCATGAATTCTGGCAACATCGTTAACCAACACTGCGCCGGTACTGGTCCAGAGTGTTGGTTAAGAGAATGGGCTATGGAGTCCGGAGTTCTCGAACCGGCCTCACGGTGAACGTATTCGTCTCGCTGGCTGCTGCCTCTCGCGTGTGCTCCGCCGGTGAGGCCCCCGACCGAGTGAGCTGGGTGATGAGCTCGTCGCGAACGGTCTCTCGCGAGGCGGTGGTCTCGTGCCAGCCCAGCCGGGCGTCGAAATGCCGCTTCTGGAACTGCTCGCCGACGTCGTCGACGTACTGCGTGCGTTTCGTCCCCCACACCTGCTGGGCGACGACGACTGCTCCCACGTGCTCGTGGGTCAGCTCGACGAGGGCACACTCCACGAGCGCGACGAGCGACGCGTGATCGCGGTCGTTCGGGATCGTCACCTCGAGGTCCGCCCACGGGGCCTCATCGTCGGGGATGGTTGCCGCTCGATGCTCTGGCCGATTTTCGTTGATCTGTTCCGAAGCCATAGTCTGAAGAGCGCACGTGATACGCCCCTCCACTCCCTCGAGGGGGCGATAGACACCTCTGACGGGACGTACTGTCCCACGTCGATGATGCTGCGTCCAGCCGGCTACTTGACTGCGGGGTGAAAGCGCAGTCCCACCCGAACATCCTACTGGGTCGCATCCCTAGCCGTAACAGATGAGAAATTCGAGGACACCGCTCGGGCCGAGTGAACGAGAGATCCTCGAACACCTCGAGGCGTACGTCGACGCGAATTC
>Ga0208138_100429_pt1 | contig 18538 bp, 20 predicted proteins | sample AntRauMetaRauer3_FD_184786 | JGI IMG/M metagenome (GOLD analysis project Ga0208138, IMG submission 184786) | Saline lake microbial communities from Rauer Lake, Antarctica, in enrichment culture - Antartic Rauer Lake 3 Metagenome Rauer3 (SPAdes)... ...
CACCTCGACCGTATCCTTGAGTCGAACTCGTTTGTACATATTCGTTGGTTGTCCGCGTCCGCTAGGGTTCCGTTATCGCCAGTGTGTTCCGACCCCTTAAACCGATTACTGGTGCGCCCGCCTCCAGCACCCGGTTCGCCAGCGGTCGATCGTTGGTGACGACGCCGTCGATCCGGCCCTCGGTGACCAGTTCGACGAGCGCGTCGTCGGCGTACGATTCTGCCGTCTCCACCGTCTCCGCCCGCGTCGCGAGGTCCGAACCCACGCTCGCCGCGGTCGCCTCCTTGCCGTTCCCACCCTGCAGTCGGTCTAACTCCGACACGACCGCAGCCGGGACGACGGCCTCGTAGCCCCCGAGGAGCCGATCGAGCTCCTCAAACAGCCGCAAGTCCGCCTCGATCGGCGCCATCAGTGCGCTCGCGTCGAGCGCAACGACCGGGGCGTCGCCCCCCGCGAGGTCCTCGGAACGGGCGTCGCCCCCCGCGAGGTCCTCGGAACGGGCGTCGCCCGCAGAGGTCGACTTCCGGCCGTCCACGCGGGCGTCGTCGGTCACGCTACGACAGCGTCCCGACGCCGATGAGCCGCCAGCGCGCGCCGACGCGCCGGTTGATCGCGATCTGTGCGCCCTTCTCGGCGCAGACCGGCCGCTTGAGGCTCACCTCGCACTCGCCCTCGCGCGCGCTCGTTACCGCGCCGACCGTCGTCGCGGTTCCGACCGTGAGCATCAGCGGCTCGCCCGTGTTGATGTCCTCGACGTCGCCGTCGTCGCCCTCCTCACTGCCGATGACGCGGTCGAGGAGATCGACCTGCATCTCGAACTCGTTGCGCGTCGGCGGGAGCGTGCCGGGCTCGCCGGCGACCTGTCCCGCGAGCGCGTCGCCCTTCGTCAGGCTCGGGTCGAGCCCGGTGCCGACGCCGAGCAGCCCGCCCGGTCGGGCGCTCTCGACATCGTTGCTGCCGGCCTGCAGCGATCGCACCGTCGTTTCGAGGGGGCGCCACTCCGTTTGCCCCTCCTCGTCGACCTCTCGACCCGGCCGGATCTCCAGCCCGTCGCCGACGGACAGCTCGCCGCTGACCAGCGAGCCGCCCACGACGCCGCCCTTGAGTTCGGCCGCGGTCGCGCCCGGCCGGTTGATGTCGAACGAGCGGGCCGCGTACATCCGAGCGCTCTCGCCGGGATCGCGGTCGGGCGTCGGGATCTCTGTCTCGATCGCGTCGATGAGGAGATCCATGTTGACCTCCTGTTGTGCGGAGACGGGGACGATCGGCGCGTCCTCCGCAACAGTGCCCTCGACAAACTCCTGAATCTGCCGGTAGTTGTCGACGGCGCGGTCGCGGTCGACCAAATCGACCTTGTTCTGTGCGATGACGATGTTCTCGATCCCGATGAGATCGAGCGCCATCAGGTGCTCTTCCGTCTGCGCCTGCGGGACGTCCTCGGTCGCGCTCACGACCAGCACGGCCCCGTCCATGATCGAGGCGCCAGAGAGCATCGTCGCCATCAGCGTCTCGTGGCCCGGTGCGTCGACGAACGATACCGTCCGGACGGGCTCGCTCTTGGAGCCGTCCTCGCACTCCTCGTCGACGGTGTAACACTCGGGCGCGTCGACGCCGGGACAGCGCCGGAACGTCGCGTCCGCGTACCCCAGACGGATGGAGATGCCGCGTTTCATTTCCTCGCTGTGCTGGTCGGTCCACGAGCCGGACAACGCCTGCACGAGCGTCGTCTTCCCGTGGTCGACGTGACCGACGAGACCGATGTTCACCTCCGGTTGTGTGTTGGCTTCAGTCACTGTTGGACCTCCTAACGGAGTAGTCTTACCGAAAATTTGCTCCGTGCGAGTGATAAAGTTGCTGTTATACTGGCGTGAGGCGCCCGCGGGCGAGGCGGCGACGCCGACAGCCGGGGCGGCGATGACGCCGACGACGCCGATGCGCCGAGGGTGATCCCCGGTCCGATGCCGCTTTAGGGACCACAGACGTAGACCGGATAATCATGGGATACGCGTGTCCAGTGTGCGAGACGCCCCAACGCGACGGCGAACACCTCGCGCATCACCTCGCGTTCACGGCGATGTTACACGGCGGCGACCACGAGACGTGGCTCGACGACCGCGTACCCGACTGGAGCGACCGGGTACCCGCAGGGCTCGCGGCCGAGGTGACGCCTCACGCCGAGGACGCCGAGTATCACGAGGTGTTCGAGGATACCGTCGACCGCGGGCGGCCCGACGTCAACCTCGGAGCGCACGATCACGCAGGCCACAACCACACCGGACACGACCACGGCTCCGGCGGTGACCGTGCCGCGCCAGAGAGACCGAGCGCGGCCGGTCCGGCGGGCGAGACCGATCCGGAGGTGGCCGCCGCGATCCGCGAGGCCCGAGAGATGGCGCGAGAGGTGGGCGACGACGGCACGAACGGCGAGAGCGACGCGGGTGACCGCGAGACCGGTTCGGCCGCCAGCGACGACCCCGAAGATCCGTCCGCGTAACGGAACGCCCTTTTCAGTCGACGGCGAACGACGGGTATGGAGACCAGAGGGACGTTCGCCCCGGAGACCCGCGCCGACGCGCTCGAGTGCTACGACGAGGTCGGACCGGTCGCGCAGGTCGTCGTCCGCGAGGCGACGAAGGCGATGTCGTTCGGCGCCGACGAGTACGACGAGCGAGTCACGCCCGAGGTGATCCGGACCGCGCGCGACGCGACGTTCGCCGAGCTGCTCGCGGTCCACGTCGGCGAAGGGGGCGAGTTCGACGAGTGGCTCGCCGACAGCGAGTTCGACGAGGACGCCGTGGTCCGGATCGGGTCCGACAACGTCGACAACGTCGTGTGGCACTCGATCCCCTTCGCCGACACCGTGATCGCGGCGACGTATCAGGAGGAACCCGACGCGGCCGCCAGCACCCTCCGCCGGAACGCGTTCGGGCGAGTGTACCGCGAGGAGTTCTACGAGTCCGGGCGGTAGTCTGAGTCACTTATAAACGAACAGTCGCTGCTCTCGGGGAGGAAAAAACGAGAGTCAGCTATCCCGAGCTCGCCGGCGTCTAGTCGAGCGTACCCTGAGTGACGAGGGTGTCGTCCTCCAGGTAGTGCTCGATGTGGTGGCCGTGTTCCTCGACGCCTTCGAGAATCTCGCGGAGTTGCTTCTCGGTGGTGTAGTCGCCGAGGTTGTTGGCGAGCTGGATGTGCTCGCGGAGCTGCTCGACAATATCGCCGACGATCTCTAGGTCGTTCTCCAGCGAGGTGCGGATGTCGTAGGCGTCGGCGTCTTCAGGAGTTACCGGCGCGTGCTCTTCGTAATTTGCACCCCCCGAGAGCGGCACGCCGCCGAGCGCCTGCGCGCGCTCGGCGATCACGTCGGCACCCTCCTCGAGGTCGGCCGCAACCTCACCGAGGTACTCGTGGATGTCGTGGAATTCGGCGCCCTCGACGAGCCAATGGTGCTTTTTCACCTGGTGGTAGAGGACGTACGCCGCCGCGAGATCGCTGTTAAGCGCGTCGACGAGCTGCTCGGCCTTTCTCCTCCGGGATGCGCAGCGCCTCGCTCTCGTGAACGTCGCCGTACCGTTGACGGGCTTCTTTCTGGGTACTCATAGCTGTCTCGACGTACGCGCGCAAGTCACTTAGTTGTTCCCACTATGGTAAATAGAGTTCTGAATATCGAAAATATATTTTGTAGGATTACAATGTCGGGGAGACACGACCGTCGGATCCGCCCGCGAAGGGAAACGTCTTAATGGACTACGCGCGCAGTTCGTGGTGTATGAGCAACGGCGACGACGACCCGGCCGACGCCTCCGGAGAGGCCGACGCCGCGGACGACGCGGAGGAGGCGGGCGGCGCCGGCGAGTCGACGGACGCGGCCGCCACGCCCACGCTTCCCGACGAAGCGACCGAGGAGTCCTTGAACGAGTACCTCAACGAGATCGCGGAGCGCCTCGACGACGCCGAGACCGAGGCGGACCTCGACGATATCGACGCGCTCCTCGACGACGCCGAAAACGGACTCGACGAGGCCGACCTCCCCGAGCCGGACGAGGACGACGAGGACGCCGACGACCCGCGCGGCGACCTCGAAGACCGGATCGCGGAGCTCCGTGACGGCGTCGAGGAGGCCCGCGGCCCCTACGCCGAGGACGTGGTCGACGCGATCGAGGCCGCCGCGTCGACGCTCGAAGACACCGAGTGGACCGCGGACGGGCGCGACGACGCCGCCGACGCTGTCGACGCCTTCGTCGAGGAGGCGTCCGAGTCGGTCGCGGTCGACGCGTTCCCCGAACACGACGACCTCGACGAGCTGGTCGCCGCGCTCGACGCGGTCGCCGACGCGGTCGTCGACGCGGATCTCGACCCCGACGACGACGCCGAGACGATCGCGGCCCTGATCGACGCGACGGACGGGCTCGAAGCGGGGCTCGACGACGCCGAGGAGTGGGACGACCTCGAGACTCACGAGCAGCTCCGTGCGCAGGGGTATTACGACGTGCTCGGCCACTACAAGGACTTCCCAGTCGAGTGGTCCGCGCTGAAGGAACACGAGGCGCGCGGCAACGTCGACATGATCCTGCTCGCGCTCGACTCGCTGGAGTCCGACTTCATGGAGCGCCACTGCCTCGAGGCGTTCGAGCGGATGGGCAAGCGCGGAAAGACCGAGGCCTCGGTCGAGGAGCTACTCGGCCGCGCCGAGAAGCGCGATCAGTTCGCGATCCGCATCCTCGGCAAGATGGCGGCCGAAGAGGCGATCGAGACGCTCGTCGAGTTCGTCTCGGAGGACTCGAATCCGCAGCTCCAGAAGACCGTGTTCAAGGCTCTCGGCGAGATCGGCGCCGCGGAGGCGGTCCAGCCGCTCGCGAATCAGCTCGATCCCGAGGGGGACACCGAGGACCTCGTGCGCCCCCATGCCGCCCGTGCGCTCGGACTCATTGGTGACACCCGCGCGATCGACCCCCTCGCCGACGCGCTCGCCGAGAGCGACTCCGACGATATCCGCGCCGCCGCCGGCTGGGCACTCCGCCAGATCGGCACGCGCGAAGCGATCGAAACGGTCGCCGAGTACGCCGACGAACACTCCTTCATTGTCTCCACCGAGGCCGAGAAGGCCGAGCGGTCCCTCGACGCGGCGTCGGCGACCGCCTGACGTCGACTGCCGTTCGACCGACCTTTCTTATCTAATGCCGCGGGCAGATCCCCCGTGTCGCCCGCACCCTCCCGTGCCGCAAGCGACTCGACCGCAAGTGTCGTCGCCGTCGCACTCGGGCTGCTCGTCCTGACAACCGCCGCGCCGGTCGCAGCCGTGGGTGATGCCGAGACCGGCTCAGGGGTCGCTGGGGTCGACCCGGGAGGCGTCGTCGCGCAGTCGAACGACGGGACGGAGAACCGGACGCTCGTGGCGGAGCAACCGCGGATCCTCGAACTGTTCCCGAACCCGACGGCGGCGGAGAACCGTGGCGAGTACCTCGTCGTCCGGCTCCCCGAGCGCGGGAACTGGTCGCTCTCTGACGGCTACTACGAGGCGGCGGTCCCAGCGAACGCGAGCGGTGTCGTCGCGCTCTCGATGGATCCCGCGAACACGGCGCCACTGCTCGACGACGAGACTGCGGTCGGCCGTCACGGCGCCGACAGCGACGCCGCCGGTACCCCCACTCTCCGCGCGCTCGACGACCACTTCCCGCTCGCCGCGTCCGGCGACCGGATTGAGCTCCGCCGAAACGGGACGGCGGTCGCCGTGGTCGACTACGATCGCGCGCCTGAGGGGCACCGATGGCGCGCGGACTGGGGCGAGTGGCGACCGCGTGGGTACGACCCGCGTCCCGTGGTCAGAACGGAGAGCGCGACCGTGAGGCCGTTCGTGTTGCCGGACAGTCCAGAGATTCCGGTCGAGCCGCTCCGTGCGGCTGACGACCGCCTATTCCTCGCCGGATACACGCTCGGATCGGAGCGTGTCGCTGACCTGCTCGTCGCGACGGCCGACCGCGGTGTCGACGTGCGCGTCCTCGTCGAAGGGTCACCAGTCGGTGGTTTCTCCGCGCGGAGCGCCCGGCTCCTTGATCGGATCGTGGCCGCCGGCGTCGAGGTTCGTGTGCTCGACGGAAACCCTGAACGGTTCCGCTTTCACCACGCCAAGTATGCCGTCGCCGACGACCGCGCGATTGTGCTCACGGAGAACTGGAAGGCGTCCGGGACGGGCGGGCGAACCAACCGCGGCTGGGGCGTCGTCACCGGGACATCGCGGTCCTCGAGCGACGAGACGGTCGCGGATGACCTCGCCGTTCTCTTTCGTGAGGATGTCGCGGCGTCCGACGCCCGGGCGTGGTCGGCGTTCCGGAACGACACCGAGTTCCACGACTCGGGGACGGCGAACGGGTCGTATCCGACGCGGTTCGAACCGCCGGCAGCGACGACAGCTGATGTCGAACTCCTGACAACCCCGGGCAACGCCGCCGACCGCCTGGTCGCGCGGATCGACGCCGCTGACGACCGCGTGCTGGGCGTGGTCCCGCGGACCGGCGGGCCGAACAACCGGATCGTCCGCGCGCTCCGGCGGGCCGCCGACCGCGGGGTCGACGTTCATCTCCTGTTGTCCAGCGCGTGGTACGACCGCGAGGAGAACCGCGCGCTGGTCGACGAACTCGCCGATGAACCGATTGAGGTGGCCGTCTCCCAACCCCGAGGCCGATTCGGGAAGATTCACGCGAAGGGGCTCGTCGTCGACGACACAGCCGTCGTCGGGAGCCTCAACTGGAACGAGGGCGCGGCGACGGAGAACAGAGAGGTATTGCTCGCGGTCGAGGATGGATCGGTGGCGGACTTCTATGCCCGTTCGTACGCGGCGGACTGGCGCGGTGGCGGGGTCCACCTGCCGATCGGGTTGCTCGGCGGATTAGGAGTCGCTCTCGCGGGAGCGGGATTCATCGCGCGCCGGGAGGTGGCGTTCGTGTAAGGCGATGCGGCGGTCGAACGGGCGTTCGGATCCGCCTCAGTCGTCGATCGCGGCGGTCGACGAGAGTGCCTCGTCGATCTCCGCGTCGGCCATCTTCTCGACGAGCGTCTCGATGACGGCGCTCCGGCGGCCCTTCACGAACTTGATCGAGCCGACGACGAGGTGGCCGCCGCCCGAGACGCCCGCTTCGGGAAGCTCCTCGTTCAGTTCGGTCACCATATTCGGGATGTCGAGCCGAACGCCATCGGAACGAAGCACGCAGAAGTCGGGACCGTAACCGATGGTGATGACGGGGTCCCCCGTTTCCTTGACTCGGGTGTCGTGGAGCTCGCCGGTCGTTTTCCCGGGCGCGGGGTAGGTGAACCGGTGGGCGTACTCGTCGAGGTCGATGCGGTAGAGGTGCGCGCCGGAGGCGAGCCGCTCGTGTTCGACGTGATCGTCGACGGCGTCAAGCTGGCGTTGCACATCTCGGTCAGCCCGCTCCGAGAGGAACTCGACCAGCTCCTCGTGGCGGGCTTCGTCCTCACAGCCCACGTTGAGGGCGTCGTTGACGAGGGTCTTCCCCTCGGAGTAGCGCAGCCAGTGGGCGGCGTAGTCGAGCGCTTCGCCGATGTCGAGCAGGTCGGACTCGTCGTAGCCGGCGCCCTCGGCGAGCGCGACGTAGTCGTCCATCGTCTCCGCCTTCGAGCGGTCGGAGAGCCCGGCGACCGCCGGGACGTGTTCGAGTTCGCCCGTGATCGACGGGTCGATCAGCCGGGCGAGTTCGACGCACATCATCCCCGTGGTGACTCGGTAATCCTCGTCGTGGAGGTACGGGTTGACGTGGGCGTCGAGGAGCGGTTCGACGGCCTCGGGATCGGGGTGGTGGTGGTCGACGACTGCGATGGGGATGTCGTAGTGCGCGAGGTTCTCGTAGGCGGGCACGTCCTCCTCGGTCGAACCGTTGTCGAGCATCAGTAGGAAGGGGAGCTTCTGGCCGTGGCGGGCACGCCCCTCCAGCGCGAAGTTCAGATCGCGGGTCACGTCCTCCATCTCGTAGTACGGCGCCTTGCTCGGGAGCCGCTTGAACAGGTGTTGGGCCGCGTCCGGGTCCTCGTGGACATCGCAGACGAAGTTCTCCAAGGCGAGCTGGACTGGGATCGCGGCACACATCCCGTCGCCGTCGGCGTGGTGTCGGACGCGGATCGGACGGCCGGCGAGCACGGTGCGGCGGAGCAGCCGCGCCAGTTCCCGGAGGTCGTCGTGGATCGGCTCGAACGCCTCCCACTCGACGAGCGGGTCGACGTCGGCGGGCTCGGCGCGCTCGTCGAGAGCCGCCTCGAAGCGCTCGCGGGCTTCGGCCGCTCGCCCCTCGGGGAGCCGCTTCAGCGAGTCGACCTCCAGCTGGAGAGCGTTCTCGCGGGTCTCAACCGTCCCGCTGACGTGGACCATGTCGCCGACCTCGACCTCGGGGTACGCGCGGACGCCGGCCTCCTCGAAGGCGGCACACGAGACGACGCCGGAGGCGTCCGCGACGGCGAAGATCGTCGGCCCACCTGTCTGTTTCGCCTGCACGACCTCTCCTTCGACGGTGACCTCGTCGCCGGGCGTGAGCCCGCGGACGCGGGAGACGGTCGGCTCGTGGACGACCGTCTCCGTGCGGTAGTCGTCGAGGTTCTCGTCGTCGAACGCCACGTCGCCGTTCTCCTTCACCTCGGTCAGCCGGACCACCAGTCGGTCGCCGACGGCGTAGTCACCGTCGAGATTCGACTCGTGGACGAGCCCCGAGAGGGCGTCCGAGACGTCGACGAAGATGCCGTAGTCGACGACGCCGTTGACTTCAGCGTGGTACAGCGCATCGACTTCGGCGTCTTCAAGGGTGCAGTCCGATGCCAGATCGTAGACAGTCGGCCGGTCGTCAGCCGCCCCCTCCGCCGTGTCGGCGTCGGGTTCGGGGCTCGAATCGCCCCGCGTGCCGGAATCCCCGGCGGTGTTATCGCTCATGGACGCTCATCGGGAACGGCCGGTGTTAAGCTTGTTCTCTCGCGTCTCCGGCGCCGACGGGAGCGTGGCTCCGGCGGCGTTTCCAGCGGAGCGACGGGGCCTTCTCCGCGGTCCGGAATCCATATGGGGCGACGGCACCTCCGCTCGCGTATGCGACTGTTCCGCTCGGACGAACTCCTCGGGATCGCCCGGGAGACCATGGAGTTCGTCCTCGAGGCGAGCGAGGAGAGCCACCCCGACGAGTACATGGGGTTCCTCCGCACGGACGACGCCCGGAAGCTCGACCTCGACCGGGACGGGCAGGTGATAACCGATGTGCTCGTCATCCCGGGTACGGAATCGAACCCGACGAGTGCCAGCGTCCGCACCCACATGAAGCCGAACGACATGCGGGCGGTCGGCTCGGTCCACTCCCATCCGAACGGTGCGCTCCGGCCGAGCGACGCTGACCTCGCGACGTTTGGACAGGGACAGATCCATATCATCGTCGGCGCTCCGTACGGGTGGGGCGACTGGAAGGCATTCGACAACGAGGGCCGACAGACGACCCTCGACGTGCTCGACGTGGAAGTGCCCGACGAGCACTTCTTCGATTTTACCCAGGAGGACATCGATCGCGAGATCGGCGAGGAACGACGCGATGACGGTGGCTTCCTCTCGTGGTTCCGATGACGCGGGTCGTTGCACAGGGGACCTTCGACCTACTCCATCCCGGCCACGTCCATTATCTGGAAGACGCGGCGACGTACGGCGACGAGCTTCACGCCATCGTCGCCCGCCGCACCAACGTCACCCACAAGCCGGCACCGATCCTCTGTGCCGAACAGCGCCGCGACATGGTCGCGGCGCTCACCGCGGTCGACGAGGCCCATCTCGGCCACCCCGAGGACGTGTTCGTCCCCATCCAGCGGCTCGACCCCGACGTGATCGTGTTGGGATTCGACCAGCACCACGACGAGGCCGACATCGCCGCCGCGCTCGCAGAGCGCGGTATCGACTGCCGGGTTGAGCGCGCCTCGGGCCGCGATCCACGGTACGAGGACGAACTGCTCTCCAGCGGCGACATCGTCGATCGGATCCTGAAACAGCGCGGATCCGACTGCGACGGCGCCCGCGAGGGACAACGATAGTGATCCCACAGAGCGACGAACGCCACAATACGCCGAAGCGCGGAACCTATATGGGTCGGTTCCTAAAACCGTCCAAGTGACGATACCTGACCGATTCCCCGCGGTTCTCGCGGCGGCGGCGATGGGCGTGTACCTCCTGATCGTCGTCGGCGCTACCACCTCGCTCACGGAGGCGGCCGCGGCCTGCGGCGGCTGGCCCGCCTGTGGGAACGGCGCCGAGCTCCCGACGGCGACCGAGGGCTGGATCGCCCTCGGCCACCGGCTGCTCGCGGTCGTCGTGGGGGCCCTCGTTGCCCTCTCCGCCGTCCTTGCATGGCGCGACGGCGCGAGCCGTCGAATCCGGGCTGCGCTCACCGCCGCGCTGCTCGTGTACCCCGCGCAAGCCGGCGTGGGCGCGCTCGTCGCGGTGGGCAGCCTCCCGGCCGCGCTCGGCTCTCTTCACCTTCTCCTCGGCGTGGCCATCTTCGCGGCCGTGCTCGCCGGGCTCGCGTGGTGGCTGGAAGCCGAGACCGGCGACCCGGACGACGTTCCGGTCGACTTCCAGCCCGGGACTGACGACCTTCCGCCGGTCGAGGACGCCCCCGAACCGGATGTACCGACCGCAACGGTCCCCCGGCTGCGGGCGACTGCGGCGGCGTACTTCCGGCTGATGAAGCCGCGGCTGATGTGGCTGCTCTGTCTGGTCGCCGCCGCCGCGATGGCGCTGGCCGGCGGTTCCGGATTTACCCCCCGCATTGTGGCCGCGACGCTCGTCGGCGGCGCGCTCTCTATCGGCGCCTCCGGCACGTTCAACCACGTGCTCGAACGCGACGTGGACAAGCGGATGCAGCGCACGAACGACCGCCCGCTGGCGACCGACCTCGTGCCGGTGTCCCACGCGCTCGCGTTCGGGGGAACTCTCACGCTCGTCTCGGTCGGTCTGTTCTGGACGGTAAATCCGCTGACAGCGGCGCTCGGACTGATCGCTATCGTGTTCTACAGCGTCGTGTACACCCTCATTCTGAAGCCGAACACGGTGCAAAACACCGTGATCGGCGGGGCCGCCGGCGCGCTCCCCGCCCTCATCGGCTGGGCCGCGGTGACCGGCGAAATCGGCGGCGGCGGGCTGTTGCTCGCACTGGTCATCTTCCTGTGGACGCCCGCGCACTTCTACAATCTCGCGTTGGCCTACAAGGACGACTACGAGCGCGGCGGCTTCCCGATGATGCCCGTGGTTCGCGGGGAGACGACGACGCGCCGGCACATCGTCTGGTACCTCGGAGCGACGCTCGTCGCGGCGGTCGCACTCGCGGCGGTCGCAGAGCCGCTCGGCGCACTCTACGCCGTCGTGGGTGTCGCCGTCGGCGCCCTGTTCCTCTGGATGGTCGTCCGGCTCCACTACGAGCAGACTGAGGACGCGGCGTTCCGGGCGTTCCACGCGTCGAACGCCTACCTCGGCCTCCTGCTGTTCGCCGTCGTGTTCGACGCGCTCGTGGTCTGAGCGCGGTGGTCCAGGAGAGACGTCCCGCCAGACGCCTCTTTTAAGACCGCTCGCGCCCCAACGTTTCTCGTATGACCCGCATCGAAGTCGAGTACTGCGTCCCGTGCGGCATGTTGAACCGCGCCCGAGATGTCTCGGAGGCGATCCTCAAGCAGTTCGGCGAGGAGATCGACGAAGTCGCGTTAGTGACCGGCGACGACGGTGTGTTCGTCGTGCGCGCCGACGGCGAGGTCGTCTTCGACAAGACGGAAGACGAGTACGACGTGGACGCCATCGTGCGCGCGGTGAAACCGTATGTCGGCGCGGCGGCGTAACGGCGTGACCGGCTGACAGCCTCGCAGTCGCCTCCTTCCGCTACTCGCCTTTATAAACGGCTCGCGCGGAGTTCGACACCACGAGGAGGCTGCTCGTCCCCATCGCGACCGCGGCGAAAAGTGGATTGAGGACCCCCGAGACGGCCATAGGGATCGCGACCGCGTTGTAGACGAACGCCCACCCGAGGTTCTGCTTGAGCCGGCGGTTCGTCCCGCGGGTGACTGCGAACAGTTCCGGAATTGCCGACAGGCGGTCCTCCAGCAGGACGGCGTCGGCAGCGTCGGCGGCCAGATCGGTCCCGCTCGCGACGGAGATACCGATGTCGGCCGCCGCGAGCGCGGGCGCGTCGTTGCTCCCGTCGCCGACCATCGCGACGCGCTCGGTCGCGGTCAGGCGCCGAACCGTCTCGGCTTTCGCCTCCGGCGGGACCTCCGCGAACGTCTCGTCGATCGCGGGATGCTCCTCGAACCGGCGGGCCGCGGCCGGGGAGTCGCCGGTGAGCACGACCACCCGGCGCCCGTCCGCCGCGAGGTCCTCGACGACCGCCTCCCAGCCCTCGCGCACCTCGTCGCCGACGACGAGAACGCCTCTGACGGCCCCGTCCCAGCCGACGTACACGGGGACGCGACCCGCCTCGCGAGCGTCCGCGCCGACCGCGTCAAGCGACTCGGACACGGCCCACGCGTCGCCCTCGAACAGCGACCGGTGACCGACGACGACCTCGTCGCCGTCGATCCGTCCGGAGACGCCCCTGTCCGTGACCGTCACGTCCGCGGCCGCGGGCGACGGTTCGGTCGCGGCCCCCGTGCCGTCGTCCCTCGCCGCGCTGCCGTCGATCGCCGTGCCGCCGTCAGTCGCCGCGGCCGGGCGAGCGGCGATCCCGTCGCCTTCCGTCTCTTCTCCGCGCACCCCCGCGACGATCGCCTCCGCGATCGGGTGGACCGAGGCGCGCTCCAGCGCCGCGGCCCGTTTCCGAACGGTCGCCGGGTCCGTTCCGTCCGTCTCGGCCCCGAGCAGCCGCATCTGCCCGTCGGTGAGGGTCCCGGTCTTGTCGAGCACGACCGTGTCGATGTCGGCCGCCTCCTCGAAGACGGCGTCGGAGACGATCACGATCCCGCGCCGGGCCGCGTCGCGGATCCCGGCCGCGACCGCTAGCGGGGTTGCGAGTCCGAGCGCGCAGGGACACGAGACGATGAGCACCGTGAGTCCGACCAGCGCCGCCTCGGTCGGCGAGGCACCGAACGCGAGGGTCGCGCCGGCCGCGAGGACCGCGACCGCGACGACGAGGGGGACGAACACCGTCGCCAGCTTGTCGACGAGCCGCTGGATCCCCGACCGCGAGCTCTGGATCTCCCACAGCATCCGTACGAGCGTGTCGAGGGTACTCTCTGCGTCCTCGCCCACCTCGACGACAATCGGGGCGTCGGTGACGACGGTGCCACCACGGACCGCGTCACCCTCGCGTTTCGTCGCCGGGAGCGACTCGCCGGTGACCAGGGCCTCGTCGACCGCGGCAGCCCCCTCGGCGACGATCCCGTCGAACGGTACGCGCTCACTGGGACGTACGAGCAGGCGATCGCCGGGGTCGACCGCGTCCGTCGCGACCGTCTCGCCCGCCTCGGTCCGGACCTCGCGATCGGTCGCAGTCGTCAGCTCCGAGAGCGCGCCGGTCGCGCGCCGCTTGATCAGCGACTCGTAGTGGTTACCGGCGGTGACCACCAAGACGACGGCGATCGTCACGTCGAAGTAGAGGTCGGTCCGGCCGAGGAACATCGCGAGGGTGCTGTACGCGTACGAGCTCACCGCCGCGAGCGACACCAACAGATCCATATTCGGCTGCCGCGCCCGGAGGCTCACGTAGGCGCCGCGCAAGATAGGGTATCCCGTATAAAACAGGACAATGGAGGCGAACACCCACACCTGCGTGAACAGGTACTGCCCCGAGACCCCGCCCAGGTCGAGGAAGGGCTCGTAGCCGAAGTAGGTGGGGTACAGGAAAACGACGTACCACAGCATCGCCATCATTCCGAAGAAGCCGCCGCCGATCAGGAACCGGACGACCGCGTCGTCGCCCTCGGCGTCTGGGTCGGCGCGGTTGCTTGCCGAGTACCCCGCGACCGAGAGGCGCTCGGGGAGCTCGTCGGCGCCGACGGCGTCAGGGTCGTAGTCGACCCGGATCGTGTCGGTGGCGTAGCTCGCCTCCGCGGCCGCGACGCCCGCCTGCTCGCCCGCGGTCATTTCCAGGAACGACTCGCAGGTCGCACAGTGCATCCCGTCGACGTGGAGGAACGTCGTCTCACCCTCAAAGTCGTCGTCCGGCTCCGCGTCCGGGCGCCGTTCCTCGACCTCGTCGAGCCCGTCGAGCCCTTCCGCGTCGCCGAGCGACCGCGCGACGGCGAGACATCCCCGACAGCAGAACTCGCCGTCGACGTCCGGGGCCGTATGGGGATCGTCCCCGGTCGGCAGGTCACAGAGTGTACAGGGTGGCATGTGTGTTCGCTTCCGGGAGTCCGCAGGAGTGGTTCGTGGCTCGGTTCCGCCGAATCCTGCTCGGCGCGAGCTGGTCGCCGACTACGTCCGATCCAGTCGACTACGCCTGTTTCGGGTCCGCCGCGCCGTCGTCACCACCGCCGATTCCCGGCAGGCTCCCGCCGGTCGCCACTCGGAGACTCGCCCAGATGAGCAGCACATTCACCAGCGTGATCGCGACGAAGATCTCGGATCGGTCCGCGATAAACACCACCGCGGGGACGAGGCCGCCGAGAACGAGGAGTACGGCCTGTTGGAGCGAGAAGTTCATGCCGTAACTAAGGGCCTCCCGGGCATATATAATACACCGTGTTTTCAGGGTGCGGGAACGGGTAGACGTTATATGGTTCCTACACAATAACGGTACCTATGGGCCGAAACGATACCGCTCACGCGTCCACAGATGTGAGCGGTGACACAGAGGAGTTCGATCCGATCGGGACCCTCACGCTCATCGGGATATACTTCGTTATCCTGGTGCTTTCGTGGGTGTACATCTACTACATCGAGTTCCTCGGCCGAGATCTGGTCGTCGTGGGGTGATCACTGTATGCACATTCACGCCTATGAGAAGCTCTGGCTCGCGGCATCGATCCTACTGATACTGCTGCTCATCGGCTCTGTCACCTACGGGGCGGTCGGTCCCGGCATCGCGATGGTTGCCGCAGACGAGGACCCGATCGACTCCGGCGGGCTCGACGAGGACGAGCGATTCTCTGAGCCGCGCGTCGAACAGGTCGGCGAGAACGAGTACGAGGCGTACGTCGTCGCCTATCAGTTCGGTTTCGAGCCGAATCCGATCGTTGTCCCCGAGAACAGCCGCGTGACGTTTTACGTCACGTCTCGTGACGTGATCCACGGGTTCGAAGTCGTCGGGACGAACGCCAACACGATGGTGGTTCCCGGCGAGGTCTCCGATATCACCGTCGAGACCGACGAGCCGCAGGAGTACGGGCTCCTCTGTAACGAGTACTGCGGAGCCGGACACCACGTGATGGAAGGGAAAGTGCACGTGGTGAGCCAAGCCGAGTTCGAGGAACACCAGAGCGGAGGCGACGACGAATGAGCGAGGCCATCGAGGGCGAACGGACGTTCGTCGACAAGTTCCCGCAGGAGGCACGTATCGTCCGTTCCGCGTTCATGGGTTCCTTCTTCGCGTTGTTCCTCGGTGCGATCTTCGGGATCATCCAAACGCTTCATCGCACCGACGTGGCCCGGATCATCCCATCGACCGACTACTACACCGTTCTCACCGCACACGGCGTGTTCTTAGTGATCAGCTTCACGATCTTCTTCCTCGTCGGACTGTTCACGTGGGCGTTGGTGCGCAGCCTCGATCGACCTCTGTTGAACATCAAGATCACGTGGACGTGGTACGGGATCATGTCTCTGGGAATGACGATGACTGGGGTATCCATCCTCGCCGGCTTCGTCGACTCTCTCGACATGAGCGCCGACGTCCTCTACACGTTCTACGCGCCGTTACAGGCGCACCCGCTGTTTTACACGGGGCTCGCGGTCTTCATCGTCGGTTCGTGGATCGCCGGTGCAGACTGGTTCCGCACCTGGATCGCGTGGAAGCGCGACAACCCCGACGAACGCATCCCGCTACAGACGTTCATGGTGTTGACGACGATGGCGATGTGGTACATCGCGTCGTCGGCAGTCGCCGTCTCGGTACTCGCCTTCCTACTCCCGTGGTCGCTCGGCTTCATCGATCAGGTGAATCCGACGTTGACCCGGACGCTGTTCTGGTTCTTCGGTCACCCGGTCGTGTACTTCTGGCTGATGCCGGCGTACCTGCTGTGGTACACCGTCCTTCCGAAGATCGCCGGCGGACGCCTGTTCAGCGACCCGCTCGCCCGCGTCGTGTTCGTGCTGTTCCTCCTCCTCTCGACTCCCGTGGGGATCCACCATCAGTACCTCGACCCCGGGATCGCGGAGGGGTTCAAGTTCATCTCGATGACGAACACGATGTTCCTGCTGTTGCCGAGCCTGCTCACCGCGTTCACGGTCGTCGCGAGCGTCGAGTACGGCGCTCGTCAGCGCGGCGGAACCGGGCTACTCGGTTGGCTCACTGAGCTCCCGTGGCGGAAGCCCGAGTTCACCGGTATGATGCTCGCCGGGCTGATGTTCGCCGCCGGCGGGTTCTCCGGGATGGTGAACGCCGGGATGAACATCAACTACCTGATTCACAACACGATCTGGGTGCCCGGTCACTTCCACCTCACCGTGGGTACCGCCGTCGCGCTGACGATGATGGCGTCGACGTACTGGCTCTGGCCGCAGATCTCCAACAAGCCGATCTACAGCCGCTCGATCGGCCTGTTCCAGGTCGTCCTCTGGTTCATCGGTATGGCGCTGATGTCCAACGCGATGCACGCACAGGGGATCCTCGGCGTTCCGCGGCGGACCGCGGAGCCGGAGTACGCCGGCTTCGACTACCCGGCCGGGTTCGGCGGCTTTGAGGAGCTGAACATCCAGATCGCCATCGGCGGGACCCTGCTTTTCGTCTCCACGATCCTCTTCCTCGGCAATCTCATCCTCACGATGGGGAACCCGAAGGTGTCCGGGCTCGCAGAAGAGCTGCCGCCGGCGCTGTCCGGCCCCGACGACGCGCCGCGGGTGCTGGATAACCTCCGGCTGTGGGTCGGTATCGCGCTGGTGCTCGTCGTGCTCGCGTACGCGCTCCCGCTCGCAGCGATCATCAGCCGCGGCGGGCTCCTCGGACCGGGCGTCGGCACGTACCCGGTGTGGCTTGTGCCCGCGTTCGACGCGCTCGCAAATGCGGCGACGACGCTACTCGGCGCGATCGGCGATGTGTCGGCTTCGCTCGCCGAGGTGGTCCGATGACCGTCGACGTGAGCCGCGGCGGGCTCTTGGTGGCGCTCGCGATCTTCGGCGTGATCATCTACGAGCTCCGAACGGTGCTCGACTTCGTCGGCATCGAGCTGCCGCTGATTCCGTACATGGCCGGCGTCTTCGTCCTCGCCGGCGTGACGATCTGGTTCATCACGCTGAAGGGCGGCTGGCGGACCGACCCCGAGGGCGACGAGCCGGCGTAGCGACGCCGGTGCTGCCTCGACAGACGAACGACCGCTTTTTCGCGACGACCGACTTCGCCGCCGACCGCGGCAGTTATGCTGGAGTAACGCAAGACACACGTATGGACGAAACGCGCGTCACGGTCCGGTGTCGCGACTGTGCGCTCACGGCGACGTACGACCGCCTCCGCGACGCCCGAACCGCCGTGGATGACCACGAGTCGACGACCGGTCACGAGGTGTGGTGGGACATCGAATCGCTCGATGCGGGCGTTTCTCAGGCCGGCGCCGACGCGGGCGTCTGCGGTCGTCCGGGGTGCGCGAACGAGGACTCTCCACTCGTCGACCCGGAACCGCCGGAACCTGAGTCGTAGCCGAAACACCGTCGGAACCGCCGTCAGAGCCGTCGTTAGAATTGTCGACGAACTCATCACCGAACCCGTGAGCCGATTGCAGTATAAATATGTTCTGAGTATTTATTTATATTGGAACCAACACACAATATTAACTCCGTGGAGAGCAAACGATCGCCCGTAACTCATGTCCACCATCGATATCGAACCCACGGATACCGTCGACGCCCGCGGTGCGGCCTGTCCGGGCCCGCTGATGGACCTCATCGGTCGAGTCCGGTCCGCGAGCTCCGGCGACGTCATCCTCCTTTTAAGCGACGCCGAGCAGTCGCTGACCGACGTCTCCGAGTGGGTCGACGAGACCGACAACGAGCTGATCGCGGTCGACGAATCGGGCGACGACTACGGCTTCTACGTGGAGGTCGCGTGAGATGCCCGACCGGATCGCCATCTTGGGCGGCGGGACGGGCGGGACGGTACTCGCGAACAACCTCGCGGAGCGGCTCGCCCCGGAGATCGACGCCGGCGACGTCGAGGTCACGCTGATCAACGACGACCCGGACCACGTGTACAAGCCGGTGTGGCTGTACATCCCGTTCGGCCAGCGCGAGCCCGCCGACGGGCGCCGACCCCTCCGCGACCTCGTCGACGACCGGGTCGACGTCGCGATCGACCGAGTAACCGAGATCGACACGGACGCAAAGGAACTCGCACTCCGTGACGGCTCCGGACCGCTCGGCTACGACCACCTCGTCGTCGCG
>Ga0208138_100437_pt1 | contig 18207 bp, 22 predicted proteins | sample AntRauMetaRauer3_FD_184786 | JGI IMG/M metagenome (GOLD analysis project Ga0208138, IMG submission 184786) | Saline lake microbial communities from Rauer Lake, Antarctica, in enrichment culture - Antartic Rauer Lake 3 Metagenome Rauer3 (SPAdes)... ...
CAGGCATTCGTGAGCGGAGCGAACGGTATCTCGACCCGGAGAATCTCGTGGTCGAGCTCGTGAGTCCAGAGGACATCTTCCTGTTCAAAGCAGTCGCTGGTCGGGTGGACGATATCGAGGATATGTTCTCGTTGATGCAGACCGGCCTCGAGTTCGACGTCGTCGAAGCCGAACTCGAGGCGCAGGTCGAACTATTGGATCAAGAACTGTTCGTGACGTACGTCAACGAAGCGTTGACCGATCTCACCGAGCAACACAACGTGACGACACCGTTGCACGACCCCGTGGCGGAGATCACTGAGCGCGTCTACGAGGAGCTCGAAGTGCTGCACGCGCTTGACGAACCGAAATCGGTGACTGACCTACAAGAGGAACTCGACTGGCCTGCGGCGGACGTACAGGAGATTGTGAGGCGGCTGGAAGAGAAAGACGCCGTCGCGGTAACGGATGGGCGCGTAAAACGTCACTCAACGACGATCTGACCGCGAGAGGAAGGAAGTGAGGCTGTGACTACGCTGTGAGCAAGTCTACACAGCTCTGTTGAAACCTTCAGACCTTGGCAGGAAGTGAGTGACACATACAGGGGTCTGTTCAGCAAACTGGCCGCCTTTTGTTCGCTATAATCGGCCTGTATCGACTGAGAGACATTTGTACGAACGAAAGGATTCAGTACTCTCATTCGTCGTCGACTGTCGCACCGAATGCCACACCCAACGCCGCTCCCAATCCCAGTCCCATCGCGCCCCCCAGTGCGACACCGAGCGCGATATTGTCAAGAACGACGCCGAGCGCTGATCCGAGACCAGTGCCGAGTGCCATTCCTATGGCAATCCATATTGCTAGCGAAACGTCTCCAATTCTCTGAAAGTCATCGTCAAACATAGCGGTCAGGTCGTCACTGTCCTTGATCCCTGTTTCCTCTGTATCTTACACCCATGCGCGACCCATCTTCTATCAACCGAGATCTCCGTGACCGAGTTAGCGCACACATGCAGTACTCATGCTGGACGGAGTGACGATTCCTCACTCCAGTCAGCGGGCAAGATGCCAAACCGAGACGAAGCTACTGCACTGCTTCACCGATCGCCCTGACGAACTCCTCGGGGCGTTGTGATCCGATGAGAACTGCACGCGCATTGGTCCGTTCGATCCAAACGCCCCGATTGCCACTGACGTTATATGCAAGTTTTCCGGGTGCCCAGCGGATTCCCCACCCGCCGAACTCACGAAGTGGACTGTATCGTCTAGACTCGTATCGCTCGACCTCCGACCACGAAATTCGACGGAACGACCGGTGAAGTGGCCACATTTTGAAATAGATTCCATCGGCTCTCACCTCGGTCTGGAGACGAAGACTGTAGACGAGTCCGGCGATCGCACCGACGATCACGAGCCCTCCCCAGGCGATGGGCCCTAACAGAAGCATGAGAAGTGTGATACCTCCGAGCAGTGCCCAGATCCACGGCTGGCGAAACCGCTGCACTTCACGAAATAGTGGGTCTCCCTGCATGAGTAGGATGTACGGAATTGACGCTACTCAGTAATGGGTTCTCCGGACATTGAGATCCAAACGTGCCAGCCACGTGCGCTCCAAAACAGCAGTGACACTTTCCCCAACTCAGTGTCTGTCAGTACCGGTGTGGCCGATACAGTGGGTGAGTTCAACAGGAGGTTACGGAATACTATCTGGGCTGATTTCGGGACAAACATAGACTGATATTCCGGTAGATTGGCGCTGATATGGGCTGGTACTATCGGGTGGCGACGAGGACACCGACCGACTCAGTGATGATCTCGATATCGGTGATCGTGAAGCCTGCATCCACGAGGCGATTGGCGACGGTTCCCATCGGTGGCAACGTCTCGTAATCGCTTGGGGACTGCATGGGCCCGAAACGCATCTTGTCGGCGATCACTACACACCGTGGCTCCAGCGACGCGAGACCATCGATGGCTGCTCGTAATTCGTCCTCGCCCCCTTCGTCGTAGGCCATGTAGAGGGCATAGCTGGCGACGACGACGTCCACCGGTTCGTCAACGTTCGGTTCACGGAACGACCCGTGGCCGAACGAGACGTTCTCTATGCCACGTTGCTCGGCCTTCTCACGGGCGTACCGGAGCCACTCGTCGTAGATATCCCGCCCTATCACGTGGGCACACTTCGACGCAAGTTCGAGAGCGACGATGCCGGTGCCCGTACCGATGTCAAGCACGACGTCGTCGGGCTCGATCGGCGTGTGTGCAAGAAGATACGACAGACACCGCTGGTACACCTCGTCTGCCTCGCTGTCCGAGTCGTAGTCCATCGGGGTGTACCCGTGAGAATCGCGTTCTGTGTCGGTCATCGGTAGGGCGAGTAGGCTGTGCTGATGGATAAGGGTCTCAAGAATCATCGTTGACACGTACGACCGACTACTCGTCTTCGAGTGCTGCATAGATCTCCGCGTGGCGTCGTCCGTCGAGCTTCCCCATCTCGAGGGCGATTTCGCGGCGTTCGGCATCGCTCTCTGCCGCCTGATATCGCTCGTACAGCCGACGGACTTCTTCTTCGACAGTCGCCGAGTCGTCGTTGTCGGACGTCACTTGTGTATCGACTCCGGTGACAGTGGTATAGGGGTTTTCCCACTAGGCATCCTCAAGCAACGAGCGAGCTCGCTGCACGTAACTGTTCGCGCCCCAGCTACGGGCGTCGCTAATCTCATCGAGGAGCAGTCGTGCATCAGCAGCAGATAGTTGTTCAGTTCGAACGAGAACCGAGAGCAGCGTCGGTGTCGTGACGAGCCGGGTATCAGCGAGTGAGGCGTGGATCAAGCCAAGCTGGTTGAACTCGTCACAGAGGAAGAGCGCAGCATCGAGATCGTTCGCGAGCGTGACCGCCGCGTTTTCACCGTCATCGAGCGGAAACTCGGCATCGAGGTCAACCGACCGTGTGGTGAATGACTCCGCTTGGTCGAGTACGGCGGACGCGGCGTGTCCATGGACGTCATCGTAGGAGGCGATCTCTTGGAGTTCATCGATGACCGCTGTGGGGACGACGACTTCGTACCGGGAGAGACAGAGTGCGAGTGGACCGGGGTCGTCGTCAGTAACGATCCCGAGACTCACGAGGGCGGAGGCATCTGCGATAAGCCGCGACATTTATGCGTCGGCGACTTCGTCGATGAAGTCCTCGTCCAACTGCTGTTTCAACACTCGGAGGTTTGCCGCCTCCTCGGCGCCGACGAGCGCTTTGAGCTGCTCGAAGCTGATCTCATCGTCGTAATAGGCGGCGGCGATCTCCTGGGTGAGTGCGTCGTCGTGAGCGGCGTCTTGGAGGTACTCCCGAAGCGCGGTCACGAGGACGTCTGTTCGGTCTTCCCCGAGGACTGCGGCCAGTGCGTCGGCCCGATTGATGAGCCGATTGGGGGCCCGAAACTGTACACGCTTCTTATCGGTGCTCATGATGTGTACATTGTGAGCCAACGCACTTAGCCGTTTTCGTGTGTACGATGTGAGCCTAACTCAGCCACGAGATGCTCCTCGAAATCATGCGTCCAGTACGTTGCGGGGCCACCGGGACTACATCGCGCACACAACTGTAGTGGGCCTTCCAGGTGGCCGAGTTCGACACGGAACCGTGTGACGGCTGCAAGCGCATCGACGACGAGACCACAGCTATCGCAGGCGTAGTGGTCACGGTCGTCGGGATTGGGATTCGACTGGATTGCGCAGTCGACGCAGATGGGGTGGGTGACCCGTTCGTCCTGTCCCCAGGTGTGCACCTCGCCGACCTCGGCGCCGGGCGGGGCGTCGCAGAAGGCACAGCCAGAGAGGGTCTGTTGCATCATTGTCCTCCTTCGCCGGCGTCGCAAGCGGCGGTCCAGCCTCGATGGAAGACCGCCAGTTGGAGAATCGAGTCGAATGCCTCGTCGCTTGGCTCGTGGACGAGGACCCGTTCATTGGGGATGGGAGTGACGACATCGTCGTCGACCAGGTCATTGACAAGAGAATGGGCCCTCCCGTCGTCAATATCCGCTACTGCGACGCGGGCGGCATCTTGATCCTGTGCGACGAGTTCCGCTTCAAACCGTTCGTGGTCGGTCGATGCATCGTCGAGTGCGTCTGTACCGGGCATGGGAATCACGTTGGCGCGTATTGACGCGCCTCGCCCTCTCGGGCGCGTACAAACTCCTCGCTGCCACGCCGTTAACCAACACTACGGAAGACTTCGATTCTATGTTGGTTAATTCGTGGGGGCTCAGAGCTGATGAACGGGCTTTACGCGGAACGTATCTGGGTCAGCGTTCGGCATCTCGTTGATTCGATCCGAGGACGACTGCGAGAGTCGGTTGACCAGTTCGTCGCGAACCGCTTCACGGCTGACTATTGAGTCGTCCCAGCCGAGACGCTCGTCGAAATACCGCTTCTGGAACCGCTGGCCGACGTCGTCGACGGCAATGAATTGTATCCGCTTCACGCCCGCCACGCTCATCGAGACGAACTCGGCCCCGACGTGCTCGTGGGTGAGTTCAACGAGCACGCACTCGACAAAAGAGACGATGCTAGTCGGACTTCTGTCGTGAGGCAGCGTCAGTTCGAGAGCCGCCCACGGCGCTTCGCTTGATTTCTCTCTCTGTTCGCCACGTAGCCGCGATCGCTGTCGCTCGTGTTCCGAAGACATAGTAGTTCAGTGGGCGCTCACTGCACCCCCTCACCCCTCCTGGGGGTGAGAAAACCCACCGTAAATCGCATCACCATCCAATGATGGGATTCTGGTATATCGGTTATAGACATCCGTCGCTTGATAGCCTCTCGGCCGGAGACAGCCAGCGGCGTTTGCACCAGTGTACCCTAGCCTTCCTTTGGATGATGTTGGAGGTATAGAGAATGGCGAAAAAGACGTAGATTGGATAAGAGGGCCGTCGGGCAGTTCTCGGGCGGTAATGGTGACTTCGACGAACTTCAAGCCACGGTTGTCTGGGACAATTGTGCTTGACGGGGTGGTGAGAGCCCCGAATTCCGGAGAGTTAGTGTGGTATATAGGCGAAACCCGACAACAGCGAATTACAGCAGCTGACGGTAGTTCGTTGCGACTCGTGGTGGATTTACTCGATTTGGCCGAAAACAGACGATACAGGTCCTGAAAAGTGCATGACGGTGTTTCTAACCTATTCGAGCCACACCTCCTATAGAAATATCGGGCTCTGGTGAATCGCCATACTGCATCGGAGTTAGCTGCAGAACGAGTGGTGTGATTGCCCCGGACAAGTACCGAATAGGGTCGCTGTGATCGTACTTACCGTTGAGACCACCCGTTGGAAATTCTCATCGTAATCTCCTCCATTTCAAAACCCCAATGCAGACGCTCTTGAGCGATGTACGAATCGAGGATTTGGTGGTGGGCGATCTCGTGGTCATCGACTTCCGACTCCGGAACACCGAGGAAGACGACACAGACACCACCCTCGTGTGCCTGCACCATCTCGACGGCATCGTCGAGTCGAGCACCCACGACGTCGTGGGCGATTTGCTGGGTGAGCGTGACTGGTAGCGTACTCACAACCTGTGCAGCCTCGAACTGTGCATCGGCGGTCTCGACCAGAAATTCTCCTCGGCTGCCGCTGATGTGAGTAACCGTCTGGTCGGTTTTGACCGCTCCGCCCATCCCCTCGTAGTGCTCACGCAGGGCTGACCAGAACCTTCTATCTCTATTTCGAGTACAACCTATTCACCGCTCCCCTACTGACGACCCTGCTGTCCGGGTACTGCCTCGCAGACAGACTACCCGGCGGCTCGATGGAAGACTTCACAGCATTCTATTTCGGTGTCTGGCCGTTCTTCCTCGCTGTTATTGGGGTGATAGCCGCCGCCGAATACTATGTTCGGACGTGGTGATACTCTGGATGCAATACACCGACCAAGACTGACGCTGTGAATGTCGGATTAGACAGGGGCCAGATACGGATAGGTGAATGGAGTGCCGTAGAATACACTTGTAGGGGTTGCGTAGTCCCCGCAGTGTATTACTGGTGGGGAATTCACCGTCCCCGTCAAAGGAAGCGCTCCGTGAAGCCAAGTTCGAACGGATGGAAGAACCCCTCGACTTCATCACGGACGACCAAGCTGAAGAGACTAGGAATGGAGATAACTCCCGGAACGCTAACTACAGACAACTTATTTACTACTCCAAACCTGAGAAAGGAGTATGTTTGATTCCCCGCATGTTAGGTTCTTAATCAGCTTCCTCGCGGTATTCCCGCTCACAGGCATTGTCTCGCCACCCGACATATTCTCACAGCTGTTCGTCTTCGTACTTCTGATACTACTCTCGTACTATCTCAGTTACAAGGGCGGGTACGACGCACTCCTAAGCAACTAAATCAACACGTTCGCAAACTCACTGAGCGGCTGTTGCACGCCAATTCCAGCGGGTGAGAACCCATCTCGATGGGGAGTACCAGGCGAATACTGGTCGTCCAGTATTTCTGATTCCAGAGCCACGGATAATTCGACGACAAACCCCAACTCGAAAATTCCCCACCCCTTGAGCGCTTAGACTTATATACCGTAAAATCAAATTAGAAGATAATGAGTGGTCGCGGGAAGGCGATTGTTATCGGGCTCGCCATAGTGGGTTTCGGTCTTGTCCTCATACTGGCTGGGTTGGGGTATCATGTTACGACCTGTTTCGACTCCTCCTGTACCACTGACCCTACGAACTTAGCAACTGCACTCGTGTTTTTGGCCAGTGGAGTACTTGGTGTCGCTCTTGGTGGACGGAAACTCTGGAGTTCCCGATAGATCAGCACATCAATCGACCGGCTGTTTCAGTCAAATCAGCTGGTGAGAACCCATCGTGATAGGGAGTAGCTTCGGTGAGTACAGGGAGTCCATTTATTATGATAGTGGGCTGTCTGTTATCTATGGCGCAATCCACGAACGCGACGTGGAGACGGAGTGGTGTCCGGGACACCGTCGTCGTGATGGGGGTGCTTCTCGGTCTAATGAGCCTCATGTTCGCCGTCCCACTCCAGCCGTTCCAGATACCGGGATATCTGCTCCTTATCGGGTTTTCGCCAGTTGAAGCAGTAATCGAGGCAGCCGACAGTGGTGTCGAATTTTACGCACTGTTCGGCGTCTACGTCCTCGTACTGAGTCTCGTCGGGAGTGTTGCCGCGACTGTCTTCCGACACCGAACGCGTAACTCCGAAATAGCGGGCTGGCGATTCGGCGTGGCCGGTGCACTCGCCGTGACCGGCACAATCGCACTCCTGTTTAGCGTCAGCACGCTCCTGAGTGGCACCGAACCAACGCCTGCATTCACCGGCCTGGTAACCGCACTCGTGCTATTCGGATTGACAGCCATCTCCGCAACTCTGTAGACCACCATCAACCACTGGCAGGACCCCCTCAATGCGGGAGACCAGTAAGGAACAATACCAGTAGTTGCTAGCGCGGTTTCTTTATTCAGATGAGTAGCCGTAACTCAAGCGACCGAATTGGCAAGTAGATATACGCATTGAGGGCGATGACGCTCTCACGATACCACCGACAGGGTCTCCGGTTCGTTACGCTGTGCTCACGTATACCTTGTAGAAACTATCGTTGTACGCTACGTATTCGTAATCAATCCAGACCTCGTAACTGACTTCCTCCTGAATTCAGACATCATCGTCCTCAATTCGCTCACCGTCTTGTCGGTTATTGCAGACGCATGATCCTGATTAAGTACAGAAGGTGTATTCTACAGCTCGCCTCCACTAAACCAGCAGTTTTCAGTGAGTGCTTGACCTAGCCAAATTGTATAAAAATCGGGCCGTACTAAGTTCGTCCGATGCCCTCTAGACGCCGCTTCCTGGCCACTATCGGTACTGCCGCTTCTGCTAGTTTGGCTGGCTGTATGGGTAGTGTCCGTAACTACTTCGAGAACGATACCACTGTGGAGAGCTCCTGTGACGATTCACCTGCTACGTGGCCAACCGCTGGTGGTGATTCCGGTCGCACCGGCCACACTGATACCGCTCCTCCAGCACCTGACGCCGACGCTGTCGATCTGCTTGCTGGTATCCACGAGGATGGACGCCAGCAAGTCGCCGCCGCACTACCAGTAGTCGCAGACGGTACAGCATACGTTCCGGTGACTAGTGGACTCATCGCGGTCAATCTTGAGTCCCCGAGGGATGGGGCGCGCTGGACGTACGACCTCGACAATCAGGTCAATGCAGTGCCACTGATTACGTGTGGGGTCGCTCTCGCGCCGGGGCTGAGCCGCTTGGACGCGCTCGATCAGGAAACGGGCGAGCGGTATTGGCGTGTTGATGCCGGGAGTCGGGGGGCGACGTCCGTCGCGTCGCGTGAGGAAACCATCTTCATTGCTGGGCCGCCCCTGATTGCTATCGATATGCGGACTGGAGACCGTCTGTGGAGTGCTGATGGTGGTGACATGATAGCTCTCGACGATGCGGGCGTCTACACCACAAAAAATGCCAACGGGACTGGTGATATCTATGCCCACGATTTCGATGGTGAACAGCGGTGGCACCTCTCGCTCGGGAAGATTGTCGGGTCGGCCTCCGTACAGGATGGGGCTGTCTGGGTTGCGGATAACCGGGGAACGGTATACGCGATTGATGCTTGGAGCGGGGAGACGTTGTGGTCGCGCTCGCTCGACGACGTCCAAAAGATTTACTCCGGCCTTGCCGTCCATGGCGACGACCTGGTCGTCCCCGCAGGCATGGGCAGTACGAGTTTCGTCCTCAACGCAGCGACGGGTGAGACACGCTGGAAGAGGAACACTGGGTTCGTTACTGGCCGTCCTATCATCGGCGATGATTGGGTCGCGCTTGGCCGGACGAACACCGGGGTCACGCTCTACGACCGAGAGACAGGCGAGCAGCGAACGACGTGGTCACGCGAGGAGTACGGACTTGGGGCGATTGAGGGTCTCGTTGCGGTTGAAGAGGGGTTCGTGGTACGCGGCGGAATGAACTCGGGACTAACGCTGATCCGGTGAGCGATGCGCCCCCGGCAGTCAACACAGCACCACCCGATTATCGACACCTGACAGAAAGCTAAGCACAGGCGAACCACTTGGCAATCAGCTGTATCACTTACCGTGTCCGAAGGTAGATGGCGATACGAAGTGGGATGAGTGTGAGAAATACCGCTAGCATCGTAAGCACCGTCCACGTGGGAGCGACGGCAAGTCCGAGTTGACCGCCCATGATGAGTACGAAGAGGCCCGCGAACCGGATGCGGAAATCTGCCCAGAGTCGTTGGAACCGCTCGCTCACGAACGACCCGTACGTCACAGCAATGCCGAGAACCACACCGAGAATTGTCGCGCCGGCAAGTCGTTGTGGCGTAATCGAGACAGTAATTGTGAACGGCTCCCAGTACGCGAGCGCGCCGAATACGACAACCGCCAGCCCTATCCAGAGGAGGTCGTAGTAGACGCCTGGCCGAGAATCCGACTCACCCCACTCCGTTGGAATTACTGACATCTACTGGGGCAACACGTCCCACGAGGATAAGCGTTCAACCACGTTCTCAGTGCCACCAGCACTCGGAATCACTTGGGTTCGACAGTCTCAAAGAAATCCGAGTAGATTGCCACTCCCCGTAAAGTAGGCAACCCCACTTACCGGCTGATTCGCCGCAGGTAGTGTCTAACCAAGAGGACTTCAACAGAGCCAAAAGTATAGTAACTGTTGTAGATTTCCTCGCAGACGAGGCGTTGACGGCGAGCGATGTTCAGAAGTGACTCGACGACCAGGACATCGATCGTACCGAGAATACTGTCCGCCATCACATTAACGAGGATAGACCACAATAGATTTGTGATTACTACACTATACTCTAATATGGAACGGCAGGCCCACCATGCCCGCTCACCGCGTTCGTCCGCGAGTGTATTTGACCGTACTACTGGCACGGGAGATGGTCCGATCCTCGCGTGTGCCCACTGGACCGCGACATGACGCTATACGAGCGCATCGCAGACCTTCCGTTGACAATATCGGCTTCAGATCGGACCAGCCGTCACCGAGAGATGGTGGGCGAGATGACTCGCGTCACCTCAACGTTCGTCCTGCTGGCGGAAGATGAATTCGGCGCTGGTGAAGACGTCACTCACGAGGCAATCGATCACGAAGCGTTGCCAGATACATTGCCGTTCGATTTCGCAGGCGAGTATACGTTCGACGAGTTCTCGCAGTCGCTCGACGCCGTCGACCTCTTTCCGACGAAGCCACCCGAGCGCGAAATCTCACGGTCGTATCGACGCTGGGCAGTCGAGAGTGCCGCACTTGACCTAGCCCTCAAGCAAAACGACACGACACTGGCATCCCGCTTCGGTCGGGAGCGCTCACCGGCTCAATTCGTCGTCAGTACTCCGGTCCCGGATGGGGACACGACTCGAGTCGAAGAGATACTCACAGTCAACCCCACCTGCGAGTTTGCGCTTGAGCCGACCGATGGGTGGACCACGGACACCTTCGCGAGACTCGCGGAGACCGACGCGGTCCGCGTACTCGATTTGAGCGGCCAGTCCGATGGAGACGGCGCCAGTCAAGCACCGAATCCCGAGCTCTATCGCCGGGTCTTCGAGACATTCCCCGATGCCGTCATGGCCGGCCCTGTCATCTCCGACGACGTACACGACCTGCTCGCGGCGTATTCAGATCGTCTCTCGTTGGGTGCGTCGGTCCGCAGCACAGCCAACCTCCGTGACGCGCCGTTCGAGCCGGACTGGTGTTCCATCGTCCCGTCGCGATTCGGAACCGTCCGGTCGCTTCTCGCGACTATCGAGTACTGTGCGGAGCAGGACATCAGTATGTACGGCGGTGGGCAGTGCGAACTCTGTGTCGGACGCGGGCATATCCAGCTGCTCGCGTCACTGTTCTATCCCGACGGGCCAAACGAAATTGCGCCACGAGCGTACAACAAACCGACGGTGAAAGCGGACCTGCACTCAAGTCCTTTTGAGCCACCTGAGAATCCGACCGGAATGGAATGGAAGCAACTCGAATTCGAGTAGCGGCCGATATGTAAATCGCTGCGAAGGTTCTACGTCTCCACCCGAGTTGTTCTGCGACACCTGAGTCAAGACGGGACTGACTGGTCGACCGTGAAGAAGTCGTCATCAGACAGAATGCGTTCGATACGACCGTGCCACGCTTCGCTGAACGCATCGCGCTCCTCCGGGGTCGCAGTCCCATCGATCAGTTTCTGGAGAGCTTGCGTTGCGGGACCGGCGGACGGCACGTCGGCAACGTGGTGCGTAGTTTCCAGCAGAGTCAAAACTCCTCGCCGGCAGATTCGGATTCATTCAGTTGGTCGTACATCTCATCTGGGAAAGGGAGACTTCCCCAGATTGAGTATGGACACTGGTCCTGTCCGATGCAGTACCGCTGCATATCGTCGTTGTCGCAGTTCATCGGAAGCGGGGTGTCGCCACCAATCGTATTCGAGAACTCGTAGCGAATCTGGTAGTCGGTCGTCTGTTCGTCGTACCACGGCCATCGTGAGAAGATGTCCTTGAGATCCATGACAATCGTCTCGAGGTCGCTGTCCTGGTACTGGGGCAGCCACATCACCATCCGAGCAAAGCTGTACAGGTCCTTTCGAACTGGCTTCTTTTCCTGAAGTCGTTCGGCCATATTCGCCATACAGGGCAGTTCGAACAAATCCTCGATTGACTCGACGTCAAGAGGCTGGACGCCACGCGAAGACCCCTGAATCCGATAGTGGTTCGTATTTCCGTGCTGTCGGATAGTGAGATTCCGATGGTCACGCTGGGATGCGAGAAGGTTCCCGAGACTTCGAGGACTCGAGATGCGATTACACACGTCTCGCTTCCAGCCCGTTTCCGGGTCGTACGCCTCCACTGCTTCAAACAGTTCCTTCGCCGAGTGGAACTCCCCCAGTGAGACGACCTCGTCTGGAGCGTCTCGAATCGCGTCCCGGAGCACACGGATGGTCCGTTCACCGGGATTCCAGTCTCGCCAGATTCGTTCGTGGTGGCCTGTCTCGATGAAGCGGTCGATACGCTCTGTGATGGCCGACTCATTCGTTGTCAGCCACGTCAGCTGGTCTTCGGAGAGGGTCTCCTCTTGGACTCTTAGGAGCTTCTTGAACGCGCGTCTGGCGTACTCGCGATACTTCCTGTCGAAATCACCGACCGGCACATAGAGGCAGTTGTTCTTGACGCGAGTGAGCAGTTCCCCGGTCTCTCCTGTCTCGGTGTCGGCGTGAACGAGGCAATCCCTCGATGCCGCAGCCATCGGGATTTCGAGATACAACCCCCCACCGAACTCGGGCATCTCCTCGATTCCTGTACAAACGCGACCAGGGTGGGGACCATCCACTCCAGGTTGCTTTGCGTACAGCACATCTGCAATGTCTTGTTGGAGGGTCGACTCACCGAATTCTCGAAGGAGGGAGGCGAGATTGTTGACGTAGAGCTCGCGAATATCGTAGAGGACCTGTACCTTTCGCGATGGAGCGTCCTCGAACTTCGGGTGGGCCTTGACGCAAATCCCGCTCAATGTCGCGAGCACGGCGAGTGTTCCGGGTTCATCGACGAAGGGGTCCTCTGCAGCGTTTGCCCTGACGTCTTCTTTGAACGCCGCGGTCCCGAACCGCTCGAGGTCGTTCAACAGATCTTCCGGTTGGTCTTCGCCGTCAACGATGTAGCGATTATACCCCCGCGTGAACAACTGATTGATGTGGATTGTGCCGTATTCGAGCGGGAGCGTTGCAACGCGATAGGCGGTACGCTCGTCTTCGACAGGCGTCGACCGGCTCATTTCTGAAGCGCCTCCGGTGTCGCAGACTGAACGTCGAAAGTCCGGCTCTCAATTGGCATGACGATGCTACAGACGTCAGCGTGCAACGAGTAGGGTAGTCGGGCAACTCGACGGCGGTCTGCCGTGACCACTGGGTCGATGGGAATCTCGTAGGTGTCCTGCAGAAGCTCGTTCAGCACTTCTCGACTCTTGGCGTCGTACCGATGGGCAGGGTCGGTATCGAGGAGGTAGACGTGAACACCCTGACCGCTGTACACCACCATCGTCTCCTCGGCGTTGAAGTCGTCCTCGAAGATATCCCGTAACTCGAAGCCGTACTCGATGGCCCGTTCGAGATCCTCAAAGGCATACGGATATCCCTCGGGAGCGGCGTCGAGGATTCCTGCGGCGTTGAGGAGCGCATCGTCGTCCCGCTCGTCGACGTCTTCTGAGACCGTATCCACTGCTCGGTTCCGGGCGATATCTTTCGCGTCGATGTCGACGAGGAGGACCCACGGTCGCTCCCAGTGATCGAGGGCGTAGTAGACTGCATCAGGACACGGGTCTGGTTTGTCGAGCAGGTCGGGATCTGCGAGCGCGAAGTTACTCCGACCGAGTGGATCATTCCGTGCTGGATGACGGATGAACTCGAGGACGTCGTCGAAGTCGTGGAATGCCGCCGTGGTCCGCTCACCGGAGGTGTTTGTCTGCCACGTATCTCGTCGGATGAAGTCCTTGTCGGGGACTCCGTCTTTCCGTACTGGGTGGGGTTCTCGAAACGCGAGTGCGTACTGTTTCGGTCCCTTCGCTGTGAGGAACGACGGGAGCTCGTCGACGTACGAGGGGAACTCCTCCGCGTAGTACCTGTAGATCTCCTCGCGGGTTGCTTGGCGCCACGTCATGTGTTGAACTCCTGGTCAAGTTTGTTGAAGCTCCGAATCGTCGTCATCCCAGCTGCATCTAGCGATTCAACGGCCTCTCGAATGTCTGAAAACGACCGGGCTGCACGCCCGCTCACACTGCTTTCAATCCGGTCAGCTTCTGAAAGGTAGTCTAACACCTCGACGGCTGTCTCGCGTCTGTTGAACGCCCAGACAGCGTTTGCATCAACCTCGCTCTGCTTGTCGTAGTCGTCGACCGGTGCGTGTTTGTTGTTACTCGCGAGTTCGGCTTCACCGACCCACACGAGTTCCCCATCACCATCGAAGCCGGCAACGTCGAACACCGTCTCCTCATCGTACTCGTAGTAGGGTTCGACCCGTTCGACGTCGTCACGGCCGTTTAACCATCGTTCGAGCAGCTTTACACCGACCTTGTGCGGTGTCTTCTCGCCGAGATCCCCCTGGCCAGGGCCGACCTTGAGCTTCTGACCGAGCAGTTCTCGCCCTGCCGGAAGGACGGTGTAGTACTTCCGACTGCATGCTCGTCCTTCCTCTAGCAGGTCTTGTTCGACGAGTCGTTGCACGTCCAACTCCTCAAAGTCGCTCTTGAACGCACTCATCGAGTCCAAGAGTGAGTGCCTCGGTGCGTCACCATTCATTATGTCGAGGACGCGGGTCAGGAAGCGGACGTCGTCGTGAGTGAGCCCGCGCCGTCGAAGCTCGTCATCTGGAACGGTTACACCACCAGCCTGTACTGGCGACGACTCGTTCTCGTCGACAGCTGCCTCCTCCCCGTCTGAGACTGGTTCTCTCGACGTAGTTGACTCGGCATCTCCAAACAGTGAGCTGGTGGTGTCCGCTTCATTCTCTTCGCCCTCTTCGTTTCTCTCGTTCCCTTCGTTTCTCTCGTTCCCTTCGTCGGCTGCTGAAGCACTAGTTGCCTGCCCGATGAACGACGACTGCGTTGAGTTCGTAGGGTGAGCGGACTCTGCGGATGTCGACTGTCCAGTGTTCGTGCTACTTCCCCATCCTTTCTCGTCGCCTGTCTCCGATTCGCTTGGCGCCTCAGCAAGCCCATACTGGGTTTGTGTCCGCTCCGACAGTCGAGGGAGGGTCACGGTCTTGAAGTGGTCCTCCTGCTCTACAGAGAGCGGCTCATCGCTTTCTGGATGGCCCGCTGCAATCGGGAGCGGCTTCACAGAGAACGGGGCTGGACCCGTCTCCCCAAACGACGGGCTCGGGAGTTGCGCTATCCACTCCCCGCTGGGGAGCGTGTTAATCCGATTCCGCAGGTCAGTCGGACTCAGGTCTTCGTGAGCCAGTGACTCGGCGAGGTCGCGCTCGATGGAGATGTTCCCGATGAGCTTCGTCTTGATGTTGTTGAGGACCTCGTCATAGGCACGCTCGCTCCGATTCCGAACCTGACCAGGAAACTGCATCACCAACCCCATGCTCAGGCCAAACGACCGGCCTTGGGGAAGCAGCTGCTCGGAAACGAGTTTCGTTGAAGCGACCGGAGCCGCCTCCTCGATGATGAGGTTGGTGAGCTTCTCGTAGCCCGTCTTCCCGTCACGTCGACGCACCTGCACCGCATCCCAGAGGTTACTCAACAGGAGAAGTGTGATTGCTCGCTGTGCCTCCGGCCGGAGATCGCCCAAGTCGAACAGAATTGTGGCATCTTCGTCGAGGAATTCACGGAAGTCGAATCGGTTGTCGACGTATTTGCCATCATCGTCCTTTTCCGGAACGTGACTGAAGATACGTCGCAGGTGCGCGTCTTCTCTGAGTTTATCGAGACGGTTTCCGACGGCGTCCATCGACACCTGGAATCGACGGTCATCCTTCTCGAAGTGCCGCGTCAGCGACTCCTCGACATTCTGGTTCTCTACAGAGACCGGAGGGACTGTCCGCTCGCGTTGCATCTGGAGGGCAGCCGCAAAGAGCTCATCGAGGCCGAAGGCGTCACTACCGTATTCCTCGTCGAAGAGCGCCTTAATGAGGTAGCTGAGAATCTCGTTGGCGACGAATGCCTGTCCGTACTGTTCGCGGCCCATGACCATCCGCATGATGTCGTGGAAGTGGTCGACCTTGTCCTGAATCGCGTCTTCACGATTTCGTCCGGCTTCGAGCGCGGGCCGGACGTCGAAGAAGGAGAACGCAGGGACCGTCTCTGGGACGCGAAACTGGTAGACATCGTCCACCCCGTTGAAGCGCTCGTAGTGGCAGCGAAGATAATTCGCGCACATGCCGTCGCCTTTCGGATCGACAATCACAACGGGCCCGCCAGTCGTCTCTCGGAGGGATAGCGCGTCGTTGATGATTGCCTTTGATTTCCCGCCACCGGTCGAGGCGAACCGGCCGTAATGCGTCGTCAGGAGATTCGGTGGGATCCGAATCGGATTCGGTTGGGGAAATCCGTTCTCATCGAGTGCATACCCGATCGCCATTCCCTCCTGGAACTGCTGAATCAGGTCTGGATTAGGCCACGGAAGCGGATTCCGACTCTGTTGTTCAGCGCGAGTACCGCGTGTTCCCTCTACTGTGAGTTGCTCGGACGATGGGACGAGCACGAAGTTCGCGAGTTCCGGCCCGCTGAGGACGAAATCCGGTCGGGCTTTGCCTCGGCCCGCTGTAATCTTTCGATCAAGTAACTGCTGGAGGGCTGTCTGAGCGTTCTTCTCTTTCGTCTTTTCTCGAAAGCCGCCAGCACGGAGTCGTTCCCCTTCAACTTCGTAATAGGGGCCGTCAATCGGGTCGAACACGGGACGCAGCGCGTTCATCTGGGCCACGAGGTCGTCGCGGGCTTCGTCACCGGTCGGAACGCCGACTGCTCTAATGTTGGCCGTGAACGACCGCTTAGGATTCTTCGCGTCGATATACTCGATTCGCTTTGTGGCTGACTCCCCGAGCTGTTTCTTGTCTCGATTACTCCGCTGATCCTCGACCTCAAGGAGGGAGCCAATGACTTCCTGGAAGAAGGTGTCCCGCCCGTCGACGAGGTCCTCTTTTCTGATCTCAGCGTCGGACTGCCAGCTTTCCTGTCGCTGGAACAAAACCTGAAACGCTACTGGTGACGCCGCCTCCATCAGGTGGTCGACGAGTGATGCGAGAGTCGCGCCGGGCTGGTCGATAGCAGCCAATCCGTCTTCTTCGTCCCCGGATGCGAAGGGCGTCAACGACGTCATCCAGTCTTTCTTTCGGGTGGCTGAACCAGACCAGCGTACGCCTACTGGCGAGACGGCCTCAACGGTTGGCCGGGCGAGTATCGTTCCCTCAGCCGTCTCGGTCGGCTTTTCGAGTGTCGTCAGTGGCTCTTGGTCCGGGACTGCACTTGGTGGTCTAAGTTCAAGCGACGTCTCCCTAATCTCGACGAAATGGCTATGGGATGAATCGACTGTGGCACCACCATCTGCAAGGGAGGATGCTTCGGTCGTTGGTGTCTGGTCTTGGGCACGCTCCTCGCTGCCAAGCTCGTGCTGCTCGTCGGGTCCAAATTCGTACTGTAGCTGCCCTGCTTCGTAGTGTTCAATGAACTCTGCTGGTGTGAATTCGACAGGCTGGATGAGTCGAGAGGCGACGTTGACGTCGACGCGTTCGATGTCAAACGTCTCGGGATAGATCGAACGGAGGCGTTTTTCGAGTGTGTCGAGATGCTCGTCGGCGCCGTAGAAGAACTCGACAGGGTCGTCCGCTCCCTCGCTTAGTGCGAGAAACTCGAACTTGGGCGGTGTCTTACTGTGGAGTGGGTTCAGCTTCTGTGCGAGCCCCGTAGACCCCGCCGTCGTCAGTTTGTGCAGGCTTTCGAGGGCTCGAGGGATTCCCTCGGGATTCAGGCCTTCGGATGTTGGCGTGACTCGGAGATACTCACGCATCGTCCTCTCCCTCCATCGAACCGCCGTCGGGTTTCGCGGAGACGGCTTCCGTCTCTTTCGACTGTCCGTTCGACGCTTGCTGTTCCAGCTCCTCACGGAACTGCTGTACGTCGGTATCGACTGCCTCCTCGCCAGCGCCGGGGAGCGAGGAACGCTGTCGCTCGGTGGGGTCGAAGTCGATGACTTGCTTCTCCTTGGCCATCGCCTCGACCTTGATGCCGCGCCACTCGCCGTCGACGCCGACAAGTGCCTCGGAGAACCCAGCGTCCTCGTTGCCGGGGACCGCGTCCTGCACGTAACGCATCTGTGCGTAATTCAAGCCGAACTCGTCGGCCCACTGGTCGTCCATCCCGTCCAAGCGATGGAACTGCTTGACTGCACACTGGTCAAGGATGGCTTCGGACTCGGCGTGCTCGAAGAACTCGTCGACGGTCTGGGTGACGAGCCGAATCGAGAGGTCGTGGTGGCGGTGATGGCGGAACACCGTCTCGAGGAACGCCAGACTCGCGGCGTCCTGCATGATGTAGCGCGCCTCGTCGATGACGAACACGACTTCTTTATCCGTCTCTTTCGCCCGCTCGTACACGAGCGAGATGAGCAACTGCATCGTCAGCGCCGTACTGCTATCGACGCTACCCTCCTGTTGTGCAAGGTCGAGGTAGATTACCTTCTCGTCACGGATATCGA
>Ga0208138_100438_pt1 | contig 18194 bp, 19 predicted proteins | sample AntRauMetaRauer3_FD_184786 | JGI IMG/M metagenome (GOLD analysis project Ga0208138, IMG submission 184786) | Saline lake microbial communities from Rauer Lake, Antarctica, in enrichment culture - Antartic Rauer Lake 3 Metagenome Rauer3 (SPAdes)... ...
GTCTAAGAATAAATTCATCTACGTTTTCGTTACGAACAATCGTTGCTTTAACTCCACTATCTGTCTGTTCCATCTGGACAGATGCATCAGCTGTATCCGAAACACCAGAACCGATGTCGAACACAATGACCGTAGCAAGAGCTACAAGAGCCACTGTAACAGCAACTAATAATATTACTCCAATAACGGGCGATACTCCTTTTTCATCTAATTTATCTCTATATTTATCTATCATTTATTAAACAAATAGTTATACTACTCTATATATTTAAGCGTTATAAAATTATCATTTAAATCTTTCTGGAATTATAAATTTCAAGAACTGCATAATCCAATACGAGACTATAATCAAGTATATAATCAATTATAAAATAGCTACATTCCCTAGTCAATCATTTTATGATAATAAACTTCAAAGTGCTGAACAGAATTATGATTGGACATTTGGTGGACTATCACCTATTATTGCATACGATAATAATACATATGAGGAACAAACTACAGGGAAATCATATAAAAATACAGGCGAATCTAAGATTATTGCAAATCAAGTTGATTCATTACTTAATTATGGTGCAAAAGAAAAAGATATTGGGATTATAACAGCCTACTCTGGACAGATAGAATCGATTGAAAATGAATTAGATAATATTGAACATTCAACAAAGAATATCAAAGTAAATACTATCGATTCATTCCAAGGTAGTGAAAAGGAAATAATTCTCGTATCCTTTGTTCGCTCAAATGAACAAGGTCGTACGGGTTTTCTATCTATTCCTAATGAAGGAAAACGCAGATTAAATGTAGCAATGACGCGTGCTAAAAAACGACTAGTTCTTGTTGGGAACTGGAGTACACTTACTTCAAAACAAGATAATCGTGAAGATTGTTCACAAATATATCGAGATTTATATAATTGGCTGAATTCAAATAGCAAAATCAAAAATCAGAATAAGCAATGTATCTAATTTTTGTTGGCCAGAATCTATTGTTGAGGCACATATACAAATATTCAATACACTAAATATCTAATTATATTTCATTTTTGAGCTATAATCCTAAATCTTCCGTTTTCTGAATTATGTATAAATTCATAATCTTCAAATCCAGCATCAATAAGAAGAAGTTTTAGTTGATTTTTTGGAATCAAACCTAGCTCGAAAGATGTTTCAAAAACAATATTTCTCGTTTCGGTATTTATAATTCGATTATTCCAATTAAATTTATCTATAGGTCCAGAATGATTACTATGCCAAAATTCTAACTTATATTCTGTTCCATCTATTTCTTTTATACGTTCGTTCATCCTACCATAATCGCTTAAATGAGATAAATTATTATCTACGATATCTAATGCAAATGTACCGTTTTCTTTTAAATGAGCATATATGTTTTTAATCGCATCTCTCTGATTTTCTAGTTCAGAAAGATGTGTTATAGAATTAAATGGATAATATATTAAATCATATTTTTCATCTAAATCCATTTTTGTCACATCTTTTTTATAAACTATCGGGTCAATATTTTTTGACTTTGCTTTTTGTCGTAATATATCTAACATATCTCCAGATATATCTATTGCGTGTATATCAAATCCTTTTTCAAGTAAAGGTAAATATAATCTACCAGTTCCACAGGCGATTTCTAAAGATTTACTATTAGATTCTTTCTGCAAAAGTTTCTCGTATAAAATTCTATTTCAGGTAGTTCTTTAATACGTTCTTCATATATTATATCATACCATTTTGACCATTCATCGAAATTATTTGTTTTCATACATAGTATTTAATCTATACTACAATAAAAATTTATCTAATTATTTGATGAAACCACCATTTTTATTCATTTTTGGAATGATTGTTTGACTACCTATTTTTGATGCTGTTTCTATGGCATGTTGATTTGGGCAACCAAATAGACCTAATTCCTTTTTATCTTCATATAAGGCATCATATATATCCAATACAGACGTAATATACATTTGTTCGTAAAGAGAACAGACCATAGGAATACTATCTAAATCTGTATATAAAAATTGAATTATACATTGCATTGTAAGTACATCTTCAGGTGGATTATTGCCACCCGAACCTGCCAAAATAAATGTAATTGAATCCGAATTCTCTAGTGAACAAGCAATTGCGGGGGCGTTTGTTAATGAACCGAGGTATACATTTACGTCACCTTGTATTCGTCCTCTAATATCATGTACTGCAGAACTTCCATTCCATGAATCAATACCGATAATTTGATTATTTACTTTATCTTTCGTCATATATTCAGGATGATTTTCTAATTCATAATCATTATCTCCAGCGACTAAGGTAACGCGATTTGCGATACCACCTTTCGTACTTGTTAATGGAACGATTTCTTTTGCACCGTTAGATAAAGCTTCAATTGATGTTGTCGTAAAATTATGCGTATCAATAAGAATAACATCCGTATCGGTAATAACTTCAGGCATAGAATTTCTAAAGGTATGAAAGCTAATATCTGAAATTGACATAGTTTATATCTATTATATATCCATATAAACATTCTGTTTTACATTAGACGAAAACGATATAGTATATTATAATTAACTATCAGATATGCGACCAATAAATTCAAATGAAATACGTATTGAATTAAATAGAAATATATTAATATTCAATACAATTACAGATACAGATGTTCCATTATTCTATCCTATATGTACTGAACCGAAACCAGATTTACGGAGAATCGAGGAGAAAGCCTCGCGCTTTAGCGCGGGGAGGATGTCAAGTGATATGAAAAAATACGAGATAAAATATACGTACTAATTTATTTCTCTATTTTTAACCAACCACTACATTCTGGACAGAAATCACCACTTCTCCTATGATTTTCTTCATCTACAGAATTATAATCACAGTCTGTACAACTTACATTAACAGGATTTGATGGACTTTTAGAAATTAAATCATCTCCATTACCGTCGTTTGTTCTATTTTCATTTTGTTTCAAAATTATTACGCCTTCGTCTTTCGTTGTACTTATATTTTTACGTTGATGATTTTTATTTTTTTCATCACTAACATCTTTGTGATATATTCTTTCGTTAGACTTATTTTCTGATGTATCTAAATTATCCGTTTCACTATCTGATGCATCATCAATATCCGTAACACGTTCATTTTTTTGTTGTTCTTGTTCTTCATTATTTAAATCTTCATCATATTCCCCCGGTTCGATAATCGTTCTAACACGGTCTTCTTTTGTATGTCCACATCTACTACATTCTGTTGTTTGTATTTTAACGGATATTTTTTGACCGTTTCGTTCTTCTATTTCTTTCCTTGTTGAAACATTTCCATCCTTATGGTCGATTAATTTGCATAGTAGTGACATTGTTTTATAATACTTATTATACATCCGTAATAAGAATATGGGTATTTTTATAATTTTCTTATTTTGTATAGTAATTTTACCGTTCTATCCGTAATGTTTATGTTTGAGCGTTGTATATAACTATATAAGACCTATTTATGGTAGTCAAAGATACATCAGATAGATACGAAGATGATGATTTAATACCTTCATTTGAGGATAATAAATCTAATATTATTGAAGAAGACATTAATCGTTCAAAATGTATTGCAGAAGTTCTCATTGAATTTGAAAATAAAATCGTACCGAAGATGTTAGAATTAGGTTTGATGAAAGAGATTGCAAAATCTCGTTCAAAACCATATTATAATGACTCAGACCAAACAATGACGGCTCATATTTTACCGGGGGTTGAAGTGATGGCTGATGTAGTTGAAAAATCTGATTCAATTAATGAAAATGATTTTAGAAAACTCGTTTCCTTATGGACAATTCATGATTTACATAAACTTATAGATAACTCCATAGAAGAAACGTTTGAAATCAATGTAGATACCGTTAAATCATGGGTCAATAAACTTGGATTAGATGAATTTTCGAATGATGAATTAGATATTAATGATTTTCATTCCTGTGTTGTAGCATTACATAACAGTAATAATTCAAAATTAGATGATTCAACTAGTCAATTTACCTACCTTAGACCTCATTTGAGGTTAGTTGACGCGATTATGAGTATTAGTTCACCAGATGATTTTATAACGGGTGGTGAAAAAGCAATTGGTGCAGTATTTGGAACGAAAGATGAAGTGTATGTTCCAGCATCTCATTCTATAGATATGGGTGATTCTATTATTAGAACAATACTAAATAAATCACTTGAAAAAGAACTAACAAATCTTGGTCTTAAATCAATTGACTTTAGAGAAAATGGTGTACTATATGCTAGGTCTGAAAATTCAGCGTATGGGAATTTACATGATATGTTAAATAGAGTAATTGACAGATTTATACTTAATCTTCGTGATGCATACCCAATATTTAGAAATCAAGCTTTCCTTGGCGGAGATATTAGTTCAGGTGACTCACTTAGAGGAAATTGGTATATGCCAACAGTATATGATATTACAAATTTATCTAAATTATGCCTTAATCAAACGGAGGTTATTCAGCGTATTGTTCAAGCATCTGTAGAACAACAAAATAGACCGTGGAATATGTCTGAAGATTCTAAAAGACAAATTGAAACATTGAGTAATAAATTAGATATTAAAATACCCGAAAGTTCGTTTATTGAAGGTATGGCTACGCTTGTTCATACCGTCTATCGTGAAATACTACCAGAATTAGTTGACGAAGAAAGTGAATATGCGTATGAAAGAACACTAGAATCTGCTATTATTCATGTATTCGGAGTTAGCGAAGATACGCAAAATATAATCGCAGACTCATTAGAAAATGACATACTTAACTCATCAATAACAGGATGGTCGTATAAATATCTAATAGCACATGATTTACATAAAAGATATACAATGAAACTTTCTTCTAAAGAACGCCAAAAAGTTTTAATTGAATTAATATCTACAAGATTATCAGATTTCGAGGCGTGGGAAAATTATGGTGAAAATAATAATAGTAAAATAAAGAAAGAATTATATATTTTATTTGCATCTAAAATTAAATTAGATGGTAAAACTTTAGGGGATTATCCATCCATAAAGTTGTTTGACTATATTGCTAGTAATGGTGATACAAATAAATGCGCTATTTCAAATAAACCTACAAAACAAGATGCAAATTCACCGGATTTGCTTTCTCATAGAAATATAGATGTGTTAAATGTCCCATTTGTTACCGAAAATAATGACGGTGAATTTGAAATGATTCATCTAAATAACGTTCTTTCAAGAAAACCGTTATCTGTTCTATCACAAATATCACTAAATATTAGGGCTGGTCAGTTCCTTCATTATGATAATGTTGAAGATACGAATTCATTATATGTCACAACGCACCCTGTAGATTCGATATCTGTAGCATCACAAGTTAGATTTAATCGTATATTACAATACTTGAAACGTGAAATGTTTAGTGGGGATGATAGTTCTATTGGATTATATGACGTTGCAAATAATTATGAAGAAATTATTGGCGATTCATTATCTCAGCCATCAGGTGTAGATGCTATTCTAAATCGAGAACATGTTTTCGATATTGGGACCCGAATGGATGAATCTAGTAGTAAACTCACGTTACCTAACAATAAAGAATCAACACTCGTTCGTGGTGCTGTTTGCGCGACGATAGCTTCAATTATGAGTGGTGTACGTGTTTGTATTACAAAACACCCACAGCTTCACATGAATCATCCAGATAACAAAGAATTAGTGATTTACGGCCCAGAGTTATCTATGTTTAAAAATATTATTGGAAAAAACACAGATATAACTACACTACCACAACAATTAGAAGTTATAGAAAGAATTGTAAAAATGAGTGATAATATTGAATCTCCAAATTTGACTCTTGAACAATACAATAATATTTGTCAGCAGGATGATGATATAACAGTTGTGCCGGGTTCAATTATATATAATCAAATTATGCATAATTTTGATTCACCTGAAGCGTCTATTTCTGCTGCAAGAGATGCCATTAATATTGACGCAATAGCTGGTCAGAATAATGAATTTGCACGAGATGTATTACAATCAAGCAAAAAACTTGGAGATAAACTTGGAAAAATACTCCCTAATAGTGATGCAATGTTATCTCATGCTATTATGAATATAGTGTATGATACGCTGTTTACTATGGAAAGTATTAATAACACAGATGACGTAACTAAAAATGTAAAGAAATGTCTAATGAATATTACAGAGCTTAATATTGAGACAGAAGATGTAGTGAAAGGTGGTTCTATTCAAGAATTTGCTGAAGAAGTCTCTAACGTGTGTGAGGTTATAGAGAGTGGACCAGAAAGTTTCAATAATATTAGACAACAGCTAATAAGCGGAACCGTCGTTCGTTCCATGATTTATGCGACAAACCAAGGAGATAAATAACGATGAGCAAACATAATGAATTCAAAGTCGAAATAGATGGTATTGCACTCAAACAAGACGTTGATGAAGTAGACAATTGGCTCCCTGAAGTTGAAGGACAGCCACAATATCCACCATACAAACATCAAGTGGAAACGAGAGACTTGATTGAGAATGTTAAAAAATTTATTGCAACAAATTCAACTGTTACAGGAGGTGGAAAAACAGAGAGTTATGCTATTCCGGTAATGAATAATGATTTATTTACAATTGTTTTATTCCCTACAAATGCTTTAACCACAGACCAGATGCAAAGTATTACAAATTTACGTGATAATTACTACGAAGACAAAGATGTGTATATTAAACAATTAACAGCAGATAGTATGCAAGACTATCGTGAAAAACAACGAAAAAAAGGAAACTTATCACAAGCTTCACTTCGAAACGGGGAACAAATTAGACAATCTCTTATACAAGCACAGAGAAATGATGGACCATCATTTATTCTAATGAATCCAGATATTTTTACGGAAATTCTTACAGACAGTTATGGTTCTCCAGTTAAACAACACTTAAAAATGGCAGATATGGTTGTTGTAGATGAATTCCATAATGCAAGACCAAAAGGTAAATATACCTTAATTCTCCATATGGATAAACTATATCACCAAACAGACGACAAATGTAATTTGAAAAAATTTATATTCCTTAGTGCGACACCAGATGAAAAATTGAGTAAACACTTAGAATCAAAATTTGGATTCTCAGATGATGATATTTATTATCATATTGACTCTAAAGATGACTGTAAATCAATTTCAGAACTTAGTTTATCTGATTCTGAACCATACAACCCCGTTATGCCAAAGGTAAATACAACTTTTGTTGGAGCAAGAGCGTTTTCAACAAAAGATAAAATATTATCTAAGGATTATTTTTCAAGGATTACCGATTTTGTTGATTCTTCTGGTCGCTCAATTATTATTCTAGATAGTATATCAGAAGTGAATGATGTTTATCTTGCTCTTAAAGAGCATTTACCGCATTTAAATATACAAAGAGTAACTGGGTTAACGTCCAAAGGTACACATAATAAACTTCAAAATTCAGACGTTTTGTTAGGAAATAGTACGCTTGAAGTGGGTGTAGATATAGAAAATGTTGAACAATTAGTATTTACTGGATTTAATGCGTCTAGTTTTATGCAAAGATTGGGTCGGTTACGAGCAGAACCGGGTAAAATTGAAAAAGCAGCCGTTTGCTTTACAAAACCAGATGCGTTAGAATCTTTTAAATCATTTAAAGAACTAGAAACGCCATCAGTTCCTCGTGATTTATTGCATAGCACTGTTAATAGACAATTAAGTAAAGAAGCAGATGTAAGTATATACCGTTCATATTTCACACCGATTGAATTTTATCATTCTATCATAAACGAAGCAGAAAATATGACGAATGGTAATGAATATAAAAGAGATATGTCAAAACTTGTTATAAAACATTGTTATGAAGATGCAGAACATGAAATGAGACAATCTGATGTTCAAAAATTATGGCAATTAGCTCAAACACAATTTGGGAAAGCTATGCAATCCTATCGTCAATCATCTATTACGGCATTATTATATGATGAAAGAGATGAATGTGTAAAAACATATCCTGTTGCAAGTCTTCTTAGATTGGGAGATGTTGAATTCCTCACAGAATCAGAATTCGACCACAGATTAAAATCTGTAGGTATTGATGACCCAAGTCTTTACGACGGTGAAAAACAATACGTTCATGCATACGCATGGTTAAACGGTTTCCAATCTGGAGATATATTACGAAATCCGCATCTAGCTCCAACAGACCAAATTCAGCATATGATTGGTCAAGACCCTAAGGAAAGATACCCTATACTTGTACGTGACGTAGAATATACTGTGGAAAATAACAGTGAATTAGAGGGTATCAGTAAATTAAACAAAGAATTACATAAAAATCTACAAGGAGAAGATAGCTCAGATATTGTTGGGTATGTTACGGAAGGCCATCCAGCACAAATTCAATCAATATATGATTTAGATGATTTCTTCTTTACAAACCCGATAGCAAATATGAATGGGAATTATACTATGGCAATTGGTGAAAATGCACAATATCTTTACTGCCACGTTCAAGAAAATATTAGTGCTGCGGAAGCATTGTATAGAAAAGCTAATCTCTAATTTATATTGCCACGAATAAATCCTAAACCCACCAGAATTGTAAAGTATAAAATACCAAATATAGAGCCTATAGATTTTTTAATATCATTTCCTCGAAATATGGATTTTATATGGTGTGGAATTTTATCAAAAAACAAATATTTCAAATAATTACCTTCTACATCTAATTCAGAAGGATAATCCTGATTTGACATAATTGCTTTTGTTATTCCTTGTAAATATGCTCTTTTACTAAGCCACTTGAGTGTCGTTTGATGTTTTCCTACCGTATGCTTAATCAAAGCATTTTCAGCATAATACATACCTCTCCCATATTCATTAAATATTCGAATTCCTAACTCTGATTCTTCGCCCTGTAAGTTGAAACCGTGGCTTTTTCCTAATTTAGAATTAAAACCATCAATTCTATCAAATATTTCTTTTTTGTATGAAATATTACATCCAAACGTATTGCGAACAATTGTTCCATCTTTGGGGTGTCCATCATGAGTTACGCCAACAAGCCAAAGAAAAGAATCAGGCAAATACCATGGTCGTGTACCTATCCAATTTGGTTCAGCTTTACCTCCTACAGCAATTATTCCCTCATCCTTAGCATAAATTTCACCGATATTTTTGAGCCAATTGTTCTCTGCGGTAGCATCACTGTCAATATATGCTATCACATCACCGTCAGCATATTTAATACCTTCATTTCTTGCCTCAGATATACCTCCACCTGAATTTGATATTTGTATAATAGAAACGTTTGATATATCACTGTGAGATTTTCTTATTTTTTCCGTTAATTCGTCACCCTCCGTAATAGCGATAATATCAAAAGTATCATAATCTTGTTCCAATACACTATCTATAGATTTTCTAAGATATTCTAATTCATTAATATCGTAAGCAAGTATAATTACAGATATATGTGGATAATCCATTATTTTTTATTACAACTAATATAATATAAATACCACACCAGATAATATACAACATAAGTCGAAATCAATACATTTTAATACAAATAGACTAAATATACATATATGAACCGAACATACCTTTGGAAATACATTGTGACTGTTGTACCACTTGCTATTTTTGCCGCTATTTTTGTTTCCCTTTCTATTCAAATTTTTGGTTCTAGCTTTTTTACAGAATTTATGTCTATCTTTATAGTTTTTGTTCTATGGAACCGTTTCGTAGATACACCTTATCTTAAAGAATGGAGACAGTCTGCATTGGATTAAAATTGTGTAATATTAAATCCCTGTTTGATTGCTATGTTGTGCATCGTCATGGTCATTATATACCGATTCTGCTGGCTCATCTAATCTCTGGAAAGTTATCTGAACAATTTTATCGCCGGGATGCAATCTCTTTGTTTGTTCAGACCTATTTTCAACACCTAATACTAATACACCAGAATATCCGGGGTCAACAACACCACTAGTTACAGTAATTCCTTCTAAAGCCCGACTCATTAATTCTTCTGTACTACCATGAATATAGTCTGGTAATACTAATGATTCTACAGTATGTAACAAGTAGAATTCACCCGGTTCAAGTACAATTTCTTGAGCCGTAGTATCATGTGCATCAAATACTTCATTTGTTGCTGGCCTCTTATAATCTGAACCGACTGTTAAGTCTAAACCTGACGGGGATAATCTGTCTTCTATTATGCCAAGGTCTGTAACTTTTAATTCTTTTTCTTCAATTAAATTCTGTATTTGTTTGTCTGAAAGCATTATATACATATCTTAGTATTAATAGCGTTTAAATGTTTATCAAAATATTTTACATTATAATCAAAGTACAAATATATTATTCAGAATAGTCCAATAATATGATAAGACAATATAACAAACATTATGAATAATAAACATAATATAATATAATAAATAAAGGATATTATATAAGAAAATACATGACTTGATTTAAACGCAATCTTTATTGAACTGAGTATATTATCCCCATCGGAATCTTGAACAGGAATTAAATTTATAAATTGACTAAATATGATAAGATATAATGTAAGTGCTAAACTATCTGTAGATATGTTTGTATATAAAAGTAAAAATATAATTATACCTATTGGGAGTAATCCAAAAAGAGGTCCAAATAATGATATTATTATATTTTCTGTAGGGGTTTTTGAGCTAGATGAATATACAGTTGGTCTATTAAATAGTGAAAATTTAATATTTGTAACATCTTTTTTGAATAATTTATTTGCAATGTAATGACCGTATTCATGGAATAATATAGTTATAGATACAAATACAAATGGTATATATCCTACATAAATTATAAAAAGAACAGATATAACTATAAGTGATATAATAGACATCCGTTCTTTTTTTGATATGGGTTTGTATTCCCATATTGCTTTTTCCCAAAATTCGAACATAATTAAGTTAAATGATTTGTAAGTATATAAGTTTTAAACTTATACATTAATTCTATATTAGTATCAGACTATATTTAATACCGTTTCTAATACTAATTCTAATGCTTCAGATATATGTTCGGGTTCTAAACCTGTTCTTTCCATAAATTCATTTATAACCTTTGATGCTCCGCTTGTAACAGCATCTGCAGCAACACGTTCAATTATACCTGCTGCAATACCTGATAAAGCTAACATAACTTCCCATGAATAAATTGAATTACTACCGTTTGCTTCCTGTATTTTCTTATCAAATTCATCAAAATGACGTTGCATAAATATATCAACACCAGTATCGATAATTTTTTCACAGAATGTATGTATCTCTGGTTTTGATAATCCTGAAGACCAATCACTCTTAGAATTCTTTAATGTCTGAAAGATTAATGGATGATAGAAACTTGTTTTCTTGTTTACTTCGTATTCAATATGGTTTCTTAGTTTCCTTCGACGTTCTTGTCTACTATCACCTTTGTCGGTACTATCTGATACCTTTTGTACAATTTCATCCATATCTGTATTTTTTTCAATTTCTTCAGAAATTAAATTCTCAGCATAATCCATATCTTTCGTTAAAGATTCATATTCTTCTTCATCCGTACAAGATTCATCCTCTTGCACGTTTTTTATAAATTCAAGCATAGGTATATTTTAATAATATCAGATATACCCTATATTTATTACTCTTTTTGGAAAAAGACTATTATAACGATAGGCATAATATTATTTATGGATATTGAATATAAGTCTAATCCTGATTCTATAAATAAAGAATATAATAAAATAATTGATAATATAAGTAACGAAAATAAAGAATATGAATGTATAGACAAGGTTGTTTATAAAGATGAATTTCTTCTTGTATTTTCAAATGAAAAACCTAACGCATTAGAATATAATACGCTAATATCAAATATCATTATAGATTCATCTGATAGTAATATAGGTTTTATAACTTACAATACCGAAGATGGTAATAGAAAATATGCTGCAGAAATAAGAGAAAATTTTGATGACCCTATTAGTTATATATCAATATATATACAGAAATTAAACGTTGATGAAAATATTGAATTAGATGTAAGAGAAATATATGATTACATATCAGATGATATTATAAATAGATATGATTCTAATTTATTAATAGCTTGTTTAATATCAATCGTAGCAGAACATAATGGTACAGAAATACATAATGATAGTATTTCAGAAATTGTTAATAAAGAAAGTGCTGAAATAAATTATTGTAGAAATGAGATTATATCTGATTTAGAACAAAATTAAATCACATCAATAAACTTATAGCTGTTGAAACCCTACGAAAAAATATGGTAGATAAGATTACAATACAAAATGTTCCTGTTGTTAAGACAAATAATTCATGGGACGATACGATATCCATCGAAGAATCAAATATGGTACATAATATAAAAACAAATACCATAAATGGTAATATTAAATTATCTTGTTCTGGAGAAAGAAACCAACATATATTTGTTGAATTTACAGTCACGTCAAATAAAGATAATCGCTGCGTATTTAATGACGTTCAAAAATTAGAATTTAAGAATGGAATTAAGAAATTAAATGGAATAGTATTACATCCTGATTCTGAATCAAATACAGAACTAACGCTTGAAATTAATGAAAAGAGATAATTTTTATTCTAGTATTAGATTTTTAATCTCAGACTTAGATACGGATTCATCACCAAGTAGTAGATGAGCATCGTAAATAACGTCAGTCAATTCGTCAGAATCCATATTTTTAAACAGTTTTCTATCCAAGGCTTTTTCAACAGAATTAGATACGCCATCATCTGAATTATATACATCTCGGATTGCACGGAGTCTCGGCTTCCGAACATTAATATTATACTCGTTAGCATTACTATTAATATTCTTAAGGCTATATTCATCAACAGTTTGTGTTAATTCACAGATTGTTGACTTATTAAAATGTTCTGTATGATATTCTTTATTTGGAAAAATATTATATATATTTCTCATTTGACCTGTATATGTACCGTCACCACTAGAACCTACATTCGTAATGAGAGCGAAATCACCATTTGTAATATCTTCACCATCAATATACCGTTCAGCAATTTCTCCGATATGCCATGCTAAATCAACACCATCATATTCTTTCCGAATATTATCAATTTCAATAATAATTTCTTTATATTCCGAAAGAAAATTATTAATCTGTTCTAGCTGTTCCTTTGAGAATGCATATTTACTTTCACCCCGATTGTCAGATACAGAAACTTCTGTACCCCACGGCGATTTAGCAATATTCACACCCACAGAACCTTCTTGAATTAAATTTGCAAATTCTCGTGATTTATTCATTATTCATCACCTTCTTTTTTTCCAAATCATCCGTTGTCTTAATTCGCTTCTCATTGAAGTCCAGAATCTCTTTAGATGCTCCCAAATCCTGTAGTTTTTCTGTAACCCAATGGTCGATAACAGCGTCAACCCCCCAATCGGTAAACAATTTCTCTTGCTTCTGTTCAAAAGCATCTCCACGCAGTGTTTCTTTTGCGTTAACGAAAGCAGGCCATGCTGTATTCACATTGAGTCTTAGACCCTCTCCATCAGAGATAGGCTGAATGAATGCTTTTCCACCGTCTGGATTCGTGAAAGGACTTACTTCACTAATAAACTCTACCGAACCTTCTGAGTTTTTATCACTTTCGTCTTTTGTACTCGCATCTTCAAATTCACCAACAATGAAAGTCGTTTTTGATGTATCTTTAGTCTCAATATTTTCTTCACCGTCAATATATCCACTAATCTCTGCAGAGAATACATACTTACCCATTTCATCACACGTAAAGATATCTATAATCTGTTCCAATGGTTCATTTTCAACTAATTCTGTAATAATTGATGGAACTTCATAAACAATTTCATCTTCAGTCTTATTTCGAACTTGGATGTTAGAAATCTCATACATATCATAATCGAGAGTGTTTTGTGGATTTACTTCAATACCAAGAGAAATATCTTCACCAACTTCAACATTATATTTGTCCGTTTTGCATCGGAGGAAGGATAGTGAAGTCACAGATGGTGGTGATGAAGGAGATGGTCCTGTCCCTGTTCCTGAACGCGTAGACTTGGAGAACGTATCAAATGCATCTGTTGTACCCAACAATGAATTAACATTGTTCTGGACTGCGTTAAGAAGCTCTGTCTTTTCTTCTGTAGTATAATTATCCTTGAAGAACGCATCATGAACATCATACACTTTAGACTGAATGTTTGTCTTCGTCCCTGTTCGAGATAGTTGAATATCATCATGAGCGTTATTTTCAAGTGTCGTCCCATCTTTTCGTGGACGACAAATGTCACTTGCATCACACCAACCAAACATCTTCGTTGGGTTCTTCGTTGATGGAATACCACGCGGTTCATACCAATCAACCTTCATAAATGGATAACCAAGATAATCATTACCCTTGAAAAGCATAACTCCAGTCCATGGTGGTTCATCATCCATTTTCGTAGCATCAATCATAGTGAAATCTAGAACCTTATGTTCCTCACCATGATAAGTGAACGGCTCTAGTTCTGATTCTTCACAGAGTGCATATTCCTGTCGAAGTTTATTAAGGTCTGGTGCTTCAGGAGTATGCGTTTCTCCATCAATAGTATATTCAATATTAACCGAATCATCATTGAGTAGTGGTGCAAAATTCTCAACGAGAGTCGGTTCAATAGTATCCCAATCAGAAAGGTATGACATATCATCATCACGAACACCGTGAATCCGGTAGCATGTACCCTTATCACCGGAGCCAAGGGAAGGCTCATCGAGAGTTTGAATTGTATCATACATTCCCTCAATGTTCACACTAGATGCGAAGACACCAGTTGTATGATTCGTTTCAAGCTCTGCCCACTCACCACAAGACATAATGACCCAAAAGCCACGCCCGTACGAACCAGCACCATTACCGTCTGCCTTATCATCTGATGGATTATCAATAGCAAGAAGATTGTTATGGAACGTGTCAAAATCCATACCTCCGGCATTATCTCGAATCATAAGTTCTTTTTCGACAGTATCTACGATAAATTCAATCGTCAGGTCTTGTTCATTAGGGAGGTTGCCTTGAAGACGGTTGAAACCCACCCCATCTGTAGAATTCTGAATTGTCTCACGAAGAAGACCAACCCACGGCTGATTATAATCTGAACGGATTCGTTTAATTGAATTTGCCGTATTTACCTTTGCTTCATTGTCAAACTTTTGTTTGGATTTTGTTCGATTCATCCTTATCAGATACTAGGAATGTACTAGTAATAAAGATTGTGATTTTGTTCTATAAATAACCGGAGGAAGGGCTAATTTATCCTATATATACAACAAAAACGACAGATATCTATTATATATAATCCAAATTTAGTATAAACTGTTGTATTAATTAGTAGAAAAATATATAATATGATTATACGAAATACCTATATTACCTATTAAATTACTTTCTACTAATTTGTTGAAGAATATCTTCTACAGATTCACCAGCATATTCTGTAGGGTGCCTTCGCTTAAGTTCTTCTAAATCTTGAAGAGAACCATCCTCTAGAGTAAATTTAATCATCTTATGTATGTGATTTGATTGTTTTGTAGCTTGTTTCGCGCAGGCGTTTAGGAATAATGGATATTCTTTGCTATTATATTTTTTATTAATTAAATTTAAATTTGAAGATACTATCTCCAATTTATCGGTAATATCCTTGTTTTCAGACACAACTCCGGGTCGATTTTGAACAGTATATCCAATATCCTCAATTACACGCGTAACTTCTGATGGTGGTATACCATCACTTTCATTTCTTAAACACTGACATATATTTTTTGATTCGCTTAATATTTTATATTTATATCTATGTACATCATCATATAAATAAAGGCTCACATTCAGAATTTTTGTGTCATTTTCTGTCCCTTTTCTAAAAAGAACCTGTGCCTCTTTACGATTTGGATATACTTGATGTATTGATTCAGATTCAATATTCATTATATTTCACCCTCGTATTTAGAAATTTTATCATTATTATCGTCAATATATCCTTCATTACGAGCCATATCAACCATATCTTTCTGTAATATGTTGATTATCTCATTTATTTCCTCTGTACCGTTCAATTCGATGTTTTTAATCGCTTTTTCTTGTAATTCTTCAAATATTCCAACATTATTAATACTCTGATATAACATAATACATGAACGAAAGTTTGCTGAAGAATTCAATGCATAATTTATTTGTTCTTTCGTGAGTCTGTCTTCCAATTTATCATCCTCATAGGTATGATATGTCGAATGTAATATATCGACAATCTCATCCATAATTTGCAAACTTCCGAGGTGACTTTCAGAGATATTGTTCTCCTTCACGTAGTAACCAAATTTATCAATTGCTTGGATAACTCTGTTTGGTGGACTATCAGGGCTATTCTTATATGATTTTTCGTAAGAACATATTTGTTTATCTACGTTCGTTATACTAAATGAATAATGGTTTTCTTCATTTTTAGATTTAATACTATGTATTACTTTTAATGTCTTATAAGTTGTATTTAAATCCTCTTTGACTGTAATCGTTTCACCAGCACTACTTCCATCCTCTAGTCCGTCTAGTATCGGTAATTCATATGTTTCTTCTTGCATTATATGTTTATCTTATCTACGTCTTTAAGCCTTGATATGAGCGATTCCATACATATGACCTACGACCTAGAATGTATTAAATCCTGACATCAATAAAATTACGTGAAGTTTTTGTGTTTAAATTATAATTTAATTATACAGTAATATTTATAAGCAGTATGGGGAGGTATACTCCGATTCTTGACATCGAGATGATTCACATACACAAATTCATAAGAAAATCTTTTAGTCTCACCGTATAAATATACCATAATGAATAGAGCAGAGATTGAATGTGCAATTATTGAAGAGTTAGATTCAAATTATCTTTGGGATGACCATGTTACGCCTGAATCTGTTAATCGTGGCGAATGTGAAGCATTTGCAAAATCCGTTCGTGAACGTTTGAACGGTAATATTAAAATTATATCTACCGCTGATATTATGGGACGAAATAAAGATAATAAACCAGAACCGTGGCATGTTTGGATAACCGATGGTGAAAGACATTATGATGCCGAACATCCACAAGGTGTAAATTCATGGGGTAAATTGAACTTTTTCAAAAGAACCATTACAAAGGAACCATCATTAGAATAATTATTCGGTATATTTTATTATTACAATCCCAGAACCACCATTCTTTCCTGCACCTGAACTTTCATCATCGTATTCATCTGTACCTCCACCACCGCCACCGCCCGTATTTTTCATTCCTTCCTGTGGATTCGAACCTCTATCTTGGCCGCCTTTTCCACCGCCACCTTTACCGCCTTCCGAACGTTGACCTCCATCAGCCGTACCTCCACCACCGCCACCACCAAACCAACCATCATCTCCAAATTCATCTGTAAATATATCTCCTTTGTAAATTCCGTTCCCACCATCTCCGGCTGTATTTGAATTTACAGCATTTTGTCCTTCTTCTCCTGCACCGCCACCACCAGCCCCACTTCTCGTATTTGAAAACCCCCCAGCATATCCAGACGAAGATGTAGGTTCACCTCCAGTAGAACTTGCTGCTGAATCTCCACCTGAACCACCACCAGATGCGCCATCATTACCATTATTTGATGCTCCACCACCTGAACCACCACCTAATGCATTAAATTCACCAAATGATGAGTTAGAGCCATTTGTACCTGTAGATGCACTTGAATTTGAAGATACACCTCCAGAACCAACATCTATAGGTATTATATCGGATGGGTTTACAGATATCGTCTTATGTATAACTTCTCCAGCACCTCCACCGCCAGCCCCATCATTCGTTCCTGAATCTCCATTACCACCTGAACCACCCCCACCAACAATTAATACATCAACAGTATTTATACCACTTGGAACAGACCATTCGTGAGAGCCTACATTTTCAAAAGATTCAATTACTGTCGGTGAATTTTCTATTATTAAAGTAAATTTTTGTGTTAATGTTTTGTTTTCAATATCTTTGTGCGTTAATTTGATATTAATATCTATGTC
>Ga0208138_100439_pt1 | contig 18190 bp, 18 predicted proteins | sample AntRauMetaRauer3_FD_184786 | JGI IMG/M metagenome (GOLD analysis project Ga0208138, IMG submission 184786) | Saline lake microbial communities from Rauer Lake, Antarctica, in enrichment culture - Antartic Rauer Lake 3 Metagenome Rauer3 (SPAdes)... ...
GTCCGTTATATGGCCACTGGCGAGGGCCTCGGGATCGAGCTCGCCGAATACGTGGTGGTATTGTTCTTCGATGTACTGTCGGATTATGGCGGATTGGCTGCAGTTGCCGTAATCGTGGGCTAAGGCTCAGTCGATCACATCCAAAACCTCTCGATCTCCTCCAGTAGGTGCTGAATCTATGTCTGCGGTGGCTGACTAGTCTTCACCAAGACGGTGACTGTGAGTTCGACCGGTACCCAGTCGCTGTCGGCGGCGATCAGCCGCCGACGCGACGGTGTTGCCACTCACCAACGCTGCCCTAATCCGAGGGCAACTACCGGAAGAACCGTCTGTCGAGCGGTTGGTTCGCTGGAACGGCTCGACGAACTCCGAGTGCTGTCCAGGCAGCACGGAGTACCATCTCACAGAACTCTACGAACGACCACTCCAAGAGGCGGCGCCCCCCACGGCGGGGCGCCGCCACGTACATCCAGTGCAGATAGCGCCAGACGTTCTGTAAGAGTAGGCTCACGACAAACAGCAACAGCCGTAATCCGGCATCACGAGAGCTCGTAAGAGCGAGGCTCTTCCTAGCCAACCGGTAGGAAGATTCGATGCCGAACCGCTTACGGTAGTGTTCTCGGGCATCGCGCGGAGTCTGGATAAACGGCGCGTCAGCGGCGTAGCCGTGACGCGCTACCCCATGTTCGTCGTATCTACCTTGCTGATAGACGCAATCGATGTACACAGGGAACGTCACCTTCCCAGCTAGCTCGTGTTCGATTACACGGCTCCAACCACTGCTGAGTTCATCTTTGATGGTATCACCCCACCTGACAACCGGTATGACGTAAGCGTAATTGTAGGCGTACAGCAACCCTAGGCAGGTGCTGTTGTAGAAACCCCGATCAAGATAGACGGCCTTGACGCTCAGGTCAAGGCCGTCAAGCAGTTCGAGGAACTCACCGAGTACGTCACCTGAGGTTTCGCCAGCGACCAGCTGGCGAACCGCTAGCGTGTAGCGTTTGTTGCGCACCCGTGCGTAGAGTGTTACATAGGCGTGAAACGTAGTTGTTCCACGCTTGGCCAGTGAGGAGTAGAGAGCTTCTGTCTCGTCTTCATCGCCGTAGTAGGGATCGAGGTGGAGGTCGGCGACGACCTCCACCGGTCGATCAGGAAGCGTTTCGATAGTATCCTGTTGAAGTAGCGTGTCTCCAACTTGCTCGACAGTATCGAGGTCAAACTGGTCGGTAAGGTGTCCACGGACGGTATTGGCGTGTGGAGAGTCTTCGGTCGTCTCGCAGATGTGATTGACAGAGGTCCCGCTGGCGCTGGCGCCAGCGAGGACCTCATAGAGTTCCTCTGTCGAGACCCTTACACTGTCTGCGAGATCTATCGGAAGCTCCTCGTTGAGAGTGTTGACGACAAAATTAAGCAGATGCTCTTCTTCGATCTGATTGTCTGCTTGGTTAGGTTTCACACTACGTCCAAGCAGACACTTCCTCTAACCCGATGTGATCGACTGAGACTCACGTTCGGGATTCCAGAACCCTATGAAGTCGTTAGCCGCGACTCGGAACAGCAAACGCTGGTGGAGGCCGCTACTGACGGTGGCGAACCGCTCAGAGTTGTTCCTTTCAGTAACACATATTTATCTGTACAGACAGATAGTGAGAAATAATGAGAATCGATAACGATGCAACATATAGTAGAGGAGTAGAACAATGAGAAAAATACAGCCCGGTACGAGATACATATGTGCGTTATTAGGATTAACCGGACTTACAACTGCACTATTTTTATTGCTCACAATGCAATCTATGAGCCGTTTATTGATCGTTTATTTTATTGGAAGTCTGAGTCTGATCCCAACAAGTGTTTATCTTAACTTCAATCGAGGAATGGGACTCATAGGCACAGTAGGCATCTTCCTTTCCGTATTTGGAGGTATCCTTTGGGAGGTCACACATGGGTTCTGATAGTCCTGGAAACGAGATGGAATACGAGTGCGGAAACTGCCTCTCGGCGACGACGCAGTTTGGCGACTGCCCGGTCTGCGGTACGGCTCCGCACAAGGGAGAGGGTTACAAAATCCACTGCAAGGAGTGTGGGTCAGTCGAGTATGCTGGTCGCGGTAGCAACATCCAGTTTGACATGACCCATCACCGAGATCAGCACTGTCCCGGTGCAGAGTTTGAGGTGACTGCTCTATGACTCGACACGCAACAGACAGCGACGATGACAACCGATACCACTGCAAGGACTGCGGCTGGGAGGGGCTTCCTGAACGTCGGGCTCGTGTTTTATGTTGCCCCGAGTGTGGATCGACTCCTCACGTCGGTGCGAGTCCTAAGAGCGAGGACGAGACAGAACTAAGCGACCACGACGGTCGAGAAGCAGAGGATACTGAGGCCGCCGAGAACGTGCTGCGGGATGCGCTCGGCGATGAGGTTGTCGACCAATACTTAGGAGACAACGATGAGTGACGATGCTACAGCCGGAGACGGCAACGACATTAACCGAAAACAGTGGGTAGAACTCTACGAGCGCGGTTTTGAACTCGGCACACGCGAACGGTCGTTGGACCCAGCAAAGCGCCGAGACCGCGTGGAACCGAGGCTCGACGCCGACCACGGACACTCCGATGTCGAGATCGAAGCTCTGCAAGCAGGCTACGAACTCGGTCGGGATGAAGGATTCCCCGGCGCAGAGATCGACGTCGACAAACGAGCCAACAGCGCGTTTGACCGAAGCGGCTATGCAGCCGACCTTTCGGATTGGGGTGATCAGTGATGTCTGATAGTCCTGGAGACGGGAACGATCACAATCGTCGACCATCTTGGTATCCATCACCAGACTCAGAGCGCGACGGTATCGAATGGGAAGCACACACCCACGAGGACAACCCCCACGTCTACCACACGACTAAAAGATGGATGGCTTTGAGATGGCAGCGTCAGGGGTTAGATGTGCAGCCTCCTATCAGTGATCCAAACAACGACATGGACAATCCACAGGAGGGCGACCATGCCGAGTAACGACGGTGCTTCATCGCGGGACAACGACGACAAAAACCCTTCAGACCCAGACTGGAGGTTGTATCTTGATGAGATTGAGGAACGCCACTTCAGCCACAGTGCAACTGGCTATGGGGTTGAAGTTTACGGCGGGACGCCCGAAGCTCGTGAGACGATCCTTCGAGAGCGGTTCGACGAGCCGGTGGTCGTAGTCGTCGGGCGAAATGCGACCTCGGAAGAAGAGCTCGTGAAGGCAGCGTTGGTCGAAATGGGAGCCGAAGAAGAAGACCTAGAAAGCCGATACAATATCGGTAGTATTGACCTCAGACGCGCTCTCATCGAATCTGAGAGTAACTTCATCATCAACGAGTTCGATGCGATGGACCAAGAAGTGCAAACAGGTGTCGCTCGGATGATGAAGGGGATAACCGAAGGCATGGACCGCACCGATGCCGAGATCATGGTGGGTTTCGCTTGTGAAGAAGGTGGTGCGGTTGTTCGAGCCGAACGTGACCTTTCAATGCGGATTCGCAGCTTCGAAGTCACTCCCGGCAACGACGATTATGACCCACTTGCAGCGTTCGAGGAAGGAGACATGATCGACACATCAGCCCGGAAAACGCCGATGGAAGTCGATGAAGTGGAACCAACCCCGCAGTCAACAACGACTCTCACAGTAAAGAATCACCACGGACGATACCGGCTCCGAAGCCATACTAATGGATCTATCTCGATGCGGGGCCTGAACAGCAAAGGCAAGCTCATCGACGGAGATGTTGAGGTGAACCATGTCGAATAACAGCGATACAACACTGGATGACGGAACCATACACGACACATATCACGCTGCTCTGCAACATTCGCACGATGAACCTGACGACAGCGATCTCGTGGTTGGTGTCGTCCGTAGGCCGATGTACGGAATCGAAGCGTATCTCGACGAGAATTGGCCTGAACTAGCCCCATCTAACGAGTTGCTGGATGAGTTCAAAACGAAAGCAGATGAAATCGGACACAACGAAGCAGTCTCTGCGGTCAACTTTCGCGAGAGATATGAAGAATCCCTTGACGGAACGGAACAGGAAGCGAGAATAAACCAAATCGTCGAGGAGATTCGATCGGGCCGAAATGTCTGGGTCGTATGCTTCGAAAACACTGATGACAAGTTTTGTCACCGCGAGATTCTGGTGAACAGGATCGAACAGATCATGCAAACTGCTAACGAGGAGTACCCAAGCCAATGAAAGAGACAGTAGATGGTGCAGATGAGGGTAACGGCGATTCTACACCGCGAAACGAAGAAGACGAAGACCGGGAATTAACGGTGGCCAAATATAGGGCCTTCAGACGGAAGTTCTATCGAAATCGAAGAAGAGCTATGTTCACCACATGGGTTCTAGCACTACCTGTAGCTTGGTTGGCTTGGGAGTGGAACGCCTACCAACTGCTGTTCGACTGGCTGAATCTGAGCAACGCCGAAGCCGATATGATACGACCACTGGCTCAGTTCGTGACTGTTCTTTGGGCGTGGACAGTTGGACACCTGATACTGACACCCCTCAAATGGTATCTTATGAACAGGTGGGAAGTTAATCCCGAAGAATTCGGATTGGCTCCTGTAGACGAAATGGTATATTCGGCGGTAGACGACAACGACGACGTCGACCGTCACGAAGAGAAGGCAAGCGATGTCGACTGATGTAGAACGATGTTCTGACTGCGGTTGGTCGGTGTCAAAACCGAACACGAACCCTCAGCGTAAGAAGTGTCCAGAGTGTGGTGCAAGGTTCTTCGAGCGGGTCGAAACACGGTGGTTCGGAGGTCACGCCCCAGAATGAACAACACTGACCAGCGGTGACGAAACAGAGGCTACCGATCAGGCACTTCAACACGCGGCGTATCGGAGTTATCAACCCCCACGCCAGCATCGGCACAGTTAGGACACATAGCAGTGTCAGCAGCCGGATGTGCCTTCCAGACGTATTCGCACTCCGGGCACGGACCAACTTCAACAGATCGGACCATGTTTAACGGTTGAACCCCCAACTGCTTGAGTCGTTCGCGTTGTTGAGGGGGGCTGTGGGATGGGTGTATATATCCGGTGAGCGAGAACAGTCGATCACTCTCGAATGGGATCAGAACAATCAAAGCTCTCAACAGGAGTCTCAGCGGAGGAACCGCCCCGATCAGAGCGGGAATATACCAACCCCCTCGCTGCGCGTAGTGAGTTGGAGGCGAACGAGAAGGGACAGCAGTATCCCGGTGGTGAGCCTATTGAACACACTTACCGGTACTATCTATCTTACTGCAGTTCGCACTCACATCCGGGCCGTGAGATACTAGGCGATGAGTCGCACCATCAGTTTTCAGCCGTCATGATGAACTCCAGCGAACAATACCTACGGCGTATGAAGGCGATCATGACGCCGTCCGAGTGCAGGTGCGGTAAACCACTAAAATCGAGAGAGTTGGTCGGGGAGTGGCCCCCGGAGGACCTCAACAAACGGACGATCCTCAATATATTCAGAGACTCGAACGGAGAGCTCGTGATCGAGTTCTACCCCGGCTCGGAGGAGGACACGTTCTATATTGGCGAGATCGGAGGCACATACCACGCCGAGACAGCAGCTCACACATCTCCAGATATCCCGACCGGCGTCGACGACCTCGTCGACTTAGTCACCAACCATCCCTCACAGCTTCAAGGAGTCAGGGACACAGCCCTTGACGGCGCTTTCGAGGACTACCAGAAGTTCGTGTCGTAGTCGGCTATGCTCTTGGGGATATAAAACGATCTGTGGCTGATTGATTCTAAGATACTTGTTTCTGTGAGATCGTTGGGTCGGGAAAACGTCACCGGGCGGCACAGGTGTGAAGATTACCCCATTAATTAGAAACCAAACGGGGTTTGTGGGGTAACACGTAGAGATGGCGAGTCACGAGTTCTAATCGAGAGGTCAAGAAATCAGATGTATTCAACTCAAGTGTCTGTAAGTTCGGACAAGTTCTATCACCCTAAATGGCCGTTATCAGGGTCCTTAACCCCATAGAATGGCTTTCATAATTTAATACATAAATGTTGTTTTGCTATGATGAACGCTCATGATGAACGCTCATGATGAACGGTCATGATGAACGGTCATGATGAACGGTCAGGACTATCATAAGGTGTGAATAGTGATCAACGCCGTCAATCAAGATACATATGTCTGACAAACCTTTATTTCCATGTAGAAGTGTAATTCATACCATGCTGTCATACACGGTGTACAATCGGGCCGGTGGTCAGTCCAAGAGTGTACTCACTCGAGACCTTGCAGCGGCTCATGCTGAACAAGGCCAGAAAGTCCTCATTATCGACCTCGATGCTCAAAAGGGAAGTGTGTCGAGTTTCTACGATCTTGATTATGACAAAAACGACGGAAACTCCGACCGACTCACACTCCACATCATTGATCGGCCGGCGGGTGAATTCAGTGACCTCATTCATAACGCCGAGCCAGGCGTCGACATCGTTCCTCGCCATGAAGAACTCAATGACCTCGGTGAGATCCTCGACGACAAGGAAGCAATTGAATCGAGAGGGATAGAAGGAAATGAATTCGACCGATATACCGAACTGTTCCGAGTCCTCAAGGAGAACGGAATCCCTGAAGAATACGACGTCCTGATCTGTGATCCCAATGCGAAGGCCGACGATGCGTACTACTCTGCGCTATATGCCACCCGAAATGTCCTGATTCCCGCTGCAACCACTCCGAAAGGTGTCGCTAGTATCGATGACGTTTTCGACACTGCATCGAACTTCGCAGACGCTAAGAATATCAATATCGGGAACCTGGGAGTTGTCGCCACCCAAGCAAATCTGCAGAAGGGGACTCAAAAAGAGGTTGCTGAAGAGCTCCGAGATGATCACGACGCTATCTGCTACTTCAAAGAACTGAGCATATACGATGATACTGATTACGCGCAGGAAAGCCTCTTCCCACATATCAAGAACCTAGATCGGGTTCGCAAGTCGCAGGCGGATGTGCTGCCGAAGTACCGCACCCTACTTTCCCATATCCAGAACAAAGTTGGATCTCCACTCCCTGCATCGAAAGTCGACGAGTATGAATTCTGGACTGGAGACGACTATTGGGGAGACGTCTCTGTGCCAGTCGCCAACGAAAACGAAGTGGAGGCGAAATAGATGGGGTTCGGAAGTGGATCGGGTGACACCCCTAAAGGAGACGGAGACGACAAAAACCACTGGGATGACGGTGGAGAAATCACAGAAGAGCAAGCCGATCAAAGAGATTCGCCAGCTGAACGTACTGAAATCACCAATGGTCCAGGAGACTCAGACTCGCACAAACACACGGCAGCAACAAAAAGCGTGAACGATAATCAAGACGAAGAGAACTCAAGTGTAATGCCTGAGAAACTCGGCGAGATCGACGTCACCGACCACTACGGATCAACTGATCTGGCTCAGATGGTGATGGCAAGAGAGTATCACAAAGAAAACCCACAGGTCCCCTACGCCATGTGGCGAAGCGGAACGGCGACCGGACGGAGTCGAACAACAGTCGAGATCGCTCCACAAGTCGATGACTTGGTCAAAAACGTAATGCGAGAATTCGAAGCCCGGTATGATGCTGAGATCAACAAGGCCGATCTCCGTGAATTTGCGATGGTTCTAGGATTAATGCAGACGGACGACCTCTTTGAGATGGCAGAAGAGTGGGGCCTTCAACACAACGGGTAATGGTGGAATAGAACGTTCGCACCAAGCCATATGTTGATGCATTACGTAGCGCCGTGTATGAATCAAAGAGGAACCGACAATGAAGCCCGATGAAAAACGGTATGAGGTCCCTGTCTTCGATTTTGGATGGGGAGATAACTATGTCGTCCCTCAGTTGGCCGATGAGGACGCGGAGACGTACATCCAAGTAAAGTACCAAGAGTGGAGCCAGGGCGACCCTGAAGTTAGTGTGAAATACGTTGACGGCGAGACCACCAATAGGTACATATTCAGGGTAACCGACCAAGATCTTCAAGAGTGCAGCTACAAGGGAGATGATCCGAATGAACTCCCAGTCGAGGTTCAACACGCGGTCTATTCATTTGGGTACAGTATCCGAGATCTGGAGTCGATTACCCAGTGGATGTTCAGACTCGTCGAGGCGAAAGAGATTCTTGAGGGACTTCAGCAGCTTGGCAGTGAGTACGAAGAGTTGCCTCTAATTCACTTCCTGTTCCGCGATACGATCCGCGTTTTCGACACACTCACAGGTTTTCTCGCCGCCAAAGCCATTCTTCCCGATCGGGAATACGAGTCGTTGTGGGTGGACGTGATGCTCTCCGGGGCAGAACAGAACGGAGGGAATATGATTGCGAATTTCCAAGCGGCTGCAAAGAAGCAGATCAGCGAGATCGAGACTGAAGGAATTGGATTTGAGGGCGACACGTTGGTTGTCGAGGAAGGCATCGAGTTGACCGAGAAAGAAACCGAGCAGGGACACACACTCTTGGTCGACTACATAACACCCTTCGGGATCACACGCTGTCGATTCCTTGAGGCCGGTGAGGGTAGGTATGTCTGCCAGTACCCGGATGGTAGCTACCTCCCTCCAGAGATGATTAGGATACTCGAAGAGCGGGGCAAGAAGGTCACCAACCGCGAAAGTATTGAGCATAAGGAGACTCCCCTGGAGGTCGTCGAGCACGCATCCCTATTCGCCGAGGAACTACAAGACAACCCGCTGGCCCCGGACACTACGATCTTGTCACAGGGAGAGTCGTACGTCCCGATTAACTTGGCGACAGCAGTGTTCGAGCGTGCGAATTCAACCGCTATGTCACTGGTCCCGTTCGATTTGAACGAAAGTGTTTCGCGAGCTCTGCATCAAAAGGTCTGTGAGCAAGTCGGTATCGACTCAGCAGACCAGCTGACAGAATCAACCCACGACAAAGTACTGGCCACCGTCCATGATAACTTGACCAGGGAGTTAGCAGTAGAGTGGCGCGAATACATGGAATCTAACGAAGCATACAGTCCACCAGACGAAGACGCGTTTAGGGATTCACCACCACGGTAAGTGTACAGGGTTTCTGGTTTGTGTTGGATCTGATCACTCAGCCAGACTATCCCAGTCGATTGTATTGATCTGGATGGCATTTTCTTTGCTTGGTTGGGTTTCACCCCTCTCTGCGTGGCTGATAGTTCCTTGGTTACAACCAATGCGGTCAGCTAGCTCTTTTTGAGTCAGACCGGCCTCTTTTCGAAGCTCCCTAAGTTCATCACCAGTAGGGCATTTATTCTCATGTTCCAATAGATCCCAATCAATATTGTTGATTTTTTTAGCCATCTTTGTACTGGGTTCAAATCTCTCTGCTTCAATGTCTGAAACCGAGTTGGGACTAATCCCAATCTGAGTAGCTACATCATTCTGGGATGCGCCAACATCTTCCCGGAGTGATCGAAGTTCATCACCAGTAGGGCAATCAACAGGATCATCTTTTTCTCGCTCTAGTTGATCCCAATCGATATTTCTGAGTTTGCTAGCCAACTCTTCTCTGGGTTCGAAAACGTCATTCTCAACTTGGGCATATGTTCCGCTAGGTTTGTCAATGTGATCTGCCACTGTAGCTTGGGTCACACCAGCATTTTCTCTGAGTTCCCTGAGTCGATCACCAGTTGGACACTCAAGTCGTTCCTGTTTTTTTCGCTTTACTTCTTTCCAGTCAATGGCATTGATTTTATCAGCTGTTTCCTTGGTGACGGAAGTTGCACCGCGTTCAGCCCTGCTGATTGTGTGTGAACTGAGATTCACAATGTTGCCTAATTCTGCTTGAGAAACACCTGCGTCTAGTCGTAACTCACGGAGTTCAGTACCAATCGGACACTTAATCGGGTTTACTGGTTCAACATTGTTCCAGTCGACGGCATTTATTCTCGAACCGAGATCCGCTTTTGGGACATAATTTCCAGTCTCAATCATAGATATGGCGTCTTTATGAGTATCGATTATTTCGGCCAGTTGTTTCTGGGTCAGATCAGCATCATTTCTCAACTGTTTTAATTCATCTCCTGTTGGGCATTCAAGATCCATTTTTGGCGTGAGAACGCCCGCTTTTTTTGCACCTTCTAACCAAGTTATATCTCCGTCACAAACTTCGTATAGGTAATGAGGCACATCATCAGTGTTACGAGCCCACCTGTAGTATTGTTGGAAAGATAATGGTTCGTCAAGTTCACTGGCACAAGACTGGATCGCACTTGCGAATTCACCCAAAGTGTAATTTTCTTTCGTTGGTCGCTGTCGTTCTAATCCATGGTGATCCATCCAATTGATGATCGTAGCTTGGACAGTACCACATATATTGGCGATTTTCGTCAGATGGCCATATCTCCCGTACATGTGTTCTAACCACTCCTTATCACGCCAAGGAGAATAGACAGCATCAGACTGTGACTCGTCTATAGTTTTGTAAGTTGAGTCGATGCCGAGAGACGGCCCAGTGTAGCTGTTCAATCCAACTTTATTCGTCGTCTGTTCTAGGCGGTCAGACTCACCTTGACCCTCTACATCTACTCTATTAGATTCGTCATGATCGAGATGGACCATTCTCCCTTGGCGCAACAATGCAGCCTCTGAATCAGTTCGTACTTCTATATCGAATTTGTGGAGAAAATACTGTATTGTATTGGTAGAAACATCTGCATCTACTTCTGTGGCGATTTTACCAGCAGGTTTTCGAAGATCGCGATATTGGCGGCGAAGCCATTCTTCATCTTTATACTTTTCATCTCCCCCATGCGATTCCTCCCACAATATTCTCGCCTCGCTGCGTGATCTTGTGGGGATACCATATTTTTCCATGTAATAAAAGAGAAGAGAAACAGACACACTCCAGTCTGCAGCTATCTTCGGCAAGGACTTTTTCTTATCATGATATTCGTGTTGTAGCCACTCCTTATTTTTCCAAGGGGCGTTTCCAATCCAAGCCGATTCTTTATCCCCCCCAATCTCGTGATTTTGGAGCTGCTCTCTCACATCCGATATTTGAATTCCAAATTGACGAGAAATATCCTCAACAGACCGATCTAACACGACGTAATTCAAATGGAGCCAGTCATTATCTTTATACAAATTTTCGGGTTCAACCCTTTTCGCAGTGGTCTCTTCCAACCGACTATCAAAAACCTCAACTGTCTCACCAGAATCGTCAGGCTCCATTAACTAATAGTAAATTCTATGAGAACATATATATTTCTTTAACATATGTAAAAATGGTAAGTATATGGGTCAGAAACAGATTGCCACCATCTACGAGACTACCGGCGACTACGGCATCGTCGCGATCGGAAAGTTCGAGGATACCGACGGGATGAACGCGCAAATCAAGGAGCTGCTATCCGACGTGGATATTCGAGAATTAAACACCAGCGTCGTACTAAACTCGGTCTGCGAGAACGAGCAATTCGAACTCGACGTCGACGAAGAGTAGTCGACACCCCCACCCCACTATTTCCAGTGCTTTTGCCAGAATGATCATACCCACTACGTGGGATGATAATTCTATGTTAATGCGGTACGGAAGTGTTTTAAATTAACACCGTATAAACTTATCTATTTATGAATGTGGGTGTGACATAATTCTGAGTGGGTTGGTGTTGTCTCTATCGCACCTATAAAGGCAAAGCACTGGAAGTGGTGGGGTGTGTCTGTAGAAAAATCTAGTCTTGTACTCACCCTGTATAGATAGCACTGGAAGTGGTGGGGTGTGTGGTTTATATACTCGACCACTCACTGGAAGCACTGGAAGCAAAGGTTAAATACATATGGTGAGATACGTCTCGTATGTCAGACTTCAACTTCGAAGCAACAGGGGCCATCTTTGAGCACCGTGAAGCACTTCTCGAAGATTGGACACCGAACACGCTAGTTGGAAGAGACGCCGAACTCAATCAATACCATGCTGCACTCCAACCGGTGATCGAAAAGGAACCGCCGAGTAATATATTCCTATATGGCAAAAGCGGTGTTGGTAAGACTGCTGCCACACGATTTCTACTTGATCGACTCAAAAACAGTGCCAAATCCGTTGACGGATTATCACTCACAACAGTCGAACTAAATTGTGACCGCTTAAACACGAGCTACCAAGCTGCTGTAGCTCTTGTCAACACACTCCGAGATAGTGGCCAACATATTTCGAATACAGGATACCCCGAGGCAAGTGTTTACGAATTTTTATTTGACGAGCTCGATAAAATCGGTGGGACCATTTTGATTATTCTCGACGAGGTGGACCATCTCAAGAATGACACCCTACTTTACCAGCTGCCACGCGCACGCTCGAATGGAGATGTCACGAACGCCCGGCTCGGTGTCATTGGAATTTCAAACGATCTTAGCTATCGGCAAGATCTTTCAAGTAAAGTCAGATCCTCCCTCTGCGAAAAGGAGGTCTCCTTTACGACATACGATGCTAATGAACTAGTCGAGGTTCTAAAACAGCGTGAATCGGTAGCGTTCAAAGACGGTATCGTTGATGAAGCAGTTCCTCAACTGTGTGCAGCGTACGGTGCAAAAGATAGCGGAGACGCTCGCCAAGCACTCGATCTGTTGTTGGAGAGTGGTGATGTTGCCCGTGAATACGGCCATAGTAGTGTTACAGAATCTCACGTCAATGAAGCCCGCGAACGATTGCAGACTGAACAAGTCGTAGAAGGAATCCAAAACTACGCCTACCACGGTAAACTCGCGTTATGGGCACTGGTAATGGCCGAAAAGGAAAAAGACGAACCCGTTAGAACACGAGAGATTTATCAACCATATCAGATCGTTTGTGAAAAGGAAGGGACAGAATCTGTGTCAAACCGAGCAGTTCGTGAATATTTATCTGAATTAGAAACTTTAGGAATTATTTCATCAACAGAAGTAAACCGTGGGCTCGGTGGTGGGGCATATAAAACACACACGCTGAAACAACCAGTATCAGCGGTCAAAGAAGGTCTGTCAGGATTCCTTAACACTGTAGAGTAATCTAACACACCCCACTACTTCCAGTGCTTTCTACGAAGGCTAACCCCACTACTTCCAGTGCTTTCTACGAAGGCTAACCCCACTACTTCCAGTGCTTTCTACGAAGGCTAACCCCACTACTTCCAGTGCTTTCTACGAAGGCTAACCCCACTACTTCCAGTGCTTCGCTTAGATTAGTGGGTATGTTGTTGATACATTTTCGATCAGGGTCGTAAACCGAGACAACTGGAGCAAAGAAACAATGCAAACCGGTACAATTTTTCCCCGCGATCAGTGCCGTACCATGAACTTACTAACGATTAACTACCATCCCACAAAAGGTAAACCAAGCAATGTCATCCAAGGATAACATCGGCAGTGGTGAATCAGAAAACACCACACCGTGTACGTCGGTCGACACCGATAGCGAAGGTCCTCCCCGGGTAGAGGGCTCACCAATGGTCGACGTCTTAGATAGCGACATCCCTTGGAGTCCGTTTTTCCGCTACGATTCAGCTTACGCTGACCAGTACAACGGGATCGAGCAGTTCCTCGATATTCTCAAAGAGAATGGTTTCTATTCACTTGAGGGACCGTGTGGAACTGGTAAAACACTCATCGCAATCACTGCTGCGCTAAAGGCTATTCGTAGTGAAGAGTATCCAGAGTACACTCGCGTCTGTGTCTTTACACCCAACAAACAACAGCTCCGGCAGTTCACGAAGGAAATGCGTGGAGTCAACCGGTCGCTTCCGAGTGGCGTCGACAGCGCCCAGACAGTCGTCATGAAGGGTAAGACGGACATGATGCCCTACTCGTTTGTGGAGATCCCGCCGTTCGACCAGAAGACGATTCACGAGGCTGCTGACGACCTCCGAAAGAAGACACGCGAGATCATCCAATTCGATAGCGACATCCCACTCAACTGGCCCGATGGGATGAACCCGCCAGCTTCGGCGCACCACGACTACGACTGGTCGAAAGCCTCTAGCGATGCGAAAGAGCGCCGAGAGGCAACGCCGTACGACCCGATCCGTGCAAAGTGCGTTCGACAAATCCTAATCGACAAAGAGAACGATGACGATTACGACAGGCTCGTCGTCGACGGCGTCGAAAGTCCGTATCCAGACGTGGTCCCCCACACGAGCCATATCGTCGATACCGACGAGCTACAGGAGATGGGGATTCAGCAACTTGACCCGGACAATAGAGGGAAATTCGACCCGTTCTATGCGTCGTTCTTCGCTCCTGGATTCCCCCAATTCGGATTTTCCGATGCGAAGGGGGACGTCCTCGACCGAGATGCACTGTTCAAGCTCGCGGTCACCGAGGGCGTGTGCCCACACGAATCGATGGCTCACTTCGCACGAAAGGCAGACGTCGTCCTAGGAAACTACAATCACCTGTACGACCCACGAACACGCCGGCTCACCGCCTCGAAAATCGAGCTGTTCGATGAGGAAACCATCGTCGTCGTTGACGAAGCCCACCGGATCGAAGAGAAGGTTCGCAAGATGCTGTCGACTACGCTGGATATCTACACCATCGACAAAGCAATCGCTGACCTCCAGGTCGCACAAGCCTACCTCAACGGGGAAATAAGCCGGTCACCGACACCAGACCTCAACTCCGACGAGTTGGAGATGGCGGTCGAACTCAGCGAGGCCGCTCTGGAAGAGGTATCTGTCGACACTGTTCACAAGGAAGATCTCGGCGCTGTCGAGGAACTTCTGATCTTCTTGAAGCAGAAGTTGAACGAGTTATCTGCAGATCACCTCAGCGAACGTTTCAGTATGGGCTGGCAACAGGCAGTCGAACGTAATGGAGCAAAAGAAGAAGAGCGACCGCTCACAAACGTCGAACTACCGGGGGCAGATGGGCTGCTGATTCGGCAGGTGATAAGCCGATTCGACGACGGGGAAGGGCGGATGAAGAAAGCCTACGGCGTGTTCACAGCTGTCGATTACCTCTTCGAATATCTTGATGAGGCCGACATCTACGATCGGGAGCCACAGGGTGCGGAGGTCGGGAAATTCTGTTACGATTGGGTGGTCCGAGATATCGTCGAGTATCATCGAGAGATCGTACTCGATCCCAGCAGGAAGAAGAAGGTCCCCACAGAGTACCCCACTTGGGTGCGCGAATGGACTCCAAAATTTCAACTCTACAACTGCATCCCGACAGAGCCGCTGAAAGGTATCTTCGGAGAGGTTGGCGGTGGTATCCTGATGAGTGCAACGCTTAGTCCACCAGAAGCATTCACTCAGGCGGTCGGTGTCGAAGAGGTCTCACCGCACGATGAGCTCACCGACACCAGTGGCGACTTCCGACGCTCAGAATTCGACCAGTTCGAACTCCGATTCCCGGAGGAAAATCGGCTCTCGCTAACTGTGGACCTGCCAAAGTTCACTGCGAGTAACCGGGGCGAGATAACCACCAGTGAAGAGAGGATGACCCAGACCCGGAAACAGTACGGGGAGATGATCAAAACAATCGTCGAGTCCGAGGGCAACGTCATGATCTGTATGCCCAAGTACGCCGAAGCAGAGTGGGCCTACGAGTGGGTTCAAGGAAAAACGTCGAAATCACTGTTCCTCGACCAGTCAAGTACAACTGAAGAAACAAACGAGATGCTGGATGAATTCTTCGAGGATAGCGAAGACGGCGCTATATTCACGTCGGCTCGAGGAACGATCACAGAAGGCGTCGACTACAATGGGTCGAAACTCCACTGCTGTGCTGTCATCGGCATCCCCATGATCGACAGCCGCACCGAGCGTATCAAGGCAGTCAAATACGCCTATGGAAAGAAGATATCATCTGCAGGTGGGTTCGAGACGGCGATAAAGATCCCCGCAGTCCGAAAGTCTCGCCAAGCCATCGGTCGGGTGATCCGGGGTGCAAACGACGTAGGTGTGCGTTTGCTGGTCGATGGTCGGTATGGGTCGGATGAGTGGGATGGAGCTATCACTAATCTCTCTGAAGACGAGCAAGAAGAATTCGAGGTCGTTGATCCGGCGTCGGTAGGCGACACTCTGAGTGAGTTTTGGTCGCAGGTCGACAGAGAGCAAGCCGAAAAAGGGAGCTCCAAAAAAGTGGTCGAAGGAGAGAGCCAGCCGCAGGACGAGGAGAGCCAATCACAGGACGGGGGAGAAGACCAGAGCCGTTCACTGGCCGACTTCGAAGATTACCAGTCGGGTGTCGAAGAATCCCCGAACACAAGCGTCGAGGTGAAACAGTCACCGCTCAAAGAACCCTCAGAATACACCCGACCGAGTAGCGGAGACGTGTCGAAACTGTACCTCGGTAGTGGATCGCCTGTGAAGGGATGGATACCAATGCCGAAAGAAGTGATCGAGGAGCATATCGCGCCGAAGGTCCTCAAAAATCGGGTCGATGAGAACAACGACAACATCCAGGTCAACTCGTCAAAGGACGTCGACCACATTTCCGGTTGGGATCGGGTCAACGAAAGCGTCGTGCTGAACGAGATCGTCCCACTCGTCGAGGAATATCGGTTCGAGTAGACGTTTCCAGCACTGCCTGTCGGGGAGATACTCCCCCTCGGTAGGTGTGTGGTTGTGTTGTCGGATGAGAAAGGAGTCTTTTGTTGGGTTGGTCTCCCTGTGTGCGTGCAAGATGGACGGGAGAAAACATAGAAGCGACTGCCGTGACAGCAACTCGCCTGTACCACCCGAAAACACGCAGTAGAAGCCTCGATACCACCACGGACAACAGATCAACCAACCACGGACGCCTTGCCACTGCAACAAGTGTTGTCTCTACAACACTTCTTGCTTTAGAGCAATACGGGTCCGGTTGAACGTTTCATAATATATAATTTCCTATTATATAGTATAAACGTGGAATCGTGGCCTAGAGTGGTTCTGTCGTGTGTAAGTGGTGTTTAACCGAGTATCCGGGGCTGTCTGTACGGTTTGGTATCCACGTTCGGGCGGCTATCCATCTTGCACGCACACGGGGAGAGGATAGGTGACCCCCGAACGATTATTCGGTAGGGAGCAGCGATAAATTCCCGTCACTACACGCTTCCATTTTTCACGGAGTCAAAGGCCGTCTTTCACCTCGTTAATCTTAAAACACCGCGTTAGCCTCTCTAACGGCCATCTGCATTTTGCACACAGGCTTACCTTTATATATCTGTCCGGCTACCTGTCGGGTATGGATGACAGCACAGGTGGGGGGGATAGCTCTATACGAGATATGCTTCAGGAAGATATCGAGACTGTCTTCGCGAATAAGGATTTGTTAGATCCCGAAACGATCATCGATGAAGATCGGATCGTCGGTCGCGATCAGCAGCTGAAGATAGTTGTCGACAATTTCAAGCACGTATTAGACGGTGAGAAGGTCGACGACCTCATGTTGCATGGGCCGTCTGGGACAGGAAAATCGCTCACGATAGGTTCCGTAGCCGAGCAGGTACGGGAACTGGGGTTGGAGACGGGGATCGATTTCAAGACCTTCAAACTCAACTGTGCTCAGGTTAGTTCCCGTGACGACGCCGTGTTCATGCTGCTCAAGCAGGTCGCACAGTTCCTCGATGTTGATCCAGGAGTCGCGAAACGGACTGCCTCTACAAGTGGTAAATTCGAGCGACTCTTCGATCTTTTAGGTGAGCATTTTGACTCGGTGGTGATCGTACTCGACGAGGTCGACAAGCTGCTAGGCCGGGAGAATAAGTCAGACCCGGCATTTTCGGATATCATCTACCAGCTAACCCGGTCAAATGAATTTGGACTCACTGAAACTGATGTTTCGGTGGTGACTCTATCTAATAATCCGGTCTGGTTGGAAAGAGTAAGCAGTCAGACGCACAGTTCATTCCACCCGCTGAAAATCAATTTCCCAGACTACGAACAAAATCAACTGGCCAATATCCTTGAAAACCGAAAGGATGCTTACAAAACCGGTGTAGTAGACAGGTCTGTGATCCAACTGTGTGCCGCATTAGCAGCGCGGGACCACGGGGATGCTCGCCAAGCCATCGACTTGTTCCGATCGGCCGGTCGGATTGCGAACAGTCAGAATGAGTCTGCACTGACCGAGGACCACGTCAGGGAAGCTCAGGCTTCAGAAGAACTTGACATCCTCCCCGCGCTGAAGCGCGAGGATTCCCACGGCACCGCACCGCTGGGTTGGGATATTGTGGTT
>Ga0208138_100441_pt1 | contig 18157 bp, 16 predicted proteins | sample AntRauMetaRauer3_FD_184786 | JGI IMG/M metagenome (GOLD analysis project Ga0208138, IMG submission 184786) | Saline lake microbial communities from Rauer Lake, Antarctica, in enrichment culture - Antartic Rauer Lake 3 Metagenome Rauer3 (SPAdes)... ...
GGGGGAAGTGTGCCCGGAGCCCGAGAAATTGCTCAAAAAATAGCCAATTCCACGCCCTGAGAGCCATCATGCCCACCGAGCCCGTCATCTGGGTGCTCCTGACCAACCCGGTGCAATATCCGGGCTAGCGGCCTGACGCCCAGCTGGCTTGGGCCAGTCGCATGGCGCCTTGCACTTCCTCCGCCGGTACGCATCCAGGATCACCCTTCTCCAGCGGGTCATAGTGGAAGACGTAAAGCCGCGACGCGAACTGGTCGACGGGTAGCGATGCCTCACCATAGAGCTCGCCGTTACCCTGGGTTGAGGTGATGATTCCCTGCCCCCAATCCTGCCCGCTGTCATTGTTGGGATTGAAGAAATATACCCGCATGATCCCGCCAGGATCGAGGGCGAGACGCTGAATCGTGATGGCGTGCCAGCCGAGAAAACGCGTGGCACTATCGGTCACGGCGATTCCCGCCGGCTGAGGATTGATGACCGGTATATCGCCGTTGTAATACGGATGATAAGTAGCGTAGAAATTTCGAATGAATCCCTCAAAATCTTTCAAGCCACCCGTAAAGACATCGACGGCGATACAGAATCCGTGGCCGACCTGTTCTCCGTGGAACTCGGCATTGACCCACTTGTGCGGATCCTCTCCACGACCGGCACTGCGACGTCCCATCTCGAAATAGATGCGGTCGAGGTGCGGAACGGTCAGCAATGAAACGGCATCCACGTCGACGGGCGGCTCACTCGCCAGGCCGGCGCCGAGTTCCCGCGAGGAAATAGGCTCGCCCTCGAAGCGCATCACGATCTCATCATCGCGCGCCGCCCAGGCGAGGATGCGCAGCAGATCGGCCGGCGCACTGTAGGCCCACATGGAAAGGGCGCGTGTGGACTGGCACGTAGGATAGTTGCCCTGCCCCACGCCAAGGGGATGGCCAAGGACGTTGAGAACATCCGCCAGCAGGAAGCATTCCGGTGAGCGCCGGCTCCCGAAGACACTAACGATCTTCTCGGCCGCCGCGTCACACAAGCTCAACCGCACCTGCCGCCACAGCGATGGAGCCACTGGCGGCGCATACAAGATGCCCCGCTCGAGCATCATGGCGAGGCCATAGACCGCCTGACTGGTTTCGGCGAACAGGGCTTCGTCGATCAGGGTGTGGATCAAGGACGGATAGCAGTGGAAGGCGTCTGCGCCGGTGTAGCTGAGGCCCAGCGCCGTGGGGATCAAGGCATTCCACCGGGTCCGCAGAAAACGTATGAAGCCCGGCATGTAGGGCGACACCAGGCCGGTGCCGTGCATCGCCTGGGCAAAGGCTATGGCCTCCTGCAGCAGAGAGGCGTCATCCATAGCCGCCAATCGCTCGGCATAAAGATCGAAGCCGGGGTCCTCGCGGCAGCCTTCAGTGGGACTGAACACGGCATTGATCAGTCGCAGCGCATCATCCCCGACTTCTCCCATCATCGCGTCGGGCTTGTGCAGGCAGGCGGCGATCTGCGTCACCATATGCTTGACGCCGTCGACCTGGACCGGACGTTGCGCCAGCACTCGCCACACCTCGGCGACCAGATGCTCCAGCAGGTTTTCGTAGCCCAGATGACGCAGCAGGTAGTGATAGAGATTCTGGACGACGATGCCCAGCCCGTCGGGCCGCAGGCGGTCGCTCTCCTGAAGGTCACTGACCACGAGGTCGAGGTTCATGGCCATCACCTGAGCGAGAAAGTGATGGGCGTGCTCTGCCGAGATGGAGGGATGGCTGAAATCGCCGCTGGCCACCGACAGCAGGCGAACCTGGCTCAGGCTCTCCACCAGGGCGGCGACCGGGTCACCATGGCGAACCGTTCTGACCGCAAGGGATGGCACCAGCGTCTGGGGATAATCCCAATCGCTGCCGCGGAAGAACCCGGCGGCCTCGAGTGCCGGTATCCGCGCATAGAGGGCTTCCATCCCCGCCTCGTCGAACATCAAGGCGCGTGCCGGCTCCAGGACCTCGAACACGGGCGATACGCCCGCCACGGCATTGGCGGCGGCGAGCCGCTCGATGGCAGCGTCGAGCTGCTCGACAGATGGGGCGATCGACGAATGATCGTCGTGGGGATCGAAACTGTGGGTACCATGGCTCATGCAACCACTGTCGATCCTCCCTCGAGACATGTCAAACGCGCGGGGAAGCCCCTGAGCCAGGTTAACGGTCACCTGAGGCGACCCCGGCACAGCGACTCCCCGGACATTTGCCAGCCCCGCTGTTTCGTGGCGACGGCGTCGAACGACTGACGACGGCAGGCTTTCCGCGACCGATTGTGCCAGGAAGAAAGGCCGCTACAGCGCCATACCGCAGGCCACGCCGGATGCCCAGGCCCACTGGAAGTTGTGGCCGCCGAGCTCGCCGGTCACATCCAGCACTTCGCCGATGAAGCGCAGCTGGGGCAGCCCCGTGACCGTGAAGTGCTTCGACGAGATCGACCGCGTGTCGATTCCGCCCATCGTCACCTCCGCGGTGCGCCAGCCTTCGGTGCCGGACGGCTTGACCCGCCAGTCGCCGAGCCGCTCTGCCCAGGCCGCCAGACGGTCATTGGAATATTCGGCCAGCACCCCGTCATCGCCATGCCACTCCACCAGCGCCTGGGCGAGGCGCTTCGGAAGCCGCTCGCCAAGCCAGGTCGAGAGGCGGCGCCTGGGTGTCTCACGGCGCGCCGAGACCAGGGCCTCGAAAGCATCGATGCCGGGCAGCAGGTCGATGGAGAGGGTGTCACCCGGTTGCCAGACGCTGGAGATCTGCAGCATGGCGGGGCCCGACAGGCCGCGATGGGTGAAGAGCATCGGTTCGCGGTAGCGACGACCACGACAGCTCACCGCCACCTCGACGCTGACCCCGGCCAGGGCCTCGGCCCGCGCCTTCCACTGCGAGGTCAGGGTGAAGGGCACCAGGGCGGCCCGGGTCTCGGTGACCGCGAGGCCGAACTGCCGGGCGAGATCATAGCCGAACCCGCTGGCGCCCATGGTCGGGATGGAGAGCCCACCGCTCGCCACCACCACGGCGCCGGCGTCGATGCGCCCCGCCGAGGTCGAGAGTCGCATGCCCTCCCCGGCGCGCTCCACGGCCTCGATCGAGGTCTTGAGGCGAATCTCGACCCCCGCCCAGTCGCACTCGGTCAGCAGCACGCGCAGGATCTCCTTCGCGGAGTCGGCACAGAACAGCTGACCCGGCGCCTTCTCCACGTACTCCACGCCGTGTCGGTCCACCAGCTCGACGAAGTGCTCGGGCCGGTAGCGCTTGAGGGCCGAGATGCAGAAGGCCGGGTTGTCCGAATAGAAGTTGGCCGGCCCCGAGGCCAGGTTGGTGAAGTTACAGCGTCCCCCGCCGGACATCAGGATCTTCTTGCCGGCCTTGTTGGCATGATCCACCACCAGCACGCGCCGCCCGGCATAGCCTGCGGTCAGCGCACACATCAGGCCGGCGGCGCCGGCGCCGATCACTACCACGTCATACGTCACGGCCAGGGTCTCCTGCGGGCATCAATTCGAGCCGCGCATTCTAGCAGACCGCCAACAGCATGGGGGTCGACCGCTCAGGGCGCGTGAGCATACCGGGCACGTACCCACGGCTGAGGCGATGACCTGCACACGGCTGCCGCCTAATGCCAACGCCTGCAGCCGAAAACGCGCAGGCTAGGTAAACGTACCAGCACCCTTTTCATGCTCGTGGCTTTGCAAGCGCCCGATTCACGACTAGCCTTACCTAGGCAACAATGTAACATCTGGTGAGCACTGTAACCGCGTATTAAATATGTATTAAAAATTACGCGCCAGATCATTTATTAACGCCAATAACGCTGTTTTTTGGAATAACGGAGTGCGCCGAGAGCCGTTTCTGTATTACAAAAACTAATAAACTTTGATGGGAAAATACTACGCTCACCGAAAATGCTTAGCACCATTAAGCATGAATGAAAAATCTTCATTGAACTTAAAATAAAAGAAAATATTAAATTAGCGATTACCCATGACTTGATGGGAATGCCGGCCGGGACACCAGGGGGACGTGGTGATGCAGGTACAGGATTATGTACTGATCGTGCTGAGAAACCTTCAGGAGACCATAGATAACGACTATTTCGAGACGCTGAAACAGAAGGGCTACAAGGTTGAGTTCGTGCAGCCGGGGGACGACCCGGTTCCCGTGATGCAGCGTCGCCCCCCGGTGGTCTGTTGCCTGCATTTCGACTACCCCGACTGGCAGGGCCTGACCGATCTGCGCCGCACCAAGCAGGAGCTGCCCTCGGTTCCGCTGCTGATGATCACCCAGATCCACTCGGAACGTTTGGCCGTATGGGCCTTTCGCTCACGAGTTTGGGACTACTTCGTGCAGCCGGTGGACACAACCCGACTGCTGGACGTCATCGCCAGCCTGCGCAGCGTTCGAGTGCCCGGGGCTGGAACGCCCACGCCAGCCCCTCGCAAGATGCCCGAGATCGACAATGCCATGCCGCCCGAGGCACGCCTGCGCTGCCAGCGCAGCGGCGGCCAACAGCCGCTGCTCGACCGGGCCATGACGTATATCGATCAGCACCTGCATCGCAAGATCGCCCAGGCCGAAGTCGCCGAGCTATGCGAACTCAATACCTTCCAGTTCAGCCGGCTGTTCAAGAAACTGACCGGCGTGACCTTCCAGGAGTACCTCCAGCATCGACGCATCGCAGAGGCCATGCGGCTGCTGGCCAATCCCAAGGTCTCGGTCACCGACGTGTGCTTTACCGTGGGCTTCCGCGATCTCTCCTATTTCACCCGGATCTTCCAGCGCTACGTGGGGCTCCCCCCGTCCCGCTACCGCCTGAGCCTTGCCCAGCCGCAGAAGGCATCGCCCTCCCTGCAGCAGACCGAGCACTTCGACTTCGTACCGCCCTCGGCATCGGAGGGCGATACACCGGCACTGATGCAATCTCTTTGGGCCGCAGGCCCGGAACGCTGAGCGACTGACCACGCGCTACCCTTCCGGACACGACACCAGTGCAAACACGGCATCGTCCCCGCCGTGCCATTCGGACGAGACGAGACAAACCAGCGCCCTCGCAAGGGCGATGGGTCTTTCGCTCGCTGAATCGGCAAGGCAGGCGTCAATCCACCAGTACCGGGATCCGCGCCAACACCCCGTAGTTCTCGCCACCGGTGTTGCCCTTGGGCTCATGGTAGGAACAGCTGGGCAGGAAATAGATGGTCTTGTCGTGCCACTCGGCAAACTCTCCACTCGGCTCCCTGAGATTGAACTGATCGACGAACGAGCTCCACCGGTTCGTGCCATCCGTGTCGCTGCTGCTCCAGGTTCCCGGTGATGGACTGTCAGCATCGTCCGGCGGAATGAGCATCTCGGTGGGAGCACCGGGATTCTTGTCGGTGGGAAGGTTATCGATCTGGCTGATCGGAGACGCCGTTACCCATACGACATTGAGCTCTACCGCCCCCACCAGCGGATTCGTGGGGGAAACGCCCCCCTCGCAATCGACTACCGGCAGCGTCATGCTCCAGGGTTCCTGTTGGTTGCTCTTCTCCACCCAGCAATCGTAGAACTTCTTGTAGGCATCCTGGATCTGGCCGTTGTTGGTGCCGATGTCCTCGCCGAAGTACATCTCGTTGGGATTGCCATCGCCGCACACCAGGGGGCTGACCTCACTGTTGCTTGCACTACCAGTGTCATCATGATCGAAGTTGGTCCAGCCTCCGGTCTGGTCGCCTTCGGGAATAAAGCGCCCAACGTTGCAATCATAGCTGCCGTCATTGCCGAGCAGGGCCTGTCGGCACATGGCGATCGGCTGGTCGACATCCTCCGGGCGTAATGCCCCCGCGAAACCGAGATAGGCAACGGCCCGCGCCGAGGCCTCATAGCCATCGAACCCCAGGACACGACCGAAGAAGGCCTCCACCGGAGTCTGATCCCGAGCGGTCACCACCTCCACGGCATTGATGAAGTTGGGGTCGAGATCCAGTTCCTGGGTGGTCTTGCCGGCCAGGTCCACGGGAGCCAGCGAGGGGTTGGGGGTAAATTTGCGATCGGTGAAGCTCCAGTGGCCACGCCGGACGCGCTCCCACTCCACTTCGACAGTCTCGTTCTGGCTATCGTTGGACTGCGCCGCCTCCCTGGCCCAGGCATCGGCACTCTTGTAATTGACACCGTCATAGGGCTGGGTGCCGTCATTGACCTGTGATCCATCCTCCACATACAGGAAGCGAGCCCCGGCCAGGGCGCCGGCATCGGCGGCATTCTGTAGTTCGTTGCGCGCCACATAGAGGTTGCCGCCATCCACCGCCAAAGCGGTGAAGGCCAGCAGCATGAACAGCGCCACCGCCGTAAGCACCATAGACACCCCGCGCTGGCGTCGTGGCACTACAGGAGACTGGCAAGCCCAGTAAGGAATCTGTGTCTTCATGATCATTCCGCCCGCATTACGGTGGTGGCCGAGAGGTCGATAAAGTCGCCCAGACCGGCGACGAAGCCCGGCAGCAGCAGAAACTGGTAGGGGTAATCGACCGTCACGGTGACACTGCTGCCGGGTGACATGCTGGCATCGGAGCGCACTATGCTGATATCCATCTCGGCCTCTCCCCCCAGGGAGATCAGATACTGCTCCGCATAGTCACGGACCGCCTGCTCGATGGCGGCGTCTTCCGTTCCACCGACCGTCGTGTCACGCGGATCCGGACGAAACAGGATCCCGGTTCGCGCCCCCTCGCGGCTGGCGTTGGTCAGGGTGGCCTTGTCAAACAGGGCGACACTGAACTCGATGATGCCGAACAGCAGCAGAAACAGCAGGGTCGCCGAGATGGCGAACTCCACCGTCTCGGTGCCTGCCTGCCTGCGACGCGATCCGATATTCATGATCAAACCTCCCCTGCCACTCATCGCCTGTCACTTATCGACCATCATTTATCGACTATCACTTCTCGCCCGTGGCACCAGGAAAACGGCGCCGCATGCTGCCAAGATTGCGCGCATTCTCGCTGGCGGTGGCGTAATAGGACGGCGAGAGCCGCATGGCCTGCTCGAAGAAGGTCAACGCCTCGTCGTAGCGCCCGTCGAGCATGGCGATATAGCCCACGTCGTTGTAGGCCTCGGCCCGCTCTCCATCACGCCCCACCGCCTCGACCGCATACTCGTAATCGCCCTGACGGGCATGCACCAGACCCAGGTTGCGCCAGGCCAGCTCATAGTTGGGGTTGCTGCTCAGCGCTTCGCGCAGGGCCTGTCGAGCACTGGCCAGATCGCCGTTCAGGTAGCGTGAGTAGCCCAGGTTGTTGAGCACCCGCGGCGAGCCGGGGTTCTTTGCCAGTGCCTTCTGGTAATGCTGCTGCGCCAGCGGGTAGTCACCGGCCAGGTCGGCGAGGATGCCCATGGCGTTGTAGGCCCGCCATGGCGCCTCGCCTCGGGCCAGGATCGGCCTCAACTGCTCCTCGGCCTGGGCGTACTGGCGTCGATGCAGCAGCACCTCGCCAAGCCGGGTGCCGGCGGCGACATGCTTCGGTTCGACCCGCAGGGCCCAGCGATAGGCCAGGTCGGCGAGGCGGAAGTTGCCACGGTCGTGATGGATGGCACCGATCCGGTAGAGGGCATCCGGCCGGGGTCTGTCGTCCAGCTTGAGGCCGCGGATGTATTCGAAAAGGGCCCGGTCCAGGTCACCGGCCGCGGCGGCGGCATCGCCGTTGCGATAGGCTTCCTCGGGGCTGGCCACCGGGAAGGCCGTGCCGTAGGCGGTGGTGGAGCCACCGTCGTAGAGGGCACCGTAGGCCTCGTCCCCACCCTGGGGAGTCGAGGCACATCCGGTCATGAGAAGGCCAAGCCCCAGGGCGGCAGCGATAGCGGGAAGGCGAACCTTGTTGATCATTTCTTGAACTCCTTTCTCGAAGTAGTGGGCTCGACGTCGCGAATCATCTCGTCGATCAGCCCACTCAGCGTCCGGTTCCGGCCAGGGCGGCCATGGCCCCCAGCAGCGGCGGCCCCAGGGCCACCACGAAGAAGCTGGGGAATACGCAGAAAATCAGCGGGAAGAGCATCTTGGTGCTCACCTTGGCGGCCTTCTCCTCGGCCTCCTGGGTGCGCTTGTCGCGCAACTCCACGGCGAACAGTCTCAGGGTGGCGGCGATGCTGGTGCCGAAACGCATGCTCTGCAGCAGGGTGGTCACCAGGCCGCGGATATCATCGACGCCAGTACGCTCCTCCAGGTCGCGCAGCGCGCCGCGCTGGTCCAGCCCGGCGCGGATCTGCATGCCAAACAGCTTGAGCTCGTCGGCAAGCTCGGGATGGCTGACCTCCAGATCGCGGGCGACACGCTGAATCGCCATGGTCAGGCCCAGACCCGCCTCGCTGCAGACCACCAGCAGGTCCAGGGCATCCGGCAGGGCGCGACGCAGCTGCTGAGTACGCTGGCGAATCTTGCGATCCAGCCAGAAGCCCGGCAGCAGGTAGCCGGTCATGGCCGAGGCCACCACCATCAGCAGGCTAAGCTGGGGCGCGATCCGCACGAAGGGCACCACCAGGGAGAGGATCAGCAGGGGCGGCAGCACGGTCAGTGCCAGTCGCGCGCCATAGAAGGTACTCAGCGCCCCGCTGCGACGGATGCCGGCATGGCGCAGGCGCTCGGCGGCGCGTTGGCGCTTGTCCTGCTTGCCGGGAATCAGGCGCTCCCCCATCGGTCCCAGCACCTGCTGCCAGGCGGAGGAGGTATGGGCGGAAGGGCTGGCAGCTGTTGCCCCACCAACGGTCGCCTCGGCGGTCGACGGCTCCAGGCCGCGCAGGCGGCGCCGCAGGGGGTCGGTAAAGCCCATGATCAGCATCAGCAGGGCGATCATCAGGGCGAAGACGGTCAGGCCCAGCAACGCCGCGAAGCCGAGCTGGATGGCCTCGGGGTCGGCGGCGAGACTCGCCAGGCTGTTCAACAGTTGGGTCAGGATATCCATGACGTGTCCTCCCTCAGGCGTCGATGCGCACGATCTTGCGCATCCATAGAATGCCGCAGACGATCAGCACGAAGGCCACGAGCACCAGCTGCCGGCCGGCGGGGTCGCCGGTAAGCATGGGAATGAAGTTGGGGCTGACCAATGTCAGCACCGCCGCCAGCACGAAGGGCAGCAGCGACAGGATCCAGGCCGCCATGCGCCCCTGGGCAGACAGGGTGCGGACCTTGCGCTGGAAGCGGAAGCGATCGCGGACCACCGCGGCCAGGCCGTCGAGCAGCTCGGCAAGATTGCCGCCGGTCTCCTTCTGGATCAGCACCGAGGTGACGAACACCATCACCGTCACGCTCTGCACCCGGTGCAACAGGCCGCTCATGGCGGTGCGCACGTCGCCGCCGTAATTGATCTCCATGAACACGATGCGAAACTCGCTACCGATCGGCTCGGGCATCTCCTCGGCCACCAGGTGCATGGCATCGGCGAAGGGATGACCGGCCCGCAGCGCCCGGGCCATGACGATCAGCGCATCGGGCAGCTGCTCCTCGAACAGCGCCAGGCGCTGGGCCCGCTGGCGCATCAGCTTGAGGAAGGGGAAGGCCCCCACCAGCAGGCCGATCGCCACGCCCATCAGGGGATGCGGCAGCAGTTGGGCGCCGACCACGCCGGTGATCACACCCAGGCAGATAGCAAACAGCACGATGCGATAGGCCGGGGTCTCGCGGCCGGCCTGCTCTACCAGATGCTCGATGCGCGCCATGCCGGGCAGCGATTCCAGCAGCCGCTCGAAGGGCGAGAGTTCGCGCAGGTACTTGCGACGCACCAGCGACACCGGCGAGGCGGTGTTGACATGGATCGAGCGCAGGCGCTTCTTGAGGCGCTTCTTGGCCTGGCGATTCTCGCCGAAGGTCGGCACCATGAAGCCCTGCATCAACAGGAAGGCGGCGATGGCCACCATGCCGATGAAGATCGTCTCGTCGGACAGGTTCAGTTCCATGACGGCCCACCTCCCTCGAGCTGGAATACCTCGAGCCCCGGCGCCATGCCGCGGCGCCGCAGGTGCTCGTAGAAGCCTGGCACCACCCCGGTGGCCCGGCACTGGCCGATGACCCGGCCCTCCTCGTCGACGCCTTCGCGCTCGAAGCGAAAGATCTCCGACATAGTGATGATGTCGCCCTCCTGGCCGTTGATCTCCTGGACGCTGACCAGCCGACGCTTGCCGTCCTCGTGGCGTTCCACCTGCAGCACCACGTCGATGGCCGAGGCGATCTGGGCGCGCAGCGGCTTTTGCGGAAGGTTGAAGCCGCTCATCGCCACCATGCTCTCGATACGGGTCAGAGAGTCGCGAGGCGTGTTGGCGTGGACGGTGGTCAGCGAGCCGTCGTGGCCGGTGTTCATGGCCTGCAACATGTCCAGGGCCTCACCGCCACGCACCTCACCGACGATGATGCGGTCGGGTCGCATGCGCAGGCTGTTGCGCACCAGGTCGCGCTGCGTCACCTCACCGCGTCCCTCGATGTTGGGCGGGCGGGTCTCCAGGCGCACCACATGGGGCTGCTGGAGCTGCAGCTCCGCCGAGTCCTCGATGGTCACGACGCGCTCGTTGAGGGGGATGAACCCCGACAGCACGTTGAGCAGGGTGGTCTTGCCCGCGCCGGTACCGCCGGAGACCAGCACGTTGAGCCGCGACCTGACCACCGCCTCCAGCAGCCGGGCGACCACCGGCGTCAGGGTGCCGATCTCCACCAGGTTGTCGGCGGTCAGGCGATCCACCGAGAAGCGCCGGATCGACAGCATGGGGCCGTCGATGGCCAGCGGTGGGATCACCGCATTGACCCTCGAACCGTCCTTGAGGCGGGCATCGACCATCGGCGAGGACTCGTCGATGCGCCGCCCGACGCTGGAGACGATGCGGTCGATGATGGTCATCAGGTGGCGGTCGCTGTCGAAACACAGCTCGGTGGGCTCCAGCCGGCCATGGCGCTCGACGTAGATAGGCGCAGTGCCGTTGACCAGGATGTCGGACACCGTGCGATCGGCCAGCAGCCCCTCCAGCGGCCCCAGGCCGAGCACCTCGTCCTGCAGCTCGCTGACGATGCGCTGGCGCACCCCGGCGTTGAAGGGCAAGGCCTCCTGCCCCATCAGCGACTCGCAGACCTGCTGGATCTGCAGCCGCGCCTGCGTCTCGTCCAGGGTGGCGAGCAGCGACAGGTCGAGCACCTTGACCAGCTTGCGGAACAGGCGCTGCTTGCACTCCTGCTCGGCGCCGGTCAGGCTGGCCTGTCGGCCGCGACTGCCGAGGGGCGTCCGCGGCGTTTCATTATCCTTGGGCGGGTTCACGCGTTCACGCAGGTTCATGATGGTTTCTCCTAGCCTCTCGAGTCTTGGCCCGTCTTCTTCCGTCCTGTCCCGCCTTATGCCCGTCCCAGCCGGGTCCAGCCCAGCAGCCCCTTGCGGGCCGGTGCCGTTGACCGCGAGGGCGCCGCGGCGGCCGCATCGAGCGATAGCGCCAACGCCTTGAGTGCACGAGTCACCGGCGCCTTGCGGGCCACGTCGCGCAGCGGGCTACCCACGTTGATACTCTGATTGACGCGCTTGAAGTCGTTGACCAGGGACACCACCTCCACTCCCGGCAGGGCTTCGCGGATGTCCGCCAGGCTCACGGCGCTGCGCTTGTCATGGCGATTGACCACCAGGGTGATGGTGGTAGTCAGATGCAGCTCGTGACGCAGGATGTCCAGCAGGCGCTGGGCGTCGCGCAGGTGGGCGACGCTCTGCTGCATCACCACCAGGATGCGGTCGGAGCGCTCCAGCACCGCGGCGGTGGAGCCACCGATCCAGCGCGGCAGGTCGACGACCACGTCATCATAGGTCTGGCCCAGCACCTGCAAGAGCTGCTCCACCCGGGTCTCGGAGACCTCACTCAGCGGCAGGGCGTACTCCGGGCTCGACGCCAGTAGATCCAGTCCACTGTCATGGCTCTGCACATAGCCTTCCAGAGCCAGGACATCCAGGCTGTCCGCCGCCTCCAGCGCCCCCACCAGGCCGTTGCCGGGCGCCATGTTGAAGTACAGCGGCAGGGAGCCGAACTGCACGTCCATGTCGACCAGGGCGGCGTGTCTCGCCTCGACCGCCAGCCGATGGGCCAGGTTGGCGGCGATCATGCTGGCCCCGGAGCCCCCCTTGGCGTTGATCACCGCCGTCAGGCGCGCCGTGTGGCGGGTATCGCTGACCAGGCGGTCGCGTGCCAGTTGGCGGATGAACTGGCTGATTTCGCCGTCATCGATAGGTGGCGAGAAGAAGTCGCGGGCCCCGGCACGCATCGCCTCACGGATCAGCTCGACGTTGCCCTTGGGCCCCACCACCAGCAGCGGCGGGCGTTCGGCGGCGGGACGCTCACCGAAGGCCGCCAGCTCCGCCGCCCAGTTGTCGCTGACCAGCAGCACCAGGGCATCGGGCAGCGCGGAGACACCCTGAAGCGGATCGCTGTCTCCGTTGACGAGCAGCCGGGTCGTGACGTGGATATCGTCCTGGGTGTTCAACAGGCCTTCGAGACAGCCCAGCTCGTCCCGGGTCCGTCCCGCCAGCAGTAGTTCCATTCGATAGCGCATAGCGTTTCACCCACCTGTGTTCGACACCTATGTCCGATCGGGCTCACTCTCGAGTCCCGGTCCTCGATTCACGCCTGACGTCACATCGCTTGCTGTATCTGTCGACGCATCACCGGCCAGGCCGCGATGCCCCTGCCCGGGTCAAGGCATGATCATCGTCGTGCCCTGGCCCTGTCCCTGACCTACCCCGCCTCCCTGCCGGGTGGGCTGACGATAGGTTTCCATCGCCCTCGCCGCCTTGTCGCCGCTGAGGGCCGGCACCTCGTCGCCCGGCTGGTAGGTCTGGGCCTGCTTCATGTGCCGCACGCTGTCGCCGTAGGGGGGCAGTCCCTGCCCCGGATTGGCGGCGCAGCCAGTCAGTACGGCGATACCGAGCACCAGGGACAGGCCGTAGGCCAGTCGGCGGGCTCGTGTCGCCAGGCGAGGAATACCCTGGCAGGGCAAGTGGGTTGCACGAGGCATGGTGGAATCTCCCAGGCTGAAGTTCTCAGGGGCCATTTTCTTGGAAATCATGTTCTTGTAAGTCATGGTCTTAGAGGTCATGGCCGAACTGCCCCTCGGTGCCACCCGCGCCCCGGCCCGATACCAGATCCGGCTCGAGGCCAGCGGCACGGCGTGGCAGAGGCTGACCCTCCGCGTCGCGGCCCTGGAAGCGACCCATCAGGTAGAACTCCACGTCGGTGGGTGCCACGAAGGAACCGGTGGGCAGGCGCACCTGGTCGGGATCGACCGGCCGTGCCAGGCGCGGGGTGACGAAGATCACCAGTTCGGTCTGGTCCTTGATGAATTCCTGGCTGCGGAACAGCGTGCCCAACACCGGCAGATCGCCAAGCCCCGGGAGCTTGCTGACGTTCTCGCGCAGGCTCTCGTTGAGCATGCCGGCGATGGCGATGGTCTGGCCGTTATTCAATTCCACCGTGGAGCTGGCGCTGCGCCGGGTCAGCGCCGGCACGAAGAACTGCGCCGCGACCCCACTGCCGACGCCCACGCTGAGGTTGTTGGCCGATACCAGCTCGGAGACCGAGACATCGACCTTGAGGTTGACGCTGCCGGAGTCGAGCACCACGGGCAGGAACCCCAGGCCGACACCGAACTCCTTGTACTCGATGGCTACCTGGCCATCGCCCTCGGGCACCGGGATGGGGAACTCGCCGCCGGCCAGGAACTGGGCCGGCTCGCCGGTAAGGGTGGTCAGGTTGGGCTCGGCGAGGATCTTGGCCACGCCCTCGCTGCTGGCGGCATCCAGCACCAGGTTGAGCAGGTAGTCGCTGCGCAGGTAGCTGGCGAAGATGCCGGCATCCTGGATGGCCGCCGCCGCCGGGGCGAACTCGCTGACCGCCGGGCCGACCACCGACCCTCCACCGAGGAGTGGCATACGGCCCCCACCCATGCCTTCGAACACGGCATCGGGAAAGCTGGCGCCGCCCTTGGTCGCTCCCAGGCTCAGGGCGCTGGAACCCACGTTGAAGACGTTGAAGTTGGCCTCCAGGCGCTTGATCAGCGATCGCGAGACCTCGGCCACCTTGACATCGAGCATCACCTGCTGGGCCCCACCCACCTGCATCAGGTTGAGCACCCCATCCTCGCCCCCCTGTGCCGCGGCATAGCGGTTAGCCAGGCGCAGGGCGGTATCCAGGCGCGCGGCACTGGAGACCTCGCCGCTGAGCACCAGGCCCTCCTCGGCGGAACGCACCTGAATGCTCTCGCCGGGCAGCAGGTCATGCAGGCTGGCCTTCAGGCCCTGCAGGTCGTGGGTGACGGTCACGTCGAGCATGCCCTGGACCCGTTCGCCCCGGTCCCAGAGCACCACGTTGGTCGATCCCAGGGCCTTGCCCAACACGTAGATCTGCCGCGAGCCCATCACCACGATATCCGCCACCTCGGGGTTGCCCACCGAGACGACCTTCACCGGACGCGGGAACTGCAGTACCTGCGACTTGTTGCGCGCCACGTTCACCGCCATGCTGCCCCCCGACCAGGGCATGGCCACCGTGCGCCCGGCCTGCTGAGCCTCGGTCATGTTGGTCCAGAGCGCCGCCGCCAGCAGCAGGGCTGCCGCCGCCAGACGCCTGGTCAATACCCCTTGCCTGACCTTGTCCATTGTCTTGCTCCCGTATCGCCGCTTGCTTTGTGGTTGCCTGTCACTAACGCGCCATCAGTTACGCACCATCAGTTACGCACCATCAGTTACGCACCACGACCGAACTGGACTGGGTGCCGCGAATCACCTGAACGCTGCGCTGCACCGGTGCCGACCGGGTCTTCACGGGCCTGGGCTCGGCCTTCTCCTCACGCGGCTCGGGCCGGGTGATGTGGGGAAACTGCGCGGCCATGAAGTCGTCAGCGTCGTCGTCCTTGTCCAGGGGATTGCGCAGCGTCAACTGCACCTTGCCCTCCTGGGTGGCCTCGACCAGCTTCTCGGCCTGGCGCGGATCGACCTCCAGGGTCACGGCCCGCACGATCACCGGACCGTCACGCTCCTGGGAGGCGATCTGATCCACCGCCAGCACCTTGATGTTGTGCAGGAAGGTCTCCGAGTCCACCTGGCGATTGTTGCTGGCGCTGCGCTTGGCGGAGACCACGTCGACCCGATTGCCGGGCAGCAGGAAGCCCGCCACCCCCACCACGTCGTCGACGCGCACGCTCATCGCCCGCTTACCCTTCTCGAGCACCGCCGCCAGGGCGCTGCCGCCCTGGTGATCGGCGAGGCGATGCGAGAGCACCACCTCACCGGGGTAGATGTCCTGGTTGATCACCTTGCCCACCAGCCCCTCGATGTCGGTGAAGCTGCCTTCTGGGATGACCTGGCGGGGCATGTCCACCATGCGCAGGTCTGACGCCTGAACGGTCTCGCCGAAGGGAAGCTTCAGCGCCGCGACCACCACCCCGGCGACATTGCCGTCATCCTCGCCGTTCTTGGTCTCGAGCCAGTTACTCGCCAGCATGGCGGCGCCCATCGCCATGGTCAGCGAGACCCCCAGCATGGCTACGATGCCCTTCTTGTTCATGATGCCTCCCCCTCGGTGTCACCGAGTTCCATGAAGTAGTTCTGCCAGGCCCAGCGCAGGGCCTCGACGGTCAGTGCCTGTTCGCCCCGGTAGTTCAGGTAGTCCAGGGCCAGGCCGAGCAGGTCGCGCGGGTGGCAGGGCAGCAGCGGTACCGCGAAGCGCCCATGCAGGTCATCGATCACGAAGGCCGCCAGTGCCGGGGATGCCTCGAGGCCTCGAGCGCGACACTCCTGGGCCCAGATGGCCAGGTAGTCGTCGCGGCTCAGCGCATCGAAGCGAATCTTGTAGCCGATGCGCCGCAGGAAGGCGGGATCGGCCAGGTCCAGCGGAGAGAGGTTGGTGGAGAACACCAGCGAGACATCGAAGGGCACGCGGAATGGCTGGCCGTCACGCAGGCCCAGGTAGTCGTGGCGCTCTTCCAGCGGCACGATCCAGCGGTTGAACAGCGTTATGGGTTCGATGCGCTGGCGCCCCAGGTCGTCGATCACCAGCAGGCCGTTGTTGGCGCGCAGCTGCAGCGGCGCCTGGTGCACCCGGGTGGCATCGTCGTACTGCACCTCGAGCATCTCGGCGGTCAGCTCGCCGCCCACCACCACCAGCGGCCGTTCGCAGCGCACATAGCGAGGGTCATGCCCGTGGGCCAGCAGCACCCCGTGCTCGGGAGTGGCCATCGTATCCGCCACGGGCCGATGTACGCCGCCGTCGAAGACCTTGACCGCCTTGCCCGCGACCAGAATGGAATGGGGCACCAGCACCTGGCCCCGCAGCAGCCGCGTCAGGCGCCGGGCGATGAAACTCTTGCCGGTGCCGGCGGCCCCGTAGATGAAGGTGGCCCGGCCCGAATGCAGCGCCGGGCCCAGGCGGTCGAGCACCTCCGGGGCGATCACCGTGTCGGCGAAGATGGCATGCACGCTGTCACGGTCGACGCCGGTGCGGCTCAGCGCCTGAATCTCGACCTGGCGGGTGTAGTCGTCGAGCGTCACCGGCGCCGGCCCGATATAGCCATCGCGGGCAAGGGCCTCCAGGGCAGAGGCGCGGCCACGGTCGGTGAGCCCGAAGCAGAGGTTGCCGCGTTCGCCGCCGCCGCGCACCTCGATACGCGCCTCGTCGCGCAGCAGGGCGAGCACCTCCTCCATGACGCCGCCGGCCAGGGCGCAGCGCCGCGAGAGCTCGGTCAGCGCCAGCACCCCGTTCTGGTGAAGGTGCTTGGCCACCAGGTCGGCCAGGTAGGGGGCACTCAGCCCGGTATCCACCAGCTGGCCGGGCCGCGGCGCACGCGAGGCGATCTCGTCGCCGACCGTCTCCGCCTCGTCAACCCGGGCCAAGGCCGCGCCCTGCTGTCTTCCCTCGAATGTCATAAGATGACTCCTCCCCCTCTGGCCCACCTGCCAGGCCTTTACCCCTGGATGCCTTTCACTTTCGCCTGATGCTTTACCCTTCTAGATGCGCCACACCTTTCAAACAATTTATTTATTAGCTCTTATTTACTATCTCTTCCTTGTTATCTCTTTCTTCTTCCCTTACCCCATCCACTGCCAGATCAGAAACGCCGTGGTCCCGATAGCGATCGAGACGGCGAAGGGAAACTTACGGCCCATCACCTCGCCCTCTTGCGGGGTCAGATAGATCGGCTTTCCGGTGGTGACCAAGGTCCGGAACATCAAGGAATAGCGACTCCAGGGCGAGACAGCCCGGGGTTGAAAAAGCGCACTGGCGACAAAACCCAGGGCGATCACCCCGCCCACCAGGATGCTGGCCAGCGCCGCCAATAAGACATGATAGGGGCCCAGGAAGGTGCCGATCGCCGCCATCAGCTTGGCGTCGCCGGCCCCGGTAAAGCCCATCAGGTAGCCCGGCAGCAGGACCGCCAGCCCGACTGCCAGGCCGTAAAGGGCGGCCAGGACACCGCTCGGGCCTGCCAGCATTCCCTGCAGCAGGATCCCCGTTGCGGCCCCGGCCATGACAAGCAGGTTGGGGATACGCCGTTGATGTAGATCCCATGCCGCTGCGCTCCAGATCAGCAGCAATACCAGGCCGGGAATCAGCAACAGTTCATGGCGCATGGCTAACTCCCTATTGCTTTGTTATCCTTCGGCGAATAAGCGCCGATATCCCTATCGGCGCTTTATAAGTGATCGTGAAATTACTACGCAGGGTCTGCTGCCGGCGCTGTCCCACCCAAAGCCTCTAGAAGCTCCGTTAAATTAGCGACCACTTCATCGCCAATTAATGTAAAAATCGCTGCTCCGACAGCCACAATCAGCCCACCGACCAACGCCCACTCCACCACCTCGGTGCCTTCCTCTTCCTTCCAGAAACGCTCGATCCCTTGCATCAGCTTGTTCATGACGATTCTCCTCGGGTTGCGTCGTGCCACCTGGGTGGCGCCTTTCTGGAGCGCCGGCCCTTCCGACTGCTCACGTGACTGAGCATCGCCGTTACAATCCGGTTACGCTGGGAGTATCTTGCAGAACCCTAGCCCGGATATTGCACCTGGCATGAAAAAGGCGGCTGAAAATCGGTTATAATTCAAGCTCCTACACCAGAATCAACCGTATCAGCCGCCATGACAAAATGTACCACTCCTTCTGCTTCCTTTCCACGCT
>Ga0208138_100446_pt1 | contig 18059 bp, 22 predicted proteins | sample AntRauMetaRauer3_FD_184786 | JGI IMG/M metagenome (GOLD analysis project Ga0208138, IMG submission 184786) | Saline lake microbial communities from Rauer Lake, Antarctica, in enrichment culture - Antartic Rauer Lake 3 Metagenome Rauer3 (SPAdes)... ...
CGAAGAGCGAGGGATACGACCCGGCGATGCTGGAGGCAGCCATCGAGGTCAACGACGGCCAACCGGAGCGCCTGCTCTCTCTCCTGGACGACCACGTCGACGTGTCGGGGAAGCGCGTCGCCGTGCTCGGCCTGTCGTTCAAGCCCGGGACCGACGACATCCGAGGGACGCGCGCGATTCCGGTCATCGACGGCCTCCAGGAGCGCGGCGCGGCAGTCGTCGCGTACGACCCGGTGGCGGCAGAGAAGATGGCGGAGAAGCGCCCGGACATCGCGTACGCCGACAGCGCACGCGAGGCGCTCGACGGCGCGACGGGTGCAGTCGTGGTGACGGACTGGGACGAGTTCGCGGTGCTGGACGACGAGTTCGACGCGATGGCCGAGCGCGTCGTCGTCGACGGCCGCCGCATCGTCGAACCGCGGGACGGCCTCACCTACGAAGGACTCACCTGGTAGTCGGCTAGCGCGTTCTCGAAGCAGAAATCGGGAGTGCTCAGAGTCGGCCGGCGTCGACGTCGACCCCGGGCGGCGCGACGACGAGGAACTCCCGGAAGTGGACGAGTGACCCGCCGGCGTCCTTGACGTCGCCCGCGAAGCCGGCGGCGAGTTCGTTCAGGTCGCCCTCGACTGCGAGGAAGAGGACGTTGCCGCGCTGGATCTCGTCTCGCCACTCCGAATCGGGAGTGTCGCCGTCGAGTACGCCGAGGGCGACGCCGCCCTCGAAGTTCTCCGGGATGTCGATTTCGTCCTCGGCGCGCCGCAGGTCGAGGTTGAAGCCGTCGCTCATGTCCGGGTGTGGGCGCCACGTCGGCAAAAGCCTTCCCGCCCCCGCGCTTATGTCGTCCGCCGTCGTACTATTGGATATGCCACAGGTAACGCTCAGCGAGGAGACCGTCGCACGGCTGGACTCGCTGCAGACCGAGGACGAGTCCTACGACGAACTCGTCGAGGAGCTACTGAACATCTACGAGGCCGAGGAGCTCACGATGTTCCGCTCTGGCGACGGCTAACGAGGAGCACGGGATAACGGCCGTTCGTCGGTCGACTACTCCCCGCCAGCGGCGCGCCGGACCTCCTCGAAGCGCCCCTCGTCTTCGAGGTACGCCTGGAGTTCGTCGGCGTACGCCTGCGCGAGTTCCCGTGACTCGTCGGCGAGTTCCTCGTGGTCGTCGTCGCCGCCGCCGATGCCGAGGGCGTCCTTGATGCCGCCGACGACGCCGCTGCCGCCCGAGGAGCCACCTGCCCCCATCGCGCCCATCTGCTGGTCGACGTTGTCCATCTCCGGGAGCACGTGTTTCAGACTGGAGGTGTCAGCGACGATGCGGGCCGCGTCGGGGTCGTCGGGGTTCTCGAACTCGAAGTCGACGGCTGTCATCACGAGCCCCCACTGGGGTCGTGACAGGCTGGAGGCCTGCACGCGGTCGGCGAACTGCTGGTCGACGCTCATCCGCGCGCCGACGATCAGGTCCTGCCAATCGTCAGTCATACGCACGGCTACGCGGGGCGCTGGCTTGTATGCTGCGACCAAAGAACAGGGGTGTGTCGGCGTCGAGCGATCCGCGGCGTTCAGAACGCGCCGGTCTCGCCGGAGATCTCGGCGTGGAGCTCCTCGCGGAGCGCGGCGTGGACGTGACAGATGCCCTCGGCTCGCTCGACGATGGCGTCGAACTCGTCGTCGTCGAGGTCCTCTTCCACGAGCAGGTGGAAGCGGATGGCGGAGATGTCGTCGCCGTCGTCGATGTCGCCCTCGACGTCGACGTCGATGCGGCCGAGGTCGTCGAAGCCCTCCTTCTGGCCGCCGACACGGAACGCCGGGATGAAACAGGACGCGTAGTCCGCGAGCAGCGTCGCGTTCGGGTTCGGGCCGTCCTCGTCCGTGGCGTCGATGGTCAGTTCGAAGTCCCCGACGCGGGACCGCGTGGTGTAGCCTTCCTCGGATGTGCTGGTAACTTCGATGGTCATTGCGTCCGGATAGTTGCCCGCCCGCGGTGTAAGCGTTGTTCTTCCGGTGGGGGTCGCCACAGCCGTCTGCTCACTCGACAGCCCGCTACGTGGCCTACAGGAGTTCCTCGAGGTCGACGGTCTCGTCGCCGTCGAGGACGTGGACGTCGGCCTGACTCCCGGTGGCTTTCACCTCGCGCTCGAAGTCCTCCACGTCGATTTCGATGGGCGGGAAGGTGTCGTAGTGCATCGGGAACGCGACGTCGACGTCGAGCCAGTCGACGGCGACGGCGGCCTGCATCGGCCCCATCGTGAAGTGGTCGCCAACCGGGACGGCGGCGGCGTCCGGTTCGAGGAAGGTGGCGGTGACGTCCCGCATCTCGGTCTGGAGGCTGGTGTCGCCGGCGTGGTAGAACGTCGTCGAGTCCTCGTCGGCGATCTGCGTCGGTTTCGTGTCCGAGATTACGTAGCCGGCGGGCATCCCGGCGGAGGTGCCGTAGCCGGTGTCGATGCCGTTCGAGTGGTCCGCGCGCACCATCGTGACGTAGGCGTCGCCGAGTTCGACGGTGCCGCCGAGGTTCATGCCGGTGGTGTCCTCGATACCGTACTCGTCGGTGAGGTAGCCCGCGAGTTCGGGCGTGCCGACGAAGTGCGCGCCGCGGAAGCGGTCGACGTCCGCGATGTGGTCCGTGTGGCCGTGCGTGAGCAGGACGTGGTCGGGGTTGAGTTCCTCGGGGTCCGTGTCCGTGAACGGGTTGTCGAAGAACGGGTCGATGAGGAAGTCTGTCTCGCCGACTGTCACGCCCCACGTCGAGTGGCCGTACCAGGTGAGTTCCATACCGATTCACTGTTCGCCTGAAGAACACTTAAAACGTGGCGGCGAGGCCGAGCGGTCCGCTTCCCACACCGTTACGTGCGGGGGCGGCGACCTCCCTGTATGGACACGCGACCACTCGGCTCGACCGGCTTCGACGTGACCGAGGTCGGCCTGGGAACCTGGGAGATCGGCGGCGAATGGGGAGCGGTCGACGAGGAGACCGGCAAGGACGCCGTGCGAGCGGCGCTCGACGAGGGCGTGACCTTCCTCGACACCGCGGACGTCTACGGCGACGGCCGCAGCGAGCGCCTCGTTCGCGACGTGCTCGACGAACGGAGCGAGGACCCGGTGGTCGCCACGAAGGCGGGCCGCCGCCTCGACCCCCACGAGGCCGACCGGTACGACCGGGAGCATCTCGAGCAGTTCGTCGACCGCTCACGGGAGAACCTCGGCGTCGACAGCCTGGACCTCCTCCAGCTGCACTGCCCGCCGACGGACGTCTACTACCAGCCCGAGACGTTCGACGCGCTCGCAGACCTCAAGAGTGCGGGCAAACTCGACCACTACGGCGTGAGCGTCGAGCGCGTCGAGGAGGGCATGAAGGCCATGGAGTACCCGGGCGTGGAGACCGTCCAGATCATCTTCAATCCGTTCCGGCAGCGCCCCGCCGAGGAGTTCCTCGACGCCGCCTACCGGAACGACGTCGGCGTCATCGTGCGCGTCCCGCTCGCGTCCGGCCTGCTGACGGGGAACATCGACGCGGACACCGAGTTCCCCGAGGACGACCACCGGAACTTCAACCGCGAGGGCGACGCCTTCGACGTCGGCGAGACGTTCGCGGGCGTCCCCCTGGAGGACGGCGTGCGCGCCGTCGAGGCGCTCCGCGAGCACGTCCCCGAGCACCTGACGATGGCGCAGTTCGCGCTGCGCTGGATTCTGGACTTCGACGCCGTCTCCACGGTCATCCCAGGGTCGACGTCCCCCGAGCACATCGCGAGCAACGTCGCCGCGTCGAACGCCGCCCCACTCACCCACCAGACGCACGGCGCCGTCCGCGACGTCTACGAACTCACGGTCGAGGAGCACGTCCACCAGCGCTGGTAGCCAGGCAGCGAATCCGAACGGACTGCCGCTCCCGGAACCCTGAAGCGGCCACCGGGGGAATCGGGGGGCATGCACCAGATGCGCTTCCGGGACCCGGCGGGCGCCGTCCGGACCGGCGAGTACGACGAGGCTGCCGATACAGTCTCCGCGGCGGGCCGCACCTACGACACCGACGAGGTCGACGTCCTTCCGCCCTGCGAGCCTACCAAAGTCGTCTGCGTCGGCCGGAACTACGTCAAGCACGCGGACGAGCGCGACGAGGAAGTCCCCGACCGCCCCCTGCTCTTCCTGAAGCCGCCGAACGCCGTCGCGGGCCACGGCGACACCACGCCGCTGCCCGCCGACAACTACGTCGAGCACGAGGCCGAACTCGCCGTCGTAATCGGCGAGCAGGCGCGGAACCTCGACGAGGCGGGCGCGCTGGACGCCGTCGCGGGCTACACGGCCGCGAACGACGTCTCGAACCGCACGGACCAGGACCGCGAGCAGAACTGGGTGCGGGGGAAGGCCTTCGACGGCGCCTGCCCGCTCGGTCCGGTGCTCGCCACGCCCGAGGAGGTGCCCGACGACGCGGCCGTCGAACTCCGCGTGAACGGCGAGACGCGGCAGTCGTCGTCCATCGAGCACTTCGTCTTCGGCGTCCCCGAACTGCTCGCCGAGATCACGGAGTTCGTAACACTCGAACCGGGCGACGTGGTGCTCACGGGGACCCCCGAGGGCGTCGACGAACTGACCGACGGCGACAGCGTCGAGGTCGAAGTGGAGGGCGTCGGGACGCTCGAACACACCGTCGAGCGCGCCTGACTCTCCGGCGCCCGTCGCGAACGCAACCCTGAAGTTTAGGTCTGCCTAAGTCGCGGGCAGATGGAGCTCTCGCGCCGCGACGTGCTCGCCGCGCTCGCCGCCAGCGGCGCGGCCGCCGGCGCGGGTGTCTCGCTGGCCAGCGACCCGGGCGACGGCCCGGTCGGCGACCACGAGGTCGACACGCTCGTCGCCGTCGCGGACGTCGTCTATCCGAGCGATGTCGAGGGCGTCGAGTCGTTCGTCCGGCAGTACAGCGTCGAACGGGTCCGAAACCGCCCGGCGTACGCCGACGGCGTAGCCGACGCGGTCGCCGCGCTGGACGAGTACACCCGAACCTGGGAGGACGCCGACTTCACCGACCTCGCCGCCGAGCGAGCGGACCGCACGCTCTCCGGGTTCGAGGTCGACACCGCCGACCCCGACCCCGAGGGGAGCGACCGCGAGCGCGTCCGGTACTACCTCGTGAACGAACTGCTGTACGCGCTGTTCTCGACACCGACCGGCGGCGGCCTCGCGGGCATCGAGAACCCCCAGGGGCACCCCGGCGGCACCACCTCCTACCGACGGGGGCCGGAATGAACCGCGAGCCCTCCGAGCGCGTTGACGTCTGCGTCGTCGGCGCCGGGCCGGCCGGCGGACTGATGGCCGACAGACTCGCGTCCCGGGGCCACGACGTCGTCGTGCTGGAGGCCGGACCAAGGTTCGACTCCGAGGACCGCGAGCGCCGGATGGAGCGCTCGATTCGGCCCGCCCACGGTCCGGACTCGATCTGGGAGATGGGCGGCGAGCGCGACGCCTACGGGTCCACGGGTGAGAAGTACTACCCCCTGAACGCGGCCCGAGTGAAGGGCGTCGGGGGGTCGACGCTGCACTGGCAGGGGATGGTGATGCGCCTCCACGAGCGGGATTTCCGACTCGAATCGGAGACGGGGGCCGGTGCTGACTGGCCCATCGCGTACGGCGACCTGCGGCCGTACTACGCCGGCGCGGAAGACGAACTCGGCGTCGCCGGCGCGAGCGACAATCCGTTCGCGCCGCCCCGCGAGCAGCCCCACCCCCAGCGGGCGTTCGAGCCGAGCTACTCGGACTCGCTGTTCGCCGACGCCTGCGAGGACCTCGAAATCGCGACGCACTCGGTGCCGAACGCCCGACTCTCGGAGGGCCGCGAGGGCCGGAGCGCGTGTGTCGGCTACGGCACCTGCCAGCCGGTCTGCCCCTCGGGCGCGAAGTACGACGCGACGGTCCACGTGGAGCGCGCCGAGCACGCAGGCGCGCGAGTCGTCGACCGAGCGCCGGTCCAGCGCCTCGAACACGACGACGCCGGCGAGCGCGTGACGGCCGCCGTCTACGCGACACCCGACGGCACCGAATACCGCCAGGAGGCCCGCGAGTTCGTGCTCGCGGCGGGCGGCGTGGAGAATCCTCGCCTCCTCTTGCTCTCGGAGAGCGAGCAGTACCCCGACGGCCTCGCGAACTCGTCGGGGCTCGTGGGACGGTTCTTCCACGACCACCTGTTCGCGGGCGTCGGCGGCACCCTGGACGAGCCGACCCGCCAGAACCACGTCGGCTTCAACACGACCGAGAGCCACCAGTTCTACGACCAGCCGGAGGACGGCTCGCGGGGCGCCATCAAACTGGAGTTCCTCAACTACGCCGGTCCGAGTCCCGTCGAGATGGCCCTCGGCGGCGACGACTGGGGGGACGCGATGCTCGACCGCATCCGGGAGCACTACGGCACCCACGTCGCAGTCGGCGCGCTCGTCGAGCAGCAGCCGCGCGCGGAGAACCGGATTCGCCTGCACCCCGAGCACACCGACGACCACGGCAACCCGGTCCCGGACGTGGTGTGGTCGCTGTCGGAGTACGAGCGCCGGACCATCGAGCGCGCGAACGAGATACAGCGCTCGATTCTCGACGAACTCGGCGCGGACGTGGAGTGGACCGTCGGCCCGGAGAACACGGGGCCGGCGTTCCACCACATGGGAACGACTCGGATGGGCGCGGACCCCGAGTCGAGCGTCGTGGACCGCCAGCTACGCACCCACGACCTCGGAAATCTCACGGTGGCGTCCTCCAGCGTCTTCCCGACGGGCGGCGCGATGAACCCGACGCTGACTATCGCCGCGCTCGCGCTGAAGGCCGCCGACCACGTCGACGAACGGCTCTGAGCCGCCGCCCCCCGCTCTCAGAACTGGAGGTGGCTGGTCGAACTCGGGCCGTCGTCGTCACCGTCGTCGTTCGGCAGGCCGTCGTAGAGATACTGGACGTCGTCGTCGACGAGGTAGACCTGGCCGTCCGCTACGTCCAGGTCCACGGACGGCAGCGTCGTGTCCGCGGCGTCGCCGTTGTCGCAGTAGCCCGAGCAGGTGTCGAACAGCGACCCGTGCTTCGGGCAGACGACCTCGCCGCCGCGCGTGATGGCGCCGACGCCCTCGCGGTAGAGCCGCTGGGCCTCGTGCGTGCAGCGGTTCACCCACGCGCGCACCGGCGGCCGGTCGCCGTCCTCGCAGGGCACCAGGAAGTAGCTCGCGGTGTCGCCGTGTTCGTCTCGCACCGTGAACGCCCACGACCCCTCCTCGGTGACGGTCTCCACGCTCGTCAGGCGATAGCGGTCGGCCATGCGAGAAGCGAGTGGACGACTCCCAGTTACGTCTTCCGTCCTCAGAGCGACATCGCAGCGAGCCAGCCGGCGTCCACGAGCAGGGCGACGGCGAGCACGGCGCCACCGTAGAGGAACGGCGTCGCGTCGTCGCCGGACGCGATGCGGCTGCCTGCTGCCTCCGTAACGCCGGTGAGCAGGAACCAGAGCACGACCATCCCGAGGACCGCGTGCCCGCGGCCCGTGCCGGTGAGGACGCCGCTGTCGGTGTAGCCGCCGAGCGTGAGCATGTAGCCGCCCGTCAGAACGAGCAGGACCGCGGAGCTGCGAGAGACGTTCCGGAGCGTGCCGGCGATCGATTCCCGCACACTCGTGGAGACGTTGCTGGCGATGCCGGGAACCGTGAGCGCGGCGAACAGCACGCTCCCGGTGAGCAGTCCGGCGAACACCACGTGCGTCGCGTAGACTGCCGTCTCGATGGCTGTCATGTGCTGGCCGAGGGACGGCACGGCCCTAAAACCGGTGGTGACGGAACGGCGCGGTGCGTGAAGGCACGCTTAAGGGACGCGCGTCCCTCCGTCCCCGCATGGAACTACGGGACCTCTCCGACCACGTCGAGTACCGGGCGGGTCGGGGCATCGAGGAGGTCGCGCGGGAACTCGGTCGCGACCCCTCGGACTTCGTAAAGCTCTCGTCGAACGAGAACCCCCACGGCCCCAGCCCGAAGGCGGCGGTCGCCATCCGGGAGGCCGCGACGGAGGTCCACCGCTACCCGAAGGCCGTCCACGCCGACCTGACGGCCGGGCTCGCCGGGAAGTGGGGTGTCACCGAGGAGCAGGTCTGGCTGGCGAACGGCGGCGACGGCGCGCTCGACTACCTCGCGCGGGCCACGCTCGACCCGGACGACGAGGTGCTCGTGCCCTCCCCTGGGTTCACGTACTACGGGATGAGCGCGCGCTTCCACCACGGCGGGGTGTCGGAGTACGCCATCGAGGAGGGGCCCGACGGCTTCGAGATGACGCCGGCGGCCGTTCTGGACGCGTACGACGGCGAGCGCGTCGTCTACCTCACGAGCCCTCACAACCCCACGGGCGCGCGGTTCACGCTGGACGAGGTCGAGGAAGTCGCCGACGAGACCAGCGAGGACACGCTGGTCGTCGTCGACGAGGCCTACGGCGAGTTCGCCGACGCTCCCTCCGCCGTCTCGCTGCTCGACGAGCGTGACGACCTGGCGGTCCTCCGGACGTTCTCGAAGGCGTACGGTCTGGCCGGCACCCGACTCGGATACGCCGTCGTCCCCGAGTCGTGGGCCGACGCGTACGCTCGCGTGCAGACGCCGTTCGCGGCGAGCGTCGTCGCCTGCAAGGCTGGGCTCGCCGCGCTGGACGACGACGAGCACGTCGAGAAGACGATCGAGAGCGTCGCGTGGGGCCGCGAGCACCTCCACGACGAACTCGACGCGCGGACGTACGAGAGCCACGGGAACTTCGTGCTCGCGAACGTCGGGGACGCGGCGAGCGTCACCGAGGCCGCGAAGCGCGAGGGCGTGCTGATTCGTGACTGCACGAGCTTCGGACTACCCGAGCACGTCCGCGTCACCGTCGGCACCAGAGAGGAGACCGAGCACGCAGTCGAGGTCCTGAACGAGGTGCTCGGCGAGTGAGAGTCGCGGTCACCGGGACTCCCGGAACGGGGAAGACGACGGTGAGCGGGCTGCTGGACACCGACCTCGACGTCGCGCACCTGAACGACCTCGTGGCCTCGGAGGGCCTGTACAGCGAGGTCGACGACGCCAGGAGCAGCAAGGTCGTCGACGTCGAAGCCGCTCGGGAGTACTTTGCGGGCCGCGAGGACGTGCTCGTGGAGTCCCACCTCGCACACCACCTCGACGGCCTCGACCGCGTCGTCGTGTTGCGCTGCGAGCCCGGCGAACTGGACGAGCGTCTCCAGGACCGCGGCGAACCGCCCGAGAAGGCCGGCGAGAACGCCGAGAGCGAGGCGCTGGACGTCATCCTCTCGGAGGCCGTTCGGGACCACGGCGCCGAGCGCGTCTACGAGATCGACACCACCGGCCGGGACCCGGAGGCCGTCGCCTCCGACGTGCAGGCGGTCCTCGACGGCGACCGGGAGCCCTCGGCGGGCGACGTGAACTTCACCGACTACCTATGACGCTCGACCAGTTCCGTCCCGTCGCGAACCGCCTGCTCGCGCCCTGGGTGCGCGCCGCGAAGGCCGTCGGCGCGACACCGAACGCCGTCAGCGTCGTCGCGTTCGGGCTCGCCGTCGGCGCGGGCGTGGCGTTCTACGTGGCGACGCCGCTGGCGTACGCCGTCGGCGCGCTGCTCGTCTTCCTGAACGGCTGGCTCGACCTCCTGGACGGGGCGCTCGCCCGCGAACTCGGCACGGAGTCGGAGGCCGGCGACATGCTCGACCACGTGCTCGACCGGTACGCCGACGTGGTCGTGGTCTCGGGGCTCGCCGCGGGCCTCGACCAGTTCGCGCTCGGACTGGCGGCCGTCACGGGCGTCCTGCTCACGTCCTACCTCGGCACGCAGGCCCAGGCGGTCGGGCTGGACCGCGTCTACGGCGGCCTGCTCGGGCGCGCCGACCGCCTCGCGCTCGTCGGCGCGACGACGGCCGTGACGGCGCTCGTGCCGACCGTCGCGGGCTACTCGCCGGTGGCGGCGCTGCTGGTCGTGTTCGCGGTCGTCGGCCACCTCACGGCGGTCCAGCGGTTCGTCTCGGCGTGGCGACAGCTCGCCTGACGGGCGTGCATTTTAAGCGTGGGCCACGGCTATCCCTCCCCATGGCCCAGTGCGAGATGTGTGGCAAGGAGGTCTCGAACCCGAAGACCGTGAAGGTCGAGGGAGCCGAGATCGACGTCTGTGACGACTGTGCCGACTTCGGCACGGAAGTCGAGACGCAGTCCTCCTCGTCCACCAGCACGAAGTACTCGACGTCCTCGTCCAGCCAGTCCTCCGGCTCCTCCGGCAGTTCCGGCGGCTCCTCCGGGGGGTCCTCGGGCGGCCGACGGCGCCGGGACATGTTCGACGAGATGGAGGAACTGGCCGGCGACTACGACGAACGCCTGCGGAACGCCCGCGAACAGGAGGGGCTGAGCCAGGAGGAACTCGCCGACGAACTCAACGAGAAGGCCAGCGTCATCCGGAAGCTGGAGCGCGGCGACAGCCTCCCGAGCGACGACGTCCGTGAGAAGCTGGAGAACCACCTCGGCATCTCGCTCACGGAGAGCGGCGGCGACGCGGACGCCGACGAGGACTGGTCCTCGGGCGGCGACAGCGCCGGTCTCACCCTCGGCGACAAGGTCCGGCGGAAGAGCGACGACGGCTGAGCGCCGGCCCCCTGCCGACTCGCGGACTGACGCGATAGCTACCTTTTTCCCGCGTGGCGTCCCCGACTCGCGTGTGTTCGTACTCGTCAATCTCAAGGCCTACCCGTGCGACCCGGTCGCGGTCGCCGAGGCCGCAGCGGACGTCGCGGGCGACACCGAGGCGACGGTCGCGGTCGCGCCGCAGGCCGCCGACCTCGCGCGCGTCGCCGACACCGGCGTCACCACGTACGCACAGCACGTCAGCCCGAACGACTACGGCAGCCACACCGGGAGCACGCTCGCCGAGTCCGTCGCCGACAACGGCGCGGTCGGGACGCTGCTGAACCACTCCGAGGCCCGCCGCAAACTCGCGGACATCGACGCCGGCCTCGACGCCGCGGAGCGCGCCGGCCTCGACACCATCGTCTGCGCGAACAACCCCGAGCAGGTCGCGGCCGCCGCGGCGCTCGGCCCGGACGCCGTCGCCGTCGAACCGCCGGAACTCATCGGGACCGGCACGCCGGTCTCGCAGGCCGACCCGGACGTCGTGGAGGACGCCGTCGCCGCCGCGGAGGCCGTCGACCCGAGCGTCGACGTCTACTGCGGCGCCGGCATCAGCACCGGCGAGGACGTCGTCGCCGCGGAGGAACTGGGCGCGAGCGGCGTCCTGCTCGCCAGCGGCGTCGCGAAGGCCGACGACCCGCGGGCGGCGCTCGAAGACCTCGTCGCGCCGCTGGACTGACTGTTCACTTCGTCGTCACCCGGGGTCCGCCGCCGCGGGTGACGCGCTCCACTCTCCTCGCTGCTCAGAGAGCCGATTTCCACGGCCCGGTACCCGGGAGTGCAATTTAAGTTGGAGAACGAACACCTTCTAGGCGTATGTCAACATTGAACATGGACGATTCGGCGGACCGCCGCGAGGTCCTCCGACGGATGCTCACCATCCGCGAGTTCGACAGCACAGCCGGCGACCACTTCGCCGACGGAGAGATCCCCGGATTCGTCCACCTCTACATCGGCGAGGAAGCGGTCGCCGTCGGCGCCTGCGCCGCCATCGAGGACGACGACTACATCACCAGCACGCACCGCGGCCACGGCCACTGCATCGCGAAGGGCCTCGACCCCGACCGGATGATGGCTGAACTGTTCGGGAAAACCGACGGCTACTGCAACGGCAAGGGCGGTTCCATGCACATCGCCGACGTCGACGCCAACATGCTCGGCGCGAACGGCATCGTCGGCGCGGGTCCGCCGCTGGCCACCGGCGCGGCACTCACGAACGACCTGCAGGACGACGACCGCATCGCGCTCTCGTTCCTCGGCGACGGCGCCGTCGCCCAGGGCCAGGTCCACGAGGCCATCAACCTCGCGTCGACGTGGGACCTGCCGGCCGTCTTCCTCGTCGAGAACAACCAGTACGGCGAGGGCACCTCGATCCACGACCAGCACAACGTCGAGACGCTCAGCGAGACCGCCGAGGCCTACGACATCCCCGGGTTCACGGTGGACGGGATGGACGTGACGGCCGTCTACGAGGCCGTCGAGGCGGCACGCGAGCGCGCCATCGAGGGCGAGGGTCCGACGTTCATCGAGGCCGAGACCTACCGCTACCGCGGCCACTTCGAGGGCGACCCCCAGGAGTACCGGACTGCCGAGGAACTCGACCAGTGGAAAGCCCGGGACCCGATCGAGGCCTTCCGGGAGCGCCTGGCCGACACCGACGACCTCTCCGAGTCGGAGTTCGACTCCATGCAGAGCGACGTCGAGCAGACCATCGAGGACGCCGTCGCGTTCGCGGAGGACAGCGACTACCCAGACCCGGAGGCGGCCTACGAGGACGTCTTCGACGTGCGGCCACCCGAGATATCGCGGTTCGCCGACCGCACGGCCACCGACGGCGGCAAACAGCGGTGATTCCACAATGAGCACGCAACCAGACGCGGGACCCGACCCGTCCGACACCGAGACGATGACAGTCCGCGAAGCGATCCGCGCCGCGCTCCGCGAGGAACTGGACCGCGACGGCGACGTCTACCTGATGGGCGAGGACGTCGCCGAGTACGGCGGCGTCCTCGGCGTGACCGAGGGCCTCTTCGAGGAGTTCGGCGGGGAGCGCGTCCGCGACACCCCCATCAGCGAGGCGGGAATCGTCGGCGCCGGCGTCGGCTCCGCGGCGACCGGCGCCCGACCCGTCGTCGAACTCATGTTCTCGGACTTCATGGGGGTGGCGATGGAGCAGATCTCCAACCAGATGGCGAAGATGCGGTACATGTTCGGCGGCAAGATCGAGATGCCGCTCACGATCCGGACGACCGAGGGCGGCGGACAGGGAGCGGCCAGCCAGCACTCCGGCACGCCGCACACGTGGATTGCGCACTTCCCCGGGCTCAAAGCCGTCACCCCCGGCACCCCCCGCGCGGCGAAGGGACTGCTGAAGTCCGCCATCCGCTCGGACGACCCGGTGTTCTTCTTCGAGAACAAGATGATCTACGAGCAGGACGGCGAGGTGCCGACCGACCCGAACTACACCGAACCCATCGGTGAGGCGCGCGTCGAGCGCGAGGGCGAGGACGTGACGGTGGCCGCGACCCAGCGGCTGGTCGGCGAGTCGCTGGACGTCGCCGAGGACCTCGAGGGGACCGCGAGCGTGGAGGTCATCGACCTCCGGTCGCTGTACCCCCTGGACACCGACACGCTCGCCGACAGCCTCTCGAAGACCGGACGGATGGTGGTCGCCGACGAGAGCCCGCTGTCCTACGGCGTCCACGCCGAGGTGAGCGCGCGGATGGTCGAGGACGAGTTCTTCAGCCTCGACGCGCCCATCCAGCGCGTCGGCGTCGCAGACACCCACATCCCGTTCAGCCCGCCCCTCGAAGAGGAGGTCGTCCCGGACGCGGCCGACGTCCGGGCCGCCGTCGAGCGGGTGGTCTGAGCGGTGGCCTGCGTCGGCCTCGTCGTCAATCCGGCGGCCGGCCGCGACGTGCGCCGAATCGTCGGCGGCGCGAGCGTCAGCGACACCTACGGCAAGCGGCGGACAGCCGAGTGCGTGCTCGCCGGCGTCGGCCTCTCCGACGACCCCGTGGACGTCGTCGCGATGCCGGACAAGGCCGGCATCGCCCAGCGCGCCGTCGAGGAGTGCGACGGCTCGGCGCGCGTCCTGGACGCGCCGGTCACTGGCACCCGGGCGGACACCCAGCGGGCCGCCGCGGCGCTCCGCGAGGACGTCGCCGCGGACGTCGTGGTCGTTCTCGGCGGGGACGGCACGACGCGCGACGTGGCGACCGCGGTCGGCGACGTCCCCGTCGTCGCCGTCTCGACCGGCACGAACAACGTCGTTCCGACGCCGGTCGAGGGAACGGTCGCGGGCGCGGCAGCGGCGTTGCTCGCCACCGGAGCCGTCGCCGTCGACGAGGCCACCGACCGCCACGGCATGGTCGAGGCGGTCGTGACGGGAGCGAGCGGAGACCGGACGGTCCGGGGGCTGGCGACGGTCGGCGTCGTCGACCAGGCGTTCGTCGGCACTCGGGCCATCCTCGACGCCGGCGACGTCCTGGGCGGCGTGGTCTCGCGCGCGAGCCGTGGCGAAATCGGGCTCTCCGGCATCGCCGGCGCGTTCGCGCACCTGGCTCCGGAGCAGCCCGGTGGCGTCGGATTCGAACTCGACCCGGACGCGGAGCGGACCGTCCGGGCGATTCCCGTCCCGGGCGTCGTCGACACGGTCGGCGTCGCGTTCGCCGACCGACTCGCCACCGGGGAGTCGGCGACCTTCGAGGCCGGCGAGGCGGTGCTGAGCGTGGACGGCGAGAGGCACGTCGAACTCAGGGACGCGACCGTGACCGCCCGACCGGTCGCCGACGGGCCGCTGCTGGTCGACGTCGAGCGCGTGTTCGCCGCGGCACCGACCGCGGGCGTCTGACCGCCGGGGACCGGTGGACGCTCAGGTGCGCGTCCAGGAGAGCTCCATCGGCAGGTCATCGCGGAGGAGTTCGGCGACGTGACAGGACTTCTCGCCGTTCTCGACGGCCCGCGAGAGGACGTCGTCGTCGACCGACTCGGGGGCGTCGACGGTGACGTCGGCCCGCAGCGACTCGACGGACCCCGTCTCGGGGCTCGCGGTCACGTCGACGTCGACGCCGTCGACGTCCACGCCCCGCATCTGGAACTGGTAGCCGACCGACGCCGACAGGCAGGCGGCGAGCGAGCCAGCGAACAGCGCGACCGGGTCGGGCGCGTCCTCGTCGCCGAACTGCCACGCGAACGACCCGGCGTCGACCGTCCCGGAGAGCCCGCCGGGCGTGCGCGCGGTCACCTGTCGCCCCGGAAGCTCGATGCCGCTCGCCGAGCCCCGGTCGACTGCCCCGGGCAGGAGCGGCCAGGGGTCTTCGACGTGGCCGACCAGCGTGTCCAGGAACCGGGCGGCGTCCGCGCCGTCGACCACCCGGTGGTCGAACGAGAGGTCCAGTGGCAACAGTTCGCGGACGTCGACGCCGCCAGCGTCGGTCGTCCGCGCTCGCTCGACGGGCGCGTTCACGCCGAGGATGGCGACCTGTGGCGGATTGATGATGGGGTCGAAGGACTCGACGCCGAGCACGCCGAGGTTCGTCACCGTGAACGTCCCGCCACTCAGGTCGCTCGTCGTGTAGTCGCCGTCGAGCGTCTTCTGGGTGAGCGCGCGACGGGCCTCCGCGAGGTCCGGGAGCGACCGGTTCCCCACGTCGGGGAGGACGGGAGTCACCAGCCCCGCGTCAACGTCGACCGCGACGGCGACGTTGTGCTCCTCGTATATCCGGTGGACGCCGTCCTCGAATGTCGCGTTGAACGCGGGGTGGTCGTCCAGGGCCGCGGACAGCGCCAGCACCAACACGTCGCTCACGGAGACGTCGGTGTCGAGGGCCGCCTCGGCGGCGTCCGCGGCGTCGAACAGCTCACTGGCGGCTGCTTTCCGGTGTTCCGTGACGTGGACGGCCTCCCGGTAGCTCTCGCTGAGTCGCTTCGCGATCGTCCTGCGCATACCCCCGAACTCGACCGTCTCCGCGACCGTCCGGGTCGCTCCCGTCGTTTCGGTAGCCGGTTCGCTCGCCGCCGCTTCGCCGGCGGCCTCGACGTCCTCCGCGGTGACCGCCCCGGACGGTCCGCTGCCATCCACCGACGCGAGGGAGACGCCGAGCTCTTCGGCTCGCTTCGTCGCTCGCGGCGTCGCTTTCACGTCTTCACTGCCTGCGTCGGCCGTGTCGTCCGAGTCGGCCGCGTCGGTGGACTCGGCCGCGTCAGTCGCGGGGGCGGCGGTGTCGTCAGGCGCCGCCTCGGCGCTCCCCTCGAGGTCACCCCGGGCCTCGGCTTCCAGGTCGGCGATGTCGGCGTCGGGGTCGGCGACGACGCCCATCGGCGTCCCGGGTTCGACGGTCTCGCCCTCCGAGAGGTAGACGGCCCGGAGGACGCCGTCCTCCCTGGCCTCGACCTCGGCGGTCGTCTTCTCGGACTCGATCTCGGCCAGCACGCTGTCGGCCGTGACCGCCTCGCCTTCTTCGAGGTGCCACGCAGTCACCGTCCCTTCCTCCATCTCGAGGCCGAGTTTCGGCATCCGAACGATGTACGCCATATGTGCGAATAGGTAACATGTATTATTAATTCTGGTCGTCAATTGCCCGGCGCCGGGGACGCGGTGTCGCTCAGGCGGCCGACGGCCCACGAGCCCGACTGGAGGGCCGCGCCGTACCGCTCGGTTGGGACCTGGTCACACACCTTTTTCGCGGGCGACCGCCATGGAGGCCCATGGACTCCGAACGGGTCGCCATCGTGACGGCAGCGGGGAAGGGAATCGGCGAGGCCTGCGCGCGCCGACTGACCGAGGACGGCTACACGCCCGTGTTGCTGTCGAAGTCGGGTGCGGCCGTGGACGTCGCCGAGGACCTCGGCGGCGTCGGCTTCGAGGGCTCGGTGACCGACCCCGACGACCTCGAAGCGCTCGTCGAGGCCGCCCGCGAGCGCTACGGGCGCATCGACGTCGTCGTGAACAACACCGGCCACCCGCCGACGGGCGACCTGCTGGACATCACGGACGAGGAGTGGCACGGCGGCCTCGACCTCGTGCTGTTGAACGTCGTGCGGATGGCCAGGCTCGTGACACCCGTCATGGCCGAACAGGACACCGGCGGCGCAATCGTGAACGTCTCGACGTTCTCCGCGTTCGAGCCGAGCGCCGACTTCCCTGTCTCGTCGGTGCTCCGGGCGGGCCTCGGGAGCTTCACGAAGCTGTACGCCGACCAGCACGCCGCCGACGGCGTCCGCATGAACGCGGTACTTCCGGGGTTCGCGGACAGCTACGAGGTCGACGAGGAGACGCGCGCCGAGATTCCGATGGGACGGCCCGCCGAGACCGCCGAAATCGCCGACGCCGTCGCATACCTCGCGTCGCCCGACGCGAGCTACGTCACGGGACAGAACGTCCGCGTGGACGGCGGCCTCACGGACTCGGTGTGAGTGAGGTGCATCAGGTCGGCTCGATGACGTAGTGGCCGTCGGACTGCTCGCGCAGCACGCTGTCCTCGCGGAGCTTCACGATGTGGCCCGTGGGCTGCTGTTCGGTCTCGTGGTCGGCCGTCGTCCGCACGAGGTGGCCGACGATCTGGGCGCTCGGCGGGGCCTGGGCGGCGCCGCAGTCGTAGATGGTGAGCAGTTCGCCGCCGTCCAGCGCCTCGTAGACCACGACGTGGGCGTGCCGGGCGAGCGTCCACGCGTCCTCGCCCGCGCTCGGGAGCTTGTTCACGTCCCCCGGTACGCTCGCCCCGACAAAAGCCTACTCGAACTCGCCGAGACTCGCCTGCCCCTCGCGCTCCGCGTCGTCCCGGCTCCAGTCGCGGTCGCGCTCGGTCTCGCCGCCCTCGGAGTCGCTCTCGCCCGGAGAGCCGTCGCCGCCGAATCCCGTGAGACTGGCCTGGTCACGCTCCGAGAAGTCAAGGTTGGAGACGCGCACGCCGACCTTCCGGACGGCTTGGTCCGCGAACTCGTCGAGGAGGTCCTGGGACACCTCGTGGACGAGGTCGGGGTCGTCGACGGGGCCGGGGAGCGACTCGGCGCGCGTGTGGACGTCGTAGGGTGGCGTGACGACTTTGACGCCGATAGTGCGGTAGAAGGCGTTCTTGCGGCTGGCGCGGTCGGCGACGGCCCCGCCCAGGGCGGCGGCCTGCTCGCGGACTTCCTCGAAGGCCCCGGTCGCGCCGTCGAAGGACGACTCCCTGGAGAGGCTCTTCGGGTCGCCCCGGGGTTCGACCGGCCGGTCGTCCTCGCCGCGGGCGCGCCGGTGGAGTTCCCGGCCCCGGTCTCCGAACTCGGCCTCCAGTTCGTAGGGGTCGGCCTCGGCGAGGTCGCCGGCCGTCTCGATGCCGAGGTCGCGGAGCTCTCTGGCGCGCACGGGACCGACGCCGTGGACGTCGGCGATGTCGATGGGCGCGAGGAACTCCCGGA
>Ga0208138_100450_pt1 | contig 17988 bp, 17 predicted proteins | sample AntRauMetaRauer3_FD_184786 | JGI IMG/M metagenome (GOLD analysis project Ga0208138, IMG submission 184786) | Saline lake microbial communities from Rauer Lake, Antarctica, in enrichment culture - Antartic Rauer Lake 3 Metagenome Rauer3 (SPAdes)... ...
ACCAGTACCTCTACGAGGAGTCCTTCGACACGGAGAACGGGCTCGGGCAGATCGAGGGCGTCCGCCACCAGCCGCCCGCGGAAGTCCCCGACGAGGAGTACCCGCTGATCCTCACCACCGCGCGGCTCGAAGAGCACTACAACACGGGGACGATGAGCCGCCGCTCCCCGACCCTCATGCGCCAGCACCCGGAGAACTTCGTCGACGTCCACCCGAACGACGCCGACCACTACGGCATCGAGGACGGCGACACGGTGACGCTCCGGTCCCGCCGCGGCGAGATCGACGTGAAAGCGCAGGTGACCGGGGACATCAAGGAGGGCGTCGTCTGGACGACGCCGCACTTCGCGGCCGCCTCCGCGAACCGGCTCACGAACGACGTGCTCGACGACCGGGCGAAGATCCCCGAGTACAAGGCCGCGGCCGCGGACATCGCGGTCACCGTCGCCGACGGTGGCTCCGAGGCCGGCGACGTCGAGGTCAGCGACAGCGACGAGAGCGCAGAGCCGGCCGACGACTGACCGCGGGCAGCCGGTTTTTGAGTCCTTTGAGTCTTTTGAGTCTTTTATATATGATCGAATGGTGTTGCTGTCGGCTGTTTATAAACCGGTGATCGCGGTACAAATCGCGGTAGCACTCTAACCGTCCCACAAACCGCCCCGCAAACCGCCCTGCAAACCGCCCCGCAGCCTCACGCCTCCCCAGCCTCGTCGGCTCGGCGCTTATAAGCGCCGAGCCGACTCCCTCGCGCTCGGGTTCGCACCGCTTCGCGGCGCTCACCGGAGCGCAGAGCGAGAGCGAGGCTCTCGCTTGCAGCCGGCGCGCAGCGCCGGCGACGCCACCGCACATCACCTATTTATAAGCGATCGTCGCCGACCACGGTGTACGCCAGCACGTCACGAACAATCCTCATAGTCCGGCCCTGAGAAGTGCCGGTATGGCGCACGTCGACCCTGACGCAGAGGCCGTCGGTGTACCGGAGTCCGATCTCGCCGTCGCGCGCGCCGCGGACCCGCGCCCGATCGAGGCCGTCGCGGCCGACCTCGGGCTGACGCCCGCCGACATCGAGTCCCGAGGCGACGGGATCGCGAAGCTCACCCAGGAAGCGGTCCGGTCCGCGACCGCGGACGCCGCCGCGGCCGACGGTACGACCGTCCTCGTGACGGGGATGACGCCGACCCCGAAAGGCGAGGGGAAGACGGTGACGACCGTCGGCCTCGGACAGGCGCTCTCGGCGCTCGGCGAATCGACGGCGGTCGCCGTCCGCGAGCCCTCGCTCGGTCCCGTCTTCGGGATCAAGGGAGGCGCCGCCGGCGGCGGCTACTCGCAGGTGCTCCCGATGGAGGCGATCAACCTGCACTTCACCGGCGACATCCACGCGCTCACGGCCGCCCACAACCTCATCTCGGCCGCGCTCGACAACCACCTCCACCAGGGAAACGACGCCGACGTCGACACACGACGGGTCGACTGGCCGCGCGCGCTCGACGTCAACGACCGCGCGCTCCGGGAGACGGTGGTGGGGCTCGGCGGGTCCGCACACGGCGTCCCCCGCGAGAACGAGTTCGTCATCACCGCGGCCTCAGAGCTGATGGCCGCGCTCGGGCTCGCCGCCGACCTCGCGGACCTCAAAGCGCGGATCGGTCGGATCGTCCTCGCGGAGACCGCCGCCGGCGACCCGGTCACGCCGGCGGACCTCGGGGTGACGGGCGCCGTCGCCGCGCTCCTCCGTGACGCGTTCCGTCCGAACCTCGTCCAGACCAACGAGGGCGTTCCCGCGCTGGTCCACGGCGGCCCGTTCGCGAACATCGCGCACGGGACGAACACGCTCGTGGCCGACCGCGTCGGCGCCTCACTCGCCGACTATCTCGTCACCGAAGCCGGCTTCGGCGCGGACCTCGGCGCCGAGAAGTTCGCCGATATCGTCGCCCGCGAGGGGATCGTCCCCGACGTCGCCGTCGTCGTCGCGACAGTCCGCGGCGCCAAGCGCCACGGGTTAGAGATGTGGCCGGCCGATTTCGACGTGCTCGCCGAGCCCGACCCCGACGCGGTGCGGGCCGGCGTCGCGAACGTCCGCCGCCACGTCGACATCGTCGAGTCGTTCGGGATCCCCGCGGTCGCCGCGATCAACGTGTTCCCGGACGACACCGAGGCCGAACTGGCGGCGATCGAGTCTGCGCTCGACGACGCCGGTGTCCCCGTCGCTCGCTCGACCGCGTACATGGCCGGCGGCGACGGCGCGCTCGACCTCGCCGAACTCGTCCAAGAACGAGCCGACAGCGGTGAGTACGCGCCGCTGTACGACCTCGACGCGCCGCTCCGCGAGAAGATCGAAACGGTCGCCCGCGAGGTGTACGGCGCCGACGGCGTCGAGTACGTCGACGGCGCGGGCGCCGACCTCGACCGGATCGACGAGTGGGGGTACGGCGACCTCCCCGTCTGCCTCTCGAAGACGCCGTACTCGCTCTCCGACGACCCTTCGCTCACCGGCGTTCCCGAGGGATGGACGCTCACCGTTCGCGAGGCGAGCGTCTCCGCGGGCGCCGGGTTCGTCGTGGTCAAGACCGCCGACGTGATGACGATGCCTGGGCTGCCGGCGGAGCCCGCCGCCGAGGGGATCGACATCGACGCCGACGGCGACGTGAGCGGGCTGTTCTGAGCGCTCAGCTGTCGCCGGTGTCCCCGCCGACCGCCCGCTTCTCCTTTTCGACGACCTCGACGTCCGAGATCCGTGTGCCGGGGTACTGCCCGTCCGCGTCCTTCTCGGCGGCTTTCACCATGTCCCAGACGACGTTGAGCCCGGTGGTGACGCCTTCCAGCGCCTCCATCTCGCAGCCGGTCTTCCCGGTCGTCTCGACGGCCACGGTCAGTCCGATCCGGTCGTCGTCGACCGCGAACTCGGTGTCGACGTTCGTGATCGGGATCTGGTGACACATCGGGATCGTCTCCCACGTGTGTTTCACGGCCTGTATCGCGCCGATCCGGGCGGTCGCTAACACGTCGCCCTTCCCGACCTCGTCGGCCTCGACGGCGTCGATGGTCGAGCGCGACAGGCGGATCTCCCCGCGCGCGACCGCCCGGCGGCTCGTGTCCGGTTTCGAGCCGACGTCCACCATGCGGACGTCGCCCGACTCGGTCGTGTGGGTCAGTTCGTCTGCGGCGGATGACGGCTCCTCACTCATTACGCATGGCCTGCGGGAGCAGGTCGATTAAGTCCGTCGCCACGAGCCCGTACCCGTTCTCGGCGGCGGCGAGGTCGCCGGCACCCCCAGCGACGTACGCTCCGATGGCGGCGGCTCGGAATGAGGTCGTCGTTGCCGCGAGCGCGCCGACGGTCCCCGCGAGGATATCCCCGGTCCCGCCGACGGTCATCCCGGGATTCCCCGTGCGGTTCAGTCGGACTTCCTCGCCGTCGGCGATCACGTCGTACGCTCCTTTCACGAGCATCGTGTGGCCGATATCCGCCGCGAACGACCGGACGAGCGCCGCCCGTTCGTTCGGGTCCGTCGCGGTCTCGCCACCCATGCCGACCAGTTCGCCCTGGTGAGGGGTACAGATCAGTTCGGCGTCGGTGTCGACCGCGGGGACCGTCCGCAGCGCGTCGGCGTCGACGACCGCCCGCCCGTCGTAGTCGGCGAGGAACTCCCGGACGAAATCGGCGGTGCCGTCCCCGCTGCCGAGCCCCGGCCCGAGCACGACCACGTCGTTGTCGGCCGCGAGGCTCCGAACCCGAGAGAGGTGGTTGGGGCCGATCCGATCGCCGGGCAGTTCGCGGACGATCAGGTCCGCGGAGTACCCCTGAATCTCGCGGGCGACCGACTCCGGACAGGCGACGCGGACGAGGTCCGCGCCCGTCCGCAGGGCGGCCCGCGCGGACAGCGAGGGGGCACCGGTGTACGGGCCGCCGCCGACGACCAGCACCTCGCCGTTCTCCCCCTTGTGCGAGTTCGGATCACGTGCGATCCCGAGCAGATCGCCGGGACCGGTGAACCGCTCGGCGGCCGCCGGGATCCCGATGTCCGCGACCGTCACTGCGGTGTCGAGTTCGCCCAGCCCGGGCTTCTCGTCGTGGAACGTGACCACGCGGTCGGCGTCGACGGCGACGACCGCGCCGCGGTCTCGGTCGTCACCCGTTGGCTCTCCGGTGTCGGCGTCGATACCGGAAGGTACGTCGACGGCGACGATCGGAGCGTCACTTCCGTTCATGTGCCGCGCCGCGGTACGCTCCGGCTCGCGGAGCGCACCCGTCACCCCCGATCCGAGCATCGCGTCGACGACGAGGTCCGGGTCACCGAGCGCGATGTCGGCGGCGTCGCCGACCGTCTCAGTCGGGATCTCCGCGGCGTCCAGCGCCTCCCAGTTCTCTCTCGCAACATCCGTCTGGATCGACTCCGGCCGGCCGAGCAGGTGGACGGTCACGTCGTACGCCGAGAGGAAGCGCGCGGCGACGAACGCGTCGCCGCCGTTGTTCCCGCGACCGCACACCAACGCGACGCTCGCGCCCGGGTCGACGGCATCTCGCACCTCGCGCGCGACGGCGTTGCCCGCCGACTCCATCAACTGCTTCTGTGACACCCCGAGGGCGGCGGCGTTGGCATCGACCGCGGCCATCCGGTCAGTCGTGATCATGGCGGTGCGTTCGCGTGCCGGCGGATTAAGCGTGGGGTGCGGACAGATCGTCTGCCCGAGGGCGGAGGTCGCGCAGCACAGCCAATTGTGTATCGCGATATACAGTGTATTCGATCGCTCCCGATCAATTTCTGTCGAACTCAATCCGACAGAAATTGTAACGACTCCGCAACGATTACCCCACGCGCCCCCGCAGCGACGAACATGACTGACTCCGACTGGGGCGACTGGCTGCCGCGCGCGGTCGCGGACGCCGACCCCGATACTGTGGCACTGTGGTACCTGGGCTGTAACGGATTCGCGATCAAAGGCAGCGAGGGGACCGTCCTCTGGATCGACCCGTACGTCGGGACGGGCGATCCGCCACGGACCGTTCGAATGATCCCCGTTCCCTTCGACCCCGCCGACGTCGACGTCGCGGACGCGGTGCTGGCGACCCACGAGCACACCGATCACGTGCACGGCCCTTCACAGGCACCGATCCTCGCGAACACGGACGCTGATTTCGTCGCGCCCGACGACTCGCTCGCGGTCGCCCGCGAGGAGGAACGCTGGACCGACGAGTACGCGGTCGACGATGAGGCCTTTCTCGAAATCACCGAGGGCGACGAGGTCGTGATCGGCGAGTTCACCGTCCACGTCGTCGAAACGCACGACTCGGACGCGACGCACCCGGTCGGGTACGTGATCGAACACCCGTCGGGAACCGTGTTCCACGCGGGCGACAGCAAGCCGTCGGAGTCGTTCTCGGGGCTCGCAGAGCGGTTCGACATCGATCTGGGGATTCTCGCGTTCGGCTCTGTAGGGATGATACCGGACAAGGAGACCGGCGAACCGGTCGAAACGAAGTGGTACAGCGACGAAAACGAGATCGCCGCGGCCGCCGCGGACCTCGCGCTCGACCGGCTCGTCCCGACTCACTGGGACATGTGGAAGGGGCTGACGGCGGACCCGACAGCGCTGCACGAGCACGTTCGGAGTCGTTCGCACCCGAATCAGTTGGATATCGTCGAAATCGGCGACCGGCTCGATCTGTAGACGAGTTGCACGCCCGCCACTTCCCGTTTTTTCACCGCTCGTCGGTTATCAACGCCGAAATATAGCCCGTGGAATTTAAGCCCCTGCTCCGGAACCGTCACGGTATGAGCGAACGGACGGCAGACGCGACGACGACCGTCGACGAGGACGGTATTCGCGTCGAGAAATCCTTTACCGACGACGCGTTTCCCGTACCCGCGGTGATGTACGAGCTCTCCTCGACCCGCGAGGATCCGGTCCGCGTCCGGATCGTCGATCGGGTCCCCGAGTCGTTCCCGATGGACCGGATCGGGTTCCACCCCGATTACGAGAGCGAGAACTGGACGGCCTACAAGGACCACCGCGTCGAGTTCGAACGCGTGCTCGAACCGGGCGACGCGGTCGAGACCGTGTTCGGGATCCGCGACGACGACCCCGACCTCGACGGGTTCCTCGGGAACCCCGTCATCGAGCACGTCCCGGTCGGTGAGGAGATCGAGGACGTTCTCGGTACCGGCGACACGGACGCCGTCAGAGAGGTGCTGTCCGGCGACCGCGCCACGCTTCCCGGAATGGACGAACCGCTCGCCGAGGAGGGCGACGCGGTCACTCACGAAAGCGAGGAGTCCGATACCACCGAAGAGCAGTCGGAACCCGTGGAGGAGACCGACCTGGATACGGCTCCTGCCCCCCGAGCCGTCGCCGAGGGCGGACGAGCGGCCGTTACACCTCACACCGCCGAAGACGAGGACCTCGACGCCGGCGAGACAGACGCGGAGGAACCGGCGTCTGCCACCGAGCCCGAAACTGCCACCGAGCCCGAAGACCCCGGTGAGCCAGTAGACGCCAACGGGTCGACCGACCACCCGATCGAAGCGCCGGCCGCCCCCGCAGATTCGGGGCTCGCGGCCGCGCTCGCGGCTGAGATCCGGTCGGGTACTGTCGACGAATCGGACCTCGAGACGCTTCGCTCCGAGCTCGACGTGGGCGTCCCGAAGAGCGTCGACGTTCGGATCGCCCGGCTCCAGTCCAGCGTCGCGGACATCGAGGCGTACGCCGACGCCCTCGCGGAGTTCATCGACGGCGAGGGGACCGCCCGCGAGATCCTCGACGAACTCGACGAGCAGGTCGACGCGGTCGAAGCCGAGATGGCCGCGATCGACGACCGGCTCGACGCCGGGGAAACGGCCCGTACCGACCTCCGAGAAGACGTCTCGCGGATCGACGAGTCGGTCGACTCGGTCGCCGCGGACGTCGATGACGTCGAGGCCGACGTGTCGTCCGTCGACGAGGCGGTCTCCGACGTCGAGGCGACTGTCGGCGAAGTCGCGGACGACGTCGCGCAGGTAAACGAGGAGACGGCGGAGATCGGCCGGCACGTCGACGACCTCGACGACGACATCGAAACCCTCTACGAGCAGGTCGACGACGCCGCAGCGGGGGTCGAAGCCACCGAAGACCGCGTCGACGACGTGGAGTCGCGGCTCGGCCGCTTCGACGAGGAGTTCGACGACCTGTGGGACGACCTCGCTGAGGTCGACACCCGGCTGACCGACATCGAGGACCGGCTCGGCGAGGACCTCGACGACGTGGAGGCCGAACTCGACGCGATTAACGATCACTTAGAGGAGTTGGAGGCGTTTCGCAAGCGTCTCAACGAAGCGTTCGGCCCCTGATCGGCGGACCGTCCGCTGCCGTCTCACCTGTCGGTTCGAGCGACCGGATCGGTCACCGCGCAACCGACTCAAAGCGCAACCCGTTTTAGCCGCGACGACCCACGTTCGGTAATGAGCGAACCGGTACCGGTCGCCGTTCCGCGGAAGGGCCGACCGCTGGAGGCGGTCCTCGAACGGATCGCAAACGTGGGGGGCGACGACCGGCTGGACGACCTCGCCGACCGCGTGAGCAACACTCTTCGGTACGAGAAAGCGGTCACGAAGGGGAACGTCGAGGCCGAGCACGGGCCGTACGACCGCCTGGCCGACTACTCGAACCCCGGCGAGCCGAATGAGCCAGAGTTCACCCTGATGCGCGACGACCGCGACGGCAAGCCGCGCCGGATCGTCTTCGACGCCGCGACGGTCGACCTCGGCGGCGTTCATCTGAAACTCGTCGGCCGCGAGGAGCCGTTTCGCGCGCTCCGAACCCACGAGTTCGCGCTCGGATTCGACTCTGCCGATCTCGTCTTGGAGGAGGTCGTCGGCATCCGCGCCGACGGGCTCACCGCGCTCGCCGACGTCAACGACCGGATCGACCCCGTCGACACCGACGTGCGCGTCGTCAACGGCCTCGGCGACACGGTGTATCACACCGTCATGGGGCGGCCCGAAACCGCCGACCCCGCAGTCGAGTTCGATCGAGACTTCGTCACCGACTATGAGGGCGAACTCTGTATCTCGCCGCGGTACGAACGGCTCGTCACCGCCGTGTTAGGAACGGCGGCGCTCGACGGCATCGAGTTCGTCTATCCGGACCCGGACGAGGAGGAGGAGGCCGCCATCGCGAGCACCGGCCTCGGTGTGTACCTGACCGTCACGGGCTCCACCGCCCGTGATCACGGGCTTGAGGTCGGCGACCACCTGTTCCCGAGCGAGACGGTGTTAATGCGGAACGCGGCCGAACGCCACGACGCCGTCGAACGCGCGCTCGACGTCCTCGACGTCGATGAGGCCACCTCCGAGATACGAGTCTGACTGGCGGTCCTTTGTATAGCCGAATACTGTTTATTTGTTCGTGCGTAACCGCCGTTGAAGCGTGATTCACCGCACGCGCTCTGCCATCTTACGTCTGAGTCCTAGACGGTCTACAATAGTCGATAGCCCGGTTCCGGCCGTAGCTGCCGAGGAAACACCTTCCTCCAAATAAACCCGTTAGTGGCGACGTGAGGGCGCTTCTCGCCGTCCCGCTTCGAGCGAGTGGACGTTGAGTGCCTCACTGTGGCGGATCGCGCCGTCGAGTCATCAGCGCCGTCGACGATGTCGGACCGTGGTTCACTGCGTGTGACGCTCGTTCGCGGTGCGCCGTGTTTTCGTTCGCGATCCGTCGTGTTCCCGCATCCGTTCGCGACGAGCTGCCCGCTGGCTCGATCCACTTGCGAGCCAATCGCGCTGAGATCTCTCGGCGCTCGACCACCGCCCGGATCGTGAGAGGCGTTCGTGACCACCATCGACCTCTTTACCGACCGTGTATTCTTATCACGTATTCTGGGAAGCATCGAGATTATTCTAGCACTAGTATCTTGCATATGCGTATCTCTTCGCTCAAAATACGGTTCCAGATATTGGTATAAGTGACCTTATCCGGAATTGTGGGATAGATTGAAGTCGACACCTCGTGAAGCGTCGATCGAGCAATGAGCGACGATCGCCGGTCGGTGAAAACGTACGTTCCCGCCGAGCAGAAGGATCGGTGGCGGGACCACGCCGACGAACTCGGCATGTCTCAAAGCGAGTTCGTCAGAACGATGGTACAGGCCGGGAGACGCGGGTTTACGACTTCGGACGCCGCGAACCCTGTCGAACCCGGTTCCGAGGGGTCAGACCCTGGGGGTGACGGGCTCGATACGGGGTTATCGTCGCGGGTCGAAACCGTCCTCGCCGAGGAGCCCCACTCGTGGGAGGAACTCGTCGAAGCGGTGGTCGGCGATTTCGAGGCACAGCTGGAGGACGCGCTCGACTCGCTCCAGGATCGCAACCGCGTCCGGTACAACGGACGGAAAGGCGGGTACGTCCTGACCGATGAGTAGCGCCCGGGCGCCGACCGACGTCGACGACCCGGTCGGCTACTTCATCGAAGACCTCACCTACCACGGGAAGACCGAGCGGACCCGCGACTCGTACGAGCGCGTGCTCCGGCGGTTCGAGGCGTTCCTCGACGAGGGGACGACGCCCGCAGCCGCCACGCATCGCGACTGCATGGCGTTCGTCCACTCGCTGCGCGGCGAGGTGGCAGACAGCACCGTCGCGACGTATGCGGCGTATCTCCACCGGTTTTACGGGTATATGACCGAGGTCGGCGCCTTCGAGGGGAACCCGATGACGCTAGTGATGGAGGAGATGGACGAGACTGTCGACAAGGACCCCGCTCGCCGCGATATCTCTATCCCGGCGATGCGGTCGTTCGTCGCCGGAATTCGCCACCCGCTTCACCGGGCGCTGGTCGTGACCCTACTTAAAACGGGGATGCGTGTCGGCGAGCTGTGCAACCTCGATCTCCGCGATCTTGCGGTGTCGGACGAGGAACTCACCGGCGCGTTCGACCTTGGCGCCCGTCCCGTGCTCGCAGATCGACCGAATTCGCTGTACGTGACGCCCGACGCGACCGTCGGCGCAGAGCTGAACGGCGAGGTGCGGACCGCCTCGAACAAGCGCAAGCGCGGGACCGTGATCCCGGTCGACGACGAGCTCGCGCGGACGCTGAAACGGTGGTTCGCGATACGACCGGACACCACCTCACCCGCGGACCCGCTGTTCGTCGGGACCGCCGAGGGGTGGGGCGAACGGCTCGACCCGGAGGCCGTCCGTCATATTGTCGAGCGATACGCCCGCGAGGAAGGGTGGTACCGAGACGGCGGCGGCGCCGCGGAGAACGTCACCCCGCACTACTTCCGACACTTCTTCACGACGCATCTCCGTGACCGGACGGGCGATCGCGGGGTCGTCAAGTACCTCCGCGGGGACGTCGCCGACGACGTGATCGACACGTACACCCACAACTGGGGCGACCAAGTCCGCGAGACATACGAGGCGAACGTCTACCGGCTGCTGGCGTAGGCGGGCTGTGGGCGAGATACTGGCGGGATGTGAGAGGGTTGTGGTCAGTTGAGCAGCACTTGACGATCTGTCGAGTAAATCTGTGCTTTTCTGTCCGACTCAATTGCGTCCGAACGACAACTCATAAATCATATCCCGCTATATCCAATTTACCGCAGGCCGATCACAATCGCGCCGCTGTGCGTCGCTCGTTCCTATCTCTCGCCGGCTCCACATCGGCTCTACGCCGCCAAGTCGACGGAAACATGTTTGGGATACCGATGCAGTCGGGCCAACGACGTGAAACCGCCCTCGCGCCCCGACTACCTAACGAGCGTCGTCGGCACGTCGGTCTGCCGGACGACCGCCTCCGCGACGCTGCCGAGGAGCAGACGCGAGAGACCTTCTCGGCCGTGGGTTCCGAGCACGGCGTGATCGAACCCTCCCTCCTCGGTGTACTCGACGAGTCGGCGGTCCGTCTCGCCGATGAGGAACGTGACCGAAACCTCGCGCCCGTCAGCGACCTCGCGGATCGTCTCGAACACCGTCTGCGCCATCTCGTCACCGACGCCGTCGAGGTCGTCGAGGACGGCGTCGTACACCTCGTTCGTGTCTGCCGGAAGCATGTCTATCTCCGGGTACGCGACGTGCACGGCGGTGATATCGGCATCGGGGAACGTGTCGAGCGCGAACGCGAGCGCTTCGCGGCTCAGCGGCGAGTCGTCCATCGCGACGAGAACGGTGTCGGCCATACCCGGGGTTCGTCGGGCGGCGATATCAAACCGGGGGCGGATTCTCTCCGAGCGAGCCTCCCGCGTCGGCGACGGAGCCTGGATGGTCGGTTCGGGGCGTCGCGGGAGACACACTCAAGTGTCGAGCTTCGGGAGGATCGGTATGGTTCGGACCGAACGCGTCGCGGACGAGACCGCACACACCGGCGAGGGGCCGCTGTGGCATCCGGCCGAGAAGCGGCTCTACTGGGTGGACATCCCCGCCGGCCGGTTGTACCGCTACGACCCCGAGTCGGGGACGAACGAGGTCGCCTACGAGACGGACAGCGAGCCGCTCGGCGGGTACACGATCGAGGCCGACGGCGCGCTCCTGCTCTTTACCCACGGAGCGATTGAACGGCTGGTCCCGGGAGAGTCCGAGGCGACGCTCGTTGCGGAAGTCGACGCCGACACCCGGTTCAACGACGTGATCGCCGACCCGGAAGGGCGGGTGTTCGCGGGGACGATGCCGAGCGAGGACGCGCTCGGCGATCTCTACCGGATCGATACGGACGGCTCCGTCCGCGTCGTCGACGAGGGGTTCGACATCCCGAACGGGATGGGCTTTTCCGGCGACGGCTCCACGCTCTACCTCACCGAGTCGGAGGCGCGCCAGATCTACGCGTACGACTATGACTACGCGACCGGCGAGATCTCCAACCGCCGCACCTTCGTCGAGACGCCACCCGGCGACGGGGTACCGGACGGGATGACCGTCGACGCCGACGACCACGTCTGGTCCGCGCGCTGGGACGGCGGGCGGGCCGTCCGCTACGATCCGACCGGCCAGCCAGTCGACGAGATCGAGCTGCCGGCGCGGAAGGTCTCCTCGGTGACCTTCGCCGGCCCCTCGTGTGACGTGTTGTACCTGACGACGGCGCTGACCGATAGCGATCGATCGATCGAGGGCGACGGCGCGGGGTCGCTCTTCTGGGCGACCGGACTCGCAACCGGCGGGCGCTCGGAGTTCCGCTCGCGGATCGCGGTGGAGTGAGCTGATCCGGTCGCTCGTCTGGGGCGGTGAGGCGGCGCGGTCGTTCTCGGGCGCGGTACGCCGCGACGGCCGCCGAGAGCGACGCCGTTTTTTCCCGGTAGCGAGCACGTCGCGGTATGGCCCCACACGATCCCGAGGCGCATCGGGGGCGGTTCCTGTCGACGCTTAGGCTCCAGTACCCGGACGCGGTCGACGCGCAGGACGGCGGCTATCGCCTGCTCCATCCCGAGACGGGTGAGTACTACACCGGCGATCACCGTCACCTCGTCGCGACGTGCCGGTCGATCGCCAACTTCGCGGCGGGAGCGATCGCCGACGGCCCCGACTGGTGTCTCGACGCCGCCGAACACGGGCTGGAATTCCTCGAATCGGCGCACCGCGCGGACGGTCATGACGGTGGTGACTCCGGCTCGGCGACCCACGGCTATCACCTCGTCGTCAACGCTGACGGCGAGCCAGTCGATCGGACGCGGTCGGCGTACGGCCAGGCGTTCGTGTTGCTTGCGTACGCTCGCGCCGCGGACGCCGGCGTCGACGGTGCCGAATCCGGGTTGGCGGCGACCGTCGACCTCCTCGACGAGCGATTCCACGACGGGACGGGGTGTCTGCGGAGCGACTGCGACCCGGACTGGAGCGAGCGGGAGCCGTACCGCGGGCAGAACGCGAACATGCACGCCTGCGAGGCGTACCTCGCGGCCTACGAAGCGACCGGCGACGAGGAGTACCTCGATCGCGCGAGTGGGATCGCGTCGCGGATCACGGTCGACCTCGCGGCAGAGACGGACGGCTTGCTGTGGGAGCACTACACCGCCGACTGGGAGCACGACTTCGCGTACAACGCGGACGAGCCCAGACACCAGTTCCGGCCGCCGGGGTACCAGCCGGGCCACCACGTCGAGTGGGCGAAGTTCTGCGCGCTGCTCGATCGGTACGGAGCCGACGTTCCCGCAGCGCTGACGGCTGAGGGTGGTGAGGGCGGTGAGGGCGGTGAGGACGGGTGGTACGGTCGCGCCATTGAACTGTTTGACACCGCGGTCGACCTCGGCTGGACCGAGGGCGGGTTCGCGTACACGGTCGAGGCCGACGGCGAGATCATCGTTGGCGACCGGTACGGCTGGACGTTCGCGGAGGGGATCGGCGCGGCGGCGGCGCTCGCAGAGCGTGCGCGTGATCGCGGCGACGAGGACGCGGCGGCGCGGTTCACCGACCGACACCGGCGGTTCGTCGGGGACGTCGACGCCTACCGCGGACCTGCCGGGCTCTGGTACGAGAAGCTCCCGGCGGTCGGGAAGACGGAGATCGGAGATGAGGTGGACACAGCAACGCCGACTCCGCCCGAGCCACCGGGCGTCGAACCCGACTACCACCCCGCGAGCGCGTTCTTCGAGAGCTGGCGCTCCGGGCGCTTATAAATACTTCTCGCCGTCGCCGTTTTATCCCTCCTCGACCAATTCGTCGTATGGAGACGACCCGCAAGCAGATCGCCGAGGCGCTCCGGGAGGAGCCGGCGACCGCGAGCGACCTCGGGGAGTCGCTGTCGCTGCCGACGCCCGTCGTGTACGACCACTTGACGCACGTCTCGCGGTCCGTCGACGGCGACAGCGAGTTCCTCGTCGCGCCGCCGACCTGTCGCGACTGCGGCTTCGACCGCTTCGACGACCCCGTCAACCAGCCGTCGCGGTGTCCGGAGTGTAAAAGCGAGCGGATCGAGGAGCCGGCGTTCGTGATCCGATAGCGTTCCCCATTTATAAGCGTCGAGCCGGAAGACGAGAGCGATGACGCTCGCCCTCCCGGACTGGCTCGTTGACGACCCGCGCTGGTTCATCCTGTCGAACGTCGTGCTCTGGGTCGCGATCGGAACGACGATCGGCACCGTTTCGTTCGATCAGGGGATTCTCCGCTCGGCGATCCCGGCCGTGTTCGGCGGGCTCGCATCCGGTGTCGTCCTCTTTTCGGCGACTCGGGAACGGCGTCAGTAAATCGGCGCCGGGAAGCCGTCACCGGGAAGCCGCGTCGGGAAATCGCCGATTCGCTCGGAGAAGGAGTCCGCCTACAACTCGTCCAACAGCGTCGCCGCCGCGTCAGCCGAGGACTCCGGTCCGCGGGCGGTGATGAGGTCGCCGTCAACGGTGACGCTGGTGTCGGCGTCGAGCTCGGCGTCCCAGTCGGCGTCGGCGAGGACGACCTCGTCTTCGACCCAGTACGGGAGCTTCCGGCCGTCCGGCATCAGGTCGTGCTCGTCGACGATGCCCTCCTCCCACTCGTTCGGGAAGCCGGTGATCGAGCGGCCCTCGACGAGGGGCGTCCCGTCGGCCTCGCGCGTGAACGCGAGGATGCCGACGGCGTGACAGACGACGAGCGCGACGCCGTCCTCGCCGGCGACGGCGTCAAGCAGGAGCTGTCGGGCGTGTCGGTCCTGATTCACGTCCCAGACCGTGCCGTGGCCGCCGGGGAACACGACCGCGTCGTACCCCTCGGCGTCGGCCGTCGCGATCGGCTCCGGATCGTTGAGCTTCGGGTGCGTCTCGTCGATCTCGCGGAGCTCCGCGGCCCGCTCTTCGCCGCCCGCGGCCTCCGGATCGAGCGACCGCTCGTCGACGACCGGCGGCGAGCCCGACGGCGTCGCGATCGTCACGTCGACGTCCGCCGCTTCGAGCGTCGTCAGCGGCTCGATGCACTCTTCGGCCCAGTACCCCTCCTCGCTCACGACGAACAGCGCGCTACTCATGTGTACCCCTTCATTGGGGGCCTCGACGGAAAAGGGACCCGCGCCCGGCAGCCACGGGGGTTGGCGCGGGGTTTATAAATCGGTAGCCGCAGCGGTGGCGCGCCGCCGAGGCTATCGATCGTAGGCATTCTGCCGCCGCCAGCGACACCGGTTAGAAAGAAACAGTCTAAGCGTCGATCCGCGCTACTCGTCGCCCTGCGCGTCGACGATGACGACTTCGCCGTCCTCGACGGTGACGTTGATCAGCGTCTTCACGTTGTAGTCGGTTTGGTCGAGTTCGTTCTCGCCGGCCTTCTTGATCACGGCGACGACGTCGACGACCTCCGCACCGACCTCGTCGGTGAGCGCGTCGAGGATCGCCTTCATCGTCCCGCCCGTCGAGAGCACGTCGTCGAGCACGAGGACGCGGTCGCCCTCCTCGACGTCGTTGATGTACATCTCCGACTCCGAGTAGCCGGTCTCCTGGAACAGCGGCACCTCGCCGTCGAGGCCGTACTGGCGCTTGCGGATGACGACGAGCGGGATGTCGGTCATCAGCGAGAGCGCGGTGGAGATGTGGATGCCCATCGCCGCGGGCGTGACGATCTTGTCGACGTTCTCCAGCTCCGCCTTCCGGATGATCCGGATGACGATCTCCCGGAGGAGCTCCGGTTTGAGCATGGGAACGCCGTCGCTGATCGGGTGGACGAAGTACTGGTACTCGCCTTTCTCGATGATCGGCGCGTCGAGGAGCGACTGCCGCAACTGGTCCATGTCGCCGGTACTCGGGCGCATTAATAAAGCGTGGCGATTGGACGGCTCCGTGGACCCCGGTGGCACGGAGCGCGACAATTCGACCGCTTGGACGCTAGCGACAGCAGGTCGGGGAGCCAGCGTCTACTCCTCGGCGTGGTCGCAGAGGACCCACCTACTCGAAGTCGGGCTCGCGCTTTTCGAGGAACGCCGCCATCCCCTCGCGCTGGTCGTGCGTGCCGAAGAGGCCGGACCACGCGCGGCGCTCCAACGCGAGCCCGCCGCGTTGGGTGCCGTCGTGAACCGCGTTCAGCGCCTCCTTCGCGGCGCGGGTCGCGAACGCCGGCTTGGCGGCGAGCTCCGCGGCCAACTCCTCGATCCGGTCGTCGAACGCGTCGTCCTCCACAACTTCGCCGACGAACCCGATCTCGGCGGCCTCCGTCGCGTCGATCCGCTCGCCGAGGAAGACGAGCCGCTTCGCGGTCTCGTCGCCGACCAGTCGGGAGAGGCGCTGGGTCCCGCCCCAGCCCGGAATGATCCCCAGATCGATCTCGGTCTGGCCGAGCACGGCGCTCTCGGCGGCCACCCGGAGGTCACAGGCCAGCGCCAGTTCGCAGCCGCCGCCGAACGCGTAGCCGTCGATCGCGGCGACCGTCGGGGCCGGGAACGACTCGATTGCGTCCGCGACGCGGTGGCCCAGTTCGGCGTACGCCTGCGCCTCTGGCGTCGACAGCTCGACCATGTAGGAGATGTCCGCGCCCGCGACGAACGCGTCGTCGCCCGCGCCGGCCAGCACGAGCGCGCGAGCGCCCGCTTCCTCGGCTTTGGACAGGGCCTCTTCGATCGCTTCGAGCGTGTCGACGGTGAGCGCGTTGAGCTGTTCGGGGCGATGGACGGTGAGCGTCGCGACATCGCTCTCGGCGTCGATATCAAGTTTGATCGTGTCCCACGACATACCGGCCCGTCTCGCGGGGACGTGAAAACCGTTCGCCAGCCGGAACCGCGGCGGTCGAGCGAGCGACGCGCGTTCAGATCTCCTCGCGGCTGTCGATCTCCGTGTAGATGAACCACGCGATCGCGTAGACCCCGACGAACAGCAGGTACCCGACGACGAGCCCGGCGAGTTGGCGATCGCCGAGCCCGTCCGGTAGCGTCGTCGAGAGGATCGCCAGCGCGACGACGAACACGACGAGCGAGAACAGTCCCGAGAGAGCGTACACGCCGAGGTCGGAGGTGAGACGTTCGCGCACGACTCCACTATCGCGGTCATTTTATAAACTACCACCGGTCGCGACGGCGGAGTAACCGCCGTCGAGGTGGCCGCTTGCGCGGATTGCAACCACTATATATCCTCGGCCATACGAACGTGTATGAACGGGAACCGGTTCGGTCGGCTCTTCCAGCTGACGACCTACGGCGAGAGCCACGGCGACGCGATGGGTGTGACGGTCTCCGGCGTGCCCGCCGGCGTCGAACTCGACGAAGAGGCCATCCAGGCGCACCTCGACCGGCGCAAGCCGGGGCAGTCGATGATCACGACCTCTCGGGGCGAGCCCGACGAGGTCGTCGTCAACTCCGGCGTGCAGGACGGGTACACCACCGGCACGCCGATCGGCATGGTGATCCAGAACAAGGACGCGCGCTCCGGGAAGTACGAGCCGTACGTCACCGCGCCCCGACCCTCCCACGGCGACTACACCTACTCCGCGAAGTTCGGCACGCGCAACTGGGGCGGCGGCGGGCGCTCCTCGGCGCGCGAGACGGTGAACTGGGTCGCCGCCGGCGCCGTCGCCGAGCAGGTGCTCGACGCCTCCGACTACGACGTGGAGATCAAAGCGCACGTCAACCGCATCGGCGACGTCGAGGCCGACGACGTGAGCTTCGAACAGATCCTCGACCGCTCCGAGGAGAACGACGTGCGGTGTGCCGACCCCGACGCGGCCGCCGAGATGCAGACGCTCATCGAGGAGTACCAGGAGCAGGGCGACTCCATCGGTGGGTCCATCTACTTCGAATGCCGGGGCGTCCCGCGCGGGCTCGGCGCGCCGCGGTTCGACAGCTTCCCGGCGCGGCTCGGGCAGGCGATGTTCTCGATCCCGGCGACGACGGGCGTCGAGTACGGACTCGGGAAAGACGCGAGCGACGTGACCGGCAGCGACCGCAACGAGGACTGGACGTTCGACGACGGCGAGTCGTTCGACCACGTCGAGAGCGACGAGGGTGACCCGGTTCCGGTCGGCAACGACCACGGCGGGCTCCAGGGCGGGATCACGACCGGCGAGCCGATCTACGGCGAGGCGACGTGGCACGCGCCCACCTCGATCCCGAAGCAGCAACGCTCCGCCGACTGGGAGACGGGCGAGGAGA
>Ga0208138_100451_pt1 | contig 17949 bp, 16 predicted proteins | sample AntRauMetaRauer3_FD_184786 | JGI IMG/M metagenome (GOLD analysis project Ga0208138, IMG submission 184786) | Saline lake microbial communities from Rauer Lake, Antarctica, in enrichment culture - Antartic Rauer Lake 3 Metagenome Rauer3 (SPAdes)... ...
CCGGGCGAGACGGTGCTGATCGACATCTCGCCGCGCGGGCCCGACGGGTACCACGGCGACCTGACCCGCACGTTCGTCGTCGACGGCGACGGCGGCTGGGAGCGTCGGGCGTACCTCGCGGTCGAGTCGGCCCGAGAGGCCGCGCTCGCCGAGATCGAGCCGGGCGTCCCGGCCAAGACCGTCCACGGCGAGGCCGCCGCCGAGCTGGCCGCGTACGGGTTCGATCCGAACGCCGACGAGGGAGCGACGGGATTCACGCACGGCGCCGGCCACGGCGTGGGGGTAAGCCTCCACGAGTCGCCGTCGCTGTCGGGTGCGGGCGAACTGCGGCCGGGCCACGTCGTGACGGTCGAGCCCGGCGTCTACGACCCGAGCGTCGGCGGCGTCAGACTGGAGGACCTCGTCGTCGTCACCGAGGACGGGTACGAGATAGTGGCGGAGTACCCGTTCGGGATCGCGCCGGACGTGCGCGAGTAGAGTTGGGGAGAGAGCTCATACCCGACCGCCGCCGACACTCACTTCTCGACTGCGGTCGCGTCCTCGTGCGTCGCGTCGGTTGCCTCGTCTTCTGACGACGAGCCTTCGACTGAACCCGCATTGTCCGATCCCGCCTCAACAGAATCGGGCATAATGAGTTCGCGGAGCTGCCGGGGAAGCAGTCCCGTGAGCAGTCCCCGCAGGATCCGTCCCGGATCGAGAAAGTACTGGGGGAGCACGACCATCGCGGCGGCGACGGCGAGTAGGCCGACGCCGAGCGCGACCTCGCCGGCGAACAACCGGACGATCGCGTAGTTCGCGAGCGGGATGGCGAAGATCAACGACGCCGCCAGCCCGATCATGTCGGTCAGCCCGAGTCTCATTGGGACCGAGTTGGCTCCCGGGGGTCAAAAGGGGCGCGGCGTCGCGGGAGTCGGTCGTCGATCCGAGAACGAACCCCGAACCGATATGTGTCGCCCGCGCCCAGTTCCGATATGTTCACCGGCATCGTCGAGGACACCGGAACCGTCCGCGATCGGACCGAGACCGAGGACGGGCTCCGGCTCCGGATCACCGTCGACGGGTTCGACGACCTCCATCACGGCCAGTCGATAAGCGTCAGCGGCGTCTGTCTCACCGTCGAGGCGTACGACACCGGTACCGAAAACGCGGACGGCGACGACTGGTTCGAGGTGTTCCTCGCGAGCGAGACGGTCGCGAAGACGTACCTCGGCGAGGTCGACGAGGGCGACGCGGTCAACGTCGAGCGCGCGATGCCCGCCAACGGGCGGTTCGACGGCCACGTCGTGCAGGGCCACGTCGACACCGTCGCCGAGGTGACCGCGATCGAGCGCGTCGGCGAGGACTGGCGGTTCGCCTTCTCGATCCCCGAAGGCCACGGTGACTACCTCGTCGACAAGGGGTCCGTGACGCTCGACGGCATCTCGCTGACGGTCGCGGAGAAGCGGGCCGACGAGTTCGACGTCGCGATCATCCCGACGACCTACGAGCTGACGACGCTCTCGGAGAAGTCGGTCGGAGACCCGGTTCACCTCGAAGTAGATGTGATCGCAAAGTACGTCGAGAACATGGTGGCCGGATACTGACGCGGAGTCGAGTACTTCCCGAAAACACCCGACTCAGGCGTCTTTTTCGTTCTTCGCGTCCTTCGCACCCTTCACCGTCTCACGGACCGCGTCGACGCCCTCGTCGTGGAGCAGGTCGCCGACGACGATCACGTCGCTGTGGGCGGCCATCTCGTTGGCCGACTCGTAGCCGTGGATCCCGCCGCCGTAAAAGAGGGCGGCCTCATCGAGCGCGTCGTGAGCGGCGGCGACCTTCTCCGTGTCGCCGAACATGCCGGAGTACTCGACGTAGACGATCTCTTGGCCGAACATGCGCTCAGCCACCTTCGCGTAGGCTTCCACGTCGTCGGCGCTGAGGTCACAGTTGGCCTCAGTCAGTTGAGCGACCGACGCCTCAGGGTTCATCACGATGTACGCCTCGGTGTTTGTCCGGTCCCAGTCGAGGTCGTCGATGCGGACCCACTCCTTGTGCGCGCCGGTGATCCAGAACGGGCCGCCGGCGTTGAACACGGTCGGGATCAGGTAGCCGTCGAGGGCGGGCGAGTCGATAACGACACCCGGGTTCGATGGCTCCTGATAGAGCGGCACGTCGTACTCGGCGGCGGCGTCGACGACGCGGCTCATCTTCTCCGCGGTGACGTCGAGGGTCCCGCCGATTTCGATCGCGTCAGTTCCGGTCCGGCAGACGTCCTCGAAGGTCTCGTTCCCGTGCAGCTCCTTGTCGGGATCGACCTTCAGCACGTGGTCCCAGTCGTCCCACGGGTTGTTCATCGGAAGCGACTCCACCGGGCGGAACCAAAAAGGTGCGGAACCTGTCTCGGCGGGGTCCGAGTCAGAAACCGGACCTCAGAGCAGGTCGTCGAGTTCGTCGTTCTGGAACGCCTCGGCGGGATCGGGCTGTTCCTCCGGCTCGTCCCTGACCGCCTGTCGCGCGCGTTCGAGGAACTCCTCGACGCGGCGCGAGCGCTCGACGCCGCCGAGGAGGACCAAGGCGGCCACCCGATCGGAGTCGAGCGGGAAGTCGCCGCCGCGCACCTGCATCGATCCGGTCTCCTCCTGCAGCCACCTGCGCGCCTTTTCGGCTCCCTTCCGAGAGATCCGGGCGGGATCACCCGCAATAGCGACTAAGGCAGCGTCCGCGTCGGTCGCGTTCGGAAGCGACATTCCGGTCATCACCGCGCTCCGGACCGCGCTCATCACGGTCGTAACGTTCTCCTCGGCGTCTTCGGCAGCGGGTGCGGACGAGAAACCGACTGCGGCCATGCCGCCGGCGCGCAGCGTGTTGATCACCTCGCTCGTGTCGACGACCGACTCGGCGACCCCATCGACCGACTCACCGGCGGCGAGCAGGAGCCCGACTCGCTTCGCCATCGAGGCGTTGATCGCCGCGTAGCCGCCCTCGACCGACTCACCCGAGGAGCGCCACGCGTCGTTGTCGAGCAGGATCGTCGCGTCGGCCTCACGGACGAGCGTCTTCAGCGACCGGCCGGCGTTCACCTGATACATCGCCCCCTCGTCGCGGCCGGGGAGGACGCCGAGCGCGTACACCGGTACGTCGTACACGCGACTCAGCTCGCGGACGAGCACCGGTGCGCCACCGGAGCCGGTGCCGCCGCCGAGCCCCGCGACCACGAACAACGCCTCCGCGTCGGCGTTCACCTTCGATGCGAGCGCGTCCAGCACCTCGACGGCGTCCTCCTCCATCACCTCGGCGCCGAGTTCGTTGTCGCCGCCGACGCCGTGACCGTTCACCCGCGACTGGCCGACGAGGACCGTGTCGAGCGGGAGCGGCTCCAGATCCGCCGACGCCGTGTTCACCGCGAGTGCGTCAAGCACCGCTCCATAGCCGGCGTCGGCGTCGAACTCGGCGAGTGCTGTCGTGAGCTTCCCGCCCGCCTGTCCGACCCCGAGGAGGACCGCTTTCATGATTGTATGCTCACCGACCGGTCGTAATACCTTTTCCCCCGATGTTTAAGTAGGGAACCGCGGCCAGTCGGCCGCGTGACCGACGACACTCACGATCGCGACCGGGCGTTCGCCGACGCTGGGGAGTCACCGACACCGACGGATGACGGTCGGTCGAAACGATCCTCGACCTTCGACCAAGCTGACCGCACGCCGGCCGGAACGGCCGAAGCGACACAATCGACAGCGGAACAGACAACAGAGGACCGAAAAGCGGAAGACTGGACGACAGAGAACCGAACGGAGCAAACGAGTCGGCGAGGCGGATCAGCAGCGAGAGAGCGCACGGAGCGTTCCGGATCCGAGCAGACCTCGCTCGCCGGCAAAGATCGGAGCACAGTCGCCACTCCAAATACCGAGCCGAGCGCTGAGCCGAGCGTCGATCCGAATACCGAACCGAGCGGCGACCGGGTCGAAGAACGGCTTCGCGCAGTCGAGCGGGCGCTTACCGGGACCGACGACGCCGTCGTAGACATCGGCGATGGGGCAGCCGCCAGCGCGGAGCGTGAGGAGCTGTCGACACGGCTCGACGACCTCGAAGAGCGAGTCGAGGAGCTGGAGGCAGCGACGCAAGCGATCAGAGGGTACGTCGGATCGATCCGGGCGGTGAACCAAGCGGTCGAGCGCCGCGCCGACCTCGCGCTCGCTAGAGCGAGCGAGAACGACGGCGCGGGCGAGAAGGCAGTCGAAAACGAGGGCACGCTCACTGACGACGACACGACCGCAGGCGCTGACTCGATCACCGGTAGTGGAACGACTGCGGACGACAACACGGGCGCGAACGACGATATGCTCGACGGCGTCGTGCCGAGTGAGACCGCCCTCGACGCCGCCGTTCCGTCAGAGCGACAGCAAGGGAACGGAACGGTATCGGCGACCACGTCGGCGGTCAATCGTACCGAAACGGACAACGAGAAATCGGACGACTCGTGGCGCGCCGGCGCGCTGGATCGGCTCCGTGACTCGCTGTAAACGCCTTCGAACCGTGAGGACGAGACAGTGATCCGCGTCGTCCTCACCGTCCTCGTCGCGGTCGCGCTCCTCGCGGTTTCGATGCCGGGGCTGGAGGACGCCCGGATCAGCACGACCGACGATCGTCTCGGAACCGAGTCGGACCGCGTCGAGCGAGCGATCGGCGGGCTCGTCTCCGGGTCGATGAGTGTCTCAGACCCGTCGCTCGCAGCCCGGACGACGGTGCCCGTTCGCGCCCCGAGCGGCGTCGCAGCCGCTCGGATCGACCGCCTCGCGCTCGTCGAGACGGAACAGTCTGGAAACGAGTCCGGAGCCGCGTTCCGGTATCGAATCGACGGGGGCCGCGACCGGACAGTCTCGATCGTCTCCGGCGCAGTGACCGCGACCGTCGAGGTCGTCGACGGGCCAATTGCGCTCCGAACGCGCGGCGAGAGTCGTCTGGACCTCCGCCTCGTCGACGACGGTGGCCCGATCGTCCGGATCGCTCGGATCGAGTGAGGGTTTATATATGATACCGCGGCACGCCCGCCATGAGCTTCGATCTCCCTTCGCTGTCGCGGCTCGGGGGCGACGACGCGTCGCTGCGCTCGCTCCCGTGGCTCGACGGCGACACGGATCGCTGTCGGTGCGATCCAGCGTTCAGAGAGCCAGTCGGGACGGGTGTTGACGACCGGGTGGTCCTTTCAGTGGACGCCGACGACTGCCCCGGGCGCGGCGACCTCGCGGCGAGCCCCGTCTGCCTCGCGACGGTCGTGGAGACGCTGACGGAGCGCGACGCCGACGTGATCCGGACGCACCACGCGGGCCGAGAGCGAACCTATGCCGGGCGGGCCGCGGCGTGCCTGATCGCCGCCGGGCGGTTCCGAGAGCAGATCGAGTTCCACGAGACGCGGCTCGCGGAGCGCGTGACCCGAGAGCCTATCGAGGCAGCGCGGGAGGCGAGCGGTCGCGAGGGACCACCGAAGCGGATCGCCGCGAAGACCGGACTGGCCGAGACCGTCGCTAGTGCTGAGGAGACCGGCGACGTGTTGCGAGCGCACGCCGGCCCGACGATCGCGGCCACGCGCATCGCGTCGGCGCCGCCGCCGGATGCGACGCTCGTCGACCGATGGGAGATCGATACCGGCGCGACCGTGCGACTGTACGAGGGAGCGGGACCGCTTCGAACGTACCACCTCACGCCCCCCTCGACCCGGCTCGACGACGAGGCTGTCGAGCGGCTGGCCGATGCCAAAGACCGACTGCTCGATGACCCAACCGGCGGCGACAGGGCACCAGGGCGAGCGGTGCGGTCGATCGCGTCGGCCGGCGACCCCGTCTCGACACTGGTCGACGTGCTTCGACGACACACGCGCGGATACGGCGCGTTCGAGCACGTGTTTGCTGATGACCGCGTGAGCGATGCGACGCTGTCGGCGCCCGTCGCCGAGAACCCGCTTCGGGTGGTCGTCGACGGGGAGCGGTGTCGCACCAACGTCAGGCTGCCGCCGGAGGGGGCAGCGACGTTGGCGTCCCGCCTCCGGCGAACGAGCGGGCGAGGGTTCTCCCGGGCAAGTCCCACGCTCGACGCGACGATCGAGGCCGAAGCCGGACGAGTTCGGGTTGCAGCGACGACGGCCCCCGCCAGCGACGGCCTCTCGTTTACGTTCCGTCGCGGTGACCCGGACGCGTGGACCCTCGCGAGACTCGTGGATGTAGGGACGATCACGCCCGCGGCTGCTGGGTTCCTTTCCGTGTCCGTCGAGCGAGGCGTGACTGGACTCGTGGCCGGCGGCCGCGGCGCGGGGAAAACGACCGCGCTTGGGTCCCTCCTCTGGGAGCTGCCAGCCGAGACGCGATCGATACTGATCGAGGATACGCCGGAGCTGCCGGCCGCCGCGGTGACCGCGGCCGGGCGCGACACCCAGCGGCTCCGAGTGGGTGACGGCGCGGAGCCGTCACCGAGCGAGGCGGTGCGAACTGCCCTTCGACTCGGCGGCGGTGCAATCGTTGTCGGCGAGGTCCGCGGCGAGGAGGCAGCAGCGTTGTACGAGGCAATGCGCGTCGGCGCGGCCGGTGAGTCGGTCCTCGGAACGATCCACGGAGAGGACCCCTCCGCGGTCCGAGAGCGGGTCGTTACCGATCTCGGCGTCTCCCCCTCCTCGTTCGCTGCGACCGATCTGATCGTTGTGCTCGACGATCATCGCGTCGAGACGATCGCCGAGGTCGTCGGTCACGACGGCGAGGCAGCGTTTGAGCCGTTGTTCCAGCGAACTGGATCAGGATTGGTCCCTACCGGTCGGATCGATCGCGGGGAGAGCCGGCTCGTCGAGTCGCTCGCGGAGACCGGCGAATCGTATGCATCCGTCCGTGACGCCGTCGACCGGCGAGGAGAGAGAATATCCGAGGCTGCGAGAACCGGTCGCATCACGCCCGAGCGCTACGTCGACCGCGACGGCGACGGTTGGCAGAGGACGGACAGCCTCGGCGGTGGCGAACGATGACTGGTCCGGGTAGCAATCTCGACGGTGCGGCGCGACGCAGTACGGCGGACAACAGTGAGGGGTCGGCCGAGCTCCGTCGAGCGATCGCGTTCCTCGGATGGGATGCGACGAGCGCGCGTGTGATCGAAACGGGATACCGGGCCGGAGTGGGAGTCGGTCTTGCTTGCGCCATCGTCGTCGCGTTCGTCTCCGGACCCGTTCCGGGACTGTTGTCCGGGTTGGCGGGCGGTCTCGGAGCCACGCATATCGCCCATCGAGGGCCGGTGTGGCTCGCCTCGCTCCGGCGAACCAGAGCGCTCGGCGCCGCACCCGGATTGGTCGGACGGCTCGTGTTGCGAATGCGGTTGGACCCGTCGACGGAGCGCGCAGTTCGATTCGCCGCACGGACTGGCGACGGACCGCTAGCCGACGGCCTCGCGCGCCACGAGCGAGCGAACACCAATGGACCGACCAGCGGGCTCCGGGCGTTCGCCCGCGAGTGGCAGCCGTGGTTTCCAGCCGTCGATCGGGCAGCGGCGCTCGTCCGAACGGCAGCATCGGCGCCGCCCGAGCGTCGAGGGCGGTGTCTGGACCGCGCGCTCGATGCAACAATTTCCGGAACGACGGACCGACTTGCCGCCTTCGTCGGGGAGGTCCGCAGCCCCGTCTCGGCACTGTACGCGTTCGGGGTGTTGCTTCCCCTTGCGCTCATTGCTCTCCTTCCGGCGGCTGCCGCGACGGGCGTCCCAATCGGCCCCGGCGTCGTCGCGGCGCTATACCTCGGCGTGCTGCCGGCGGGACTGCTCGCGGCGTCGGCATGGCTGCTCTCCCGTCGTCCGGTCGCGTTCGCGCCCCCGAGTATCGACGAAGACCACCCGGATGTCCCGGAGAGAGGAACTCACGCCACGGTCGCCGGACTGGGAACCGGAGCCGTCGCCGCCGTCGTTACAGCGCGGTTCGTCTCCGGATGGGCCGCTCCGGTCGCAGGAGCCGGCGTCGGAACCGGCGTCGCGCTGTTCGTTGCCGTTCACCGCCGCAGAGCGGTGTTGTCGAACGTCCGTGCCGTCGAGCGCTCTCTCCCAGACGCGATGACGGTGATCGGCGGCGACGTGGCCGAGGGTGTCGCCGTCGAGACCGCAATTGCGAACGCCGGCGAACGACTCGACGGCGCCACTGGGGAGCTGTTCGAGCGCGCTGGACGGCGGAGCGACACGCTCCGCGTTGGCGTTCGTGAGGCGTTCCTCGGCCGGGGAGGTCCGGCGGTTCCGGTTCCGTCGCCGCGGGTGCAAGGCGCGGTCGCGCTGCTCGCCGTCGCCGGGCGTGAGGGGCGTCCCGCAGGCGATGTGCTGCTCGAACTCGCCGATCAGTTGGAGGAGCTGCGCGAGCTCGAAAACGATGCGCGACGACAGCTTGCGACCGTGACGGGAACGCTGACGAACACCGCGGCGGTGTTTGCGCCGCTCGTCGGCGGGGCGACGGTCGCGTTGGCCACCGGAATCGACGCGGTCGACGCTGGGGGGCTCGGCGCCGGAGCGGCGGCCGGCGCAGATGCGCTCGGCGGTGGCGGTACCAGTGGTGTCGGTGACCCGGGCGCAGTCGGTGCAAAATCGGGCAGCGCCAGCGCACTGTCGGTGCCCGTGCTCGGACAGATCGTCGGCGCGTACGTGTTGGTCCTCGCGGCGCTGCTCACTGCGTTAGCGACAGGGCTCGAACGCGGGTTCGACCGTACCCTCGTCGCCTATCGGGTTGGAATCGCGCTCCCGACCGCAGCCGCGACGTACCTCACCGCTTTCCTCGGTGCCGGACTGCTCCTGTAGCCAGACGAAGAACCATCGGAGCGATCTTTTAAGTACAAAGCCGCGGCCAGCCGCCCCGTGTTCGAGACCAACCTCGACGCCACCTACGCGTGGATCGGCTTGGCGATGGTGAGCGTCGCAACCGCCGGCGTCGCTGCCGCGCTCCCGGCCTCGCCGCCGCCGGACGCGAGCGGCGTCGCACACACGATCGACTCGATCGCGGATAACGAGTATCCAGCGAGGGCAGAGCACGGACTCGCCGCGGACCGCATCCGACTCACCGATCGGTCCGTCGCACTCGATGGTGGGGGTGCGACCACACGGGCGTCCTTACGCGCGCCGCTGATAACTCCCGTTCCGACGGAGCGGCGAGGAACCGCCGACGGCGACGGGCTCCGGCGAGTGCTTGCCGGCGTCCCGCCGGACGCGGTGTTCGATGGTCCCGAGGAGTTCGCAGCCGCTGCCGAGGGTGCCCGGGGAGGCGATCACGAGTGGCGTCCGGCGCCGGAGCGGCTGACCGTGAGACGAGTTCACTACGGGGAGGTCCATGTCACGCTCGTCGGGTGAACGGTCTCTCTGCGGGGAGAGGACCCAGAGCCGTGCCGCAGTCGAGCCGATCGCCGCGCTGGTCGCCGTCCTCGCCGTCGGCGCGGCGCTGGGGTTGTACGTCGTCGCGCTTGACGACGCGGCGCCAGACCGAGAGCGTCCGACCGCCGAGGCGACGCTCGATCGCGTCGAACCGGCGGTGACGACGGGCGGTGTTGTCGATCCGAAACGATTGCGCGGCGTCGGCGAGTTCCGATTCACCGCGACCGTCGTGATCGAGGCCGACGGCGAGACGTGGACAACTCGGTCCGGCGACGAGGCGCCGATGGCGGAGACCGCTCGGGGCACAGACGCGATCGCGGTTGCCGAGCGGACAGTAACGGTTAGCGTCGGGCCGGGACAGAACATCCGCGGAACGCTTCGGGCGGTGGTGTGCCGGTGACCAGCACCGTACTCGACGTGACGGTGCTTTTCCTTTGTGTCTCGGCGAGCGTCGTCGCGCTCGGTGCGGCCGATAGCGACCGCGGGGCGGTGGGACCCGAAGTCGCCGAGGTCGCCGATCTGATAGTGACGGAAACGGTAACGGTGACGTACGCGTCAGCAGAGGCGCCGAATGGAACCCGGACGGTCCACGCGACGCGCGCCGAGCTGTTGGCGCTGGTGGCGGCCGAAAGCGAAGGAGGCGGCGAGAAACGCGCGTCAAGGAAAGCGTTCGAGTCCGAAGCGCTGAGGGTTATCGGACAAGGCATCGGACCGCGAACGCGGATCGACGCAGAGGTGGAGACGAGAGCGTCGAGAAAGTCTGCGAACGAAACCGGCAGGGGATCGGGGAAACCTTCCCCCGACGTTGCGGACGGGACGCCGCACTGGGCGTCGAACGCGTCTGTAGCGCCGGTCCGACCGACAGGGTGGGTGTTCGGACCGGACGGAACCGGACGGAGTCCGGCGACGGCGGGACGAGCGGGGATCCCGTGGCGCGTCGATCGGAGACACGGTGACGCCGGTAGCCCCGAAACGGAAGGCCCGACTGCCAGGTCCGAGTCGCCGGATCCAGTCACCGTCGGCAGCGAGCCGCCGCGGGGCGCCGATGTCACAGTCGCGGTGATCACGCACCCGTCTCCGAGCGCTACGGACGCCTTCAAACAGGTCAGGATCGTGATCAGGAGGTGGTGAGCGTGCGAAAACGATCACCGGATACACGTGCCTCAGGCCGCGAGTGTCGGTCCTTCACCGTCGACGAGCGCGCGCGGATCCCGTTCGCGTTGATCGGCGTTCTCCTCTTGGTGACAAGTTCGACGTACGCCGCGGGGATCGCGGACCAAGGGCTCATCGGAGAAGACCGGAGCGTGGAGCGCGCCGTCGAGCGCGTCGACGCCGATTCTACTGCCGCGCTCAGGGCCGCAGCGCGTCAGGCCGCGCACGACGCGGCCGCAGAGCCGGTGACGCGAGCGCCGGACGGGACGGTCGCCGGCCCGAAAGGTGGGCACGGAGCGACCGCGGTCAGGAACGGCTCCGCCTTCGAAGACGCGTTCCGGATTCGGCTCGCGATCGCCGGCACCGAGGCGCTGGCAGCCGTCGACGCCGAAGTCGGTGACGTGACGGCGACGGCGTCGCTACCGACGGTAGACGGCCCGAGCGAGCTGGCAGAGGCTCGCGATCGAATCCACGTCGAACCCGCCGCGAACGGAACGGCGACGCGGGTGACGTTCGAGGGGGTAGAAACAACCGCGACGCGGAGCGGACGCACCGTCGTCGAACGAGCAGAGGACAGGACCGTGGTGGTGGCCGTGCCGACGCTCGCGGCACATGAGCGGACGGAGAAGTTCGAGGAGCGACTCGACCGGGGGCCGGTCGAGGGACCGGGATTGGGGCGCCAGATCACCGCGAGCCTCTACCCGATGACGTGGGCGCGTGGGTACGCGCAGTACGCGGGCGCACCGGTCGAAAACGTGCTCGCGAACCGCCACGTGGAACTCTCGACGAACGCGGGGATCGTCCGGACGCAGCGTGACGTGTTCGGCACGAGCGACCCGAACGCACGCGGGGGAGTGGCACGCGCGACGGCGCGGACCGGGGGTACCGACCTGCTCAAACCGACCGGTGTCGACGAGGGATCGTGGACCGAGGCCGTGCTCAGCGCGTCGACACCGGGGGTACGCGATGGTCCGGGGGAGGGAGACGGTCCGGGCAGAAGCGGCACCCCGGGCGATCAGCCGAGCGAGGACGCTGGGTTCGATTTCGGAGAAGAGCGGACGGACGAACAGACTTCGGTTCCGATCGGCCGTGCAGCCGATGAGGGGGCAACGCGCGTCTACGACGATCTTGATGCGATCATCGAGAGTGCGTATCGGGTCGAAGCGAGCGTCGAGACGTCGACGACGCAGGTCGTCGACGGCGGGCGTCCGACGCCGCCGACACCCTCTCCCTTGGAGTTCACGACGACCGGCGACTGGGAGCGCGTCGACCTGACACGGATAGAACGGTCGCCGATCATCTCCGGATCCGGCGTACCAGAGGGTGTCCCGTCGGGAACCGTCGACCCCGGCGAGCGTGTCTCGTTCGGCCTCGAAACCCGCGAGGCGACCGTCAAGCGCGTTGCAGTCGCGGAGTGGGAGCGAGTGACGATCGAGCGGGGCCCGAACGGGAGCGTCGTCGACGAGCGGGTCCACCGGGCGACCACGCGCGACGCGGTAACCGACCACTATCGGGTACGGGTGTCGGTATCGGGGGAACACGCCCCGACCGACGGAGCGCCCGACCGGGCCACCGCGACGTTCGGCGCGGGCGACGCGAGCGACGGTCCGGACCTACGCGACACGCCCCCGATCGCACGGGCCGACCTCGATGTCGACACCGAGAACGGCGTCGACCGGATCGCCGAGGATGCAGTCGACGGGAGAGAGGTGACACGGTCGACGACTGTAGTCGGTTCCCGTTCGACAGCCGATCGAGACGCCGTCGCGGCCGACGTGGCCGCGCTCGCGAGCGATGTGCGAACCATCGAGACCGAGGCGTCGATGGAGGATGCAGCGGTCGGCGAGGCGGAACCGTACGCCGATCTCGCCGACGCAATCCGCGACCGACGCGCGGAACTTGTCGACGCACCGGTGACGTACAACGGCGCCGCCGATCGGGCCGGGACCGCCGCCCGCACCGCGTATCTCGACGCCGTGATCGACGAGCTCGAAGCCGCCGCGAACGACCGCGAACGCGCGACGAACGGGTTCCTCGACCGCGTGAACGGCGCCTTCGACGGCCCCGACGTGGGCGACGCCCTCGCCAGCCGGGAGGCCGCCCGCGACCCCGGGACGTACGCGGTCGGCGAGGGCGGCCCCGGCGGGTCGGTGACGTTCGCGCCGAACGGCTCTCCGGGATACCTCCCGCGGACGGCCGTCGACGGTGAAACCGTCGATGGCGTGGACGGGACGACGACGCGACCGCTCGCGGTCCGCAACGTGAACTATGTCACCGTGCCGTACGGCGAGGTGTCGAGCGGTGTCGTCGATCGGATCCTCGGCACCGAGGACACAGTGCGGGTCGGGACCGCGGGCCGATCGCTCCTCCTCGCGAACGAGGCGCTGGCAGCGGACGACGATCCCGACCTGCGAGCAGATCGGGACGCACTTGTCCGGCAGATAGACGGGTCGCTGGACGAGGTTGACGGGGCGCTCGGATCGACGCTCCGCGTCCGGACCTCGCTGTCGCGAGACGAGCGACGCAGGGCGCTCGACGAGGCCGCTGCGAGCTACGGTTCCCCCGGCGAGCGCGCCGTCGCCGTCGGAGACGGATCCTATCCGGATCGCGTCGCCGCCGAGGCCGCAAACGTCGGGTCGCTGTCGCGGGCAGCCGAAGATGCGCTCGCCGCGAATCTACGCGTCACGACCCGGACAGCGGCCGGGAGAGATGCGATTCGGGTCCCGACCCGGTTCGTCGATGAGACGACGAGCGGAGCGCGGGTGTTGCTCAGAGACCGGATGGAGAAGGTGGTAGAGAACCAAGCGGCGCGCGCGGGCAAAGCGGCTACCGGAAAGGTGAGCGAGAAGGCTGTAAAAGAACTGGGCGAAAAGTGGTCGATGAAGCCCGCTCGAACCGTCGGCGCGGGACTCCCGGTCGCGCCCGTGCCAGGGTACTGGGTGACGACGGTAAATGCCTGGCGCGTGCAGGTCCGCGGGGAGTATCCGCGGTTCGCGCTGCGCGCCGACGTGGGAGCGCCCGGCGAACGCTTTGCGTACGTCCGGAGCGAGAGCGACGTGACCGTCGATGTGGGTGGAGAGACGGTGCGGCTGGGCAAGACGGAACCGATCACGTTCGAGACCGAGACGGTAGTCGCCGTCGCGGTCCCGGCCGGCCCGCCCGGCGTCGGCGATGTCGACGGAATCCGGGACGAGCGGTCAGCGGGGTGGCCGTGCCCCGGCGCGATGGGAGAACCGCCGTCGGGCGGCGAGGGGAAGTGTTCGAAGACGTGACCCGACCGCAGCCGTTTTGAGACGCGACGGCCGAGGGAGACCATGTTTCACGAGGTCGCCGCCGCCGACGCGACGAGAGCCGAGAGCGGCGCGGGAGAGACGCAGAGCGGAGAGACTGAGGACGGCGAGTCGACCGACACGGACGAAGTGACCGCGGCAGCGCTGTTGGCGTCGTTTGAGACGCTGCTGAGCGAGACGGTTTCGGAGGTCGGCCGCGACCGGCTCGTCGAGGAGACGGGACTCGATGGCGGTGTCATCGACGCTGCCGCTGACGGCGACGCCGCGGAGGTTCGACTCGAAGACGGGGCCGCAATCGTCGCCGTACCGACCGACCGCGACGGTGACGCGGTCGTCGCCGAGGTCCGCGACCACCTGCTGATGGGGATGGCGACGGCGGTGCTCGACGTCGACGCGATCGCCGCCGCGATCGACGCTGACCTCACGGGACAGGAAGTTCAGCAGACGCTTGAGGGACGCGCCCCGATGACGCTCGGCCAGCTCTCGGAGATCATGGCGGTCATCGAGCGACGGAAGTCATGAGAGTCGTCGTCGTCGGCTGCGGCTACATCGGCCTCGAACTCGCCCGACAGCTCGCCGAGCGCGGCCACGCCGTGACAGGTGTCCGGCGATCGGACGCCGGACTGGACGCGATCGAGTCGGTCGGAGGGGCGGTAGACGCCGATCGGGGCGCGGAAGGCGAAGTGGACGCCGTCCGCGCGGACGCGACCGATCCGGCGTCGCTCGACGCGCTCCCCGACGCGGACACGGTCGTGTTCGCGGCCAGCTCTGGCGGTCGCGGCGCCGCGGCCGCCCGAGAGGTGTACGTCGACGGCCTCCGGAACGTGATCGAGGCGTACGGATCGCGGGCGGAGACGCCAGACAGGCTCATCTACACCTCGTCGACGGGCGTATACGGCGACCACGACGGCGCGTGGGTCGACGAGGAGACACCGATCGAGCCCACGACCGAGAAGACCCGCGTCCTCGCCGAAGCGGAGCGGATCGCGCTGGAGACGGCGGCGGAGTTCGGGATCGACGGGACCGTCGCGCGCTTCGCGGGACTGTACGGCCCGAACCGCTACCGGCTTGAGCGCTACCTCGATGGACCGGTCACGGCCGGATACCTCAACATGGTCCATCGCGACGACGCCGCCGGGGCGGTCCGGTACTTCCTCGAAACCAACCGTGTCCACGGTGACGCCGTCCTCGTCGTGGACGACGAGCCGGTCGACAAGCACGCGTTCGCCGACTGGCTCGCCGACGCGTGCGGCATGCCGCGGCCGACGAAGCAGTCGAAGGCTGAACGGATCGCGGACGGCGACCTCTCCGCAGCCGCCGAACGACGAATCCGGACCAGCAAGCGCTGTTCGAACGACCGCCTGCGGGCGCTCGGCTACGAGTTCACCTATCCGACCTTCCGCGAGGGGTATCGCGACGCGGTGCGGGCGTTTCGGGCGGCGAACGAGTGAGCCCGCGGATCGCTGCGACCGGTCGGAGCTCGACCAGCGCGTCGTTGTCGGCGAGTCGAAACGGTGACGAAGCTTGATGTACCGGGAGCGAATCGACCGGCACGTATGTGGTCTCTGAGCGCGGCCGACAACCGACTCTCGCAGGCGGAGGCGGTGGCACGAGAGAACCCGGAGCTCGTCGTCGCGGTCGCGGTCGTCGCGGGCGTCGCGGTCGCCGGCGCGTACGTACTGTTCCGTGCTCGCAGGACGCCCGGCATCAGGTTTCGCCGGCTGTTGGCCAAACACGACGAGATTGTGGTACTGATGCACCCGAATCCGGATCCGGATGCGATGTCCGCGGCGCTCGGCGTCGCCTCGTTCGCGGAGCAGCTCGACGTCGACGCGACGGTACAGTACCCCGGACAGATCCGCCACCAGGAGAACCGAGCGTTCCGCACGGTGCTCGACTTGGAGCTGGACCCGATCGAACACGTGAGCGATCTGGCCGCCGAATCCGTCGTGTTGGTCGATCACAACGAGCCGCGGGGGTTCGCCGGCGCCGACGCCGTGCTTCCGCTCGCCGTCGTCGACCACCACCCCGGCGACGGCGCCGGCGAGGCGTTCACCGACGTGCGAACCGACTACGGCGCGACGGCCTCGGTGGTCGCAGAGTATTTCCAGCAGAACGACGCGACGCCGGTGCCGCCGGACAAGCACGCAAGCGAGACGGACAGCGACCTCACGCTCCCCACCGACACGGCGACCGGGCTCTTGTACGGGATCCTCACCGACACCAAACATCTCACGGTCGGCGCGAGCGAGGCCGACTTCGCGGCCGCAGCGTACGTGTACCCCGGCGTCGATCAAGACCGGCTCGATCGGATCGCCAACCCAGCGGTCGACGCGGAGGTGCTGGAGGTGAAAGCGCGGGCCATCGCGGGCCGCCAGATCGAGGGGTCGTTCGCGGTCGCCGACGTCGGGGGCGTGAACAACGTCGACGCGATCCCGCAGGCGGCCGACGAGCTGATTCAACTGGAGGGGGTCAGCGCCGTCGTGGTTATTGGAGAGCGCGATGAGACGGTCCACCTCTCCGGCCGGTCGCGGGACGACCGCGTCCACATGGGCAACGCCATCGGCTCGGTCCTGTCCGACCGCGACAACGGCAACGGCGGCGGCCACTCGCGGATGGGTGGCGGAACGATCGGTCCGACGATCGATCCGACGGGCGACGAGGAACCGGAGACAGTGGACCGCGACGCGCTCACAGACGACCTGTTCCGCGCGATGGCAGGCGACGTGTGAGCGGGAAGCGGGCGGTCGGACGGGAGCGCTGCAGGGCGGAGCGGTCACCGATACTTAAGTCAACGGCGGCAAAGCCACAGGTATGAGCCCCGATCTCTCGGCACACAATCTGCCCACCGACGATGGTTGGCGCGCACTCGCAGGCGTCGGCGTCGGTTACGCGATCGCGACCGGACTGATCTTCGCGCTGTTCTTCATCGTTCCGTACGTTATCGTGCGGGCGCTGTAGCGGCTAGCGACGGGGTCGAACGGGCGGCGAGCAGTTGGCGAACGGAGAAGGGTAACGAACCGATCAGGCGAACGCCAGCGAATCGTCAGCGCCGGTCTCGTCGTCCTGTTGTAGCTTCTCGTGAGCCCCGAGGAAGTCGTTGAGCGTGACCTCGGTGCGGTCGTCGCGGATCGCGAACATCCCGGCCTCCGTGCACATGGCCTTGATGTCGGCGCCCGAGGCCTCCGGCGTCATCTCGGCGAGTTCGTGGAAGTTGATGTCGCTCGCGAGGTTCATCTTCCGGGTGTGGATCTGGAAGATGATCTCGCGGCCCTCGGTGTTCGGCTTGGGGACCTCGATGAGGCGGTCGAACCGGCCCGGACGCAAGATTGCCGGGTCGAGCATGTCGAAGCGGTTGGTGGCGGCAATGATTCGGACCTCGCCGCGCTCGTCGAAGCCGTCCATCTCGGAGAGCAGCTGCATCATCGTGCGCTGGACCTCGGCGTCACCGGAGGTCTTCGAGTCCGTCCGCTTCGAGGCGATCGCGTCGATCTCGTCGATGAAGAGGACGGCCGGCTGGTTCTCGCGGGCGACCTCGAACAGGTCGCGGACCAGCTTCGCTCCCTCACCGATGAACTTGTGGACGAGCTCGGATCCGGCCATCTTGATGAAGGTGGCGTCCGTCTCGTTGGCGACCGCCTTCGCCAGCATCGTCTTCCCCGTGCCGGGCGGCCCGTACAGCAGGACGCCGCTCGGCGGAGTAATGCCGACATCTTCGAACATATCGGGGTGTTCGAGGGGCATCTCGACGGTCTCGCGGACCTCTTGCATCTGCTCTTCCAGTCCGCCGATGTCAGCGTAGGTGACGTCGGGGGAGTGTTCGACCTGCATCACGCGGGCGCGCACGTCCGTTTCTTTTTCCAGCTTCTTGACGACGGAAAGCGAGTTGTTCACCGCGACCCGATCGTCCGGGTTGAGCTTCTCCCGCATCTCGGCGGTGATCTCGGTGAGTGCCTCCTGGTTGTTCCCGTGCTGTTTGATGACGGCGCCATCAGCCGTGATCTCTTGAACCGTCGCCACGAACAGCGGGGACTGTTTCAGCTTCTTGTTCTCGTGTGTGAGCCGTTCGAGCTTCTGCTGGTACTTGTTGTTCTCGGCGTTTGCGTCGAGGAGCTTGTCGCGCATCTCCTCGTTTTGTGACTCCAGCACGTCGAGCTCCTCC
>Ga0208138_100452_pt1 | contig 17930 bp, 16 predicted proteins | sample AntRauMetaRauer3_FD_184786 | JGI IMG/M metagenome (GOLD analysis project Ga0208138, IMG submission 184786) | Saline lake microbial communities from Rauer Lake, Antarctica, in enrichment culture - Antartic Rauer Lake 3 Metagenome Rauer3 (SPAdes)... ...
TGCTAAGTCGGACTCGCTCGTATTTGGTATCGAGTTTGAAGCCCTTGGTTTTGAACGTGACCGTAGAGCGTGGGTGTTCGTCGCCGTGTTTACGGTAGCCGGGCGGGTTCGCTCTCGTGTCTCCGTTGCGTCGTTTGCCGTACCAGCCGTTGAACGCCTCAGCGAGTTCTTGAAGGACTCGCTGACTTGACTGCGAATGCAGGTCATCATAGCGTTCGTGGGTTTTGAACTTTGATGAGTTGTTCGAGGTTATATAGTTCACCGAACCTCCGAATTCTGCATTGAGCCTTTCACTCGCCCCCCGCCGCGATCCGGACTCGCAATCCCCATAATACGGCGAATATGCTCCGTCACTGGCCGCGAGTCGTATTCCACGCGCTCTAACACAACGTTCTGCGTGTCGGCATCCAACACCGCATACGACGCAATCCCGTCACTATACGGATACCCGACCGCGCCGGGATTCAGTACAACACCGTCCTTCCCATCGAACCGGGAGAGATTCACGGTGTGTTGTTCGTGCGTATGCCCAAGCACAATCACACCACCGTCAGGAGACAACTGTGTGAAGCGGCGCGGCGGAACCCCAGCACCACCCTCAATCCCCCCGGTCGGATCACCCGACTCAGATTCAGCTTCTGGGCGTGCATGAGCAACACGAACACCGTCACTGAGTTCAATCTCCGTGGGAAGCCCTGCGAGCCATTCATGGTTCTCATCGGTGATGTTGTCCGTGATGAGTTGGTGTTCGCGTTTCTGCGACGTCGATGACGGGATGTACCCGCGCCCCGGAAGCACGCGCGTGTCGTGATTCCCGACAATCGCATAATCGGCGGACTCCCGCACCAGATCGATGACTCGGTTCGGCGGGCCGAGCAACCCGAGGATGTCACCAACACAAACGATTTTGTCAACATCGTAGTGTTCGTTCATGTGCGCCAGCACTGTTTCCAGCGCGGAGTAATTCGAGTGAATGTCGCTGATAACTCCGAATTGCATTCTATCTCGTGTTGGGACTGGGGCCGGTAAATACCTATGTCTGTCCGGCGGCATTCATCGGTCTAACTGATGAGGAATTACGCTTCAGAGAACACGAGGGAGGTGATGTCCGTGCCGCAGTTAGGGCATTCCCCTGCCTTCTCAGGGAATGCATCCCGGGCTTCGCGGTGGCCGTCAACGCTATTCGGAGTCTCGCAGTCTGGACACTGAACAGTAGATTCGTCCATATAGAGATCCGAGGCTTATCCGGTTAAAGAAGTTCTCCCGTTCACAGTGACTCACCCCCGGATTGGTGTGTTTGTACCTGTGGTTTAAGTTATAGTGCCGACTATCGGTGAATGTCTCCGAACGAGAAACAACCCGGAGGCTCAACACACTAAATAATGACTGTCAGCGACTACGCGGACGAGATCGAGAGCAACCTCACGGATGAGGATGATGTATCGCGAGATGAAATCGAAGACGACGTGTCTGAACTGGTGAACCAGTATCAGGTTCCGCCTGATGAAGCCATCAACACCGTCACTCGGCGGTACCAGCCTGATGACTTCACGCCCGGTGTCCAGCGCAGTGGCGAAGACACGCTCAAGGATCTCGGTGACATCACCGAGGCCGATGAGTGGGTGTCCGTCAAGGTCAACGTCATTCAGGAGTGGGAGCCGTTTGACGACTCCCCCGTCACGCAGGTCGGCCTGATTGGCGACGCCACCGGCTCGATGAAGTACGTCACGTTCTCCGACAACCTCCCGCAGCTTGAGGAAGGCAAGTCGTACCACATCCAGTCTGCCGTGACTGACGTGGAAGACGAAGACGACTACGATGTGGACGACATCGACCTGAAGCTCGTGGACACGGATAACGTCACCACGACCATCGAAGAAATCGATGACGTGGAAGACACGAAGACGTTCACCGTCCCGATTGTGAGCGTGAAGGAAGACGGCAGTGGCCTCGTGAAGCGGTGTTCCGAGGATGACTGCAACAAGCGCCTCAAGGACGGCGGGTGCCGCGACCACGGCACCCCGGACGACGGTGGCGAGAGCGACTTCGCTATCAAGGCCGTTTCCGACGACGGTGTGACCGAACCGAAGACGCTGTACTTCGGTCGTGACGCCGCTGAGGAAGCAACCGGCATGACGTTCGGGGAAGCCGAAGACATCTTCCAGACCTCGTACAGTAACGAGCGCGTCGTGTCCGAAATCCGTGACCGCCTCGAAGGGAACTACGTCACTGTCTCCGCGTCCGGGTCGCCCTACGGCTGGTACGTGGACGACGTTGACGTGTACGAGGGTGAGGAGGTCACCGAAGACGACGCCCGTGACCTTGCCGAACACTACCGCAGTGTTCTGGACGACCCCGAGATTCCGGAGGGTTCGGCCCCGGTTACGTCGGACGGCCCGCGCCGACAGAACGCCGTTCGCGTACTGGCTGCGGAGTACCAGCAGGTCGATGAGCAGTTCTCCGTCAGTGACGACGACCGTGCGCCGAACTTCGCGCTCCTCCCCACGGGCGGTCGCGCAAGTCGCGTCATGGTGTCCGGCACCGCCACGGAAGTCGGTGACAACGAGGATGACACGTACACGTCCCTGAGTGTCGTGGATCTGTCCAGTCACTCGGAAGCTGTGGAGGAAGCGAAGGTGTCTGCTGGGACTGGTGACTGGGATGCCGCCCTTCGGAACCAGATCCGCGACATCGAAACCCCGGAATTCGTCACTGTCGTCGGCGGGACGAACGTGTTCGACTTCGAGGATGAGGAAGACGGGAGCCGTGTTCGCGGCGCGAACATCGACCCGGAAGTCATCGCCGAAGTCGGCACGGGGCAGCGTGACAAGTGGACGGTCGAAACCCTTCACCGCACGCTCGAACGCATCGAAGCGTTCCTCGCCGCTGAGGAAGGCGATCTGGCTGACGTTGACCGTGCGAAGAACCACTACGGCGACGACATCTCGGATCTGATCGCGGTTGTTCGGGATACCATCGAACACATCGCGCCCGCTGATGTTGCGCCGGATCTCGATCTCCCCGATGCACCGGACATCGACGCGGCTGTTGAGTCGGACGACACGGGGTCGTCTGACGCGACTGCTGACGGTTCTGAGGGTACTGACAGTGATGTTGATGCGGATGAGCCTTCGGACGACAAGGACCCGGAGCAGTTTGGGCAGGAAATCGCGGAAACCAGTTAGAGTCACTGCCGGGATGTTCAGTAGTCGGTCTTGGAGTGCAGCGGTTTCTTCTTTGTTTTGACGCCGTAGCCCGTCAGTACACAGTACAGCTTGAAACCGGGGTGTTGTACGGTGAAACCTGAGAAACGAGGCAGTGGGTGGACCTTTACCCCTCGGTAAGGTTTAAACACGGCCCAATTTGACGGTGAGACAGGAGAGGTGGAACAAGCAGCACTGCGGTTTGTTCGGTTAGTCTGCCTTGATTTCCCCTCCACGAAACACAACAAACAATGAACATCAAGAAGTTCACTGAAGACGATCGCGCTGTATCGCCCGTAATCGGAATCATACTCATGGTTGCGATTACCGTGATTCTCGCGGCTGTCATCGGCACGTTCGTTCTCGGACTCGGGGACTCCGTCACCGGAGAGACGGCACCGCAGGTTTCCTGGGACATGGCTGACGTCCCGGGCGGTAACGGGGTTGTGATTGCTCACAACGGTGGCGGCTCCGTTGAGGCAAGTAACCTCGATGTCACTGTCGATGGTGAGTCTGTTCCGCCTAGCGAACAGTTCAGCGGAACTGTCTCCGCTGGCTCTGAAACGACAGTCCCTAACGTTCGTGACGGTGGAGAAGTCCGGGTCATCTGGAATGCGCCGGACTCGGACTCCTCGCAGGTACTTACCTCCTACGAGTACACCGCGTAATCCGGTTCCAACACTCCTCTTTCCATTATGAATCACTACACAGACACGGAGTCTCAGAAAAGTAGTCGAGGAGTGTCCCCGGTCATCGGCGTGATTTTGATGACGTCAATCACTGTGATTCTTGCAGCTACAATCGGGAGTTTCGTTCTCGGATTAGGCGGGGACGTGACTGGCACCGCAGGGCCGCAATTCAGTGTCGGGTTCGATGCGATTGATACGAATTCGGACGGTGAAATCGAAGAAGTCCGGATTACGCATGAAGGCGGACAATCAGTTGATTCGGAGAAATTGATGGTTCGTGGAGATGTGACGTATAACGACGAATTCACTGCACAAGGCGATTCGTTCAGTCCGGGAGATTCAATCACGTTTGATTCCGCAGATAACTACAACGGCGATTCACTACGGGTTGTGTGGACTTCTGATGATGGTGGGCAAAGTGAAGTGATTGATTCGTTCTCCCTACCAATCTAATCCGCGTTCTCATCCGCCCGAATCTGTTTTCCATCCGTGTTCCTTCCCGGGGTTCTTAAGGCCGCGTGAACAAGTATTAGTTGAGATGTTTAAAGCAGCAATTGGTGCTTCCACGCTACAGGATGCGCTCGATTCGATTAGTGTGTTAGTTGACGAATGCAAGTTCCGACTGGACGATGATCAGCTCGGTGTTCGTGCCGTTGACCCGGCGAACGTCGGCATGGTTGATCTGACGCTTTCTCCCGGTGCCTTCGAGTCGTACTCTGCTGACGGTGGCGTTATCGGTCTGAACCTATCTCGGTTTGAGGACATCGTGTCCATGGCGAATTCCGGTGACATCGTGCATCTGGAACTTGATGAGGAAACGCGGAAGCTCCTCATCAATTTTAATGGGCTGTCGTACACGCTTGCGCTCATCGACCCGGACTCCATTCGCGAGGAACCCGACATTCCGGATCTGGATCTGCCGGGGCATGTGTGGCTGATGGGCGAGGATCTGAGTCGTGGTGTGAAGGCGGCGGACATGGTGAGCGATCATGTTCGGCTCCGCATTAATGAACAGACTGAGTCGTTCTACATCGAGGCGGAGGGTGACACGGACGATGTGGATCTGGAACTGACGAGTGAAGAACTGGTGGATCTGGATGCGGGTCCGGCTGATTCGCTGTTCAGTCTGGATTACCTGAAAGACATGAAGAAGCCGATTGCGTCGGATGCGGAAGTGCATGTGGAAGTGGGCGAGGAATTCCCGACGAAGCTGCATTACGGGTTCGCTGAGGGTGAGGGTGAAGTGACGTTCATGCTCGCCCCGAGAATCACGTCGGATTAGATCGGCGGCGGTCTGTGGTGGTTCCCGGTTCGGTTCTGGTTTCTGTTTGTTCTGTTATGGGTAGTTGGTAGAATTATTCATTAGGTGTTGGTTTGCGGAGTATGTATGTTTTCGGGATTCGTCTACTCCCAGACTTGTTATTTACTTGAACATTTACCAGGAACCAAACCATTAAGTTAGACACTGTGTACTATTGGAATGCGAACGACGGCCACCCACGAAACAGGCAGTGGCCCTCCGGTGATAACACACCTCTAAACCAATCAGAAACTCCATGGATTCCGTCTACCTGCATTCCGGCGACACCGACACCAGCCGCACTGACTCACAAGAAACTGACTCACCGACTTCTACCGATACCGAAACCACACCTGATTCCAATTCACCCACCGATTCTGACGCGTGTTCTCTATCCCAGTGCATGGAATGCGGTGGTGGTCTTCAAGAACAAAGCGGTGAGAAACACTGCATAGACTGCGGCCTTGTCATTGACGAAACGAACATCGACCACGGCCCCGAATGGCGGAATTTCAGTGAAGACCCCGAGAACAATCCCACCCGAGTTGGCTCCTCACTTTCGGTCAACGTCCATGATTACGGGTTATCAACAAACATCGGTTGGTCAAAAACAGATTCAAACGGAACGCCATTCAGCGCCAAGAAGCGGCAGAAGATCAGTCGGCTACGCACCTGGAACAAACGCTCGCAAACGAAGTCCAGCCGCGAACGCGGGCTTCGAAACGGGTTAGGTGAAATCAGCCGGATGACCTCTGCACTTGGCATCCCTGATGATGTTCAAGAAATCGCATCAACCGTATATCGCCGAGCAACAAACGAAGACCTGATCCGAGGACGCAGCATCGAAGGGATTGCGGGAGCATCCCTTCTCGCTGGACTTCGCATGGGTGGCGTTCCGCGAAGCATCGATGATGTTTCGAATGTCTCCAGAGTCCGGCGAAAGCGTGTGTGCCGGGCCTACAGTCACATTCAGGAAAAACTGAGTCTTCCCGTGAAAACACCAACACCGCTCGATTACCTTCCACGAATCGCGAGTGATGCCGACATTTGCGATCAGACGATGCAGAAGTCCGAAGACATCACGATGCAGATGGAAGAAACCGGGTTCCACTCAGGGAAAGACCCGAAGGGAGTTGCAGCAGCTGCGATTTATCTCGTGGACACACTCACCGGCGCTCCGGATAGCCTCACGCAACGCGAACTCGCTGATGTTGCACAGGTATCGACAGTTACCGTCCGAAACCGGAAAGATGATTTCCGCGAACTCATCCAAAAAGGCGAGATAGAGTCGGAATATGAAGCGAACCTGATGTCTGCACCAGTGCAGTCCGACATGGTCCGTGCTGAAGACGCAGAAACGACGGAAACAATCACGATTCGATTCCGTGAAGGGGCAGAGTCGCAGGCTGATGCGTTTGCTCGCGCGCTTCGCCGCCTTGTGGAAGAGTACGGGTTGCTGGACGAACTGACGCTCCCGTACCGTCCGTCCGACAAGTACCTGAATGCATGGCTCCACTCAGAACCAAGTCAGCCATTTGGGGAGTCTCATGGGTACTGGCGAACGGTTACGGACGAGTGCTACGTGCAGGCGAAGATGTATGGTTCGAAAAAACAGAGCCGGATCGAGCATTTTGCAGCGCAGGTCGGTGTCGCGGTTGAGTTTGAAGGCTGGTAACAATCAGTCGCTGATTCAGAGATTCTCGGTGACGGTGCGGTGTTCTTCAACTGAACCGGTAATGCGGAGTCTCCTTCCTCAAAGTTCGAAGTCAGTAGACTGAGAGAAGTAGTGAGGTAATTGACCGAAGAATCGCCCGGAATGGTTTTTTACTGCGGTTAAGGAAATCTGCGTATGAGCGACGACGACGATTTTGAACGTATTCCAACTGGAATCACTGAACTTGACCGGATTATTGACGGGGGGTTCATTAAGGGGTCTGTCATTGCCTTAGTATCTCCGCCAGACACGCAGACAGAAGTTCTGCTTGAAGAAATCAGTGATCATAACCCGACAGTGCTGTTCAGCACATTACGCTCTGAACCGGCTGTGACGGACTCCTATGAGAAACATGGAGTCGGTGTTGATGATGAATTCCGCGTGAAGTTCGTTGGTGGAGATAATTCGTTCAACAAAATCAATCAGGGTGTTGATCAGATCGCTGGTGCTGTTTCCACAGTTATCGTTGACCAGATGAATCCAATTGAACGCGAATACCCGTATCAAAAGTACGCCGAGAAATACCGGGAGATGGTTGATTCAGTGACTGGAACTGACACGATCACCATTCTGAACTGTACGCAAGGCGAGAAACCGCCAACTCTCCGCGATCTCACGTTATCGCTGGCAGATGTTGTTGTCAATATCTCCAGAGAGATTTCAGGTGGAGACATCACGATTCGCCTCAGCGTCCCGAAATACAGAGGCGGGGAAGCCTTAGCTGAAACAATTAAACTCGAAGTCAGTGATAGTGTCGCAGTGGACACCAGTCGAGACATCGCGTAGACTGTCTTCAGGGTGTCACCCCGGCACCACCGGGCGGTTTTTATCTTGGCGTTCACGAATCTGAGTTAACGTGGCATTCACTGGCGTTCTTCCTGCTTTAATTGAAGCTCTCTGGGGTGATGTAGTTGCAACCGTCCCCGGGCGGTGGCTATACACTGCACTTGTTTTAGCGACTGTCAGTATCGGTGGGTACTCTGTGTTACCGACAGTGACACAATCAGCAGTCACTCGCCTCAAAAACAGCATTTCACAGCCTGACCACGCGCAAAAACACAATCTCGGTATTGAGTCATACATGCCGAAGTCACTTAACACGGTGAAATGGATCACAATCACCGTTCAATCCTTGTTCGTTATCAGTGGCGCAGTCGCACTTCTCTTCATTTGGGATGGGAGCGATGCCGCGTTCTCATTCCTGCTTTTACTGTACCAGACTGCACCGGAAGTTGGGCGCGTTACTGGCACCCTGATCGTGATTCTGTGCGCCTACGGCGGATCACTGATTATCGCGCAACTCCTCGAACGCATTGCAGAACAAGACCGGTGGGATGATCACCAAGCCCGGATCGCATTCCGCACGACACAAGTTGCGATGTTCGCCGTTCTCGGGTTAATCACGCTGTCAATCTGGAACATCGATATTGGTGGGCTGCTCGTTGGGGCAGGATTCCTCGGGATCATCGTCGGTATGGCAACGCGGCAAACAATCGCCGCGTTACTCGCTGGGTTCGTGTTGATGTTCAGTCGCCCGTTCGAAATCGGAGATTGGGTTGAAGTCGAAAACGAGGAAGGGATCGTGCTGGACATCACGATGGTTCACACACACCTGGAAAATCTCGATGGGGAGGTTGTTGTGTTACGGAACGATATGGTTGCGAACCACACATTGAAGAATAAGAGTCGGAAGGGGCGACTCCGCATCACGATGGATGTTTCCGTTGGGTATGACGACGATCTCGACACTGCCGTGATGGTCGCTGAAGAATCCATGGGGCGTGTTGATGAAGTGGTGTCCGTGCCGAATCCAGAAGCGATTCCAAACACCTTCGGAGATAATGGGATTGGGATTGAACTTCGATTCTGGATTGATAACCCGAATGCGCAGCGCCGCGCCAATTCGAAAGCCGGAGTCATCAAAGAAATCAAACAAGGATTCGATCAGGAAGGCATCACGATTCCGTACCCGCAGCGCCGATTCGGAGGCTCTCACCCCGAGGAATCTCAGCAACGTCAACGAACGCTGTCTCGATTCGAGCAGTGACGCGGCATCTCGTGACTATTGTTCCGAATGTATTTATAAAGAATCAAGGAGAATACCTGCGCCTTTAGGCGCAGGATGAATCCGACACTTGCTGACCAGTCCACCGATGACACTCTGGCCGGATATTCCACGGTAATCGGCACTATTAAGTAACTGGTTCTACATAGGCTATATGCGGCAGAAGATAACTCCGAGTCCTCACGGTGAGGATAGGAGTAACGGCTGTGTGGCACAGCCATCGGTACACCTGTTCGACCGCGAGAGCGGGACGGTTCGCCCGAGAGAACAGGTTGTATCGTAAACCAGCAAACATCCCACCTGCGGTACGGGAAGCCCCGGCGTTCACGCCGGGGAGGATGTCACTGTTGTGACAGAATCCCAGTCCCGTAAGGAGAAGGCTGCACAGATCGATGCCCTCCCTAACGGAATGTCTCTGCGACAGAAGGCAGCTGCTGAACAGAAATTCGAGCAAGTTGACCATGACCATAACCCGTTTTGGGAAGTCGCAGAACGCCTCCGGGAATCCGGCATGACGTTCTCCGACATCTACCAGCAGTTCATCGCCATCGAATCCGATCTCGGGGAGGCATCGATCGCTGAAGACATGATGCTGGTCCCAGAATGGAAGATGACGGTTCTGGCCGATGCAGACACGCCGAGTGGCAGTCGCTATGAGACGTATACTCGGATCGGTCGTGATGTTGAGGAATTGGAGCGCGAGTTAGAATTGGAAACCGGGTTCGAAGTCGCCTCGGAGAAAACGGCGCAGATTGGGTATGCAAAACTGAGTTAATCGGCAGGAGAATCCCTGAGAGGGTTAGCTTGGCCTGTTTTTTTTTGTGTGGGTTCGTTTCGAGTTTTGATTCGGACCAGCAAAGCCCTTTTTACGGGTGGTTGGAAACCGTTTCATAATGACTGCGGACGAGTCTCCTACTAACTCTCAGACGGATATGTCCCTTGACGATGAGGTAGAAACATCGTCTGATTCGCAGGAGTCCACCCCATTGACTGACTCGGATAGTACCCATTCGGAAATCACACCACAGGCAGTCACTGACGATGTTGCAACCGCATCGGAGTCCGCTGTCGCACTGGCGGATGAGGTACAGACGAATCAACCGGAAACCGAACAGGAACACGCACGACTCGGTTCAACCGAGTATGTTCCTCCGTCCAGTGAACACGTCACTGAAGAAAACCTCGGGTTCGATCCGGCGGAAATGGATACGTGGATCCGTCAAACACAACACCAAATTGAGCAAGTTGACGATCTTATCGACACGAACACCATCGATATTCAAGACAACGGTGATTTCGATGAAGACGACTTTTTCACGACGTACAGTGGCGCGACGACAGTTGTCAATCGGTACGATCTCGAAAAGGCAGTCTCGCACGATAAGAAACAGCACTTCGTAGAGGAAGAACGGTACTGGGTGAATAAGCCGTTCAGCTTCATCATCATCTTCCACTCCACGAAAGAAAACGAGTACAAATACTACGCAATTGAGCCGTACATCACCGACATTGAGAAAGACGTCACTGAATTCCTCGAACGAAAACTCCGGAAATCGATTAAATACTCCGGGAATGAGGCGTTAGCAGGGAAGGACACACTCGTTGATCGAGCGGAAGTCATCGAAGAGAACACCGAGGAACTACTGGACAGATTCGGGATTCGCGGCACGGCATTGCCGAATGACAGTATGTTCGTGAAAATGGCTCGCAGTGTCGGCCTCCCGGTTCTCGGAGATGACATCCGCGAAGTCCGATTCCAAGATGACATCGAAGATTACCAAGACATCTTCGATTCGGTGAAAGAAGAAATGCTGGGTGACGATCAACCAGCATTGCCGGAGGATGACCGGGACTGGGTGTATTTACAGCCGGAAACGATGGATCCAATTCCCGGTGTGGAAGCCCGCCCGGAACCCGCAATCATCGAAGAAGACAGCGACAAAGTCACTGAATACCAAATCCAGAAGTTACTGTACTACCTGAAGCGTGACTTCGTTGGGTATCAACGCATCGACCCCATCAAGAATGACATCAACGTGGAGGACATCTCTGTTGACGGGTATAACCAACCCGTGTTCACCTATCACGGTGACTACGAACAGATTATCAGCAATATCTTCCATGGGAGAGATGAACTGGACGACTTCGTTGTGAAGCTCGCACAGAGGTCTGGGAAAGGCATCTCGAAACGACAACCGCAGGTTGACTGTACGCTCCCGGACGGTAGTCGTGCGCAACTCACACTCGGCGAGGAAGTATCCGATCACGGGACGAACTACACGATTCGGCAGTTTAAGGACGTGCCATTCACCCCGGTCGACCTCGTCTGTTGGAACACGTTCTCACTCGATCAGATGGCGTTCTTGTGGCTCTGTATTGAGAATCACAAGTCCCTGATTTTCGCTGGCGGGACTGCATCCGGGAAGACCACGTCACTGAACGCTGTGTCACTGTTCATCCCGTCCGGCGCGAAGATTGTGTCCATTGAAGACACCCGAGAGGTTGAGCTTCCGCAGCGGAACTGGATTGCGTCCGTCACCCGTCCGTCGTTCAGTGAAGACGACACGGGGGATGTGGACGAATTCGACCTGCTGGAAGCTGCATTGCGACAGCGCCCTGACTACATTGTCATGGGGGAGATTCGTGGTGAGGAGGGCCGGACAGCATTCCAGGTCATGTCCACTGGCCACACGACGTACACGACTTTCCACGCGGACTCTGTGGGTGAGGTCCTGAAGCGATTCACCACGGACCCGATTAACGTCTCGAAGACGATGTTTACGGCGCTGGACTTGGTGTCTATTCAGTCTGCAACGCGAGTGCAGGGGAACAAGGTTCGCCGGAACAAGGTTCTCACTGAAGTGAACGGATACGAAGCCGAAACTAACGAGATTAACGTTCAGAACGTCTATCAGTGGCAGGCAGAAACAGACGAATTCATCGAAACGGAAGGGTCGGAGATTCTGGAGAGTATTCAGTTCGATCGCGGGTGGAACGATCGGAAACTCCAGAACGAGCTATTGAAGCGTCGTACCGTGTTGGCGTACCTCCTTCGCGAAGACCTGAACGAGTACGCACAAGTGGCCGCGACGATTCAGGCGTTCATTACGGATCCGGAGTCGGTGCTGCGTATGGTTGCGGATGAAACGCTCGAAGAGAATCTTCAGAATCTCCGCACGATGGAATCGGTGTCTATCGACATCGATCAGGATGAAGAGGAAATGGTTCCGCGCCCGACTGCGGACGGGGAACTTCGAGATGAAGTTGATGAAGTGATGGAGGAAGCGAAGGAGAAAATCTTCAGTGACATGGACGGTATTGACATGTCCAGCACGAAGTCGCTGAAGGACGTGTTATCTGGCTCGAATTCCGATGAAGACCTCACTATTGAACCGGATGACACTGATGAGAATGACGATTCTGGTGGGTTCCTGTTCCTCTCGGATGACACTGGGGACGATGATGGGGATGTCCCTGACTTCCGGAAAGGCAGTGACTCCGGTAGTGACTCTGAGGTTGATGATGAGGAAGTGCTGGACTTATTCGGGGATGACGATTCGGATTCCAGTGACGATCTTCTCGGTGACACAACTGGCTCTGAGTCTGACTCCTCCCCCCAAGACGACATTTTCGACGGTGATGATTCCACCGACGGGACAAGTTCCGATTCCACAGATTCCGACTCCGAAGGGTCCGTGTTCAATGCGGGCGGGAAGGAAGACCCGTTAGAATTCGATGACGATACCGTTAGTGACGGCGAAGACGATGATGTTGTACACGGCTCCCCGGCAGAGAACACAGCAGGTGCTGATTCAGCTGCGGCAGTTGAACAAGAAGAGAAGCGCCGAAAATTCGCAGGCATGGAAGATAAGAATGATTCCTCGTGGGTGTTCGAAGACGACAGTGACGAGTTATTCGTTGGCGATGCCTTCGATGACGATGGCGATGATGAGGGAGATGGTGAGGGAGATGGTGAGGGAGATGGTGAGGGAGATGATGGTGACTGGGTTGACATGGGTGATGACTAACTATGGTCGCAGCCAACGCAGATCGCTTCGCTGACTTCTTCTTCCCTGTCTACAAGCGGTATCTGGACGAGGAAGATAACGATCTTCGCCTCATTACGAACAAGAAACTCGCCGAGGCGTGCCGCCCCATTACCGTCGAGATGTTCCTCTCTCGCGCAATTGGGTACGGTGTTGTTACAGGGTTCCTGTTCTGGATTACAATGGTCACGGGAACGTGGGTTGCGTTCTCTGTCCTTGGCCTCGGGCAAGGAGCAATGACTGGATTAACATTCGATCCTATTGTTGCGAGTTTCATCAACGCCATCAAAATCCCGGCATTAATCCTGTTTTCAGGGGTGTTTTCAGCAATCGCTGGGTTTACAGCCGGGTTCTTCGCCCCAATCGGGAATCTGTACTTGCAATCGAACGGACGGGCGCGTGAAATCGGGATTCTGATGCCTGACGCGGTCGCGTTTATGCACGCCCTCTCAATCGGTGGAATGAATCAGATCCAGATTTTCGAAGCGTTAGCGCGAGCTGACGAAACCTACGGTGAAGTCAGTCAGGAATTCGCGATTATCCTGCAAGAAACACGGTACTTCGGAATTGACTACCGAACCGCGATTCGGAATCGGTCGGTGTCCACCCCGGATGATGAATTCGGGCAGTTCCTCACGGACATGCTGAGTGTCCTGAACAGTGGCGGTGACCTACAAGGGTTCTTAGACGAGCAACGCCGGAAGTTCATGCGAGAATCCACGCAGAAACAGGAACAGTCACTTGAAACGCTGGAATTGTTCGGGGAGATGTACATGACCCTCTCGATGTTCCCGTTGCTCCTCATCATTCTCATAGTCATTATGTCGATGGTGGGGAATTCGATGGATTTGTACCTATTCGGGATTGTGTACGGACTGATCCCGATTATCAGTGCCGGGTTTATTGTCATGATCGGCACGGTGAAACACGACGACCCCGGAGACGGGATACTCAGGCCAGATGAAGGGCAAGCGAAAGTCGACAAGATCAGCACCGCATGGGATCTCGGTGTGATTGAAGACTTCCAGACGCCGTACAGTATCATGGACCAAATCCGGGATATGGAAGGGTCGTTCAAAGCCGCGCAGATCCTGATGTCCCCGCTGACGTTCCTGAGAAAACACCCGGAATTCACGTTACTGATCACCGTTCCATTGGTGATTATTATGATGGTGTACGCCGCTGTGATTGGCATGGCCCCGGCGTCATGGGCTGCATGGAAAGAGTCCGTTGTCTGGGGGACATTCCTGTATGTCTTTATGCCGATGTACATCACCGCGTTGCCGTACACCATCGCCTTCGAGTTGAAAGAACGGAAGCGACGTAAAATCACCAAAGACCTCTCTGAAAGCCTCCGGAAGATCTCGTCCGCGAATGATACCGGACAGACGCTACTGGAATCGTTCAAAACAGTGGCGGAAACCTCCACCGGGAGTCTTGCAAATGAATTCGAGATTATTCACACGAAAGTGAAGATGGGGACTTCGATGGAAGGTGCGCTCATCGAATTCAACAACAAGTACCAACGCCCGCGATTAGCACGGACAATCAAACTCATTTCGAAAGCGCAGGAAACCAGCAGTCAGATCGCAGCGGTTCTCACAACTGCTGCGGAAGCCAGTGAACAGGCGGACGACATGGCCCGTGAACGAGTGAGTCGGAGTCGAATGCAGATCGTGATTATCATCATGACGTACATCACCCTCCTCATCGTCATGATCATCCTGAAGACGCAGTTCCTCGATGTCATGGCGAACATGGCGAATCAAATGGGTGGTGGCGGTGGCGGCGGTGTCGGTGGTGTTGCTGGTGGATTCAGTGGGGTTGACGTGCCGAAACTCTCCCTATTGTTCCTCCACGCGATCACGCTTCAGGGCATGGCCGCTGCCGCAATCAGTGGGTATCTCCGCACTGGAAAGCTTGTAAATGGACTCAAGTTCATGATGGTGCTGCCCTCGTTAGCACTTGTTGCATGGATCTTCGTCTAAACCCCCTGCGAAAACGCATTCAAAGAATTTAGTTATGACACGACCCCCATCTTCAACACAGAACACACGCCCCGAGACGGTGGAGACACAGTCGAACGCCCCGTCAGTTGTAACGCAATTAAAAACTGTCTGGACAGATGAACGGGCGCAGACTGTTGAGGACTACGCGCTTGGAATGGGGTATTTCCTCATCACCATTATGTTCGTGTTCGCGTTCTTAACGGGAGTGACGCTTCCTTACGAATCTGCAAGTGGGAACGGACAAGACATTCGCGCGGATAGGGTGGCGAACACGTTGGTTCAAGATACGTTGTCAGGCGGGGCGGAGGGGGCGACAGAAACGACTCTCTCACCATCCTGCACGGAAGCATTCTTTGCGAATGAATCCAGTGACTGCGGGTATGAACCAGGTTCTTTAGATGCAGAATTCGCAACGTCGTCGGGTGATACATTGTATATCGAAATCGCCGAACCGGATTCCGAGATTGCGCAGCGAAGCGGGAGTGCCATTACGCAAAACGGCGTAACGATGTTCCGTGGGGATGCTCCCCCGGCTCAGATGCGGTCCTCGACAACGGAACGACTGGTGTCGTTAAATGGTGATGCATACATGCTCCGTGTGGTGGTTCAATGATGCTTCCCGGAGTCTCCCCCTCTGGAGTTACTGGCGAGCGAGCGCAGACACATACACTGGAAGCGTTCACCGCGTCGATATTCATATTAATGGTTGTTGCAGTGATTATCACGTCGATGGGTGTTGTCCCGGGCATCGGGAACACCGCAGCGACAGAAAATGCAGGTGATAACCGGCAAGTTGCGAATGATGCCTTGAGCGTTGCGTCTCAACAAGGAACGTTAGACGACATGGTTCTGCATTACGACACTGCGAACACGGAATTCATCAACGCTGATGGCCCCGATGGGGCGTACACGTCCGCGCCAAGCGGCGAAACCGAATTCGGAGGGTTACTTGAGACAGTGTTTGAAAACCGTGACTTAGCATTCAATCTCGATGTGACGTACATGAATTCCAGCGGAGAAGGAACGCAGACGACTGAGATTGTGCATCAAGGCGAACCGTCGTCTGCGGCTGCAACCGCGTCTCGAACGGTGTTCATCTTTGAAGACGACACGCTCGGCGATGGATCCCCGGTCACGGACAACTTCTATATGCCGAATAGTCAAACAAACGATGAACTGTATAACGTCGCCACGGTCGAACTAACCGTGTGGAGGCTGTAATCATGATTCGGAGAATCAGCAACATGGACCCGGAGCAACGATCCAGAGGACAGTTAGTGATGCTTACTGCGGTCGTCATCGGGTTCATGTTAGTGAGCCTCGCCGGGATTCTTCACAGTGGGATTCTGACGGAGACGCTGAAGTCACAGCCTGTGATTGAGGAAACGAACAATATCGCGGAAACCAGTGAAACGATTGAACGCGGTGTTGGTGAACTCATCTTATCCGTGAGTAACGAGGAACAATCGAATCCAAACAATACCGTTGACACCGTGATTGATGAAATGGAGAACCAACTCCTCATATCATCTGTCGATACTCGCGGGGCATCCTTCAGTATCGATTCTGTCTCAATCACGGACGGAGTTGCAATTCGGCAGCAGAACCGAGGGAGATTCATTGACCAGAATAACGATGCGGATTGGCCTGTTGCAGACGCAAACGGGATTCGGCGCTTCCAATTCGATGTCGACCGGAATTCCCTCGTGAATGTCGGTGATCCCCAGATCGATAACGGGACGTACCTTCGCAGTAATGTCTTTCATGTCCGGGTGGAAGGCGATTCGGGGAATGAATACCGGATGTACATCTACCGGCACAGCGGCGGTGGCTCAGGGAATAATGTGGTTGTTGCTGGGCAACTCAACAACGATCCGGTTGAGTACACGGGCATCGGTGAGAATTCCGTTGAAGCAGGGTTAGTCACGGGGACGGTTGGTGGACAACAAGCCTTTGACTTCCCTGCTGATCAACTTGAAGGCCCGTATAATGTTTCCATTCGGAATGGGGACGAGGCCGAAGGCGTGTACACGATGACGGTTGCGGCGTTGAACCCGTCCAGTTCCAATCTGGGTGGTGGGAATGAACCGTACAGTGCAGATGTTGTGTACAGTGCCGAACTCAACATCTCCCAGCAAGCACGGGATTACAGAATGACGGATACAATCACTGTTGAACCGTGTTCAGTGACACACAACTACTGCCCTGAGAACGGCGGCGTTGGGGATATTACCGCATGACGGGGGGTCACGGCGAGACAATCTCGGACGCGAATCCCAGTGACGCGGGGGTTGTCGTTAGCTCTTTACCCGGTGTATTGAAACGAGTAGTAGACTCGATGAACGTCCGGAGTTTCATTGCCGATGAACGCGGTGCGTATTTCCCGATTTCATACGCGCTTACAATCGGCATCACGGTGATTCTGTTGTCCGGGTTGATGACCGGGACAGCATCGTTTGTCGATCAGAAAACGGATAACGCTGCGAATGCCGAGCTGCAAATCATCGGCGAGCGACTCGCAACACAACTCATGGCCGTTGATCAGCAAGTCACTGAAAACGGGGATGTTGAAATGACGGTGCGTGTCGATCTCCCTGAACGAGCGGCAGGGTCACACTATAATATCCGGATTAGGAATCGGCCAGCGGGCGGAACAGACACGTTAGAACTGTGGTCCACACAAGAATCTGCGAGTGTCGAAATCCCGATTCAGTTATCGTCCAATGTCGCTGAATCCACGGCAGTCAGTAATGGCGATTTAGTGATCACTGTTGATAGTAACCGAGTTTCCCTCGGGTCGGAGTAACTATGACTGACTTCACAACCTTTCTTGATCAAATCCCGGGTGTTAGCGCCGCGCCGAAAGATACTGAACGCGGTGTGGTTGAAATCCTTGGATTCGCC
>Ga0208138_100455_pt1 | contig 17779 bp, 19 predicted proteins | sample AntRauMetaRauer3_FD_184786 | JGI IMG/M metagenome (GOLD analysis project Ga0208138, IMG submission 184786) | Saline lake microbial communities from Rauer Lake, Antarctica, in enrichment culture - Antartic Rauer Lake 3 Metagenome Rauer3 (SPAdes)... ...
ATTGAGGTATAGCCAATAAACTTACCGCCAATAGGGAAAGTCCAGTTCAGTTCTGCTGAGCCTCTGCCGGTGTCTATGGCATGACGAAGACGAAGAATGTATTCAAAATCACCATCGCTGTATGCGGTGGTGAATTCATAGTCCCCAACGTAGTCGGTAATGTTCGGATTGTCATCTCCGCTGGCTTGCATAGGGTCGGTTTTTCTATTTTCCTGTAAGCGTATCCAGGGCTTTAGTGAGAAAACAAAACGGCCTTTTTCAACAAAAAATTGAGCATAAAAGCGGTTCCAACTTCTTGATAGTGGTTGGCTTCGGCCATTTGATAAGTGTTCTGCACCAAAGACGACACCGGTATTTGTACCAAAAGGGTGCCAGCCCGTTGGTGTGGCATAGAAAATTTCAGGCATGTAATTGGTTTCACGGAACGGCTTGGAGATGTCATCAGAATAGACTTGCCACCACGACTGAACGGTTAAGCCGAAGAACAGTTTATCTTCTTCAAATAACAAACTTTCCCGATTAAAAGGCACCTTAAAGCTAAACTGAAATTTTGCTTCGTAGTCTTCAAGATTTTGCTCATAATCGTCTACGCTTGCATACTGCTCGCGATTAATGTTGTTGCTGGTAATTACCGGCAGTAAATAGTTGCGACGGTGCGGGGTTAAGACATAGGGGTCAAACTGAGTAACCTGCTCACTTTTCATTCGGTTAGTTAAAGCGCCGGGTTGCTCAACGGCATCGACTTCAACAATGTCCTCGTCCTCGGCAGAGCGAAGTTCTTCCTCACACTGAGCCCGAACTTCCGCAATAGTGACTTCAGCATTGGCGTCATTCATTTTACCCAGCAGGCATTGCTGCATATTTGAGAGTTCTTGCGCCTGGACATTAACCGCTATAGCGGAAACTCCTGTCGCAATAATCAAGATCCATTTTTTCATAAGCGCAAGATTCCTTTACTTCAATTCCTAGTACTATAGCTTAAGAGAGGGTTTTAGATCACCCTGTCGGCTTAAAGGGAGTGTAAAGGTTTGGGTGGAACGAATTTGTGCAGGTAGAAATAAAGTCTCATGCTGGGAAGGGGCGTTATTGAGCGATAGGTTAAATGACGGCCCCGGGCGCGCCATTATTTTTATCGTTTGGGTGAAAGGTAGAGAGGTTCACTCATACCGATGACAGTGTCTCTGCTTTTAGTCTTTTTTTGATGAATAGCTACTTGGTATTTGAGTGGCAACTGCATTTTTTTCAATACTTCATCTGAATAATCCGCACTCGTCGATAAAGGAGTAGTCCATTTCATTGATACTGAGCCGTTTTTAGAGTCAATTTGGCAAGGAGTGTTTTCTTTGGTTTGGGTAACCCATTCACCTTTTCCCGTTGCAAATAAGACTGAGCATGTGTACAACCCGGGAAGTGCTTTATAGTCCTCGATACTATAATTAAATGTTACATCTAACTGGTGCTTATCGGTTCTAGGTAGTCCCACTTCAGAAACTTTAAGATTATTAATGACCGCTTGGCTGTCACTCACATCCGAGTAATTTTGCGATGTACATCCGGTAAGAAAAGCAACGATCACGAGCCCTAGAGTTTTCTTCATCTTTATCCTCCTTGAATACACAACATTCTCTTCATATTGAGGTGTTGCGTAGCGAGCAATATTAAGCCCCGACTTTTAAATTAACGTTAAACCAACAAGTTGATTAAAACAACCGCATGCTACATATTAGCGCCGCTCACGGCAAGACTTCTTAATTTAAAGTCCCTCCCTATGATTCAAAGTTAAAAAGTAACCGTGCGTTGCTCAATGTCTATAACAGTGGGATTGCTACTCGTGTCTAATAGTGAAGATTCAACAATCACTCGATGGTCAGGAAACTCTGTCCAGACATTGTTTACGGTCACTGACGTTAGTGGCTGGTCGCAAACAGGTTCTGCCTGTAATACAAGGTACTGTTCTTTGGCATAGGTCACGGTAACCCAGGGATTATTGTGAGTTAATACTAAGTGACACTGGTTAAGACTGACCGTTTGATTAAGGAATTGCTCCAGTTTATTCAGTTTTCCGTTTAGGAGCTGCTTGCTTATTTTGCCTTCGTCTATCCAGTCCGCATTTAGTGCTGCTAGGTCGTGAAACGATAGCTGATATTTTATCCCCCCGTCACGGTCGATATTTAAAAACGACGTACTGAATGAATGCCCACTAACCTGCCCTGTAAACGCTAAAGACAGGAGCAAGAAGGGGATAGAAAAAAACGTTGGTATTTTCATCATTGATTCGCCTATTTTTGAAGTTGTTGCGCGTCAATCAAGAGCCTTTTATCAAAGGGCTCTTTGGCGACAGAATAATTGATGTTAGCCCACTTAACCGCGCTGTCAGGCTGCTGCATCAGGTAGGTAAAATAAAACGCAATATCTGCACTGTGCAGCCGGTCATTGCGAAGTACACGCAAATGCATTCGTTGCTTGATGTAATCTACCCAGCAACCACCACCGTGCAATCGTTGTTGCACTAGGGCGACACGAACCGCTAACGCGTCGGTAAGCTGACTAGCGCAGTCGGCTATCAGCGAGTCGGGAGGTGATCCAGACGTTTCCAGCAAATAACTGTCCAGCAATAGTTTTTCTTCTACTATGGTTTTATCTTCGGGTAACTGGTTAAGCCAGCTTCTTGCTTCGGCATAACGCTCTAATAACAATGCTTGTTCGGCCAGGATCTGTAAACGCCAGCGCTCAATAGTGTCAACTTCACTTTCTTGTGGCTGTCGCTTTTGCAGATCGCTTAACTGCATGTAAGCTGCTTGCAGTTGGTCAGAACGTCCCTCGACTTCGAGTAAACAGGTCGATACGACACTTAATGAATGTTGACCAAACAATGAGGTGCAGCGGGACTTAGCTGCTTTCGTGTTCCCTTGAGCCAAGGCAATACGCGCTTGCATCAGCGACGCTTGCAAGTGGGATGGTCGTAGCTTAAGAATTTGCTCTAAATATTCACTGGCTTTAGTAAACTGATGCTGGTATTGCAGTAAATCGGCACTTGCTAATAGCCAGTTAAGGTTCCGGTTAGCACTGGGTTGTTCTGCCAGCTTTGATCGTAACTGCTTTGCCTTTTGTAAATATTCATGGCTGTCCGAGCGGCGGACCCAGTTAAGATAGTGATGAATAAGATCAGCGCCATGGTTCAGGCTGTTAGGGTGTTGCTGGTACCTTTGTTCAGCCTCGGTTACTTCGGTCGGAACTATGGCAGCCTCAGGCTGCCATAGTAACTCTTCCGATGAAGCCGCCATATGACTGACCAATAAACCGATCAGTAAAAGCGCGACTCTCATTCATTGCCTCCTTCCGCTACCAGATCGGCAAAAGCTGCCGTATCCGAGACATCATCATTGATTATGCGTCCATTCAAAGGCAATGGCTCAGCATTAGCAGGTTGACCATAAGCCTCACGGACATAAAAGCTCGCAGCAACCTGCTCGGCTTCCACCGCGATTGATACAGTTCCCTCATCAGAGAGTTCGCCGTCCGTAACAGAATACGTAAAGTCAACGTCGCCAACGTATTCGTTGGGTGGTGTATAACTGAAGGTGCCGTCCGAATTTACTGTTAGCTCGCCAATGTCGGTGCCTTGTTCTAGTTGGTAGCTCAGGGCGTCACCGTTGCCATCGTAAGCAGTTAGTGTTTCATTAAGTGTCGTATCCACGGTCATTGTAAACATACTATCGCGAGCTGCTGGCGGCAGATTTTCTTCACTGTTATCCAGGCAGCCTGATAGCAACATAACGGCAGCTGAACTGACAATAATTAATGAGTATTTCATGTTGTTTCCTCCCATGCTGCGTTATTCGCTCGCTGAACCCGGTGTCGGCGTTTTCAGATAAGGGAATCCATCGTTAACGTAGCTGGCGTCGATGGGGGCTCCATCGGTGAAAGGTACATTGCCGACAGGGGCGTCGTCTGGGCTGCAAAAGCCTAAGTTAGTTGCCTCACCATTAACGGGAATGTCGTGACATAACGCGCCCATAACCACTCTTAAGGCGATATCCACTACGTCATCACCTGGCCTGCGGCCGTTCGGGAAGCCCGCTAAATCATCGCCTGCAACGCCTAAAGCGGCCTGCTCTTGAGCGGGTGTGGCCGGAATGCCGGTATTTAACCGTAACATTTCTGATGGCGTAACCATTGCCTGTTGGTTTACACCCTCGACGCCGGTTAAAAATGCTGCCACGAGATCGGTGCGTGGATAGTTCGATGGCGCCAAGCTGTCGAAGTCGGTACCTAAGGTTGTATTCACGGGTTCACGGAACAGTAGGTCAAGAATAACCGGTAGCGTTGGGTGCGTAACGTAATCAGCAAACTGTCCGTCTTCACTCGGTGCCGACGATGAGAACGTGTCTTTATCATCGATACCAATAACGAGTTCGTTCACTAGTGGTGCGCCTAAGCGTGAAACCTGAACCAAAGCGCCGGCATTAACGTCGGGCTTTTCAAATGTAGCGTTAGGATTTTGTAATCGCGCCTGAGGCACTTGTGCGGTTGTCCAACTGCCGACGACCCCATTGCCGTCACCTGTGATGCAACTTTTTGGTAGCTCAAGGGCAATGGTGTTGACGTTCTTATTACGCAAGTCATCATTGGCGTTACTCTGCTCTATCCCGCCGGGAAACGCGCCCGCTTCGATGGGCACATAATTGACGAGATCAAAAGTTTCACCAAGGTTAACGACGAAGGGGTCTTTGCGTTGGCCTACAAACACCTTACCCGGCATTGAGCAGTTTGGAATGTTGATTTCATATACATATTGGTTGGCATAATCCTGGTAGCCCTGTGCACTGCCAAATGTCTTCTCTCCCACAAACGCCAATGGTTTAGTAAACTCTTGTTCACCGGAAACGCCCATAACCTGTGCCGAGGTGCCACTTTTTTGAGGTCCATTGACGACATTAATGGTAAAAGATTCATTAAAGTTCAGGGTGCTCTGGTCGCTTGCCGAAATTGCGCCGATAAACTTCAGCGGTACACTTACATCTTTCTGCATACCATCTGTACCAACGGGCAGCTTCACGCCGCCATTTGGCAGTGAGTTATCAAAACGGAACTCAAAGGTCAGGTCTTCTTCAGTGTCACCATCGCTATCAAAATGGATAGAGTAAACCGCTGATTCGTCCATAGCGAAGTAATTAGGACCACCATAAGCGTCTTGCAACGGAACATAGTTAGCGATGGCGGTAACGTAATCCTCGCGGCCAGGCTCATAACTATTGAATAGATAAAAGTCGGTTGAATCTAATGCTGGAAAGCGAGTGATGTTAGGCGCTTCGCGGTGACTGGATGCCAGTGCGGTTGCCGATACGATCCCTGCAGCCACAATCGCTGTGGCTAATGGTGTTTTAGAAAATAGTTTTTTCATAATGCCCTCTCGTTATTTTAGTTCTTCATGAGCTATCCGAACGAGAGGGCATATTGGATTCAAAAAAAATATTTTTTATAGCTGAGCAATATCAGTTGTATATAAAACGGGTCCAGTAGGCAGCCCTGTCGGGGAACCTCCGGCAGGCTCCAGACTCACGGCTAAACCACTAACTTGCGCCAACTTAAAGGCATCCGGAGGTGTAAGCATTATGCTTCCAGCCTGTTCTGGTAGTAGACCCAGTGATACTGGATTAGAACCATCAGCAGGTAACATCCACAACTGATAGTCTTTATCGGAGTATGGCTCGATAGTTCTCTGGGGAACAACTTCGATTGAGTTATCCGAGATGCTTAATACCCACAATGATTTTTGTTGTTCGTTTTGAATCACTGCCACACGACTATCTGCGGTATCTGAGGTGAGTACGGTTTGCTGCACAAGGAATATAGCTAACACGACTGCCGCGACAGTACCAACCGGACCAAGCCAATGCCATAGATCGAAACCTCGTTGGTTGCGGCTGAATAGGCGCCCGTAGATCGTATTCCACAGCTTTGCCGGTGGGCTAACGGGCTGTAGACGGTCAGTTAAATGGTTTAGTTGTCCTTCCCAATAAATAACCTGTCGATTAATCGATGAACTGCTTTGTATCAACGATCTAAAACGAATCCTCGCCGAGCCGCGCATCAATCCTATAACGTAGCGGCGCGCCAATTGTTCGGTCAATTCTTGATTATCATAATTCATGATTGCAGGCACCTCTTCAGACTGTCCAGCCCGCGCCGAATCCAGGTTTTAATCGATCCCAATGCTTCTCCTAAATGGTGGCTGATCTCTTGATGCGTCAATCCAAACAGGTACGCAAGGTGAATAGAATGTCGCTGTGAGCCTTGCAATTTCCCAAGACAATCATCAAGCCGCGGGGCATCGGCCTCCTCCTCGTTCATCACATCAACAGCATTTTGGCTAACGAGGCGCTCGATATCATCTACAGATATGGCCCGATTATCCGACGAACGTAAAACATCAATGGCACGATAACGAACCATACTGGTCACCCATGACATAGCCGTTCCCTGATCAGCACGATACTGCGAGGCAGAATGCCAGACTTTGATATAAGTATCCTGAAGCACGTCTTCGGCAAGGTTTCTTTCGCGGAGTATCGCAAGGCTGACTCCAAATAGCTTAGCCGCAGTCTGTTTATAAAACCGCTTAAAAGCCTGTTGGTCGCCAATTGCAATAAGGTGTAGCTCTTCAGCAAGGTTTTGACTAGCCATGGAACCTATCCTTAATTATGAAGTGAAAGTTCAATACGATGATAGCTTGGTGAAATATTGTTCGTTGCCATTTAACGGCAACTTGACGTCTATCGTCAAGTTACTCCTAACAAACATAGAGGTGAGTAGAAGAGCTTGAGTTTGCACGACGTATATGTGTAACCTAATTATTTGCGAGCAATGGCTACTGTTGGCCTAAGTTCGCTCTTCAAATGTTCGGACAATTTTTTGTTGTTACGAGTGTGGCGGTGCTGTGTGTTGGTATTGCTAAAAAGCTGCTGCGTCGAACAAATTTCCCTCGATATTGAGCAACCTTAGTCAAGATTAACCCTCCATTAAGTTTTAGTCTTAAACCGCTAAGGGGAGAATTATTTATATGTCGAACTATCAAGGTCGGTTTGAGAAAGTTATTAGTCACATTGAGGCGAATCTGGACGCTGATCTTGATATTGATACGCTGTGCAAGCTTGCGCATTTGTCCAAGTATCATTTTCACAGGCAGTGTTCGGCATTCATGGGAATGTCGGTAATAAAACTGGTACGGCTGCTTAGGCTCAAAAGGGCTGCTTATCAGTTGGCCTACAGAGACCATGAGAGAGTTCTGGATATTGCGCTGGCAAATGGCTACGAAAGTCATGAAGCCTTTTCTCGGGTGTTTAAAAAGCACTTTAATCAAAGTCCATCCGAATTCAGAAAAGCGGCTAATTGGAACCCTTGGCACTCGAAATATGAACCGATATTGAAGCTGAGGAGAAATATTATGAATAATGGCACAAAGTTTAAGGTTGATGTTAAAGCGTTTCCTGAAACTCTAATCGCGGTAATGGAGCATCGTGGGTCACCGAGCTCATTGGGAAGCTCGCTACAAAAGTTTATTGAGTGGAGAAAGCTTAATCATCTCCCGCCAAGCAAAAGTAAGACGTTTAACTTGGTTTACGATGACCCGAATGTTACCGCACCAGACGACTATCGACTCGATATAGCCTGCTCTGTCGATAAGCCAGTCGCCGCGAATGACTACGGCATAGTCAACAAAGTTATTCCTGCGGGACGATGCGCCGTAGTTAGGCATATTGGTAGCGATGACTCTATCGGTGTGATAGTAAGCTTTCTTTACACCCAATGGCTGCCGAAGTCTGAGGTTGAAGTGCGGGACTTTCCTATTTACTTCGAGCGAGTCAGTTTCTTCCCTGATGTGCCAGAGAACGAAATGATAACCGATATTTATTTACCCATTGAATAAAATATAGTTGTCGGCTAATTAGTCTGATCCCGGTCCGCCCCTGGCACAAAGCGGAACCAGCTGCTAGTTCCAGCCAATAATCAGCTACATCAGCTCTGATATACCAAATGCAAAAGTGTTACTTAAAGAGTGGGATAAAAATGCAATTGAGAAGCCTCTCAGGCAATGACTTTCCCAAAAGTGGACCAGCGGCAGAGAAAGTAATATGAAGGGTATGAAAACCATGAAAGCGTGTCCTGGTGCAGAGGAAAAATGAAGTGCAGACAATGTGAGGGCGCATACAAAAACTTGAATGGTCGGATTCGTTGTTAGGGAACGTATCAGAAGAAGAATAACAAACATTATCATTGTTTCGATCAACGGCATTAACACTATGGTTATCAATGGGAAATTAAAAGCGCCAAACTTCTCAGGTGCCTCATCAGAGAATACAAAAACCAGTATTAATGCAAAAACTATCGTTGATAAGAATGAGGCTATACTTAACTTGCACGAAGCCTTTGTGATTGACTGGTCTTTTAGGAAAAAATTGGATAACTTTTGCATTTACTGCTCTCCTCACTCTTACCTGACAGTCATATCATGTAAACTGACAATATAGTTTGTATCTTTGGTGTGATCACTTTACTCCTTACCCTTGAGAATCTGATTCAGGCTCTTTGCCTTTAAATATCCACTTCAATGTCTGGCGGTAAGTTTCGGCAATTGTAGTAGCGTGCGTTCCACCTTCCATGACAAACTTTTTTACTGTCCAGGGCGCACTACCAGAGTCCATCCAGGTATCAGACCACTCTTTGACAAAGTCTTGGCGTGACTGTGTGTCTTTTGTCCCTATGGTAATTGCAACCAGCCCTTCTTTGTTCGTACTTTCTGAAGCTTCAGAAAACAACCTGGCACGCTCGTCCCCAAAGCTCGTATTACTCGCTATTCTCGCCCAAAATAAATCAGGATCTTGAAGAGCTGACCAGAGAACAAAGAAGCCACCATAAGACTGGCCTACTAACACGCGTTTACTTTCATCTGTTCTATACCGATCTGAAACTGTCGGGAGTAGTTCATGCTTTAAAAACTTCAAGAACTTATCAGGGCCATGTGGCTCACCGCTCTCTTGGCTAGGAAATTCGTGAAAATCAATGTCGCGTTTATTCACATCACCAAAGCCGCCATAGGCAATACCAACGACAATGGCTTCAGGTATTTGCTCGTCGTACGTTAGAAATAAATGGGTCGGTGCCAACATCGGAAATAAGCTATCACCGTCTAATAAATAGATAACGGGATAGTTTTTTGATGGGTTGTCCTCGTAGCCATGAGGTAACCGAACAAATATGTGGTAAGGACGTCCTACGCTTTTGGAGTCATGCTTAAAATAGTCACCGGCAAGAGCCGGAAGATAGTCTATTGGTGTTTTAGGGTTATCAGAACGTTCACTCCCACTACTGGGGGAGCTTAATAAAACAAGTAGCAACGCTGCAACAAGTTTTAGCATTTGGGATTCCTTTCGTGTTTACCGTTTCTGGGTGATGCGAATAGCTTCTGAGCAAGACCAACGCACAGCATCGTCATGACCGTGACAACGAAAAACTGCCCAAACATTTGAAGTGCGAACTTAGGCCAAAAGTTAATTTCTTCGGTGAAGAGTGGATGCCAAACATATATCAACGTTAAGCTCCCCGGGAAGAGTAACACCTTGGTGCCGGGCATAGGACCGCCGAGAATGTCATATAAGTTCCAACTCAACGCAAATGTTGCCGCGCCAATAATGACAGAGATTAATCCCGCCCAAACTGCAATAGTTCGCGTTTTAGTATTCATCATGAATCAACTCGACAGCCCGTGCCGTTTAGAAAATCATCTATAACGTTAGTAATTTCGTCTTTAAGCCACTTGGGGCCGTAATCAGTCATGTCGTTGTGACGAGATTCTGGTATTTCTTTGACGCACATACTGTACTCTTTTGCCTCTCTCTTTGAAGGCAGTACACCGTCATCAGCTGGGTAATCACTGCCTCGAATTGAGAGGACACTAATATCCTTTCTCCTGGGAAGCGGAACGCGGCGATGATCAAGTGTAATCACGATGTCGATGTAATCCTTGCCGTCATTCGCAAGCCAGGAGGAAATATCCCCACCGTTTGAATGACCAATAAGTAGCAAATCATTGAAGTTATAGTTTTGGTAAGTAGATGCCAGCCTGCGTTTAATAAAATCCAGTGTTTCGGCGCCTCTAATCCAGTTTTCGCTTCGAGTTTCATACAAATTACCCGATACCGACAACGGAGGGTCGTTCTCTAACTCGTGACCAATAGCTACAACCATGTAACCCAGCTGGTTTAGATGTTTAGACAAAAAAGCGTATTTAGTATGTGATACGCCGTAACCCGCGCTAAGTAATGCCACAGCGCACTTCTGGGGCTCGTTGCAATGCTTTTTTTCAATAGGATGCGAAACGTCTATCGGAATATGCCTGTCTCTGGATTCATCGTAAATCTCGTCGCCTGCGAAGCTAAAAGTGCTGAAAAGTAAACTGGCGAATAATATGATGAGCTTCAAATTGATAGTCCTTTACGATTTGATTTTGTTTTTTCTTACATTACTACGATTTGTAATAAATGTCCGTTCTTCGCTCTTAGCGGACCATCCGCCAGGGACTAGAACAGGCGTTAATGAATACAATTGGGATACTTAAATAGAGTGGGTTACACTCGATTCTCACCAGTCAGAGCTTCAACCGGGAAACAGATCTGTGAGTTTGAGCCAATGCCGTAAATATGCCGAGTTAGAGTTAATGCATATTCAATTAGAAATTAAATACAATCGTTATCATCATTTACGCCACTTTGTAGACCCTTATTATTGTTACTGTAAAGGCATAATAAAGCGGACAGGGCGGGCTAATGTTGAAGGAGTCATTTGGAACGGAATCGTTTCTGTCGCCGCTAAGCTGGAAGTAGATCGTAAAAACGTTGTGAAAGAGCATGTTGTTCCCCTTAAGGTTATTGAAACAAAGTTGAGAGAGCTCAATTCCGAGGGAGAAATCACCTTAGACAATATATCTAATACTCTCGAAGAGCTAACTCACTTTGGAACGATAACGAAAGAGGAAGATGCAAAGCTTCGCCAAGCCGGCCTGGGAAGTGCTATGCCGCATGGGTTCTTTCAGGAGGGACATCCATACTACAAGGATATTCTGGCTAGGTATAAAGAAGCAGAGATCGAGCTAGAAAATTTACCCACCTAGTCATTGGATTACGGACTGAAATAGTGGTGAGGGATCTATCAGCGTTCACTTCACTATAAGTCGTCTGCTAAGAGCGAGCAGCGGACCTTCTGACTTTCGACCTACTTCAACTAGTGACGACCCGTCCTGTTACGCGTAAGTGTGGGTGATGCTAACGATGCGCAGTAGGTTCACTACGACAATATTGCGCGTTTTGTTGTTCTGTTGCTTATTTAAATCGTTTACTGTCAATGACATAAGAAAAAATAAAGATTAGATATTGTGCGCTAGATAGAGTGTAATTGAGCAATGCTCAAATTGCCTTTGCTAACTCGGAGCCTTTCAAAGCAGCAATGCTAGCTTGAACAGTAAGTTAAGAACCGAAAACTGCCAATTGAACGAGTTCCGAAGTGCGCACGCACAATATATAAATGTTATGACGAAAGGAAAGTTTATGCGATACAAAAAAGTTGAAGGATTCAAATTTTTACATGTGGCTAATGCATTTTTGTCACAAGTACCTTGGAAAGTGACTTATGAGGGAAGAAAGATAGAATGGGATGCCGCTTTAGATTTATTGTACCCCGAAGTCGCTAACGCTGAGCAGTCTTGCTATTTGGTTTATTTAGATGATGAAGTTAAACCAGTTTATGTTGGTCAGTATTCTGGGGTGTTTAAAGATCGCTGGGGGCTGAAAAAAGGTAAATATATTTGGCATGGCAAGCATGACGACACTATAAAAGCGGCGTTAATCGAAGGGCGAAAAGTTTCCATTTGGCTTTCGGTTGATCCTTATGCCGAATTAAGTGATGGCCGAAAGGTAAATATAAACAAGGGCATAGAGCAAATTATCATCGAGGCAATTCAGCCAAAGTGGAATACTACGGGTAAAAGCAATGACTCTACAGTCGGTGAACCAGTAATAAATATTTGCGCTAAATATGACAGAAATCTTCCGGAAATTTCCAGTTCTGTTTGGGCAAGTTTTGAAAAGGGTAATTTGAATAACTATTTGGAAAAACTAATTAAAAAAGATGAAATGAGTTGGGGGGAACTTCAAGAAGAAAAAATGACTGGCTTGTCTAGGTGTCGTCATTTTCTCAATTACGTCTCCTCTGGTGTAAAACCTGAAGATGCAATGGTTTTTGTTTGGAGAGAATTTCCATAGAATTAATTCGTCATAACAAACCGATACACACAGATATTTTACTCGCTGCTCTCCTAAAATCCGATGAGCGGAGCGTTTACGTCCGCTGTTGGCACAAAGCGGAACTAACCAGCACAAGTGATCGTTCTGGCAATCATTCAAATCTCCGACCCACAAGCAAAACCGCTACTCCACGCCCATTGGAAATTAAAGCCTCCTAACCAGCCAGTTACGTCCAGCACTTCGCCAATAAAGTACAGGCCGGGTTGTTTCTGGCTTTCCATGGTTTTGGAACTGACTTCGTCTACGTTTACGCCACCTAAGGTGACTTCGGCGGTTCGATAGCCTTCGGTGCCGTTGGGTTTTAGCTGCCAGCGGTTGAGGTTGTCGGCTATGGTTTGGAACTGTGCGTTCGAGGTATCGGCCAGTTTATTGCTGAGTGGCCATTGATGCTGCTCTGCTAATGCGGTGACTACCCGTTTGGGGAAGTGCTGCTGCAATACGGTATTAAGCTGGGTTTTGGGCTGTTGCTGCTGTTGCGTTTTCAGCCACTCAAAGGCGTCTAAATCGGGCAACAGGTTAATGGTAACGGCTTCGCCGGGCTGCCAGTAGGACGACACTTGCAAAATGGCGGGTCCACTCACGCCACGGTGAGTAAACAACATAGCTTCACGGAAGTAGCCATCGTTAGCCTCTGCGCTTACGGGGACCGACACGCCTGAAATTTCAGCAAAGCGTGCCTTTTCATCTTCCTGCAGGGTAAATGGCACTAATCCCGCCCGGACCGGCACAATAGAATGTCCAAACTGCTCAGCAATCTGATATCCCAACGGAGTCGCACCTAGCTTAGGCATGGACAATCCACCACAGGCAACGACAAGTTTCTCGCAATGGTAGTCGCCACGGCTAGTTTCAATGCGGTAGTTGTCGTCGTAGTCTACCGACACAACCTCGGTACGTAGTTGAACCTTGGCGCCGTGGCGGTCGCATTCGCTCATTAACATGCGCACAATGTCTTTGGCGGAGTCATCGCAAAATAGCTGGCCTAAGGTTTTTTCGTGGTAAGCAATACCATATTCAGCCACCAGGCCAATAAAGTCCCATTGGGTATAGCGGCTGAGTGCCGATTTGCAAAAATGTGGGTTGGAAGACAAAAAGTTCTCCGGGCCGGCGTACATATTGGTGAAATTGCAGCGGCCGCCGCCGGAAATTAGTATTTTCTTACCTGCCTGCTTGGCGTGATCCAGTACCAGCACCGACTTACCGCGCTTAGCGGCATAGGCGGCGCAGTGCAACCCCGCCGCGCCGGCACCAATAATAATCACATCCCAGTTCGACATTATTTTTGCAACTGTTCCAGTATGTACTCGGCTTTGCTCACTTCAAAGGACTTGTCCTCTTCTACAAACACGCCTTTTACCTGGCCATCTGTGATGATCATGGCGTAGCGTTTAGAGCGGATGCCACCGAAATTACCCGTATCCATGCTGAGGCCCATGGTTTGGTTGTATGCGCCGTTGCCATCGGACAATAACCGAACCTTTTCTCCGATCCCTAAAGACTCGCCCCAGGCCTTCATAACAAAGGCGTCGTTTACGGCCACACAATTAATGCTCAGAACACCTGCTTCTTTTAACGCTTCGGCGTGTTCTACATAGCCGGGGAGGTGTTTCTCCGAACAGGTCGGAGTAAATGCGCCAGGCACTGAAAACAGTATGTGTGTGCCTTTGGCAAATATCTCTGCCGGGTCGTAGTTTTGAATGCCAAGCTCACCTTTACTGGTAAGCGAGCCTGATGGAACTTTATCGCCTTCTTTAATTTGCTGACTCATGAAAACCTCGTTTTATATAAACATCGAAACGATGCTTTTTACTCTTAATTTGACTGTTTGGTTCACGCCCGGCCAGAAAAGGCGCGCTGTTGGGGCGCTTGACCACCACACGGAACTTAGCATGGGCAAGCGCAGGCTCTAGCAATGAATCGGCGTCTTCATCATTGCCCACCAAATGCTGAAACATTTGCATGTCTTTCTTTACTTGCGCTTTTTGCTTGCCGGTTTTTGGGTACATGGGGTCTAAATAAACCACGTCGGGCTCGTGGGCGAAGCCTTTACCCGTATATAAGTTGTCGGTTCCGATTAAATGCATGCGTTGGCAGGTTTCGCCAATGAAGTCGGCTTCCTGTTGGGCTCTGTGCAGGCCATTATCAAGCAGTGCAGCGACAACTGGGTGACGTTCAATTAACTGAACGTCACAGCCCAGCCCGGCCAGCACAAAAGCGTCCCGCCCGAGGCCAGCGGTTCCGTCGACAACCGATGGTTTAAACTGCCCGGTGACACCGACCGCTTTGGCAATAGCCTCGTTCTTTAACTGCGTGTTCTGGGCACGGTAGGCCGCTTTGCCCTGATGAAAATCGACCACTAACGGTGACATTTTTTGTGGGCTTTGCAGCCAATGCAGCGCTAATACACCGTCGTTCAGCCACAGTTGAAAAGCGTCATCGTCTCTGGTTTCTGAAGGGAGCTCCCAACGCCCGGCAATAGTCTTTGCGTCAACGACGTCAGCATCGCTGCCAGCAAGAACGGGAACCCGGACCACGGCTGTCACTGTGCGGCCTTACGTTGCATATCAATGTGTGGAATATCGTCTTCCAGATACTCTTCGCTAATGGCTTCAAAGCCGAAGCTTTGGTAGAACTTCAGCAGGTAAACCTGCGCGCCTACCCGAATTGGGGCTTTGGGGGCATGTTCTTCAAGATAGTCGATACTGCGTTGCATGACTTCTCTGCCTAGCTTCTGGCGGCGCACTTTTTCATGCGTTATTACCCGGCCAATACGCGAATAACCGGTATCGACGGTGGCCAGGTACAAACGGGCGTAGACGACCATTTCACCAGCGTCGTTGCGGGCGTACAAATGTAAAGCCTGCTCATCGGCGCCGTCGGCGTCCAGGTAGGGACAAGTTTGTTCCACCACGAAAACTTCTTGTCTAAGTTTCAGCAAGTCGTAGAGATCGTGCAGCGAAAGATCGCTAAATGCTTTTAAGTGCCAGTTCATGTGCCTACTTTCTTCAATGAGTTGTTAAGAGAAACCACGTTGTTTTTAGCGACTTCTGTATCATATAAAGCGAGCAGCTCGGCTACCGGTTTGCGACCGTCGCCCTTTTGACTAATGCTACGCGACACCGACAAGCTACTGATGTCTGCGTGCTTGTATAAAGCCCGGGTGAGGTCGGTGTCGTGGTTGCTTATCAGTACCGGAATGTGGCGCTTTTTCGCAACCTGCACTGCCCGGCGAGCTAACTCGTCCTGGTCGGTGAGGCCGAAGCCACCGGTGGCGTAGCTGGTAAAGTTAGAGGTTTGGTCCAGCGGCGCGTAGGGCGGATCACAGTAAATCACATCACCCTGCCGGGCACGTCGAAACACTTGTTCAAACGGGCGGCAAATAAATTTGGCATTGCGCGCTTTCTCGGCAAAATGCTCGAGCTCTTTTTCCGGGAAATAAGGTTTGCGGTAATCACCAAAGGGCACGTTAAAAATGCCCTTGCTATTATAGCGGCACAAACCGTTATAGCCGTGGCGGTTCATATATAAAAAAAGCAAAGAACGAAAATAAGGGTCGCTGCTGGCATTAAAGGCGGCGCGCAGTGCGTAGTATGCGTCGGCTTGGTTGTTACGGTTAACGAAGAGCTTGCGGGCGTCCTGAATAAAAGTCTTCGGACGGCGCTTCACAAACTGATACAGGGTAATGAGGTCCTGATTAATGTCGTTAAGCAGGTAGCTGTCGTAATCGGTATTCAGAAAAACTGAACCGGCACCCACAAAAGGTTCGATGAGCTTTTTACCTTGCGGCAAGCGTGCTGTTATCGGCTCGATAAGTGAGTACTTACCGCCTGCCCATTTTAAAAATGCCCGATTCTTCTTCATGCGCCGGCCGTTGGTGGATCCTCAAGGGATTGTAACCCAAAGGCCGGGGGATGAAAATTGCTGACTGCGTGATTCGTTAAGCTACTGGCTAGTAATGTCGTTTTGCACACTGGAAAACGACTTAGCCCAGGGTTCCATTTGTTGCACATCGGTCGGCAACTGAGTGGCGGCTGCACGCGCTTCATCAATGCTGGGATAGCTGCCAAAAATAACCACATAACGTTGGTCCGCCCGTTGATACACCTGGGTATTACCGGCAATACCGTAGTCATTACGGAAGTTACGCAGTAGCTGCGGGTCACTAATAATGCTGATTTGAAGCGTGTAATTGCCTGAGTTCTGATCCAATGCCCACTGGGTCTGGAACGGCAGTTCCTGAGGTTGCGGCTCAAGTTGCTCTGCTTTAGCTTCCGGTTCTGGCTCCGCTACAACGGTTTGAATACCGGCTTCTGCTGCGGATAGCTCACTAGATGAACTGACAGGCTCGGCTTCCTGTGGCTGTTGTTGTTTAAGAAAGCCCAGTGAAATCTCGCCTTCTGTAATTTCAGAGGCGGCTACAGTATTTAATGTACCTAAAGCGTTGCGGTAAGAGGAGGCCAGTTCCGCAGGAACCAGTTCTAAAGAACGTTCATTGAGCGGTTCAAAGCTGGGCAAACTGGTCGTCTGTTCGGTGGCTTCTATTGCTGTCTTATCTCCGGCTGTCGTGGCACTGTTTGCATCGCCTTCTTCAGCTGCAGTTTCTGTGGGCGCTGATGATTCCGGGTTCACTTGTTGCCAGTAGGCGGTAAGTTGCTCTTTATTCAGAAAACCAGCAAAGGCCAGACTAATAATTGCCGCAATTAAAAGAATAGGCCAAAGACGCATTTTGCGACGGCTGCCCTGTTCTGGATTATGGTTCGCTTTGCTCTGTTCGCTGGCGTTGGTATTGTCAGTATTCTCTTCGGTATTGGTATCGCGGTAACGTGCTGCCTGAGTCGTTAAGGTTAATTGCAGACGCTGCTGAATTTCACCGGGAAACCCATGAATGGAATTTAAAAATTGTTGAATGCGCTCCAGGTTCCAGAAGCTGCGTTGTTTCTCTGGCAGTAAGGCCTGCACAAAGCGGATCTGTTCGTCATGATTAAGTGGCTGAACCTCAATCATATTGGGCCCCTGCACGCGCAAGTGCGGTGCAGGACGTTGTTGCTGTGCCCAACGGCTGTCGCCGGTAATGATAATGCTGGTGCGCTGGCCAATGGCGCTAAGCTGAGTAACGGTGGAAATGCACTCGGCTAAAAAGCTTTCTGACAGTAGCTCACCGTTATCAATAACAATAATGGCGTGGTTAAGCGGACGCTGGCGTTGCATCTGACGGCTTAGTGACTCGTCGTTAATGCTGATGGTGCCGAACAACTGGTTCAGTATTTGTGCGCGAAGTCGGTCGTTAGTGGACCGTTCATTGGCGCTGATAAAAGCCACTTCTGCGTATTCTGATGCCTGCTCGAGAAACACTTCAGCAATGGTGGTTTTACCGCTGCCCTCTTTGCCGTGCAGCATAATAAGCGAAACGCTTTGCTGGC
>Ga0208138_100456_pt1 | contig 17778 bp, 24 predicted proteins | sample AntRauMetaRauer3_FD_184786 | JGI IMG/M metagenome (GOLD analysis project Ga0208138, IMG submission 184786) | Saline lake microbial communities from Rauer Lake, Antarctica, in enrichment culture - Antartic Rauer Lake 3 Metagenome Rauer3 (SPAdes)... ...
GCCGACCCCGAGTACTACCAAGCGTTCCTCGACGAACTGCTCCAACGTTCGACCAAAACAGCAATCAACTGTGACCTCTCAATTGAGAGTACCAGCGGCAAAGTCTAGACCGCTTTGCAACACGACCAATCTATTGGAATAATTGAAATGTGTCCTCACATGGCTATTGTCGTGTCAAACTCATTTCAAGTGAGATTGCTCATATTCTACTTTTTCCGAATGTCGATACCCACCTTCGGTGCCACGAACATCATGCCAATAATGCCGAGAGCCGCCAAGATGAACAACAACATAGTTGTATCCAAGTTCGAAAGGTACTCACCGATCGTGGAGAGGATACTTTCATTGTCGCCGCCTTGGCCCGTGTTGGGTTCTTCGACCTGGAAGTAGAACCGCTGGCTATCGAGGTTCTGGCTCATCTCGGGGTGGCCAGCTGGCCAGTATTCGATTTCGGCGTCGACGCGGGCTTCGCCAGCGGTGCGGCTGTAGACGTTGGCGGCGATGTCTTCGGCATCCGAACCATCAGGTGTAATGGTGAATTCGGTCGAGGCCATCCCGGCAGCGGTCGTTCCCCAGTCGCTGCCGCCGCTGATACTCATGCCCGACTGAACTATGAGGCGGACTTCGACGATGACTGGGCAGTCAGCGTTGTTGTCAAGATCGAAGCCACCCTCGATCCGTCCGGCTTGGTTTGTATCAATCGTCTTTGTCGGAGCGTACAGTCGAGCAGCATCCATTGACGGCAGTTCAGGATCTTCACATACCTCATCGACCGTCGACCCATCGGCGGAGTCGGTCGTCGAACTGTTCTGTTGGGCGGCGGCGGTGCCAGCGATAGCTGGCAGGCCGACCATACTACCGATGAGAACGGCTACCAGTACGACCACGGCAACCATCCGAATCTTGGAGTTTGTCATTTCCATCTGATCTGTTAGACGCCCAGGACTTAAATTTACTGGTAATCTTTTTCGAGTAATAGTTACTAAGATATCATTCCGTTCTATTGGTTTTTACAGAGACCCTTACTCGGTGTTGAGTGTGTGAATCTGAGTGGAACGGTAGGGCGTCACGTGACAATGCTTATGTTTATTGTCGTATGAAAACCGTACGAAAACAGTAGATGGATTGAGACAACAGATCAATGTCGTTGAAGACCTCGCGTCGGAGACGACAACTGAAGACGGTCTGATATCGGATACCACTCCCGAGTTCGGCTTTATGCCGATACTGTTTGCCGGATTGATAGTACTCGGACTCAACAGACGATTTAATTGACTCTACAGTTTATAAGACAGAGTAGTGGCCTGTTTCGAATTCTGGTTCCAGCTGTTTTCGACGAATGGTACACGGTTGCACTGTTGTTTTGAGCGTTTACTCGGTTTCCAGGGAGATAGATTGGCGTCGACACGAGACTCTCGTCGTGCGCGGTCGGGTACTCCGTCACAAGGATTACAAAATATCTGGAACAGTGTGTTCGCTACAACAATAAGAAACACTGGCACTGTCTAGTTAGGGACCTCTGCAACTGGTGTTCGATTTTGACTAGACAGTGCCTTTTATCATAATAGTCAAAATATAATACAGGTACTACAGATGGGATACCTATCACGCAGAAAGGCTCTGTCCTTGCTCGGAGTTAGCACTGTGTCGTTGACTGGATGTGCCAGTGCGGAATACATACTTTCAGATACACCATCGGAAACGGTAGAGGGCTGTGCTGAGAAACCCAGAGGGGCACCATGTGTGGGGATTGATTATGAACCCGAAAACCCTCGGGTTGGCGACGATGTCGTTTTTACTACAACTGTCGTAGACAATCCGAAGAGCAGTACACTATTCTATTTCTGGGATTTAGACCCCCGAGACGACGATTATGAAGTTGAAAATCCGAGAGCAGTGACATCATACGACGAGGAAGGCCGATATGTGGCTAACCTTGTTGTCTCAAATCGGGTTGATCGAGACGAAAAGAGATTTCCGAATTTAGGCTATGGACCAATAGTACCGGCGTTTCGGACAAGTATCACAGTCAATGTGTCGCCCCTAAAGCAGTCCACTCTGAATATCGAGAACGAACAGGTAAACATATTTCTTAAAGGCACCAGACAGAACGTTTCTGTGGACGATCCAGCGGTTCTGTCCTTTAGCGCCGCAAATTTAATCGGCAATAGAGATCTCAACATCCAACTTATTCTGGAAGTACCTTCAGGATTAACGATCTCTGGGTCGACCTTTGAGCAGGGAATAGGCCAGTACTCAAGTACGTTCACTGTCAGTCCCGGAGATACCGTTGGTGACAGAATCCGTGTCAACGCAAAAGAAACAGGTAGATATACAATCTCGGGACAGGCGGTATATTATTTCGAAGAAGATGGAGAGCGTTTTAGTGAGGCATCGGACATATCGGTGAATTTTAACCAGAGTGAATGAAGTGGCGTTTTTGATTGGATGATTCTCATATGTGGTCTATGAATGACTGAGCTCAGTACGACCTATATTGGTCTACGGCGGGTATGCAGACAACCGGGGATGATCTGTATTAGAGCCCTCATATGAAAATCATTAATAAAAACTTTTTTGATACTGTTACCGTCCGGTAATATTGGTTGCAATTGTCACAAACACTGACAGAACGTTTTGTATGGCGCTGTCTAGTTAATGACCTCCTCAGCTGGCGTTCGATCAGCTAGCATCTGATGTGGTCGCTAGCAATTATCATACTGTATGAACTGCCTACTTCTCAAATTGCCTCAACTAGACAGTTCCGAAACACTCAAAATATCAATCCCGGACCAACATCACGCCAAGACCACCAACGACTACTCCGGCAAGGACGTAGAGCACAACGGTGTCCTCGGTACTGTCCGAGCCCTCAGACCCGGGACCAGGGTTCGACTCTGCAACGTTGATATCCAGCGAGAATCCACTTACACTTCGGATCTCGTTGGGGTACCCAACGGGATAGTAGTTGAAATCAACGAGAACCAGTTTCGATCCGAGATCCGACCCATAAAGGTTGCCCGACATCGAGACGGATTCACCCGGCAACACCTCAAACGTAGACGTTAATTGGCCTTGGCCACCGCTGTCGACGTTCTGGTTGCCGGAAACGAACATCCCACTCGGGATCGTCATCACCATCTGTACAGTCACTCGACACGGGTTCGAATGCGGCGCAGTTACTTGTCCAGAGACTTTCGCGGGAGTCGTCTTCGTGACAGTGTCGTCGGTGGCCTGAATTACGTACTGGTCGAGTTGCGTCGACTCGGCTTCGGCTGGCGTACACGTTTCGGCTGTGCTTTGTGCGAATGTCGACTCCCGATCAGCGTCAGGCACAGCGATGCTGGCGGTTGCAACACCAGTAGCACTGATGACTGGCATAGTGATAACAAGGAGAACAATTGCCACCGACCGTATCGAACGTTGGCTATTTTTGTTCATTTGTATTTGGACAGTTCATATCAAAGTATGTATGTTTTGATCTATGGGTCTTACATGTATATTCTACTAACAATATTTTAAATCTTCTATTTTGATTGGTTATGTTATCAACTATATACGGACAAGTGCTACTGGGGTGATTCCGTTTTCGACTCTCTGTTCGGAAGCCTTTCCGGGCTCAACTGCGGAAAGATATCGACACGGCGCCGCTAAGTGTTCACGTTTGAACGGCAGTTATTCTGAAACGGTGTTCCGAACGATGTCGTCAGTATCCGTTACTACGGATCGCCACAGCTTTTGATCAGCATGCGTATGATCGGATCCAGCGTCAACTTCGCCATCGGGATCGACCCCGTAGGCATCAGCGAGCATCTGCCCAGCAGTCGACAACTCCTGTAGCTGTTCGTCTGCTTCCTCGAATCCCCGAAGCAGTTCCTCGATCATGGATTCGAGCTCTGCTGACTCGGTTGGAGTAGTCTCGTCTGTATCAGCGGCCACCTGTTCCGTGAGAACCGTAAGCTGGCTTTCGAGACCAGTGAGTTCGCTCTGTAGTGCTAACAGATGACGGTGAAGTTCTGTAATCGTTGTGACGGTGATCTCCGGTTCCGAGCCGGATTGTTCGGTTGTTTCGCTGTCCGTCTCTTGGGCCTCGGTAGTTCGTTCCTCTGACGGTCTGTCCGAGGGATCATCCGCTGGGGATGCTGATTCCGGTGGGTTCTCGTCTGTCATCTTATGAGGATTCGCTAATCTGATCTATCGACTCACGCACGGTACGAAGCGGCATATCAGTGTCTTCGGCTATTTGTCTGGCATCGTTACGTTCGAGCTCTTCCACGAACCGATTGTTGTGCAGTGCCCAGTGACGGACCGCTTCGGTAGGTTCGGGAGTGTATCGAACGGTCCGACCGTCCCGAAACCGTCCCAGTACACCCCGTTCGACGAGCTGCTTCAGCTGTGTCGACATCCACGGGCGATGTTTCGCGGATTGAAACTCCTCGATGATCTCCGGGTAGTCTCGTTTGAACAGGTCGACGATTTCTTCGGTCGTTCTAGGGTTACCCATGTTCTGGAGTGCTTTTGAGATCCGAGCTTGGGCCTCGCTGAGTTCTGGTGCCTCCTCGTTAGTAAGTAGTTCTCCATCGGGATCGGACAGATATCCGAGGTGGTTTAGCGTCTCTTTCAGAAGCTCCGGGTTCTGTTGGACGATCTCCCGGAGCCCGGCAGCTGTGTTTGTGTCTAGCTGTTCGACGACATGGGACAGAGATTCAGAATCACCGTTCGTATTTGTATTGGTATCAACCATTATTTTATCTCAACGTTTCTGGGGTTTCTGAACTTTGGACCGAAGAGCGCGAGTTCATGGCGGTATTGTTCGCCGTGCCACGTAACACCATTGCTCTGGGATGTCGGTGAATGGCGTTCAGGAGGTTTTGGATTGCGATCGTGATCTTTGTATGCGTGGATTCCCTGAAAAAATTCGAAATCCGTCGTCTTGAACGCCTCAGTGAAGTGATCCCGAATATCCTCGGCACTGTCCCTATCTGCGTCGCTTGGTCGGGTTGAGCCACCGGGATGGGTGTGGAATCGGGCGATTAACTTCGGCGACTTGCCATCGGGATACAGGGAGGCAACCTTCTGTGCCATCTTCCGCCCGTAAGAGGTTACACTCCGTCGCGTTGCCGACGCGTAGTACGAGGGATTATCCAGCCTGAACAAGTCTGTTGGTGTCGTGTAATTATTGCCTGCCAGCACGTAGACTGTTTCCACACGGTTGTGTGCGCCGTTTAACCCGCGCGCTTCTACTTTCTGCATGAAGTCCCGATTATTTGGAAACGCAAACGTGCCTCGATCGTACGAGGGGACCTCTTTTCGAGTGTCGGCCGTAGGTTCGTCTGGCGTTACTGTCGGTGTCTCAGGAGACGTCGCCTTACCGGAACTCTTCGGGTCGATATCGGTGGCCGTCGCTTTCGTATCAGCCTCTGATTCTAACGTAATCGTGTGAGTTCGAAGAAGTCCTCCAGTCGAAACCTCCTGATCTCCCGATGTCGATTTGGTGAATCCGGTGTTTACTGAGATATCAACCTCCCATTCGTCGTCTCCGCTGGATTGACTCTCTATAGTCTCATCCTCATCGTCTGATCCGCCGAAGATATCATCGAACATGTTATATAAATATTGTATATGTTTTAATCTAAAATCGAGCCTACACTATCGGTTACTTTTGAATACCTATCTTGACTTTCGCAGCTACGAACATCATCCCGACGATGGCAAGGGCTGCTAAGATGAACAACAAGGTGTTGTCACCGACATCTGGGAGTCCGCCTCCATCATCACCCTCTGGGCCAGAGTTAGGCTCTTCGACCTGAAAGTAGAAGCGCTGGCTATCGAGGTTCTGGCTCATCTCGGGGTGGCCAGCTGGCCAGTATTCGATTTCGGCGTCGACGCGGGCTTCGCCAGCGGTGCGGCTGTAGACGTTGGCGGCGATGTCTTCGGCATCTGAACCATCAGGGGTAATGGTGAATTCGGTCGAGGCCATCCCGGCAGCGGTTGTCCCCCAGTCGCTGCCACCGCTGATACTCATGCCCGATTGCACGAGGAGACGAACTTCAACGACAACTGGACAGTCTGCGCCGTTATCGAGATCAAAACCACCCTCGATCCGCCCGGCTTGGTTCGTATCAATCACCTTGGTTGGTGCATAGAGTCGAGCCGCGTCCATCGACGGCAGTTCTGGGTCTTCACAGACCTCATCGGCCGTCGACCCATCGGTTGTCGACCCGGATGTCGTATCGGTCGTTGATTCGGATGTGGAGTTAGTTGTGGAGTTGTTCTGTTGGGCAGCGGCGGTGCCAGCGAGAGCCGGTAGGCCGACCATACTAACGATGAGAACGGCCACTACTGTGACCACGGCAGCCGTTCGAACATTGGAGTTCGTCATTTCCATCTGACCTGTTGGACGCTTAGGACTTAAATTTACTGGTAAATATTTTCGAGTAACTAATAGCCGTATGGATACTCGAGCAAAAAGCACCTCGATAGCCGCTGCCGATTACTCTCCCTTTTCGAGCCGAGTCGCTGATTTCTTGGGTAATCCCACATCTTCGTGAGCCTGCTGGACTTCTTCGATCGGATACTCTGCCCGATGTAACTCAATTCGCGGTACATCGAGGTCGACGATCGCGTAGGCGGCCGTCGGATTCCCGTCTCGCGGCTGTCCGACACTGCCCGGATTGACGACCCAACCGTGTCGACTGAACTTCGCCATGTTGACTGCTGCCTGCTTGTGGGTATGTCCCAACGCGAGCACCTGCGTCCCGTCGTTCATATACGTTCCCACGGAGGTGAACATCCCCTTCGACACGTACCGGTCGACGTTCTCGGGGTGACTATGAACAACCTAGAGTCCCTCGTCGAAGGCGTGTGTCGAGGCAGGCAACTCAGAGAGCCACGACAGTTGCTCGGTGCTGAGTTGTGACTGGGCGTATTCCAAGCCAGCATACGCCATCTCGTTTTGGGTGTACGATTCAGGGCTTCGAACGTCTCGGTCGTGATTGCCTTGGACGACGACATCACACGTCTCTCGGATTCGGTCGACACACGCTGCTGGCCACGCGGAGTACCCAACGATATCGCCAGCACAGACCAATGCATCGAGGTCGTCGGGCATCGACTGGAGGACGGCATCGAGGGCTGGACGATTTGAATGGATATCCGAAATCAGGCCGACTCGCATGGTTTTGTTGACAACGTTCTCTCTTTTCGGTCTATCGGTGAATAATAATCCATACGTGCTAATCTGAGTCGTTTGATTGGATCACTCGCTGGCAGCTCGTTCGAACACGAAGTCGTTGGTTCGTGGAGACACTCGCAGCGTCGCGATACCTCGGAATCCCAAATTAAGATAGTGGACTGGCGGTTGGCTCTCATCGTGGGCTACGACGTCGTACCCGTAGGAATGGGAGTGACCACTTAGGGCACCGAATATGTCGTGGGTGCGAATTGCCAGTTTGGTCGCGACCGAACCGAGATGGACGAATTCGAGATGCTGCTTTCGTGAGCCCACTGCGTGGTGGTGGTCGAATGAGGTATTGTATGGCGGGACGTGGGTGGCGAGCAACACATCTTCTTGCCCTTCGAGTAGGTTCGAGAGGCGATCGTACGCCTCCTCTATGGCTTCCATGTCAGAGCGAAACGTAGGCTCCTCCGAGGGGCCGATCTCTAAAGATTCGATAGCATCTGAGACAGTTCCAGACCCACATATGACATCGTAACACGCGGCTTCGATATCGTCGGCGACTTGGTTTGCAACATATCGTCGACGGTCGTTGGATACTCCGTGTGGGTCAAGTGCCTCAAATTCGGTTTGATCAAGCTTCGATTCAAGGGTTCGCTCTTCACAACCCCACCCGACGACAGTTATATCATCGAACCGGTGGACCTCCTTGTGTCCCGAATAGGCTTCTGCGATGGAGTCGACTACCTGCTCTTCGGTCGGTTCGGGGTCGTGGTTCCCTGGAACGTAGATAACGGGCAGATCTGGCCCAAAGCGAGAGACAAATTCCTCTGCGATTGCTTTATCATCATCCCCAGCCCTGTGGGTGAGGTCACCCAATATTAGTACGGCATCGATATCTGAGGGAATCGCCATCTTCTCCAAATCGTAGCCAGAACCTGCAGGTTTTAAATGGAGATCACTATACATCAAGAATTTCATTGCCACCTATCTGTGTCGGATAACAATAATTCTTGGCTCAATGTATTTAACCAACATGAGACGCTTGAGTGGTCCTGTTGTTGGTTAAGCAGTATTATCGGTCGACGGTAGTCGGCAGATCACTCTCGTCGAAATCACTCTCTCAATACACGGAATACATAGCGATGGCGCGTCGAAACCCATCATGGCTCGTTACATTACGTCTGACCTGCATTTGGGTCACGAGAATATTATTGAATACTGTGATCGACCGTTCGATACAATTGAGGAAATGAACCACGAACTAATGCGTAACTGGAACCATGACATTAGTGACAATGATGTCGTGTTTTTTCTCGGTGATTTGGGAGCATTCGCAGACGAAGACCAGTTGAGTGCATGGTTGAACGAATTGAACGGCCGAATCGTCTTTATCGAAGGTAACCACGATTATCCCGGAAGATACACCTCGGATTTGAATACCCATCAATACTATATTTTGGACCAAGGAGACCGGAAGTTACTGCTCACTCATAAGCCCGAAAATGCGCCTCGTTTCTGGGATGACTGGGTGATCCACGGCCACCACCACAACAATCACCCTCGTGAGTATCCGTTCGTAAATCCGGACCGACAGTTAGTGAACGTCTCTATCGAACTGACCGACTACTATCCACTGAAAGTCGACTATGTAATCGACTGTGTTGAATATGGAGAATGGATGGCTGAGTCCTGAACACGACGGCGGCTGGTCTCTCTGACATTCCATACCTCCTCTGGCCTACGGTTGGTATCTGGTCGTCTTCTAAGCTACATAACCAGCTTAGTTTGTACAGTCGATCTTGCGGATTTGTTTCGTTCGATAGTGGTAGGGAGGAGAATTCACACAGTGGTAGTACCAACCGTTCCCCCACGGTCTCGCCGAACGAAGGTGAGTTCGTCGGGAGCCTCGATCAAGACACCTTCTCCACCCTTCGAGCCCTGATTTCTTCGAATGATATTCCCACAGACGACGTTCCCCTTACGAACTGGACGCTTGCGCATCGAGTGCCCGACGACCTGTGGTGGAGCCGTCTCTTCTAAGTGCTTAAAATCAAGCCACCAGAGTCCAGCTGAAGGCCCACGCGCACTGTTTTCGCCGACATCGAACAGTCGACCATACTGTTCTACGATTCGGTCGTGTGTCTGCGATTCATTTCGCTCGCCCACGTCGTGTATAAGCGTCGACGCAGCCTCACGGAGTGCTGCATTCACGGTCATCGTATCGATTGCATCGTTACTCCCGGCATGGGAGTAGGTGTAGTTGTACCCCTCAAAGGCAGCGGTGACATCCCCGCCGACGACCCGCTGTAAAAATGCCCGTCGCTGAGAATCAGCAAGCCCGGTCGAATAGGTATCCGGCCAGCAGAATATCGAAGGCACCAAAATAGCCATTTCGTGGTTGCCGACGTGATACCGAACACGGCCTGCAGGAGCCTCGTCGAATAGCCGCCAGATCATCTCCATGCAGGCGTCGTTGGCTGGCCCACGATCAATCAGATCACCGTTGATCAGGAGCACATAGTCATTGTCGGCCCAGTGGATTTCCCCCGTCTCGTCGGCCGTCACTACAGGATCATAGCGATCCGTCTCACCGACGGCCAACAGCGCACTCCGGGCATCTTCGAGATATCCGTGGATATCACAGATGTGGACGATGGGGGGAGTATCCTGTATCTGGGTCACCGAATCGATCGTCTCAGACATAGTCCATTCTAAGAGATACGTTCTAATAAAACAGTGACCCGTCGACTACCGGCGCTGGGTGGACGACGGACTCCCCTACTGTGTCGTGGTGTGATCTGGGCAGAGGCGACAGATAAGATACCGGTCGGTCAACCTACAATCGAAGGTCGATACAGTATAGAATCCGAATACTATCTTATGTTTTTATAGTAGTCGTACTAATATGCCGAATTACTCGGCTCGCTTGGTGTCTCGGAACTGTCCGGTGCCGATATCATGCTTGTCTGGCAAAAGGCCCTCGAATTGGCCGTTTACGACTTCGATACTGGTGCTGCCGATCGACCCGTCGTGACACAGGCGAATATATTTATGCGACTTGAAACATCTCGTGATCAACAAACTGAAAAGAACTATATTTTCTTCTCTTGATATTATCTCCATGGACGTGGATACCCTCGTTACTCGGAACGTCGTAGATTCCATGACTGAGGAAGAAGTCTCTAAATTGGCTGAATCTCCCGAAGACAAGAGAGCTTACGTCGGCTACGAACCATCGGGTGTGCTCCACTTGGGACATATGCTTACTGCGAACAAACTGATTGATCTACAAGCTGCGGGTATGAAAGTCGTGATTCTGCTCGCAGATGTCCATGCATACCTCAACAACAAAGGTACGTTCGAAGAGATACACGAGACCGCAGAACAGATGCGTGAACAGTTTATCGCCTACGGACTCAGCGAAGAGTCGACCGAATTCGTACTGGGGAGTGACTTCCAGTTCGACGAAGACTACCGGCTTGATCTTCATACTCTCAAAGTAGAAACGACACTCAACCGTGCTCAACGGGCCATGGCCGAAATTAAAAGCGGTACCACAGCCACAGTGAGTCACGTTGTCTATCCTTTGATGCAAGCCCTCGATATCGAGTATCTCGATTTAGATCTATCCATCGGCGGATTAGATCAGCGGAAGGTACATGCCCTTCATCGGGAAGTCATGCCCCACATCGGTTGCAGAGTTCGGCCAGCCATCCACACGCCGATTCTTGCCGACCTTACGACAGGCATTGGAAAGATGTCCTCTAGTTTGAATCCGGTAACTGGTGGTGAGAGTATTACTATCTCGTTCGAAGACTCCGCCGAAGAGATCGAGCAAAAAATTGCTCGCGTATTTTTTCCTCCGGAGCGGAATCCAACGTTCGAAGACTACTACAATCCGGAAGATTACGATGTCGACTCTCATGGTATCGAACTCCACAATCCCGCGCTGCAATTGTTTGAGTACCACATCTTCCCGCGATTCGATCACATTACAGTCGAGAGACCCGATGAGTACGGCGGCACCGTTGAGTACGATTCGTTCGAGGCACTCGCAGGTGCGGTTGAATCCGAAGATCTTCACCCTGCTGATGCAAAAGGTGCACTGTCGACTTATCTCAACCGACTTATCGCTCCTTGACGCAAACAGATTCAATAAATATGATCGGCCGGATCTTCATCGGTGTCCGATCATCTCTTCGTTCGATCAATAAATGCTAGGCTCCCTCCAACAGCGTTAGTGTTTTCTGATCACATTCATCGTCGTAATATCGTTCTAAAGCCATTTTGAATGGTGACGGATCGTCAGCAACCGCTTCGAACAGCGTCATCGAAGACCGGAATTTCAAGTCGTCTGGAGATCCAAAGATGTCGTTCGCTGAACGTCCGTCGACGGCATTAACAAGTCCAGTGCACTCACGCAGTCGAAGACCGAGTATCGAGTGGTCGAGATAGGCTTGGGCTTCCCCTCGTGATGAGATTGCATACTGTTGTGCCATTTCGCTGCGGCCGAGGCCAGCGAACTGTGGAAACACGAACCACATCCAGTGAGTACGTTTTTTCCCCGACCGTAGTTCGTCTTTGATCTGGGATATTACTGGATCCTGCGCGTCGACGAATCGCTGAAGATCGTATGGATCGTTGGGATCTGTCATCAGTTTCTGCCGTTTGTGTTTGTGAGTGGTATGTGAATTAACTATTCGTGTTTCTACAGATAAACGAGCCGAATACCTCCTGGCTTGGCCTCAAGACGACTCATAAACAGGAGCACCCACCGTTCGAGAGATTATTCAATGTCTGACGTACATTAATGTCTCGTAAGTCTCAAGTTCGAATTGAGCCAGTCACCATGAGTTCACGAACCATCTCTACCCACGCAGTCGGTCGGTGTGAAGCCCCACCAGATTTCGCCACAATCGAAGCTGTTGCTAAGGGTGAAGGTGACTTTGCCGACGAGGCGCAGGCCGAAGCTGCCGAGTGTGCGGCGCGGATCGAAGAGACGGTGACCGATACAACAGCAAATCAATTCGAGACCGTCGAGATACAACTCCAGAACGGCGAAGAAGACCTCGGCAGCATCGGTGGAGCACCGTTCGAAGCAACACATGAACTCCACGTCGACTGCCCACCAGACCGTGCAAAGGAAGTCGCTCTGGACGTCGTCGAAGTCGGGGGACAGATCTCGTCGATAGACTACAAACTCCACGAAGAGACCTCTCGAAGACTTGAGGACGAGGCGCTGGCTGCGGCCGTGGAACGGGCTCGCGAGAAGGCCGAACGAATGGCTCGTATCGAAGGGCTGGCTGTTGCGGAGGTTCGATCCATCGCCAACGAAGCACCGGGGTCAGAGTTCAATTACTCACTCGATATCACACTGTCAACAACTCTCGACGGGAATATTCACCCAGAGCCGATCGGCCTGTCCCAACAAGTCGAAGTCGAATACAAACTCACCGAACAGTAAGGGCAGATGGACAAAATTGCCCGTCAAGTCTTCGTCGGAACAGCCACAGATGCTGCAGACGAGTCGCTCGTAGACCAACACGATATCACGACCATCCTGTCGTTGACACACGACACCGCTGCAGATGGATTCCCAGCGGAGGTGACGGTCCACAGCGTGCCGCTTGTTGATGGGCCGCAGACCGACCTGGAGAACTTTCGGACTGCAGTTCACCGACTCCTTACGCGACTGACGGCCAACGACACGGTGCTGGTCCACTGTGCGGCTGGGTCCTCACGGAATCCGGCCGTTGCCGCCACGGCGATCGCACTTGATCAGGAGGTCACCCTCGAAGACGCCTTTCAGCGCGTGATCGATCGGCGAGACGGAACCGACCCTCATCGGGCACTCGTTCGACAGGCAGCGAGAATTTGTACAGAGTTTGCAGAGTGAGACTCAGTCGTTGTTCTGTAGAGCCCCTTGCGGATTCCGAGGGCCCGCTATCGGGTCGTTGACGGTCCACAGAGGTGAACGAACCGTCGGTTTCGGCGCAAAGCTCACTCTGAATTGTAGTCGATCCGGTTAATAACCCTGGCAAATACAACGTTCTCTTGGACGGTTTCGATTTCGCCTCGTTCTCCTTTTTTTCGCATCGGGAACGATCACGACGTATCCCCGGTCGACGCGTGTGAGTTCATCACCTTGATCGCCGATCTCTTCGATCTCAACCATTCGGGTGTCGCCCTCGATTACCGGTGTCCTGTCATGATCGTGGTCGGACTCTGGCTCATTTGTGATAGCCGTCGACTCTTGGTCTTCCGACACGGCGGACACCGCGAGTTGGTGGGCTTCGCTTAGATCGACGTAGCCAAAAATCGATAGTGTTAAGATGGATAGTACCCGTCAACGGTGGATCGACACAACTGGTTTAGAGGGTAGACTCTGGATTGCTATGTGGACGTTTATTCGCCTCAATCCTGAACCACCGAGTGCTGGCTCGCTCGTTGAATTTTGAATCGGACCTCGGGGACAGTCTCTTCGGAGAGTTGGTGGGTCAGTGCGGACTGGATATGTCGCTTAGGGCAGTCGACGACTACGCTGCCCCAGGACGACGTACTCGCCACTTGTCGTCGTCCAGCAGTTCTACGAGCGTATCTGTGATTGTCTCGACCCACTCATCGTGCTCGGTCCTGTCACGTTCCTCAACAGTCTCCCGCCACCGATTTAGGACACCCGCCGCGGCCGCTTGAACCTGCCAGTCGTCGTCCTCAAGTTGGGTGAGTACGGCCTCTTTGATTTTTTCATCCCAGCCACCGTATCCATCAGGGAAGTCGTCGAAGGTCTGGATGATCTGTTTGCGGAGGGTTGTATTCGGTGTTGACAAGTGGTCTAAGAGTGCTGGCACAGCCTTGTTCGGTGCCGAATGGATCTCCTCGGAAGCGACCGGTGTTCGGAGGAAGCGCTTGCAATACTCTTGCTGCTCTAAGTGGAGTATCTCGGCGATGGTCTGTGTGTCGTCGCTTGCCAGGGCGAGTCGACCAGAAATCGTGATCAGATCACCCCACCTCTTGTCGGGGGTTCGATAGTCTGGGTCCACTCTTTGACAGTCTCCTCCAGAGGGCCCAACTGGCCGGTGTGTTCCGTAATATCGCGTGACAATGTCGGTGTTGATGCTGCATTCGGTAATGCACGGCTCCGCCCCCACACTGTCGACGCATTCGTGATTTTCGAAAAACACGGGTTCGAGCGCCTCGAGACGATCAAAGAATCCTTTCAATTATCCCCGGGCGAACGTGATTGTCCAGATTGTACTCCCGATACCTGCGAGTGTTCGAGCGCAGTATACATCGAAACCTTCGAAGAGGGTTATTAGCAGTCGTTCATAATGTGATTTGGTACACCAATACTCCGTTGCTACCAAACTTCTAATAGTATAGATAAATAGTCCCTGTATGGTCGAATTGCGAGACTATTTTGGAGAGTCGAACGCCATAGAAAACGTTCACGAGGAGTCTGCTGTGGATGCCACCATGGATGCATGGGAAGCAATCAAGGACAAGGACCCCTTCACACATGACAGCGTAAAAACCGGGCACAGACACATCCTACAGGATCGACAGCCAGACATCGCTGGTGAGTACCGCGATATTCAGGTATATATTGGTGAGTCGACACCACCTCCACCGGTTGTCGTCGAATCCGAGATGGACAAATTACTCTCGTGGGAACCACAGAATCCAATCGAGGCGATTGAATGGCATATCGCATTCGAGCACATCCATCCGTTCGCTGATGGCAACGGACGTATTGGCAGACTCGTCTATCTCCGTCATTCGCAGCTGTTGGATTTCGAGCCGGTTATGTGGCGTGCAGAAGACCGAGCAAGCTATTACGATTTGTTCCGGACCGATATCGACTTAGACGAGAAATCCAGACGATGACCCAGAGAACAGGCACAAATCGCCGATAAAATATTCTTGTAGTCACTCAATAAAGATGTTGATCCGGAGGCAGCAGACGGTATGCACTTTGCAGGGTAACATGGATGAACCCGCCCCGAGATCAAGCCTCGGGGCTTCCTGCTTCAACGACGCGCTTTGCATCCACCTGCATTGGAGTAGAACGTATTGGGGATACATCGCTCACTACAATTTTGAGATTAACACAAAGACTATGTCAGCCCGTGGGAATTATCAACAATGAATTTCCCTGGATTGGGGTTGGGCTTTCTATGACCAGAACAGCACCGCCCCGTGAGACAAGGCTGTCGTCTCACAGTTAGTGAATCCGATGTCGGATAGCTGACTGAGATGGCATTTCAGACTCTTGCGGGCGTAGCCAGCGCACCTGCGCCGTTGGGTGGTTGTTCTGGTCATCAACACCCAATCATGACCGCACGTAAATCTCATTCGACCGAGAAGACAGCGCCGCGGGACACGACAAAGGCTGTCTCGAAGTTCTGGCAAGAGTGTGATCGTTATCACGACCTCGCAAAACAGTTCCAACGAAATATCAAGATTATTCATCCAGACAAGCTGACTGGGAGAAGTGGCTACTACAGTTGTGGCTGCGCTTGGTGTGCACAGGAGGTCAAGTACTACGAATACGTTGGGCCGAATCTTTAATCAGATCAGTCACGAAGCCAGTTGATTAATACTTGATCTCCAATGACTTGATAGAATGGATTCGTTCACCGATATCGTACACGAAATGACTGATGTTCCTGCAGGCCCCAAAGAATATCACGAAGAGGGGTCGGTCTACAGCTCGACTCCCGAACCACTATGCGCACGACGAACTAGGTGCGGAGCTGATCGAAGAGTTGCCCGAACCGATATTACCCGAAGACAGTCGGAAAAAGGCACAGATCGTCGCCGAGCAGCACATGCGGTTCAAGAAACTGCCCGACATGAAGGCAGTCAAATCGATACGACTGGTAGATAATCTGCTAGCCGCTGGTGTTACTCCAACTGCGATGCTCGACTTGATCGAGGCCGACGCCAGAGGACGAGAGCCGCAGCGATCGGTGGTCCGTGGAAAATACGAACAGTGCATCGAACAGGTTTACGATGCTGAAGAGCACGTCGAAAAGAAGACCGTTTCTAACAATCAACATCGGATGCAACTGATGATAGAATACTATAGAGATCACTGATCGTGCGGCAACGGTCAACAGGTAGTCGATCGGTTGTCCAATCGCCGTCGATACTCGGTACCAGTAGATCGACTTACTCACTATCGTCCGCTTGCGTCGATCACTCTCGGCACGTGCTCTGCCGACGTGTGTCGTTCAGTTAGTCGGTGAGAGCTCCTCCAACAGCATCTCAAGGTCATCGTCTCTCGAATCGGAGAAATCGAACCCACAGTCGACTCTGTCGATACTGTATTTACCGCAGTGGACAAGTCGTTGGTTCGTGACGTGGTGTGAGAGCTGTCGCTGGCGGATTTGACGCGGATCTAAGACTTAGCAGGCTCTGTTGAAATTCTATTAGTTCGACAACTTTCTCGCTGCAACAGGAGTTAGGTAGATGTGCTTAGTGAACAATCAAAGTGAGCTACTCACCAGTTCTACAAGATATTCTTTGTAATAGTCTTAATTATCGCATTTCTGTTCAACCAGTTGGTGATTAAGTCCTGTTTCAGCAGGTAAAATAGTCTGGTATTTGACCTTCGAATACTCATCCTCTGTGATTATCCATTGGATAGTTTTCTCAGGTCTGGGCACCACGTCATCGATAGTCACCATCATCTCATACAAGCCAAGTGAGACTGAAAGTTCAACTCTCTCGGATATCGATGTAGGGGCTTCCGCACCGATTGTATTATCGACCGCTTATTCGTTTGCTTTGTCGATATAACCTGAACAATTATTCTTTTGTAGTTCTACCGGAGTATATGGTTCGGTACGTCATCTCTGATCATCATTTCGGTCATGCTAATATCATCAAGTACTGTGACCGGCCGTTCAGCAGTGTCGGAGAGATGAACAAGACACTTGTCGACCGTCACTACGAGACTATCGACGAAGATGCGGTACTCATCCATTTGGGTGACGTGGCAATGGATATGCAACACGGCGAAGAGACGATCAAATATTTTCAGCAACTGGGTGGAGATATCTTACTACGCGGAAACCACGATGTTGGTTTAGCCGTCGAAAATGCCCCGTTTCCGGTGTTGGAATCCTGTGTTCTCACACACAATGAGTATCGATTCTATTGTACACACCGGCCCGAAAATATACCTGACGACTGGGATGGGTGGGCTATTCATGGCCATATACATAACAATGACACTCAAAACTACCCCTTCATCGCATACGATAGCCAGCGAGTGAATGTGAGTAGTGAACTACTGAATTTTCGGCCAGTGTCGCTGGAAGCAGTAACACGGCTTCTCGACGAATGTCCGCCAGGGACTAGACTTCGTGATATTAACCAGGCAAAGGAGTTTCTCGAAGAAAAAGAAAACGAGTAAAGAGATCTATGTGTCGTGGTATGACAGACCGAGACTTTCAGAAGAAATTAAGTATGTGTTTACCCCGAGGACTCGACGGATGGCACAGCGTGAGTCCGTGAAATCATCTCGTTGTCTCGGACAATGCGCTTGAGCTTCTCGTAGGGATTGCGTCCCTGCTGGCGCGATGTCGCCAGCA
>Ga0208138_100460_pt1 | contig 17503 bp, 16 predicted proteins | sample AntRauMetaRauer3_FD_184786 | JGI IMG/M metagenome (GOLD analysis project Ga0208138, IMG submission 184786) | Saline lake microbial communities from Rauer Lake, Antarctica, in enrichment culture - Antartic Rauer Lake 3 Metagenome Rauer3 (SPAdes)... ...
CCCGTGCGGCTGAACGACGCGACGGCGTCGAGGTCGACGCGCATCAGATGTTGTTTATCATCGACACGAACGCCTCGATGTCGGGGAACGAGTAGATCTTCGCCTCGACGTCCGCGTCGGGGGCGTGGAGCGTGGCGTCGAACACCATCGCAATCTCGTGCTCGCCGGGGTCGACGCAGTGCGCGGCGATGTCCTCCCCTGACGCCCGGATGAGCTGAGGCGTCGAGATGTCGATGGTGCGCCCGAGCACGTTCGCCCACCCGTCGATGAACCCGCTGGTCATGATGTTCCCGACCTCCCGGATGGCCGAGCGCTCCATGTCGGTGTACGCGCCGCCGTCGCTCTCGATGCCGCCCATCATCGTGCCGGCAACGCGGCGCGCGCTCTCGTCGTCGAAGAGCACGAGCACGGAGCCGTAGGGCTGCTCCTTGAGGGGGACGTTCACGCCGACCTGCTTGGCCGCGCCCAGGTGGGCGCCGAGGTCCTCGACGTCGATGACGTTGATCTTCGTGATCTGCATCTCCGTCTCGACGCCGGTCAACTGACTCATGTTCTCGGCGACCGTCGAGGCGCCCTCGCGGGCGAGTTCGTTCACCGTCTGCAGCCGTCGGATGTCGATCATCGTGCTCATTGTTACAGCGTCGCCACGTCCAGAATCGTCACCACGTCACCTTCGCCGAGCACGGCCGCGCCCGACAGCCCCGGGATGCCCGAGAGAATGCCCTCGAAGGGCTTGACGACGACCTCCTCCTGCCCGCGGACGTCGTCGCAATGGACGGCGACCTGGCGCTCGGTGTCCCGGATGCGGACGAGCATCCCGTCGCCGTTCTTCGTCTTCCCGGGGACGTCCAGGGCGTCACCCAGTCGGACGAGCGGGTAGACCGTCTCGTCGTAGGTGATGACCTCCTCGCCGTCGACGGACTTCACGGCCTTCATCCGCGAGATCTCGTCGACGGTCTTGATGGGAATGCCGTACTCCTCGCCGCCGCTCTCCACGAACAGCACCTTCACGATGGCGACGGTCACCGGCAGCGTCATCGTGAACGTCGTGCCCTCGCCGGGCGTGCTGTCGACGGAGACGCTGCCGTCCAGGCGCGTGACGGTGTCCCGGACGACGTCCATGCCGACGCCGCGCCCGGAGACGTCCGTGACCTCGTCGTTCGTCGAGAAGCCCGGGTGGAAGACGAGGTCCTCGACGGCGGCGTCTTCCATCTCCTGGACCTCCTCCCGGGACTTGACGCCCTTCTCGACGGCCTTCTCCCGCATCGTCTCGTGGTCGATGCCGGCGCCGTCGTCCCGCACCTGGATGAGCACGCGGTCGCGGTCGCGCTCCGCGGACAGCGTGATGGTGCCCTCGGAGTCCTTGCCGTTGGCCTCCCTGACGTCGGGCTGTTCGATACCGTGGTCGACCGCGTTCCGCAGCAGGTGCATCAGCGGGTCGCTGATCTCCGTGAGGATGGTGCGGTCGAGTTCGACGTCGTCGCCCTCCACGACGAAGTCGATGTCCTTGCCCTGCTCGCGGGCGAGGTCGCGGACGAGCCGCGGGAACTTCCCGACGATCTTCTTCATCGGGACGAGCCGCATGTCCATCACGGTGTCCTGGAGGCTCCCCGAGATCTTGTCGAGTTCGTCGAGTTCGTCGAACACCTGCCGGTCGTTGTCCTCGACGCCCCGGCGGAGCTTGATGCGGGTGGTGACGAGCTGCTCGACGAGCCCGTGGAGTTCGTCGAGCTGGTCGACGTCGACGCGTACGGACTGGATCTCGGTGTCGGTCTTGTCGATGGCGTCCGAGTCGTCGTCCCCGTCGCTCCCGCTTCCACCAGCGCCGCCGGAGCTGCCAGCGTCGGACTGACTGCCAGCATCCTCCGTCGCTTCGGCTTCCGCCGTCTCGTCGGCCATCTCGGCTTCCTCCTCCGGTTCGCCGGGCGTGTCGTCTGCCGTCGCGTCGTCGGCGCCGACCTCGGTGACCGAGGCGCCGGTGAGCTTCGGGAACGAGTGGACGGTCTCGGCGACGTCGGCCTGCTCGGCCGCGACGACCAGGTCGAAGCCGTCCTCGTAGTCGCCGTCGTTGATGGCGTCCGGGGACGGCTCCGACCCGAGGAGGTCGAACGTCTCGGTCGCCTCCTCCAGAACGAACATCCCGTCGACGCCCTTCATCTGGGAGTCACCCATGTCCACGCGGACGTGGTAGACCGGGTTCTCGCTGGCCTCGATGGCCGCTGCGTCCACGATACTCGTCGGGTCGACGCCGGTGCGAGACGAGGAGCCGTCGCTCGCATCGCCGGCATCGTCACTCTCCTCGCCTGCTGCGTCGAGGACGCCGCGCACGGCCTCGATGGTACCCGTCACGTCGCGTGTGACCTCGCCGTTCGCCTCGATGTCGTCCAGGCAGGCTTCGATGTCGTCGATGCCCGCGAACACCACGTCCATCCGGTCGCCGGTCACCGAGAGGTTCCCCTGGCGCATCTCGTCCAGGAGGTCCTCGACGGCGTGCGCGAGGTCACTGGCGTTCTCGAAGCCCATCGCGCCGAAGTTCCCCTTCAGCGTGTGGGCGGTCCGGAAGATCTCGTCCATCGCCTCCTCGTTGCCCGGGTCTGACTCCAGCTCCAGCAGGGCGTTGTTGAGGCTGGTTACGTGCTCTTCTCCTTCGCGAACGAACGCTTCGAGGTAGTCGTCCATGTCACGTACTCCTCCGTACTGAATCCGCGATTCCCTCCGTCAGGCGGTCCGCCGCCAGCACTTCGTCGACGCAGCCGGTCTCGATGGCGCGCTCCGGAATCCCGAACACGGCGCTGGTCGCCTCGTCCTGGGCGAGCGTCGTCCCGCCGGCCTCCTTCACGGCCCGGATGCCGTCCGCGCCGTCGCTCCCCATCCCCGTCAGTACGACGCCGACGAGCGGGTCCGTGACGCGCTTGGCCGCGCTCTCGAAGGTCACGTCGATGGCGGGCCGGACGCTGTGGCGGCGCTCACTCTGGTTCAGGCGCACCCGCAGCCGGCCGTTCGAGTAGCCAGAGACGCGCATGTGGAAGTCCCCCGCCGCGACGAGGCCTTCGCCGCCACCGATGCGCGAGCCGTCATCCGCCTCGCTGATGTCGTACGCGCTCGCCGAATCCAGGCGGTCCGCGAACCGGGACGTGAACTGGTCCGGCATGTGCTGGACCACCAGCACCCGGAAGTCCGCCTCCCGGGGCAGCGACGCAAGAATGGATTCCACGACGTTCGGGCCGCCGGTCGACGCGCCGATCAGCAGCGTCGGGTTGTCGGCGTACTCGGCGGACGCCTCGGGGGACGTCGCCGGCGCCATGTCGACGTCGTGGCCCGCCGTCGGGTCGGCGGCCGCGACGCGCTCGACGGCCGCCACAAGCTCCTCGCTGTGGCCCGAGAGCTCCGTGGAGATGGTGCCGCCGGGCTTCGCGAACGTGTCGACGGCGCCTTTCTCCATCGCCTCCAGACTGGCCTCGGCGTCCTCCGTCGTGAGCGCCGACACCATCAGGACGGGCGTCGGGCGTCGGTTCATGACCTCTTCGACGGCCTCGATGCCGTTCATCTCCGGCATCTCGACGTCCATCGTGACGACGTCCGGTTCGACCGATTCGACCTGCTCGACGGCTCGAGCGCCGTTCTCGGCGGTGGCGACGACCTCGACACCCCCGTCCTCGAGGATGTCGCTGATGACGGTCCGCATGAAGTGCGAGTCGTCGACCACCAGCGCCCGCGTCATGCCGTGAGCACGTCGGAGATGGCGTCCATGACGCTCGGCTTCTGGAACGGCTTCGTGATGTAGCCGTCGGCGCCGGCCTTCACTGCCTTCTTCATCTTCTCTTCCTGCCCGATGCTCGTGCACATGATGATGTGGGCGGCCGAGTCGAACTCCTTGATCTCGGAGGTCGCCTCGATGCCGTCCCGGATCGGCATCACGATGTCCATCATCACGAGGTCCGGGTCGTACTGCTTGTACATCTCGACGGCTTCGACCCCGTTCTCGGCCTCGTCCGCGATCTCGAACTCCTCCTCGAGGATCTCCCTGAGGAGATTCCGCATAAATTCGGAGTCGTCTACTAGTAAGACCTGCTTCGCCATGGGCAGTCGTTGTGCCAAGGGGCTAATAAACCCAACTGACCGATTATCAGACCTGATTGTCCCCGTTTTCGGCTGCCGATACCGCACCGATGAGTTCGTCGATGTCCAGCCACAACACGAGTTCGACTTCCTCCTCCTCGGCGTCCTCCTCGCCGGGGGGCGTCGCACCCTTCCGGATGACGCCACGCACCAGTTCGCTCTCGATGGCGGAGGTACCGATGCGCTGGAGTCGGTCGCCGCGGTCTATCTGGTGCTCCGCGTACCCGGAGACCTCCGTGACCTCGGCGACCCGGAGTCCGATCTTCTGCTTGTCGTCGGCGCGGTCGAGCACGAGGATGTTGTCCGACACCAGGTCGCCCTCGATGGCGAGGAACTCCCGCGGGTCGACGATGGCCGTGGTCTCTCCGCGGAGGTCCATCACGCCCTCGACGGCCTCTGGCGCCCGCGGAACCCGGGTGACTTGCTTGGACTCGACGATGCTGTCGACGGCGCCGATGTCGATGGCACAGACCTCGTCGCCGAGCTGGAACTCCACGACGTGTGCGGCGTCCTCGACTACCCGGTCGGCGTCTTCGAGGTTCATCAGTGGCAGAACCACGGGAGACCAGACCCAAAACTGTTTCGTGGAGTTCGGCCGACAGGAACAGGCGGCTCGCTCGGGCGACTGGCCCGGGCACCCGGCTACCGCGGGAACGCGAGACCGTCTTCGTCGTCGACGGTCTCCACGAGTTCCCCGATGGAGTCCTCGGGGCCGAGGTCCCTGTCCTCCAGGTAGGAGATGAGTCGCTTCGTCGGGTACTTCACCTGGACGCTGGACTCGCCGAGCAGGATGCCGAGCGCGCGGTCGATGGACGTCGACCCCGCGAGCTGGCGGGCGTACCAGACGAGTAGCCCGTCGAAGGCGGCACCGACGTCGTCCGTAGCGAGTTGCTGGTGGGCGACGCTGTCGCCGTACTTCGCGGCGATGTGGTAGGCATACTCGGCGTCGTGGCTCTCCAGTTCTTCGCCGAGCCACTCCTTGACGTCCCGGCCCGTGACCTGGGGCTCCGGGGGTGCCTGTGGCTCTGCCTGCTCAGTCGCGCCTGCATCCGCAGCCCCCTGGGTAGCCGCCCCGCCGTCGCCACTGTCGGCGTTACCCCCGTCCTCGACCTCGCTCTCCGCGGGCGCGTTCGGCGGGCCGTCGGGCCCGATGACGTAGCGGCCCTCCCCGATAGCCGCGACCTCCTCTTGCTCCTCGATGTCGAGTTCGTCGGGGGAGAGCACGCGGTCGTCGTCCTGGTCGCCACCGGATACCATGCACTCGCGTTGACAGTGCGCCGTCTAAAGTCTTGTCGCGGAATCACCGGTCGTCGGCCATTCGCCGCGGCCCGAAGCAGCTAGTAATTACCCATTAACGTGCAAACAATCAAATGATACGTGGAAAGAATTTTGTAACTATAGCCGAACGTACGTGATAGCTATGCCAGGCTATGACAGGCGGACGTTTCTGAAGGTGAGTGGTGCAGTACTCGGCGGCCTCGCCGCCGGTTCGACAGTCACGGCGGCGGAAGCGACGGGTCGGTTCATCGTCGACAGCAAGAAACTGAAGGGGAAGGAACTCGACCGGAGTTCGCTCGACGTCGCCCACGACCTCTCCGAGGTCGACCTCGCGGTCGTCGAAGGGGCGAAGTCCGACGTCGAGTCACTCGGCGTCGACTTCGCTGCGGACACGACGTACGAACTCGACCTCCCGGTCGACCCGAAGCCGGTGACCGACTCGGAAGCGAGCGCCACCGACGAACCGATGTACCCGCTCCAGTGGGACAAACAGCGCCAGAACGTCGAGGAGATCCACGAGACGACCCGTGGAGAGGGCACGAGGGTGGCCATCGTCGACACCGGCGTGGCGGCCGACCACCCGGACCTCTCGCACGCAGTGAACGAGGACCTGTCGCAGAACTTCACGGGCGATGGCTTCGGCGCGGCCGGCCCGTACGGCGGCTACCACGGGACCCACGTCGCCGGTATCGTCGCTGCGAACGACCAGAACGAGGAGGGTGTCGTCGGCACGGCGCCGGGCACCGAAATCGTCGACTGCCGGGTGTTCTCCCCGAACGCGCTCGCGTCATTCGCGGACATGATGGCGGCGCTCGTCTACAGCGCCGGCATCGGCTGTGACGCCGTGAACATGAGCATCGGAGCGTACCCCGTCTCCCGGAAGGGAATCGGTTCCTTCTACGGGAAGGTGCTCAACCGCACGACGACGTACGCCAACAAGGAGGACACGCTCCTGGTGGTCTCTGCGGGTAACGACGCCGCCGACCTCCAGCACGACGGCCGCGTCTGCGTCGAGAACGAGGACGGGGAAGTGGAGTGTTTCCCCGCAGTCAGCCTCCCCAACGAGGCGGCACAGGCGATGTCCGTCAGTGCTACCGGCCCCATCGGGTTCGGCTTCGGTAACGAGGGGGTCGAATCGCCAGCGGAGACCCCGGCGAACTACACCAACTACGGGACGAACGCCGTCGACATCGGCGCCGACGGCGGGAACTACGATCCGGAGTTCCCGGCAGGCTGGTACTACGACCTCGTCCTCAACGCGGTCGCTGAGCCGACCTACGAGACCGACGAAGCGGGCAACGTCACCGGTATCGCGGACATCGAGTACACGTACAGCTGGGTCGCCGGCACGTCGATGGCCGCACCCCAGGTCGCGGCCGCAGCCGCGCTCGTGAAGAGCGTCGACCCCGAGGCCGGCGCCAACCAGGTCGAGAACACGCTCGAACGCACCGCAGAGGTGCCAGAGGGCTTCGAGAAGGCCTACTACGGGAGCGGTGTCCTCGACCCGCTGGCTGCCGTCGAGGACGCCGAGTAGCGGGCTGCTAACCACACTACCTTTTTCTCAGCCGTCAGCGAACGTATCTGCATGAGCTGGTACGCCGTCGACGCGCTCGACGAGGCGTTCGCGGAGACCCGCGACCTCCTGTTGCCCTTCGACCTCGGGACGTGGCTCCGCCTGGCGGTAATCACGGCGTTCGCCGGCCTGTCCGCCCCGCAGACGCCGACGGTCTCCGCCGACGCGCCGCCCGAGGTGGTGTTCGAGGTGAGCCAGGAGTTCACGTTCGCCGAGTTCGTCGCGGCGTTCGCGGTGATTGGTGCGGTCGTCCTCGCGATTGCGGCCGTCGTCGCGGCCGTCGGTGCGGTGATGGAGTTCGTACTCGTGGACGTGACGCGCTCGCGGGACGTCCGGGTCGCGGGGCCGTTCCGCCGGTGGCTGTGGCCAGGGCTGCGGCTGCTGGGCTTCCGGGTCGGCGTGATACTCGTCGGTCTGCTGGCGACGGCGCTCGTGCTGGCCCCCATCGCAGCGGCCCTCCTCCTCGGACAGATGCTCTGGCTGGTGGCGCTCGTGGTGGTGATTCCGCTCGCAGTCCTGGTGGGCGCCGCCTCCGCGATCGCCTCCGAGTTCACGACGGCGTTCGTGGTGCCGCTGATGGCCGACGACGGCGTCGGCGTCCTGGAGGGCTGGCGGCGGCTGTGGCCCGAGGTCAGGGCCGACTGGAAGCAGTTCGGCGTCTACGTGCTCGTGAAGGCCGTCCTGCTGTTCGGCGCGAGTCTCGCGCTCGGCTTCGCGGTGGCCGTCGTCGCGGTCCCGTTCGGCCTCGGGAGCCTGTTCGTCGGGCCGGTGTCGCCGCTCGGCCTCGTGGCGCTCGGCGCGTCCGCGCTCGTCGGTCTGCTCGCAGTCGCCGCGGTGAGTGTGCCGACGATGACGTTCCTCCGGTACCACTCACTGAGCGTGCTCGACCGCTCGACGGTGGAGTTCACTCTCCGGTGAGCGCGGCGAGACAGTCGATGGCGAGGGCCTTGTCGAGCGGGTCGTTGGCGTTCCCGCACTGCGGGGACTGCACGCAGGCCGGACAGCCGTCCGCGCAGTCGCAGGCCCGCAGCATCGAGAGCGTGCTGTCGGCGAGACTCCCCATCGCGGCGAACCCCTCTCTGGTGAGGCCGACGCCGCCCGGGTAGCCGTCGTAGACGAAGATGGTCGGGCGGCCCGTGTGGGGGTGGACGGGCGTGGAGAGCCCGCCGATGTCGCCGCGGTCGCAGAGGAACTCGGTGGGGAACATCGAGATGAGCGCGTGCTCGGCGGCGTGGATGCTGCCCGGGAGGTCGCCGCCCGCGAGCAACTGCTGTTCGACGTCGGGCGGGAGCGCGAAGTACAGCGCTTTCGTCTCCAGCGTCTGGGGCGGCAGGTCCAGGGAGAGCGTGTCGAGGGCTTCGCCGCGCTTGGCGTCCCGGCGCTGGTAGCCCGTGACGCGCGTCGTGAGCGTGATGTCAGCGAACCCGACGGGGACGTCGTCGCGGGCGAACGGCGTGCGCTCGTCGAGGTCCGCGTGCACCTCGATGTCCTTCTCGGTGAGCACCCGCGTGTAGTGGTCGGCCCACGTCGGGGAGAGCGTCGCCACGCCCCGGTCGAGGTCGAGGTCCGACACCTCGTAGCGCTGGCCCTGGTGGTGATAGATGGCGCCCGGGTGGGCGTCCCGAACCGCGTCCGCCAGTTCGAGGGTGGCGAGGGTGTCGTTGCCCGGGTCGAGCAACTGGACCTCGGTGTCGTCGATGGTTCGCAGACTCATCTCGTGCTGTGGGCTCCCGTCGGTGTCGTCCACCCACCGCAGCCCGTACTTCGTCGCGCGCTGTTCGAGGTCGCCCGCCGCTTCGAGGCGTTTGACGCGCTCCTCGAAGCGCGGGAAGTACTCGCGGTCCTCGGGCTTCAGCCAGTTCTCGCTGGCCGCACACCGCAGGTGGTCGTCGAGCAGGAACTCGTTCGCGGGGTCGACGACCGCGCGTTCGGGGTCGCCGTCGAACAGTTCGCCGGGGTTCGCGGCGACGTACTGGTCGAGCTGGTCCTCGCCCGCGACGAGGACGACTGCGGCGTCGTCGGTGCCGCGGCCCGCGCGGCCGGCCCGCTGGAAGGTGTTCATCCGGGTGCCTGGGTAGCCGTCGAGCAGGACGGCGTCGAGGCCGCCGACGTCCACCCCGAGTTCGAGGGCCTTCGTGCTCCAGACGCCCCTGAGGCTGCCGTCGTGGAGTTCGGATTCGAGGCCGCGCCGGCGGTCGTCGGTGAGCGACCCCTGGTACGCGGCGATGGCGTCGGCGAGGTCGTGTTCGCCGCGCTCTCGGAGGTCGTCGCTCGTGGCGGTGGCGTTGCGCTCGGCGCCCTGTCGGGAGCGCGTGAACGCCAGCGTCTGGTAGCCCTCGCTCACGAAGTCCGCCATCAGGTGCCTGGTTTCGACGTGCGAGGAGCGCCGCCGTCCCTCGCCGCCCTCCTGCTTCGGGGGGTTCCAGACGAACCAGTGGGTGTCGCCCGTGGCGCTGGTGTCCTCGTCGACGAGCCGGAACCCCGACTCGTCCTTGCCGGTGACGCGGCTGGCGTGCTCCACGGGGTTGCCGATGGTCGCCGAGCAGCAGACGAACTGGGGGTCGGCGTCGAACCGTTCGCAGACGCGCCGCAAGCGCCGCAGGAGGAGGGAGACGTGCCCGCCGAAGACGCCGCGGTACTCGTGGACCTCGTCGACGACGACCGTCTCCAGGCCGGAGAAGAACCACTCCCAGAGCCGGTGGGCGTGCGGGAGTAAGGCGTAGTGCAGCATGTCGGGGTTCGACAGCAGGACCGTGGGCTGTCGGTCCCTGACCGCCCGCTTCTCGGTCTTCGACAGCCGACCGGTGTAGGTGTCGACCTGCACGCGGCTCCCGAATCCGAGGCCTCGGGCGAGGTCGGAGAGCGTCTCCGCCTGGTCCGCGACGAGCGCGTTCTGCGGCCCGAGGTAGAGCGTGCGGCCGCCGTGGTCCATCGCACGCTCGAACGCCGGGACGGTGTACGCGAGACTCTTCCCGCTCGCCGTCGGGGTCGCGATGACGACGTCCTGACCGTTCCTGACCGACTCGACGGCCTCGGCCTGGTGCTCGTAGAGGGCGTCGATGCCGCGATCGGCGAGCGCCGATTCGAGGCGGCTCTCGACGTCGAGGTCGCGGGTGCGGGCGTCGCGGCCCGGGCGCGTCCGCTCGTCGACGAGCTGGTCGACGTACCACGGTCGTCCCCGGAGCCAGTCGGCGAGGTCGTCCACACGTCGCGTAGCGGGCGCCCCCGCCAAACGGTTTCCGGTGGTTCCCGGTCCGCGATGGTCGCCACTCGGCCAGTACGCTGTCACTGTCCGGAAACCGTCCGGTCGCCACCCCGAATCGTGTCGGCTGAAGGCCACTAAGGAGTCGCTCCGAGAACGTGTGAGTGTCATGTCCGACGAGAAACGCCACGGCAGCGGCAGCGTCCAGCCCGGCGACACCTCCAAGCGCGTCGGCGCCGAAGTCGTCCGCGAGCGCGGCGGCGACCCCGAGGAGATCCGCGAGAAGCTCATCGACGCCATCGGCGCCGAGTTCACCACGTACTACTACTACACGAACCTCCGGTGCTTCCTCGCCGGCGAGGAGGACCTCAAGGAGATCACGGAGGACGCCCGCCTCGAAGACCGCGCGCACTTCGAACTCGTGATGCCCCGCGTGTTCGAACTCGGCGGCCAGCTCCCGAACGACATCCGGGACTTCGCCGACCGCGCGTCCTGCCCGGACGCCTACCTCCCCGACGACCCGACGCCGACGAACATCCTCGAGACGCTGCTGGAGGCCGAGCGCTGCGCCATCCGCACGTGGGCGGAGGTCTGTGACATGACTCGGGACTGCGACCCCCGCACGTACGACATGGCCCAGCGAATCTACAACGAAGAGGTCGACCACGAGGCGTGGTTCATCGAACTGCTCAGCCGGGAGCGCGACGGCGAGGCCAACCCCGCCGGCCACTTCGTGCGGGGCGAACCCGGCGAGGCGCCGTACTCCACGAACAACCGCATGAACGACTCCGCGTGACGCCAGCCGGACCACCGTCGTCGCGGGAGCGAGCGTGAGCTACACCGTCGAACTCGTCGTGCCCGAGGACTGCGGCACCGACGCGGACGGGCAGTCCGTCGAGGTCGACGTCCGGGACGACGAGTACGTGCTGTGGGCGGCCCGGAACGCCGGCGTCTGGCTGCCCGCGGACTGCCAGCAGGGCTGGTGCTGTCGCTGCGCGGGCTACCTCCTCTCCGGGAGCCTCGACCAGTCGGACTCGCGGCGGTACTACGAGACCGACCGGGACGCCGAACTCCACCTGCTCTGCACGGCCGTCCCGGAGTCCGACTGCCGCATCCTCGCCTGCCAGTACGAGGCGATGCTCGACGAGCGCGCGAGCCGGGACCTCCCGCCCGGCCGCTCGAAGCGGTAACTACTTTCCCGCTAGCCGCCGGACTGCGAGACATGTTCCCGCGGCTGGACTACCTCGAGTGGATCGCCGGCCGGCCGGAGGTCGCGCTGTACGACCTCGGGTCGAGCGACCTGCGCGGCGACCGCGACCACGAACCCACTGTCGTTCCCGACCCCCTGGAGGGACTCGCGGACCCGCCCGCGGGCGCCACGCTGGAGACCCAGATCGCCGGCGAGTACGGCGTCCACCCCGAGCGCGTGCTCGTGACGCCCGGCGCGTCGACGGCGAACTTCGTCGCGACCGCCGCCGCGCTCTACCCCGACGCTGGCACGGACGACGACGACGCCGAAGGCGGTGACGGGAGTCCGACGGCGCTCGTGGAGAAACCGGCCTACGAGCCGCTCGTCGAGGCGCCGCGGGCCGTCGGCGGGACGACCAATCGCTTCCTGCGGCCGGAGGACGACGACTACCGACTCGTCCCCGACCGGATCGAAGCCGCGCTCGACGACAGCACTCGGCTCGTCACGGTGACGAACCGCCACAACCCCAGCGGCCGGCTCGCGGACCCCGACCTCCTCGCGGACGCCGCGGCCGCCGTCAGTGACACCGGCGCGCGCCTGCTCGTCGACGAGGTGTACGCGCCGTTCGGCGACGCGGGGGGCGACGGGCCGTTCGGCGGCCCGACAGCCGTCGACAACGAGGGCGTGGTCGTCACTGGCTCCCTGACGAAGTTCTTCGGGCTCGGCGACCTCCGCGTCGGCTGGGTCGTCGCCGACCCCGAGTTCGTGGAGCGAGCGCGGTCCGTCCTCTACCACCTGCCGGGGAACGCCGGTCCGAGTCGTGCCCTGGGGATGCGGGCGTTCCACAACAGCGAGGGCCTCGCCGAGCGCGCCCGCGGCCTCGTCGCCGAGAACCACGCGCTGCTCGCGTCGTTCGTCGACGCCCACGACGGCGTCGACGCGGTCGTCCCGGAGGGGTCGACGTACGCCTTCCTCGACGTCGACGGCGTGGACGGCGACGAACTGGCGACGGCCGCCTGGGACGAGGGCGTGCTCGTCGCTCCCGGCCGGTTCTTCGACGACCGGGAGCGCGTGCGGGTCAGCCTCGGCCGCACGCCCGACCACTCCGCCGCCGCCCTCGACGCGCTCGGCGGCGTGCTCGCGGACCTCGACTGACTGTCCCGCGTCCTCCGGGCGCCGGCGTCTGACGCCGGTCGTCCGCGGCTTCAAGACTTAAGGTTCCCCCGTGCAACTTCCGGGGCATGGACGCAGGCGCAGACGAGATTACCTCTCTGGTCGGCCGCGAGGTGTACTCCAACAACGGCGTGTTCGTGGGGGAGATCGAGGACATCCAGCTGAACCTGGACGCCGAGACCGTCACCGGCCTCGCGCTCTCCGAACTCAACGCGGAACTGTTCTCCCGGGAGATGACCGGGAAGAAGGGCGTCATCGTTCCCTACCGCTGGGTGCGCGCTGTCGGCGACGTCGTGCTCATCAACGACGTCGTCGAGCGCTACGAGAGCGACGAGGTCGAGGAAGAAGTCGCCGTCTGAGCCGGGCCGAACGCTCTTCTCTCGCCCTCTCTCCGCGAGACGCACTGGACGCCGAGCGCGCACAGCGCCCGCTCAGTTCCCGTTGTTCCCGCTCTCTGACTCGACGCCCATCGCGTCGAAGAGCTTCCGCGTGACAGCCTCCTCCGTGAGCGCCAGGAGGGTGTTGCGGTTGTCCTCGGTCGTCTCGATGCCCGTGAAGATGCCGAGGGGAATCTCCGCGCTGGCCTGCGTCGAGTGGCCGGCGGACTCGCCGATGTCGACGAACGCGTCGGCGAGCACGCGGCCGATGTTCAGCCGGATGTCCTTCGAGCGCGCTGCGAGGTAGATGGTGTCCTCGACGATGCCGAAGACGGCGGTCGTCGTGATGCCCTCGAGGTTCAGGAGCTGTGAGGCCGCCTGCGAGAGCGCGTCCCGGTCGCTGATGAATCCGGCGTTCGAGACGAGGTGGCTCCCCTGGACCTCGCGGCTCGTGATGGCCTCCGCGAGCACGTCCAGGGTCTCCGGGCTCATGTTCGGGGACTCGACCTGTTCGAGTGTGTCGTGGTCCGCGAACGGGTAGAGGTACGCCGCCGCCGTGAGGTCCGCGGGCGTCGTGTCCCGCCGGAAGTCCAGGGTCTCGGCGCGGATGCCGTACAGCAGCGCGGTGGCGACCTCCTGGCTCACGGAGAGGTCGAACTCCTGGATGTACTTCGTGAGGATGGTGGACGTCGCGGAGACGTTCGGGCGGACGTCCGCGAACTCGGCTTCGATGTCGCCGTCGAACTCGAAGTGGTCGATGAAGATGTCGATGTCGCGGTCGACTTCGACCTCGCCGGCCTTCGCTGGGTCCACGAGCGCGATGGTCTCGTAGTCGTCGATGTCCACGTCGTCGTAGTGCGTGAGTTCGATGTCCAGGAGGTTCACGAACGCGCGGTTCTCCTGGTGGCCGATGTCCCCGAAGTAGAGGATGTCCGCGTCCGCGCCCAGATGACCGGCGATGGCCTGCAGCGCGGCCGCCGCGGCGATGGAGTCCGGGTCGGGATTGTCGTGCGTGACGATGGCGAGCCGGCCGTCCGTCGCCGTGACCACGTCGGCGAGCTGGCGGGCCTTGTACTCGAGTTCGCCGGACTCCAGCGCGCGCAGCGCCGCGTCGGCGATGACCGACGACGGATTGATGACGACGTCCGCGCCGAGTTCGGTGAGTTCGTCGCTCGTCACGGGGTCGCTCGCGCGCACGACCACGAACTGGTCGTCGTTCCGGCGGCGGATGTTCTCCACGGCGGCCTCGTTGGCCTGCACGTCCGAGGCCATGATGAGGACGACGTCCCGGTCGTCGACCAGCCCCGCGACCTCCTCGTCGCGGACGTCCGCGACCTGCGCGTTCAGGTCCTGGTCCCGCAGCGCCTCCACGTGCGACTCGTCCCTGTCGACGATGAGGACGTCCTTCCCTCGCTCGACCAGCTCCTCGGCGACGGCGTGCCCCACGCTGCCACAGCCGAGGATGGCGTACGTGGACATCGAGGAGATGGTGGCTCGGCTGCTCATGTGTGACCGGATTGCGGTGGCCGTCACTTACCATTTCCGACCTGCCGGTGCTGACGGCGGGCTACTCGTACGTGAGCGTCATCCCGTCGTCGAACGTGAGGTCGCCGCCGTTCAGGTGACTGCCGAGCTCCGAGAAGCCGAAGACGAAGAGGTTCGCGACGTCCACGGGCTCCATCATCTCGGTCGCCCGCGACTGCCCGAGCATCACGTCCTCGACGACTTCGCGCTCCGTGATGCCGCGCTCCTCGGCCGTGTCGGGAATCTGGTCGACGACGAGCGGCGTCTTCACGTAGCCCGTCGACACCGAGAACGAGCGAACGTCTCCGTCACCCTCCGCCGCGATGGACTGCGTGAGGCCCCGCAGCCCGAACTTCGCGACGTTGTACGCGACCTTGTCCGACGTCACGTAATACCCGTGGACCGACGCCATGTTCCCGACGGCGCCCAACCCCGCTTCGCGGATGTGCGGCAGCGCGTGCTTCGATATGAGCGTCGGCGCGCGCACCATCACGTCCTGCATCGTGTCGTACACCGCCATCGGGAACTCCTCGAGGGGCGCGACGTGCTGGAGGCCCGCGACGTTCGCGACGAACCGCAGGTCGCCGAGGCCGGCCGCGGCCTCCACCGCCGCGATTACCGCCTCGTCGTCGGTCAGGTCGGCGGGCGTCGCGTGCACCTCGCCGGCCGCGTCGAAGCGCTCGGCGTCCGCGACGGTCTCTGCGAGGCCGTCCTCGTCGACGTCCAGCGCCGCGACGGTCAGGCCGTTCACCGCCAGCGCGATGGCCGTCGCGCGCCCGATGCCCGAGGCCGCGCCCGTCACGAGCGCCACCGAATCGGTCGTGAATCGGTCGTCGTCGATCACGTGCACGTCCTCGCGGTCCAGGGTCGGCGGCTCCACTGACATACCCCAACCTCTCAGCCCACTCACTGTTAAACCCGGGTCGTCCATTGTCTCGAATCAGAACGTATTTTAGTACCACCCGGCAACGTTTGGTTGCACTCGGGCCGGTAGCTCAGTCTGGCAGAGCGACGGACTCTTAATCCGTCGGTCGCGTGTTCAAATCGCGCCCGGCCCGCTTCTCACTGAACCTTCGACGGCGAGCAACGGTGCTGCCGCTCAGCGTCTAGACGAACGGAAATCGTGACGGCAGCTATCGGGAACCGAACCCGTTTTACTCGCCGTGGGCGTCCCCTCGAGCGAGAATGTGGCCCTGGGGACATCTCGGTCTCGGCTACCTGCTCGCCCTCCCACTGTTGGCGCGACTCGGCCTCGACGATGACTACGTCGCGCTCGCGGCGCTCGCCGTCGGCACGCAACTCCCTGACCTCGTGGACAAGCCGCTGGCGTGGACGTTCGACGTGATGCCGTATGGGCGCGCCGCGGCGCACTCGCTGTTCGTGCTCGGTGCGGTTGCCGTCCTCCTGGCGTTCGTCTCGCGGTCGGTCCGCGTCGGGGTGCCACTGCTGGCCGGCTGGACGACTCACCTCGTCGGGGACGTGGTCTACCCGCTGGCAGAGGGGGCGTTCGGCGAGGTGACGTTCCTCGCGTGGCCGCTGCTCGCGCTCCCGGAGCCGGCCGGTGACCACGGCATCCTGGCGTACTTCCGGACGCTCTCGCTGACCGGTGAGACAGCGCTCGAAGTCGGGCTGTTCGTACTCGCCTGCGGCGTGTTCTTCGTTCGAGAGTGGCACGCCTGGCGCGCACCCAGTGGCACTCCCGAGCGCGCCGACTGACCGCCGGGAACCCGACGATGGTCGGGGGATGCCGAACGTTTATTCGCGGGCCCCGCCGAGTGTACCGCGAATGCCGGACGACGAGCGGGACGACGCCCCGGGTGCGCTGACCGACGAGCGCGTGGCCCCGCCGGCGTCGTTCGTCGAGCAGGCGAACGTCTCCGAACCGGACGTCAGGGAGGCCTTCGACGCGAACTGGCCCGGGTGCTGGGAGCGCGCGGCCGACCTCCTCGACTGGGACAGCGACTACGACGCCGTGCTGGGCGGCGACGGGCCGCCGTTCCGGTGGTTCGAGGGCGGGCGGCTGAACGCGAGCGCGAACTGCCTCGACCGCCACCTCGACGACCGGAAGAACCAGGTCGCGCTCCAGTGGGAGGGGCGCCTCGGCGAGTCCCGGACGTACTCCTACCTCGACCTCCACCGCGAGGTCAACGAGTTCGCGGCCGCCCTCCGGGACCTCGGCGTCGAGGAGGGCGACGTGGTCACCCTCTACCTCCCGGTCGTCCCCGAACTCCCCATCGCGATGCTGGCGTGCGCCCGCATCGGCGCGCCGCACTCCGTCGTGTTCGCCGGCTTCTCCGCGGACGCGCTCGCCACCCGGATGGACGCCGCGGACTCCGAGTACCTCGTCACCTGCGACGGCTACTACCGGCGCGGGGCGCCAATCCACCAGAAGAACAAGGCCGACAACGCCGCCATCGAGCGCGACGGCGACGTGGAGGCGACGGTGGTCGTCGACCGACTCGGGGGCGAGGTCTCCCTCGGCGACGACGAGTACGGCTACGGCGACCTGGTCGCCGAGCACAGGGGTGCGGAGGTCGAGCCAGTGCCCCGGGAGGCCGGCGACCAGTTGTTCCTCATCTACACGTCGGGGACGACGGGCGAACCGACCGGCGTGCGGCACACCACCGGCGGCTACCTCGCGCACGCGGCGTGGACGAGCCACGCCGTCCTCGACCTCCGGCCCGAGGACACGCACTGGTGTTCGGCGGACATCGGCTGGATCACGGGGCACACGTACACCGTCTACGGGCCGCTCGCGCTCGGCGCGACCACGATGCTGTACGAGGGCACGCCGGACCACCCGGAGAAGGACCGCGTCTGGGACCTCATCGAGCGCAACGCCGTGGACGTCTTCTACACGGCGCCGACGGCGGTCCGGGCGTTCATGAAGTGGGGCGAGCAGCACCCCGAGGCCCACGACCTGTCGAGTCTGCGCCTGCTGGGGACGGTGGGCGAACCAATCAATCCGCGCGCGTGGCGCTGGTACCACGAGCACATCGGGAACGGCGAGTGCCCGGTCGTCGACACCTGGTGGCAGACCGAGACGGGCGGCATGATGGTCTCGACGC
>Ga0208138_100466_pt1 | contig 17337 bp, 17 predicted proteins | sample AntRauMetaRauer3_FD_184786 | JGI IMG/M metagenome (GOLD analysis project Ga0208138, IMG submission 184786) | Saline lake microbial communities from Rauer Lake, Antarctica, in enrichment culture - Antartic Rauer Lake 3 Metagenome Rauer3 (SPAdes)... ...
CGATACTCAGTTCGAACCGCACGTCGATTGTGGCGTGCATGGGGTACCTCGGTTTGGACACCAGAGGCAACCCCGCCTTCACGGGAGTCAGTTACTACTGAACTCTAGAGGACTTTGCGACACGACCAATATCTTGCCAACAGGATTCCAACAGACTCCTTCTCTTCACTAGGAGCTACCCAGCCCTGGAGTGTGACAGAGGGCGTCGATTTTTCCTCTTCCTTGGGGGTTGGTTCCGCGTGGTGTTTTTTCGCCCCCTGGGGGGTGCGGGGCGCACTGTCGTGTGTCTCGCTAAATATGAATCTTGGAGACGAACTCAGGAAGCTCGGTATCGATGCATCACCACGCGTGCTCAAACGCGCCCAGTACGAGGCCCTCGAATTCTCGCTGTATCGTGGGAGTATTCTCGTTCGAAACGCGAGTCACGCGAATCCAAGCGAGCATGAATACCAGATCACCGTTCAGGATGGGCGGCCGGTCGAGTGTTCGTGTCCGGCTGACGCGAACTATGAGGGTGCGTGCAAGCACCGGACGGCAGTGGCGTTACGCCGCCCTATTCTGACGGCGGCCCAGGAGATGCGTGCCCGGACGGATGGTGGGCGTCGTCTCGAGTCAAGCTTCGAGCGCGGCGACCCAGGCGAGGACTGTGCGTGTAAGCGGCTCCGTGAGGGCTTCCCGTGCTGGGAGTGCGTTCGAACCGCTAAACGCCGCCTCCCCAGCACTCAGCGAAACTAATCCACAGAGCCCTGGTGGACTCGCGAGTGTCCTCGGCATTGACGTCGACGTCTCGGACGCTCTCCCGTGCTGGTGTTGTCCTGATACTACTCGTGTATTGTCGTCTCTATCTAATCCTGATATGGGCCATATCTGGGCTCTAAGAACCACTATCTCGTCGCTATGCTTATTCCAGACTCGGCGAAGGTAGGCTGCACATACCTGGCCACCATTTGCACTTCCCCCATTTCCTACTCGTGGGTGGTGCAGGCAGTGACCAGTCCACCCAAAATGGATGCTTCACGCACCTCTCCAGCGACTCGCGTATCGGACTCCAACAAACCCACTCACCGCCGACGCCTCACTCGATTCCTGGGCGCAGGCGTGTTCTCCCTATTCGTTCTCGTTGAGCCCGTGCTAGCTCAGGAAGTCGGGTCAGCCTTCTGTGAGACGAGTCTCGCCCAAACCATCCGGAACGTCTTCACGCTCATCCAGTTCGGCGGCCCACTCATCGGCGGCGTCGTCGCCCTAGGCGCAGCTGTTCTCACGCCCGTGGTTGGGCGTGCGGACATCAAGAAGGAACTCAAGGAGACGCGGAATCAGGCGCTCGTCTGGGGGATTCTCGTTGCTCCTCTTGGCACCGCGCTCCTGCAGTTCCTCCTGAACAACGTGGTCGCAGGTGGCGTGAGTTGCAGCTTCTAACCCAACTCAGCCTCACTGCCATCCTCGCGCTTGCACTCACAACCCCAACCACAGCCACAACCACTCCACCGAGTGCTACTGAGTCCACGACCCCAGTCCTCGAGGACCAACCCACGCCAGTCCCAGTCGAACCAGGGATTCCTCCAGAGCCCGACCACGGTGTCGATAATTCGACGTTCCCCACACTCTGGTCGGGAGACGCTGAGGAGAACGGGACACTCGGGAGTCTGGGTGGGCTCGGCGCGCTAACGTCCGTGACGGACATTCCCTTCGACACTCGGCCGAAGGCAGTAGAGACCTGGAATCAGGGCGAACACGACACCATCCCGGCTACCGGGCCGTCGACGTCTCGGTATCCCGAACAAGCCACGCGTAGCCAGGGGTCGTTCATCCGAGACGCCTACGTCGAAGTCCTTAGCATCGAGAACTCGACACGCACCCTCGAGGACGCCGGACAAACACTGTTCGTGCCGAGCGCTGGGCGGGTTCGCGCCCTCACGGATTCCCGGATTGCCGCCCCGTCCGTGGTGGCGTCGAATACGACGCGTCGACGCGCCAGTCTCCTCGAGCACAACATCACGTCCGTACACCTCCATCATCGAACAGGCGAGGGTGAGCAAGCTGAGGACGAGGTTCTCGCTGTGTCGCGGGGGTCTCATCGCCCCGAGTTAGCGTACACGGGCCTTGAGCGGTTCTCTGGGAGTTCTGGGCAGCGTCTCGTGGTGACTGCGGAGATCTCGACTCGCATCCAGATTCGAGAAGATGTCTGTGTTCTCCAGAATGCGAGTGGGGTCTGTGAGTTTTGGCAGGCGAATTCGACACAGACCGTAGTGGAGTCCATCACGGTCGAGGACGCGACTCCCATCGAGGTCTATGACCCAGCGATTCGGGGTGGACGCGTGACATTCGGCGAGAATCGGGTCGGGGTTTCCCTCGATATTGACCAGCCCTGGATGCGTCTGGAAACGCCACGGGGTGTGGTTCGGAGTCGCTGGCAGTTCTTCTCCATGCGGGACCCCGGCTGGGATACCCTCCAAGAGGCTACTCGGTCCGGAACGCGAACCATCCGCTCGGATACGCGGCCGTTGGAGGTGTATGCGTTCGCGGGGCCACGACAGCCCTTCGCCAGCCACGAATCACGCGGCCTCTCCCTGAAAGCCCACGAGGGCGCTCGCCTGAATCCCCCAAGCCTCCCCAGGGACGTCTCTCTGTATACACCCCGGGACTCCTATGAGCGAGCCGACCAGGTCGTCCTCGAAGTCGACACAACCCCCGACCAGTCTCTGGTGTTCGGTCTCGAGGGCTTCACCGGCCAGCCCACTCAGGACTTCGACGTCGCTGAGTTCCCGGAGCGTGACCTGCAGCGGACTCGCCTCGACCTCAGTGTCCGCGAGCACACCGCTGAGGCGACTGTCCTCGATGTTGGTCTTCATACGCTGGATGGGAGGCCGCTTCCAGCGTTTGCTGGTGAGCTCATGGTCGACGGACAGCGCGTCCCGATTCCCCAGAGTGGGTACACCACGGTTCGCGTCGAGGAACCCATGGGTGTGGTTGCTGGTGGATTCAAGCCACCAGCATGGTGGAATGCCCCGAGTCAGGGGTATGTTGGGAGCACTGACCGCGTGTACGCGACGAAGACTCGCCTCAATCTTATCGGCTCGATTGGCGAACTCGTAGTCCCAATCGGGCTCTTCCTCCTGGGTGTCTACTTGATTGACCGCATCACCGGCTGGGCGCTCTGGCCACCCTGGAGAGGCCTCTAATATGCCTGAATCAACGCTCGTCAACCCACGGAACTCGCGGAATGCATTCCCCGCGACTCTCCAGACCCTCTCGGGAGACAATCAGCGAGACAGCCCGTCCGCTGGTTCCTACTGGGAGTTCTCTCGGAGAGTGCTTCCCTCGATGGTCTCCCCTCCAAAGTTGGGGTGTGGGTTGTGAGTGCGATTCGTGACGCTATCGTTAGCGCCCTTGAGGAGATACTCCGGGTGTTGTTCAGGCCCGTTGAGGGCTTCATCGAGGCGCACGGCAATGAAATCCTGGACGTCGTAGTATCCACACCGCGGCCGGATACCGTGTTTGGGGCGCCGACGAATGAGCCGTGGACCGGGCTCTATGCGTATTATTGGTCGGACATCGTGCCGATTGCGGTGCTCGTCTGGGCGCTCTCGGTCGGCATCGTGATTCTCCTGGAGACCACGGGTCATCTCTTCAGTGGCTATCATCAAACGCGCTTGAAGAAACGGGTCTTCGTCGGCCTCCTCGGGATTCTCTCGTGGTGGTGGCTGGCCGCACTCTCACTGCGATTCGCGAGCGCACTCACGGGCGTGCTCTTACCGGACCTTTCGGAGGTCTCCCTCTTCCAGACGCTTTCGTTCTCGGGCATGGGCGTCCTCGGGCTCGTCATCTCGCTATCCGTGGATTTCGTACTTTTTGCGCTGATTGCCGTGATCTACTTCGTTCGCCAACTCACGCTGTACGTGCTCGTGCTGGGGATGCCAATCATGATCGCGCTCTGGGTGCCCGGCATTGGGCCATTCGCACTCGTCTCCCGATTCATGGGTCGCCTCGCTGGCTTCTACGTCCCACTCCTGTTCATGACACTCCCCATCGCGCTATTGTTCCGCGTTGGGGGTGTTCTCGGGGAGAGCTTCGAGCTCTCCATGGGTGGGATTGGCGCCTGGCTCACCGCACTCGTCATTCCCCTGGTGGCGGTGCTCTCGCCGTTCATCTTCGTCTGGCAAGCCAGCGCACTCTTCTTCGTCGGTGGCCGCATGGCCTCCCATACCTCTAGAGATACCGCCCGAGGCCGCGCAAGGACAGCCCAAGACGCAACAACACGTGTTCGTGATACAGGCCGGAATCTTCAGGCTGGCCTCCAGGGTACGCCCGCCTCCGATTCCAGTAGGGGGCAGTATCTCCTGGATTCCAGTCAATGCCGTGCGCACTCTCTCGGAGTCGCACTCCGGAATCGTGGCCGTCAGGTTCAAGCTGGCGTCCACGCAGCCACACCCTCGACGTCCACCGGCGCTGGGGGTAGCTCTGATAGTCCGCAGCCGGACGTGACGTTCCCCGCGATGGACAACCGGCGCAACTCCCAGAATAGCCAGTCACGGAACCGGGACTCGCAACCATCCACGTCTTCATCGAGGTCCGGGTCTGGGTCTGGGTCTGGGTCTGAATCACAGGCGGATTCGAGTGAATCGTCTGGGGGGTCTGAGTCGCGATGAGTGCGCGTGGCGACCCTGGGAAGCGGATTCCGAAGTCACTGAATACGGACGCCGGTATCGTTGGTGGGTATACGCTTGCGGACGTCGCTGTGGCGCTCTCACCGGGTGTCGCCGTGGTGTTGGTATTCCAGTGGGTGCTCTTACCCAGCGTTACGCTCGGGGGATATGCCCTCGATTCGCTCGTTCTCCCCCTGGCTGGTGTGGGCGTGCTCATTGGGGGTGTGTTTGTGGTGTTGACGCCTGGGTATACGTCGAGTCTTGGCTGGCTTGCGGCCGGGCTTGGGTATTATCGTCGGGATTCTACTCACGAGCACGAGTCGGCTCGCGAGCAGACGCGCTTCGAGCGCGTTCACGCCGACCAGAACGCCATCGAGCGAGCGGATGGGACGCTCGTTGCGCTCGTCGAAGTGAGCGCCCCCATGCTCGCACTCGCGACACCCAGAGAATGGCAACGGCACGCCGAGTCCTTCGCAGAGTTCTGTAACACCACCCTCGAGTTTCCACTCCAAATCTATTCGACCACCCGGGACGTCCCCGTTGAGGAGTACCTGGGGCATTACGAGGGCCGCCTCAACGACCCTGACGTCCTGGGGAATCCTCGTTTGGAGGCGCTCATTCGGGAGTACATCGAGTGGTATGAAGCAGAATTAGCATCCCGTGAGATGACGATTCGCGAGCACTACGCCATCGTCACCCTCCACCCTAGGGAGCTCTCCATGAGTGGCGGCCGGGATAGTCCGCTTGCTCGTCTTGGGCGACTCCCAGTTCTGGGCGTGTTTGCTCGCGCTCTTGGGGGGCAGCCCTCGAATCAGGTTGCGTTTGATGCACTCGAGGAGCGGGCGCGTGCGGTGGCTGTCGGGCTTCGAGACATCGAGGGATGTCACACCACTCGCGTCGACGCCGCGGACGCTCTCGGCGTGCTCGCGGACTACTGGCGGACACAGCCACCCGATGAACTAGCACCGTACCTGCGTGAGGCCGACCTCATCACAGCCCGACCACGCGAATAACTCTCATGCTCAAGTCACTACTCAGCCGACTCGACCCACGACGCACCCACCCGAACACACCCCCAGCCACAGAACCAGCCCCAACACCACCCCCGGAAGCAGGAACCAGCTCACCCCATCCCGAGAAACACCCTACACCATCTAGTCCCAGCGCCGACTCCAATACAGAATCCAGCCCCGAATCCAAACCGGAATCTGGGAGTTCTCTCGAACGAGAAAACGAGAATGAGGACCAGTCACCTCCAGAAGAGGCTCTTGGTGGTGCTGGCTCGTCGACGTCAGAAGCAGTAGATTTGGAGTTTGGTGGCCGGCATCATCAGGGATTGATGACGCCCGGCGGTATCGAAGTCACACCGACGAGCGTGCACCTCGGTGAGGACTGGCGGCGCACCCTCTGGATTGGGGAATTCCCCGATGAGCCCCAGGATGGGCTCTTCGAAGCGCTCTACGCCAGCCCAGACACCCGGGATACGGACATCAGTCTGCACATCCAGCCTCGGGAGACCGAGCGCACGCTGACCGCGCTCGAGAACCAACTCGAGGACCTCGAAGCCGACCTCCAATACCTCGGTGAGAAACACCGCGCAAGCGCTCGCGGTGTTCGCGCTGACCTTGAGGACTATCAGGAGCTCTATGACGTGCTGCGGAACACGCCAACGCGAGCGTTCGATGTCTCGATGTACCTCAGCACCCACGCCAAGACTGAGGACGCCCTGCGGAGTCGCGTCGACGCCGTCGGGAGTGTCGCACGCCGCGCACCCGTGAATCTCGCGCCAATCCTGCCGCGCTGGCAGCAACAGCAAGCCCTCCAGGCTGGGAGTCCATTCGGCGTCGACGCACTCGCGGAATCCATGGATACGAGCACGCCGATGCTCGGCGGTGCAGTCGGCGCCATGTTCCCATTCGTCTCCGGGGCGTTCTCCGAGCCAGGCATCGAATACGGTACCTATGCGTTGAATGAGAGTCCGCTCGTCGTCGATCGCTTCGAGCGCGAAACCGGCTACTGCATGCTTGTCATTGGTCAACTCGGCGCCGGGAAGTCCTTCTCGACGAAACTCCAGCTCGTCCGACGCGCAATGCATGACTCCCAAACAGTACTCGTGATGCTCGACCCGCTCGAGGGATTCGCATCCGTCAATCAGGCACTCGGTGGCGAACGCATTACTGTTGGTGGGCGCCGCGGCTTCAATCCACTCGAACTCTCGCCCACCCCCGAAGACGTCCTTGAGTCCGTGCCCGACCTGGACCCGTGGGCTGAACAGGTTGCTTGGGTTCTGGGATTCTTCGAGACGTTCTTCGAAGCAGTCGCATTAAACCCATTAGAAGGCCGTACGCAGACGCTGCGGCGTGCCGTCCAGGAGACCTACGAGCAAGCCGGCATTACACGCGACCCACAAACCCACGCTCGAGAATCACCGACAATCCGGGACCTCCTCAGGGTTCTTGAAGCCCTCCAAGATAATCCTGAAGCGTATGGGTATGTTTCGAGTGGCGAGCAATCGAACGTCCAGCGTGACGCCCAATCCCTTCTGACGGACCTTCGGCCGTCCTTCCGTGAGGGCGGCGACCTGAGTCATTTGGCGTCCCCGACGGATTTCGACCTCGACGCACCCGTCCTGTATCTGGATTTGCATCAAGAAGAGGGCGCGCGGAGTCGCGGAGAGACAACACTTCTGATGCAGGTGTTATTCAATGCCGTCTACGAGCGCGCCAAACAATCTGACAAACGCGTCGTATTCGTCATCGATGAAGCCCACTACCTCCTCAGTGAAGCCGGCTCTCTATCCTTCCTGGAGACTGCAGTCCGGCATAGTCGACACTACGACCTTTCCCTGCAATTCCTCACGCAGACCGGTGGCGAATTCGTGCTCACCCCGGAAGCCAAAACCATCGGGCGGTTGTGTTCGATGACGCTTATTCATCGCGTCAACGAGGAAGCCAGCGAGCTCGCCGACTGGTTTGGCCTGAACGCTCGCGAAGTCGAATGGGTGCGCTCAGCGAAAGCCGGCAACGATGAGGATGGTTACTCCGAAGCACTCCTCGGCATCGACGGTGAAGTCTGGTTTCCGCTACGGGTTCGCGCCAGTGATTACGAAACCAGCGTCCTTTGAATGCGCGTATTTTGCGGGTAGCTGTCGCTCGCTTGTATCGCCTAGTCGATTGAGTCTTCTTGTCTCAGCACATGCCGGTATGGAATTGTGTCGCTCTGCTGGCCTCCTTTGGTTCTTTGAGGCTGGTCTCTTGGTGTTTTGGCGAGAGGGCTGTCACTGATTAACACCGCCTGGGGTTGTGCTCTTACGGAAAAATTCGGGGCGAAAGCCTCGCCGTTTAGCGTGGGGAGGATGTCAAGTGCGGGTAGACGAGGGCGTTGAGTCGCTGGCGTCTTTCCATTCACCGAGGCCGGCTGGGTCGAGGTGAATGTGCGCGTCTGAAACTGGTTCGATGTCGCGGACGCGTTCACGGAGCTCTGATTCGATGTCGTGGGCTTCGACCACTGTTAGGTCTCGGTCGACTTCGGCGTGGAATTCGACCTCGATGACGTGGCCGGAATAGTAGGCGACGAAGTCGTGAATTCCGTGGACGCTGTGGTGGTTGCGGATTCGGTTCTTGATTGCTTCCTGCTTGGACTTGGGTGGTGCGCTGTCTGCGAGGTATTGGAGGTTCTCTCGGGAGATTTCGATTCCCTGGTGGATGACGAGCAGGCTTACGATACCACCTGCAATCGGGTCGGCGACTGGATGGCCGATGGCCATTCCAAGGACTCCGATGAGGGCTGCACCGGTTGTGTAGAGGTCGTTGAGGCTGTCTGCTGCGAGTGCACTTAGACTGGGTGACTGGAGGTCTTGGTTCACGTGCTGGGTGTACCAGTAACAGACGTACATGTCTGCGAGCGCGAAGAGGAGGCCGGCGACGAGCCAGCGGCTGTACTCGGCTGTGACACCGGTGAGTAGGGAGTACCCGGAATCGTACAATAGTTTGAGGCCGAGGAGAACGAGGACGCCGCCGACGAAGAGTGCGGAGAGTGGTTCGAATCGGTCGTGGCCGTGGGGGTGTGAGTCGTCGGCGTCTTCGTGGACGGAACGCCCCCAGATGAGGACGACGCCACTTGCGAGGAGGTCGGCGACGGAGTGAGCAGCGTCGGCAGTGAGTGCGATGCTGCCGGTGAGGATACCGATTGAGCCCTCGACGACGATTTTGAGGGCGTTCAATAGGACGTTCACCCAGGAGACCTTGAGAAACGCCTTACGAGTCTCCGTCATCTCCTCTGTGTATCTATTACATCAACTTAACAGCCCTCATTAGGGGCGTATAATCGAGATTTTGATTCAATCTAAACCTCGCCGGGGTACTGGTAGCGGCGGCAGTGAACGGCCGGCGATGAGTGGCCTGGTCGGAGCGGATTTCGACTCGTCTCTATTCCGCCGTGATGGGCTCTCTGCGGATTCTAGGCGCCTCGCCGGCGCTTCCGCGTCCAGCTACCGAGATATCCGCCGATTGCGCTTAACGCGACGAAATAGAGGAGGCTGAATAGCACCGTGAGCGCGAAGAGCACGATGGCTGCCGGGGCGAACTCGCTCGGGACACCAACGAAGAGTCCGATGCCCGAGAATATGGTGACGAGGAGGAACGGCAGACTCCCAATGACGCCGGCGAGTGTTCCCGTTCCGAGCCCGCTTGCGGTTTGATCCGAATCCAGATAGCTGGCTGTTGCACCACCTAGGACGGGAGACAGTGGGATGACGCTGAGGACGACGCTCACGATTGCGCCGGCGACGCCGAGAATCCAGGCTGGCGTCGTTTCGTTGTTCTGGCGGGCTCGCCCATGCAAGACCACAACGGCAGCCCCCAGCGCTCCGAGGATGATGCCAGTGACGACGAGGCCAATCCCACTCCATTGACCGAGTGCAACCAGTATGTCGATTGCTTGGGCTTCGGTCAGGACGTCTGATTCGAATTCGGCGTTCTGCATCACTCCTCTCAGGACTGCGTAGCTTGACGTGGAGTAGAGTGCTGCTCCGGTGAGTGTGAGTAGAATGCCGACCACGCCGAGCACTGCGCCGATTGCCCAGTCGATCGTTGGACTGAACGCGATGGTAGACGCTTCATCACTTCGGACGTGACTGGGTGGTGTGTCGGTGGTTTCGGGCATACCCATGTCCAGAGAGAGTGGGGTACTGAAACCAGGGGTCGCGTTGCACTCCGTGCAATACGCATCCGCTTCCCTCCGGGGGTGTTGAGGAGTTGGGTGTGCCGAAGCGGGGACACCATCCTATTTGTGTAGCGTACGTAACTACGGAATCTGTGATTGGGTGTACTGGGCGCTCTATGCGGGGTTCTGTCCTGGGGTGAGTAATATCATACTCTGGGAATAAGTGGGGGTGTTTATAGAACATACGCTGGCTAGTTGCATTTGCGAATCCCTCGGCACAGAGGAAGGGAGATTCGCCGGTCCACCAGTTCCGGTCGGGCCGCAAGCGGTTGTGAGAGGCACACGCCACCCCCGAAGTACGTGAGGACCACGCCCTCCCCGCGTGTCCTCACGCCCGCCTCGTCAATTCATCCCTCAGCGCACCGCCTCAGATTCATGTGGCTTTGTTGGAGAGCCTCGACACCGAGCCTCTAGCCTCTCGTTCTCAGTCACCTCCCCGGACACCGTTCTGTGTCTGGCACTGCTCGGCTACGGTCCGGCTGTGATTATACAGGTAGGAATGGCGAGAGGAGTGAAGCGAGTCCAATCACGACCATGAGCGCGCCAGCAGCCAGGAAGACGAGGCCACTACTCTGTCCCTCCTCTATCAGCGTGGCCTCCGACTTGTCCGAGAGGATGAAGTCACCATCGGACGTCGGCTCGTCGATTACGTACTCGCGATTGTCCCAGCCCGCCTCGGTCTCCCTGGCGGTTCCGAGGAGATAGACGTCCTCGTCCGGTTTGAGTGTGCCTTCGAGGTAGCGTCGACGCTCGCCGGTGCTCAATGGGCCGACGTCAACGCCATTCGGGAGGTCGAGTGCGGGTTCGTTCTCGACGTACCTCTGGATTTCTTCTGGTGGGTCGTCGCCGGCTTCAACTTTCCACTCCGACTGCTCGAGATTCAGCCCGCCGTCTTCCGGGAGGTCGACCAGTCCCTCGCTGGTACCGTCGTCGATGAACATGGGTTCGGCTGTCTGGTCCTCGAAGATGGTCCGCCAGTTGCCCGGGCCGTTGCCGTCCGAGTGTAATTCCTTGACCTCGACGTGGACAGCTAACGCGTCTGTCCCGGTGATGGGTGATTTCTGAAGGGTTGCGTCGTCGGTCCCGTGTACAGTCCCCTTGATTTCGACTGGCCCTGGTTCTAGGTCGCGAATCGGCGTCGTCCTGGTTTCCTCCATCCGAGTGCTTTCGGCGCGCTCCGTACGGCCCTTGTTCAACGTGAGTATCCCCATCACCACGAAGACGAGGCTGCTGAGCGAAATGACAACGCTGCCGACCATTTCTAGTCAGAATCCATGACACGTATCTTAAAAATTTGGGGGCTGCGAGAAGTGACGGCCACAGCGCTTCCCAGTGTACTCCCTGAGAAACACTGTCGGTTGAGCGTCCGCAAGTGGCTTGAACAGCTCGTGCATTCCGGTGACCGTCAGCGACTGTACCAAGCCCTCAATGGCAAGACGCCAGCACTCCCCGTAGTGATTGTTGGGGAGATGCAGAACTAGACCGTGCCCTACTGCCCGGAATATGCCTCTCCTGTCGGTTTCATCCGGGAAAGAGAACTGCCGTTCGCCGCCAGCATTCGGTTTGACGGTGTCGACGCTCCCGGACGCAACCATCGTGTCGGCCCCATCGATTCAACAACTGAACTGGGTATCCTAGAGATGGTCGCCGGGATGCTCTGCCGTCTCCATTGCGTGGAGTAGTACTCTGAGAACGCCGTGACGAGTAGTTGCTGTCCGAGCAGCCATCGCCTCGTGTTTCTGTGCGGCCCGGAGGGTTTACGGGGTGAGCGAACAGATAATTCTACGCTGTACTCGAACTCTCCATCGTAATATGTCGGAACAACTCGGTCTCCGAGAAGTCGTCGCCATGGGGGTCGGTGGGCTCATCGGCGGTGGCATCTTCGCGGTACTCGGAGTCGCCGCTGAGATTGCCGGCAATGCAGCCTTCCTCGCCTACCTGTTTGCTGGGGGAATCGCAATGGCTTCGGGCTACTCGTATGCACGACTCACAGCCCACCTCGACGAAGAAGGTGGCTCGTTCACCTTCATCGAACACTACACTGGCAACGAGAACGTCGCGGGACTGGTCGGATGGACGTTGATTGTGGGATACGTCGGTACCATGGCCATGTACGCGTTCGCGTTCGGTTCGTTCGCGGCGGACCTTCTCGTGGGTACGTCCGGTACGTGGCTGCGAGAGGCACTCTCGGCCGGCATCGTCGTCGTCTTCACCGGAATCAACCTCTTGGGTGTGCGAGAGAGCGGCGAGTCCCAGGACATCCTCGTCTACGTGAAGGTGACAATCCTCTTGGCGTTCGGCCTCGTCGGCCTCTGGACGATCTTCGTCGGCCACCGCGCTCAGCCGTTCGTCGGCGGCATCTTCTCCAAGGGTGTGATCGCGCCAATCGTGGGAATCGGGGCCATCTTCGTCTCCTTCGAGGGATTCCAGCTACTCTCCTACGAGTACACCGACATCGAAGGGGGTGTCGACACTATGGAGAAGGGCATCTACCTCTCGATTGCCATCTCGACGGTGATCTACGTCCTCGTCGCGTTCGTGACGACGACTGTACTATCACCCGAACAGATACTCCAGTCCAAGGAGACTGTCCTCGCCGTCGCGGCGAGTATGCTCTTCGCCGACCCATTGATCCAACGGGTAGCGTTCGTTCTCGTCGCGATTGCTGCGATGTTTTCGACCACGTCAGCGATCAACGCGACGCTGTTCGGCACAGCACGACTTGCACACAAGGTTGCAAGCGAGGACGCGCTGCCACAGTTGTTCTCGTTCCGGAACAAGAATGGGGTGCCCACGTGGAGTTTAGTCATCATTGCTGGCCTCACGACCATTTTCACCGCACTCGGAACACTCGAAGAGATCACGTCGTTCGCGTCGATTGCGTTCGCCCTCATTTTCGGTACGGTCAACTACATCTGCCTTCGGGACGCCGACATCGACCGCTCCCCGGTGATTCCCGGTATCGGCCTCGTCGGGACCGTCGCGTTCTTCCCGCTGATCCTCTGGCACTACCTCCGAACCCAACCGACGATGCTCTACTATGTCGGCGGAATTTTCCTCGCAATCGTTGTTCTGGAGCTGATCTACTCGGAACGGCGTCGACTCGAATCCTCTCTCGCGTTCGGGCTACGGAACCGGTGACCCGGCCTGCAGAACGCTGGTTGACTCCCTCGCCGGCGTCGTTCAGTCTGATGACGTGATGTGGGTGTGGACGCCCTCGGAGAGATACGGCGTTGGCGAGTTCACTCCGCTCTCCAGCGGTCGATGACGTCATCGACTGATTCCTCGGGTTTCACAGCCTCAGTGTTCGCCGCGAACACCATCGTTTCGAACATCTGGACGACCTCGGGTTCGGCTTCTGCAAACCGGAGGTCAATTTCACGTGATTCGAGGGTCTGTTGGAGTTCCGCCAACATCTGTGCGGCTCCGAAGTCGACCGTTGGCGATGATGTGAGGTCGAAGACGACCAATTCGACATCGGAGTCGCGTTCTGCGAGGCGTCCCACGATATCGGTTCGAACTGTATCCGCGTTCGCGTAGAACAGTTCGGCTTCGACGCGGTAGACGAACACATCTGGGATGGTCGTCGCCGCCGGGTAGAGATCGAGAGCGACGAAATGTCCCGTCCCCGGGAGCTGACCGAGTTCGTGTGTCGTGGGAGTACTAACTCGAGAAATCGCGACCAGCAACGAGAGGACAACGCCGATGAAGACGCCCCAGAGCATCCCCACCGTGAGCACTCCGAGAAAGGCTGATACCGCGATGGCGAACTCACTCTTGCTCACGTGGTACAGTTGGCGGAGTGCGCTCACGTCAACGAGAGACGTGACGGCGACGATAACGATTGCTGCGAGAATCGTTTCCGGGAGGTTCACGAATACGCCGGTGAGGAAGACCAGGACAACAACGAGAACGAGAGCGACCACGGCGTTCGTGAATTGTGTCTTGGCGCCGACAGCGTCGTTGAGCGCCGACCGAGACATACTTCCTCAAACGGCGAATCCGCCAGCGAAGCCGGCGGCGAGATTGGCGACGCCGTCGGCCAATAGTTCTTGATTTGCATCGATTCGGTAGTCGTGTCGTCTGGCAAACGTCTCAACTGCGCTGATACCCTCGACGTACGAGAGAAGGAACAACGAAGCAGCAACGGGGATAAGGGCGCCCAGCGTCCCGATACTGGGAATCGACGGCACCGTCAGCGAGGGGAGACCGCTCGGAATCGGCCCGACGATGTCGACACCGCGGGCCTGCAGGTTCGTCACCGACATGAGCACAATCGAGAGAACGACAACGACGAGCGCCGTAGGAGCACGCCGCGCGTACCGCTCTCCAAGGAGGAGCAACACGATGCCAGCAACACCAACGCCGAGTGTCACAGGGTTCGCCTCACCGAGATGCGTCCCGACAAACCAGACCCGTCCAAAGAACGTTTCCCCGAAGAAGCCGCCCGGCGTGCTGCTCTCGATACCGAGGAGTTTGCTGACCTGGGTCGACATAATGTACAGCGCCGCTCCAGCCGAAAACCCCGTGAGAACCGATCCTGAGATGAAGTGAACGAGGAAGCCCAACCGAAACGCCCACGCAATAACCGCGAAGACGCCAACGAGAATCGTCGTCACGACAACGAGTGACCCATACGAGAAGGTGCTTCCGCTAGCCACCGTCCCGACGCCACTGGCGAGCAAAATCGCTAGCGCCGACGTCGGTCCCACCATGACCTGCCGGGAGGTCCCGAGCAACAGATACGCGAGACCGGCCACCAACCCTGCGTACAAACCGGTCTCCGGCGGCATGTCTGCCAGGGATGCATACGCCAGCCCTTCGGGAATCACCGCCGCCGCGACGGTGATTCCCGCGAGGACGTCCAGGCGGAGCCAGGACGCGTTGTACTGTGGAAGCCACTCGAGCACCGGGAAAGCCGCCGAAATTCGTCGGTTAATTCGCTCTCGTAGGCTTTTTGTCGACACTGGAACTCACCTCCTGATCACTGCCCGATGGCGGGGGTGTCTGTTTGCTCGTGTCCCGACGTGACGGCGGCCGCGGCTCCAAGCACGATGACAACGGGGAGGATGAACAGCCAGAGGGTGCCGGCCACCGAGACGGTCAACAAGAGCAAACCGGCGGCGCTGGCGGCGACCACTCGCAGTCGCTGGAACCACACTCCGGCTCCCCCGACGACAGCGAGCCCTCCGAGCGCGACGAACAACACGAGTCGTGTCCAGCTGTAGCCGGGCTGGAACAGATACCAGCCTAACACACTCAGAAACGCAGTGGTGACAACGAGAGATACTCCATGCGCAATGGAATTCCTCGTTGCGCTCATATCGTAACTCTTCTCTCCTGTCACCAATATGAGTTTTGCCCATGCTCACCGGCAATCGAATCAGCTGTACTCAGCAATTGACGCCCAAGATTCCCTGGCGATTGAGCAGTTCAACAGAGCCGCTTCGTCGAAACCGGACTCTCCCCCTCCCTGTGAACCGCCTCGAGGTCAAGCCCCGAGGCATTCGCCCTGCTCCGCCTGTAGACTACACACGGCCAATCGTTGAAGACGGCGAGTACAATATACTCGGTACAACTCAGGTCGTCACGGCAGCGTCACTCGGCGACCCAGATGCCGCAGCCCAGACCGAATAGCGCAAGTCCGAAGCCGAGGACGCCAGCCCCGAAATGGAACTCGGCGCCGAGGCCCTGGGAGAGCGAGAGCGCGCCGAATGTCAACCCCGCGGAGAACACGCCGGAAGCCCACCGGTTCTCGTTCTCGGAGTCCCACAGGAGAGCAGGATACCGCAGTAGAATCGCAATCGCTACCGTGTACACCTGGAAGATTCCGGCGAGAAGAATCACCGAGTGATACTCGGTCGCAACCCCGGCAGTAATCGCGCCAGCGATACCGAGGGCAACGAGGTACCGAGTGAAACGGCGCATAGGAAATCCATTCACCGTATCGGTGAAATGTGTTGGTGAACGGAGTCGCTGGATTTCCCGAAAAGAGACTATATGTTCGTCCTCGATACCGGGGTGTATGAGCGGCGTACGACAGCTATACTATCGGCTGGATGAGAGAGTGCGAGCGCTTTCTCGCGGGGCATACGCTGTTCTCGTTGGGCTCGTCTCTGCGCTGGGTGTATTCGCGGTCGGACTGGTGATGAATGAGAACACGACGCTTGAAGCGGTCGCAATGGCGATCTCGATGACTGCCGTCTACTACATAATAGACCCCAATACCACCAACTGACGCGAACCGTAAGCACCAGACCTTCTGTCAAGTATAGATAGCCGGGTGGCGCCGTATTGGCCACTGAGACCGCATCACTCTACTGAATCAGCGTCAACCCTGAGGTCGTTCCGCCGCGAACCACGAACCCGCCTTCAACCGGGACGAGTCCATCAATCGTCCCAAGTCCGTACTCCTCGCGTGACCACGTCGTTCGCTGCTCACCCGTCCCTCGGTCATAGAGTGTGATTCCAGTATTCGTTCGACCAAGCGCAACCCAATCATCACCGATGATCGGACGACCAGTAACGAATCCAGTATTCGTCTTCCAGCGTGTCTCACCCGTCTCTGCATTCAGGACGAAACTTGTACTGCCCATGCCTGCAGGGACAACCACGTCCTCGCCATGGACAGCGAGCCCAGAGTAAATCTTTTCGACGTCGTCGAGTGAGCGCGACCAGAACGTCTCCCCGCTCCACGCATCAATCGCGTACACCGTCCCCCGATTATCCGCAACCCAGACCGTCCTATCACGAACGGAAGCCGACCCGACAATCTTCCCCAGCGAGAGATGCCATCGCTGCTTGCCGTCGAAGTCGTGGGCATAGATGTCACCAGTCCCGTTGGCGTTTTTTGTGCTGTAGACGCCCGCATCGCCGAGCGCAAGCATATCACCACCATCCACATTCCACAAGCGGTCACCAGTCCGCATATCGAGCGCAACCAGAGACGTCCCAGCAACGAAGATGGTCTCCTCACGCGACGCAACGGACGTCGCCCCTCGACTCCCGGCATCAACACGCCAATACCGCTCACCCGTCCCCTGATCAATAGCGTCCAGGCGACTCAGCCCAGGCGCAAGAGCGACCCCACACGTACTCAGTGGCACCGCCTCGACCTGATTGTCGAGGTCGTACCGCCAGCGCGGCTCATCCCGCGGGGACTCGAGATTGACCGCGATAAGCCCACTCGTCACCGGAACGTATGCTATTCCGTCTACGACTACTGGTAGTGCGGCCGCGAATTCCTGGCTTCCGTCCTCGCGGAAGCCAGCAAGCAGATCAACGACGTCGGCGTCAGGACCCGGAGGAGCGGTATCAGTGTGGCCGGTGCGTCCAGGGTCTCCACCAGCGGTTGGCCACGTAGCAGGTGAATCATCACAGGCGCCCTTCACCGTGGTCTCGTTCTCGAAGTACTCACGAACACCACCCATACAGCCAGCCAAACCAACAGCAGCGCCAGTGCCGATGGCGG
>Ga0208138_100470_pt1 | contig 17139 bp, 20 predicted proteins | sample AntRauMetaRauer3_FD_184786 | JGI IMG/M metagenome (GOLD analysis project Ga0208138, IMG submission 184786) | Saline lake microbial communities from Rauer Lake, Antarctica, in enrichment culture - Antartic Rauer Lake 3 Metagenome Rauer3 (SPAdes)... ...
TCGGTGGTTGTCTCGGTGGTGGTGTCGTCGGTGGTTGTCTCGGTGGTGGTGTCGTCGGTGGTTGTCTCGGTGGTGGTGTCGTCGGTGGTTGTCTCGGTGGTGGTGTGCTCCTCGGTGGTGGTCGCCGTGACTCCAGCCTTCTCGTCGTCCTCGTCCTTCGGCTCGGGACACTCGCCCGCGACGAGGTACGCGGCGCCGGCGTCGACGCCACTGGAGTCGTTGAACGGCGCGCCGACGAGCACGCCCGCGGTGCCGTTGCCGCTCGCGTTACCGGCGTCGGCGACCGCCCAGCCCGCGCGGTCGCGCTCGCCTTCGCCGAGGAGTTTCGCGTCCGCGGTCGAGAGGTTCCGCTCGACGGGGAGGTACTGGCTGCCGGCGACGACGTAGGCGGCGCCGGCGTCCACGGACGTGGCGTTGTTGCCGGGCGCGCCGACGAGCACGTCCGCGTAGTCGTCACAGTTCACGGCGCTCGACTCGGCGCCCGCGACGCCGTAGCCGGCGAAGTCGTCCTCGCCCTCGCCGACGAGCATCGCGCCGGACTCCGAGAGATTCGCCGTGCCGTCGTCGTCGCCCCCGTAGACGACGTACGCGACACCGGCGTTCGTCTCGCTGTCCTCGGTCTCCGCGAACGGTGCGCCGACGACGACGTCGTCGTAGCCGTCGCCGTTCACGTCGCCGGCACCGGCGGTCGCCCAGCCGGCGCGGTCGGACGCGGTGTCGCCCGCGAGTTTGAGGTCGGCGTCGGCCAGCGGCATCGTCCCGGAGACGTTCTCCGTGACCACGTAGGCGGCGCCGGCGTCCGTGCCGGTCGAGTTGTTACGGGACGCGCCCACCAGGATGTCCGCGCTCCCGTCGCCGTCGAAGTCGCCAGCGTCGGCGACCGACCACCCCGCGCGGTCTCCGGGCGCCTCACCGGTGAGGACGGCGGAGACGTTAGCCAGCGAATCGTTGGCGGCGTCGAGGTCAGAGACGACGTACGCCGCGCCTGCGTCGTCGCCGTTCGCCTCCGCGTCGGTGCTGTCGGTGTCGTCCTGGGGTGCGCCGACGAGCACGTCGTCACCGCCGGAGCGGTTCACCGTGGCGACCGACCAGCCCGCGCGGTCGTCCTCGTCCTCGCCGACGAGCGTGTGGTTCGCGGCCGAGAGCGAGGCGTTCTCGGGGAGGTCGCCGCCGTAGAGGACGTAGACGGCGCCCGCGGTCGGTGCGCCGAAGTCCTCCAGGGGCGCGCCGACGACGAGGTCGTCCGTGCCGTCGTCGTCGACGTCGCCGGTGGCGACCGAGTAGCCAGCGCGGTCGCTGGCATCGACGCCGTGGAGCGTGACGTTCGCCGACTCGGCGGCCAGTTCGTTCTCGTTCACGGGTCCGTAGAAGACGTACACCGCCCCGGAGTTGTTGCCGCCGGCCGAGTCGTTGCGCGGTAAGCCAACCACGACGTCCGCGACGCCGTCGCCGTTCAGGTCGCCGTGTGCGAGCGACGACCCGAAGCTGTCGTTCGCGCTCTCGCCCGTGAACGTCGTGTTCGCGTCCGCGAGCGGCTGTGTGCCCGAGACGAACGCCTCCTGTTGGCTCGGGCCGTCGTGGACCGCGTCACTCGCGGTGCTGCCGTCCGCTCCACCGGTCGACTCGGTGAGGGCGACGACGCCGACACTCGCCGCACTCACTACGAGCGCGGCGACGACGAGGATAGTGCGTAGCGTGCCTGTTCGCGTCGAAAGAGTGAGGTCCTTGTTAGCTGACTCCATACGTCGCCCAGTCGGCAGACGCCGGCTTTGTTATGAGATTCCGACTCGTAGTAGTCCGAGCCACTATCTCGAACACTCCCGGCCTACGCGCCTCACGACTCTCGTAAGGCGGCCCGAAGCCGACCACTCGCAAGCACTCCGAGTGAACGCTGACAGTAGCGTCGGTCGAGTGCCGCGGGTCGCCTCCCGGCCGAAACCCGGGGACACCCGTACGAAACGTCGAACTACCGGGTCGGAGCGGAGGGGTCGGCGCGCGGACGTCGCGTTGGCTCTGTCAGGCGCGACCGCGCCGAGTCCACCGCGGGTCAGTTCGGCCGGACGACGCGCACGAACCGCGTGGTCCCGTCGGGCGTCGTCACGCGCACCTCGAGCGCGACTGCGACGACGACGGTCTCGTTCGCGCGCTCCTGGACGACCACGCCGCCGTCGCGCTCGTAGTCCCCGAACGTGCGCTCGGGCTCGCCCGGGTAGTCGCCGCTCCCGGCCGCCGTTTCGTTCTCGGTGACGCGCACGGCGACTCCGTTCGAACGCGCCGACGCGCGGGCCAAGTACCGCTCGGAACGCGCGAACCGCTGCTTCCCGCTCACTCCAGGCCCGCCCGGTCGCCTGCTCGACGGCGCCGTCGACGAGTCGATTGAATTCGCTCGCCGTGGTCGGGGTGGACCTCGTCCTGGGAGCGCACGTCCGGTTGGTACCACGCGCCCAGGCTGTCCGGGGGATCGGGCGCATGGGCTGCGCCGGCCTGCTTGAGCACCACCGTTGAAACCAACCGACATAGTTTAAAATCCGAAAATATATGTCGGTGATTTGGGATGGTGGGGCGAGTAGGCCTGACGCAGCAGTGGCGTCCCGACAGCCGGGCAGCCGCCGACACCGACTCCGTCCACGGGTGGGACAACAAGTAGCGAGCGAACTGTTCGCAAGACCTATGATTTCGAGTGGACAATCGCGCGACAGTGGACCAGAACGTACGCGCCCTGATTATCGCCCTCGTCTGTGTCCTCGCCGTCTCCCTCGCGGCGTCGACGCTCGCTGACCCCCAGTCGCCGTCCGGCGCCGGGCCGGGCATCGGAAGCGACCTCCAGTCCGGCACCGCGGTACAGTCTGGCGACAGTGGCAACGACCAGTCCTTCCTCAAACAGCCCGGAAGCACTGAACCGATACCGCTCAGCGGCGCCTGCATCCCGATACTGCTGTCACCACAGATACCTTTCGGCGGGTTACTCATCCTCGTCGGCACTGCGTGGATACTGAAACGTCGGGAAAACGCCGCCTACGCGTTCGTGTTCACGTTCCTCTTGACGCTGCTCCTCGCGGTTCCGTACATACTGCTGACGGATTGCGGGACGGACAGCAGGAACTACTCACAAGACGCCGTGCTCATCCCATCGTTCTCGAACAACTCTAGCGGCGGCGTCCTTGGCGGGAGCGCCGGTGGCCAGGCGGCAGACCAGGTCCTGTCACCGACCGTTCTCGTTGGCCTGCTCGTGGTCGTCAGTGTCCTGTTCGCGGTGCTCGCGTACCGCGCGAGTGGCGACGACGAGGCAGGCGAAGACCAGCTGCCGGAGGCGGAGGCGGTCGACCCCGAGGACCGGAACGCGCTGGCCGCTGTCGGCGCGGCGGCAGGCGAGGCGGCCGACCGCATCGAGGACGCCGCCGACGTGGACAACGAAGTGTACCGCGCGTGGCGTGACATGACTGACCACGTCGACGTCCCCGACTCGGAGACGAGCACGCCACGGGAGTTCGCGACGGCCGCCCGCGACGCCGGCATGGACAGCGCGCACGTCGACGCGCTCACCAACCTCTTCCGGGAGGTTCGGTACGGCGGCGCCGACGCCACGGCCGACCGCGAGCAGCGCGCCGTCGACGCGCTGCGCGCCATCGAGGAGCGCTACGCCGAGGGAGGTGACCAATGATGCTGCGCCGTCTCCTGCTCGCGGTCGGCCTCGTGCTGGCGGCCGTCGGGTTCGCCGTCGCCGTCCAGCCGTCGCTCGCGGACGTCATCCGGTTCCCGCCGCTTCCGACGTTCGCGGTGGCCGTGCTTGCGGGCGTGTTCGCGCTCGCCGCCGCGCTGGCCCGACGCCACACCGAGTTCCGGGACGAGACAGACGACGAGGACCGCAACGTCGCCCTCGAATCCCGGTTCGAACCGCCGCGGCCGGGCGAGGACATCGACGCCCGCCTCCGCGAGGGCGCCGGCAGGTTCCGCAAAAGCGCCGACAACGCCCAGCTCAGCGACCGGCTCCGGGACGTGACCATGCAGGCGCTCGTTGACGCCCGCGGAATCGCACCCGAGGAGGCCGAACGCCAACTCGACGAGGGCACGTGGACGGACGACCGGACGGCGGCGGCGTTCTTCGCCGACGACATCGACTCGCCGACAGCGGACGTGGTCGGCGCCATCATCAGCGCCGACCCCGTCTACGAGCGCCAGGCCGAACACGTCGTCCGCGAACTCAGACACGTCGTCGGCCTCCAGGGAGGTGGGAACTGATGGTCGCCGAGGAGACCCACCGCTGGCGGGGCGCGGTCGCGCTGTCGCTGTTCGCGCTCGCGGCCGGCGCGATCACCCGCCGTCCGGGCGTGCTCGTGCTCGGCGTGTTCGGCGTTGCCATCGCGGGCTACGCGCGGCTGTTCACAGCGCCCAACCCGCAGCTCTCGCTCGAGCGCTCGCTGTCCGACGACGACCCCGAGCCCGGCGACCAGGTCGACGTGACGCTGACGGTCACGAACGAGGGGTCGCTGCTCCCAGACCTCCGTGTCGTGGACGGCGTCCCCGGCACCCTCGCCGTCGTCGAGGGGTCGCCGCGGCTCGCAACCGCGCTGCGCGCCGGGAAGTCCGCGTCGATCACCTACAGCGTGGAGGTCCTCCGTGGCGACCACGACTTCGACGCCGTCGACGTCGTCGCCCGCGACGCCGCCGGCAGCCACGAGACCCGGACGTCAGTCGCTGCGGAGACGTCGCTCGCGTGCGTCCCCGACCTCCCGCGCCTGGAGTCGTTCCCGCTGCGCGAGCAGACCGTCCAGCGCGTCGGCCGCGTGCCGACGTCGACGGGCGGGTCCGGCGTGGAGTTCCACGCCACCCGCGAGTACCGCTCCGGCGACCCCCTCAGCCGGGTGGACTGGAAGCGCCTCGCTCGCGACGGCGACCTGGCGACCATCCAGTTCCGCGAGGAGCGCGCCGCCACCGCCGTCGTCGTCGTGGACACCAGGGAGATGGCTCACGTCGCCGACGACGACGGCACGAACGCCGTCGAGCACGGCGTCGAGGCCGCGGGCGGCGTGGCGTCGGCGCTGCTCGACTCCGGCGATCAGGTCGGCGTCGCCTCTCTCGGCCCGTACTGGGCGTGGCTCGCGCCCGGCCTCGGCCGCGAACACCGCGCCCGCCTCGAGGAACTGCTCGCCCGCGACCGCGGCTTCTCCGTGGACGCTCCGGACCGCCGGTTCCTCGGCGGCCTCGTGTTCCGGCGGCTCCGCAAGCACCTCCCGGACGACGCCCAGGTGGTGTTCTGCTCGCCGCTCGTCGACGACGACGCCGCCGACTACGTGCGCCGGCTGGAAGCGAGTGGCCACCCCGTGACGGTCGTGACGCCGGACGTCACGGGCGCCGACTCGCTGGGCCAGCAGTTCTCCCGGATGGAGCGCGCGGTCCGCATCCGGTCGCTGCGGACGGCGGGCGTCCGCGTCATCGACTGGCGGGCGGGCGACTCGCTGGCGCTCGCGGTCGCCGACGCCGAACGGGGGTGGTCGGCGTGACGGAGTTCGAAGCCCGCCCGCCGACCGTCGCCGTCGCGCCCGCTGCCGTCGCTGCCGTCGTCGCGCTCGTGCCGACGCTCACCTCCGGTGCAGCCCTCGCGCTGGGCGCCGCGGGCGCGCTCTTGCTCGTGTTCGGCGCTCAGCAGGGCACCCGCCGGTTCGTCTCCTTGGGTGCGGCCGCGCTCGCGGTCGGGGTCGTCTTCGGCGCGATCACCGGCCTCGACCCCGCGTACACGCTCGTGGGCGGCGTCGGCACCGTCGTCGCGTACGACGCCGGCGAGCACGCCGTCAGTCTCGGTGTCGACGTCGGTCGGGACGCCCGCGTCGGGCAGTCCGTGCTCGTCCACGTCTTCTCGACAGCGGCGCTCTCGCTGCTCGTCGCGGCCGTGACGCTCGTCGTCTACACTTTCGGTCCGAGACGTCTGCCCGTGACCGCTCTCCTGGCCCTGCTGCTCGGTGGGACGCTGCTCGCGTACGCCCTCCGGACCTGACAGCGCCGACGCCGTGCGGCTTCGGCTGAGCGCTTGGCCCGCTCCCGAATCGCTGCTGTCTCCGTGAGACGCTGCCGGAGGCAGCCGGCGACTACCCTGTGAAGTGGTAGCGGCGGACCGATTCGACTATCGCCAGCACGCCGCCGGCGGCGAGTCCGATGACTGCCATCCCCATCGGCTCCGTCGCCGGGAAGACGACTCGATAGGTGGACGTGTGCACCGTTCCCTCTTTGTTCACCTGCAACTGCGTCGGCTCGTACACGTAGCTGGGTGTCCCGGGAAGCGGCTGGCTGGTCTCGAGCACGTACCGCTCTCCGTCGAGGGTACCGTCGACGACGCGCTGCTCTTCGGCCGAGAGGTACTCGTAGTCGAGGACCCGATCCCCCGGGAGCGCTCCACTCGCTCCCTGGTGAAACGCGAACTGAAGGGTAGGGAAGACTAGCATCACGGCGGCGGCGAGCATGAAGGCGCCGAGGAAGAAAAGCCCGGTGTAGCGCCGCTTCCGGCCGGCCCGCTCCGGGGAACCGACCGTCCCAGTCACTGCTCGACATCCCGGACCGAACATGATAAGCTTTCTTTACGATTCGCGTTCTGCCGTTGTCGGTGGCCGCGGTGGCTGGACGCGCTGTGCGTACGGTCGCTCTCCCCTCGACTAGCGGAGAAGATTCGGCGATTCGGCTGGCCTCAGGCCTCGACGGTCGGCACCGAGACCTCGTCGAGCACGCTGTCGACGATTTCGCGCTTCGCGACGTTCTCCACGGCCGCGTCCGGCGTCAGCACGAGTCGGTGAGCGAGCACGTTCGGCGCCAGGCGCTTCACGTCCTCCGGCACGACGTACTCGCGGCCCTTCACGGCGGCCCGCGCTCTGGCGGCCTCGAACAGCCGCTGGGTGCCCCGGGGGCTCACGCCCACCTCCACGCGGCGGTCCTCGCGCGTCGCCCGCGCGATGGACACCATGTACTGGAGGAGGTCGCCCTCCACGTGCACGTCCTCGGGCGCCTGCTTCACGCGCTGCACGCGCTCGTCGTCCAGCACCGACTCGACGGTCGGACTCCGGGTGTCGCGGCCCGCCCGGCGCCGCAGCAGGTCGAGTTCGCCCGCCTCGTCCGGGTAGCCGATGCCGGCCTTCGCCACGAACCGGTCCATCTGCGCCTCCGGCAGCGGGAACGTCCCCTCCTGGTCGACGGGGTTCTGGGTCGCGATGACGAAGAACGGCTCCGGTAGTTCCATCGTCTCGCCGTCGATGGTCGCCTGCCCCTCTTCCATCGCCTCCAGGAGGGCGGCCTGGGTCTTCGGCGGCGCCCGGTTGATCTCGTCCGCGAGCACCACGTTCGCGAAGATGGGGCCGGGCTGGAACTCGAACTCCCGCGTCTTCTCGTTGAAGACGTGGGTGCCCAGCACGTCCGTCGGCAGGAGGTCTGGGGTGAACTGCACGCGGCTGAACTCCAGGCCGAGCGCCGTCGCGACGCTCTGCGCCGTCAGCGTCTTCCCGGTGCCGGGGACGTCTTCGAGGAGGACGTGGCCGTCGGCCAGGAAGCCGACGAGGACCGTTTCGAGGAACTCGCGGTCGGTGATGACCGCCGACTCCACTTCGCTCAGGACGGCTTCGCACTCGTCACGCACGCTGGTGACGTCCATACCACGACCTTTCTCTCGCCTCGGTTATGTGTACCGATGAGCACGACGGCGATTTTCCGAACCGAAACCACTAAACTCGCGGCCGGTGTCGTATCGAACGAGCCGAGGTAGCCTAGCCTGGCCAAGGCGGTTGCTTCGAGAGCAACTGTCCTCACGGACTCGGGAGTTCAAATCTCCCCCTCGGCGTTCTACTGCTACCACGCCGCGAAGCGACGGCTGTGTCGCTCTTCTGTGACCCCATGCACTCCCCGCGCGCTCCAGAAGTTATTCACGGCTCTCGTCCGAACTGTCGGGTAGTGACAGATTCGATGCCGAGCCGACGCGACGTCCTCCGTCTCGGGGCGGGCGCGCTGGTGGCCGGGGTGGCCGGCTGCAGTGAGGCGCCGACGGGCCAGGAGGGGACGACGACGGACGGCACGACGACGGGCGTCCCAGCGACGACCACCCGGTCCGGGGACGAGAGCGTCTACAGCGATGTCTACCGGGAGAGCGTCGACTCCGTGGTGCTGGTGCGCGCGGACTCCGGCCAGGGGACGGGGTGGGTGTTCGACGACTCGGTGGTGGTGACGAACGAGCACGTGGTCGGCCAGACGGACGTCGTCGACGTTCGGTTCAGCAACGGTCGGTGGCGCGAGGGGGAGGTGCTGGGAACCGACGCGCACAGCGACCTGGCGGCGGTCCGTGTCGAGAACCGACCGGAGGACGCGGTGCCGCTGCCGCTGGCCGACGACGACCCGGTGGTCGGCCAGGAGGTCGTCGCCATCGGGAATCCGTTCGCGCTCAGCGGGTCGGCGACGACGGGCGTGGTGAGCGGCGTCGACCGCGCGATTCCGGCGCCGACCGGCTACCGCATCCCGGACGCGGTCCAGACGGACGCGGCCGTGAACCCCGGAAACAGCGGCGGCCCGCTGATGTCCCTGGACAGCGAGGTGGTGGCGGTCATCAACTCTGGCGGCGGGGACAACATCGGGTTCGGCATCTCGGCGGCGCTCACCGGGCGCGTCGTGCCGAGCCTCGTCGAGGACGGCGACTACGAGCACGCCTACGTCGGCCTGTCGTTCGCGGAAGTGACGCCGGCGGTCGCCGAGGCGAACGACCTCGACGAGGCGCGGGGCCTGCTGGTGCTGTCCGTCGACCCGAACGGGCCGTCGGCGGGCGTTCTCCAGGGCAGCGACGACACCGCGTTCGTGGACGGCCGGCAGGTCCGCGTGGGCGGGGACGTCGTGGTCTCCGTCGCGGGGACCGTGGTCCAGACGTTCGAGGACCTGCTCAGCCTGCTCGCGCTCCGGACCAGCCCCGGCGACACGGTGACCGTGGAGTTCCTGCGGGACGGCGAGCGCCGGACCGCCGAGGTCGAACTGGGCGTGCGCTCGGAGAACACTAGTCCTCGACCCAGAGGCGGTCGCCGACGCTGACGTCGCCGGCGGCGCCCGCGGGGAACTCGACGAGTGTGTCGCAGCGCGCCTCGGCGCGGCCGGTCCAGGCCGACATCGTCTCGACGTGCTGTACCTCCTCGTTCTCGACCCAGACGGCGTCGATGTCGAACGGGACGAACACCATGTGAGCGTCCCGGACGCCGGCGTCCCCGAACGGGAACACCAGCGCGTAGTCCTCCGGGATGGACCGGCGGAACATGAGCCCGCGGGCCTGCGAGAGGAGCGAGTCGGCGGTGTCGACGGTGTCGGCGAGCGTCCGGGCGTCGCCGTCCCCGGGGTCGTGGCGGACGTGCACGGTCGCAGTCGAACGGCGGCGGCGAAAAGCGTTACCCCGCGCAGCCACGACACGGAACCGATGAAGAAGACGCCGTCCGGGACGGCCGTCGGGGTGGAGGACCCCTACGAGCACGCGGGCGTCTGCGACCACGCCACGGACGACGGGAAGTGCCGGTACGCATTCGAGTTCCCCGAGCAGGACCGCGAGTTCGCCGCCGAGCGCCGCGACGACGACTTCCGGTGTCCGGTCGCGGACGGCGACTGGGCGTGGGCTGACTGCCCGCACTACCGGTGCCGGCAGCGCGACCGCGAGTGCGTGCGCTGCGGGCTCGAAGAGCGCCGGCGCGCCCACGACGACGAGCGCCCGCTCTTGGAGGAGCACCACCTCGCGTACGACAGCGCGGAGGACGTCGGCCACGAGATAACCGTCTACCTCTGCCGGTGGTGCCATGCGAAGGTCCACGATTCGTGGGCGCGCGTGGACGACGACGCGAACCCGGACCCGGAGGCCATCGCGGTCGCCGAGAGCCGTCGGAGCGACGAGCAGTCCGAACTCGGCTTCGAGTCGGCGGCCGAGCGCTTCGACACCGACGGGGCCGGTGGCGACGGTGACGACGACCCGGCGACGTGAGCCGGGACCCCGACGACTAACGCGGTACGGCCCGTTTACTCGGCTGTGACCGACGACGAACCCGACACGGGGGAGTTCCACCTCGGCCACGTCCACCTCAAGGTCCGGGACCTGGAGCGCGCGCTGTCGTTCTACCGTGCGGTGTTCGGCCTCGACGTGACCGAGCGCCACGGTCGGTACGCGTTTCTCTCGTGGGGCGAGCACCACCACGACGTCGCCCTGCAGGCGGTCGGCGCGGACGCCCCCGGACCGGGAGCGGGCGTCGGCCTCTACCACGCCGCCGTCGAGGTCGACTCGCTCGACCGCCTGAAGTCGGTCTACGAGCGCCTTCAGGAGCGCGACGTCGACGCGGCGCCCGTCGACCACGGCATCAGCAAGGCGCTGTACTTCTCGGACCCGGACGGCAACGGCCTGGAGCTCTACGTCGACACGCGCGACGAACGGGATGAGAGCGAGTGGAGCGGGCAGAACCGGCGCTTCGACCCCGGGTCGCTGTAGCAGACCCGCCGCGGCCGGCTCCCTGGAACGGGTGGGTTTTTAGTCGCGAGCCGTCTACCCCGGTTCAATGACGCGCATCCTCGTCGTCGACAACCACGGGCAGTTCACCCACCTGGAGCACCGACTGCTCCGGGACATGGACGGGGTGGACGTCGAACTCGTGGACAACACGACGCCCCCCGAGGACATCGACGCCGACGGCCTCGTGCTGTCCGGCGGCCCCGACATGGGCGACATCGGGAACTCTCGGGCGTACCTCGACCTCGACATTCCCGTACTCGGCGTCTGTCTCGGCCTCCAGGTAATCGCCGACGAGCTCGGCGGCCGCGTGGAGTCCGGCGACTACGGCGGCTACGCGGACGTCGACGTCCGCATCCTCGACGAGTCCGACCCCGTCGTCGGGTCCCTCGCCCCGGAGACCCGGGTGTGGGCGAGCCACGCCGACGAGGTCGTCGAAGTTCCCGAGGGGTTCACGCGGACCGCAGAGAGCGACATCTGTGCCGTCGAAGCGATGGGGGACGCTGACCGCGACCTCTACGGCGTCCAGTGGCACCCGGAGGTCGCCCACACCGAGGAGGGAGAAGCGGTTTTCGAGAACTTCGTCGACGTCTGCGCCCAGTAACCGAGCAGGTGGATCGAGCATGACCGAGACCCAGGGCGAACTGGCGAGTCTCTCCAAGTACATCTTTCGCGCGCCCCGGTGGTACACCAGCGTCGCGCTGTCGCTGGTGATCGCGGCACTGGCGGGCGTCGCGGCCTTCGACAGCCAGTACGTTCTGGAGGACGCCTGGCAGGGCGTCTTCTTCATCGGCGTCCCGACGGTCGTCGCGAGCATCGCCACCACGCCGGTCGACCGCTACTTCGGCGGCCAGCTCACGTACAACCGTTCCTCGCTGCTCGCGGTCGCCTGCGAGGTCGTCGTCGTCGTGGTGCTGGTGCTCGCGGGCGTCGTCGCCATCCTCGCCCCGCAGCTCGGTCAGAACTTCGTCTTCGACGCGCTCATCGCGGCGCTCGCGCTCGTGTTCGCGGTCCGCTTCCTCGTCATCCTCGCAGTCTCCCGGAACTCGCTGCTGGTGGCGACGGTGCCGGCGAGCATCCAGACCGCCACCGCCGGCGTCCTCCTGTTCGTCTACGGCGGCACGATGAACTACCTCACCGAGGGCGGCCCCCTGATGCAGGCGTACCTCTCCCGGCCCGCTCGAGCACCGCCAGAGATCCAGTACGCGTTCGCGCCCGAGGACTTCCTGCTGCTCGCGGCGATGACCGCCCTCTACGGCGGCGTCGCCTACGGCTTCGTGCTCGTCATCGACCGGCCGTGGAAGCGCAGCCTCGGCGTCAGCGTCCTCGACTTCGTCGGCGGCTTCATCGGCCACATCGCCGAGGGCACCCGCGAACTCGAGGACTTCTTCGAGCAGATCGGCGAGGAGGCCGTCGTCCCCGTCACCGTCCTCTCCTTCCGCCGGACGAGTGACGAGACCGAGAAGGTCCGCTTCGTGCTGCCGATGATCCACCCCGGACCGATGGGCGAAATCGGCGGTGGAAACCTCCCGCAGCGCGTCGCCGAGTCCGCGTCCGGGCTGGCGTTTCCGCCCCACGCCACCGCCGGCCACGACTTCAACCTCGTCACCGAACGCGAGGTCGATACGCTCGTCGACGCCGCCGCGGAGGCCTACGAGAACATCGAGTACACCGACACCGCCACCCGGCCGGTGCGCGTCCAGGAGGGCGAGGCGAAACTCCTCGGGCAGGCGTTCGACGACAAGGCGCTGCTCGTCTCCACGTACGCGCCCGGGTTCGCCGACGACGTCGAGTACGCCGTCGGGCTGTCGGCGGCCGCCGAGGCCCGCGTCGAGGGGATGGACGACGTCCTGCTCGTCGACGCCCACAACTCCAACAACGGACTGGAGGGCGACGACCTCGGGCACGTCTACCCCGGCAGCGAGCGCTCCTTCCAGATGATCCAGGCGGCCGGCGCCGCCGCCCGCGAACTCCGGGACGCCGACGAGGCCGTGCTCCGCCTCGGCGTCGCCTGGGACCGCACGCCCTGGCGGCCGAGCGACGGCGTCGGTCCCCTGGGCGTCCGCGTCTCCGTCCTGGAGACCGGCAGCGAGCGCACCGCCTACGTGCTCGTCGACGGCAACAACATGGAGCCGGGCCTGCGCGAGGAACTGCTGGACGCGCTGGACGCCGTCGGCGTCGACCACGCCGAGATCATGACGACGGACACCCACATCGTGAACACCGTCGAGTCCACGAACCAGATCGGCGCCGCTATCGACTGGGACGACCTCACAGACGTCGTCGTCGACCTCACCGAGGAGGCCGTCGACGACCTCGAACCGGTCGAGGCCGGGATGGCGAGCGAGCGCGCGGAGGTCACCGTCTTCGGGAACGACCGCACGGAGACGCTCGCCAGCCACGCCAACGCCGTCATCGCGATGGGCGGCGCGGTCGCCGGGCTCGCCGTGCTCGCGACGGTCACCATCAGCGTCCTCGTCTTCTTCCTCACGTAACCGGGGGAACACTCAGGTCGCTTCCCCGGGCGGTTTCGACCACGACGCCGCAGCTTCCGGCCGGCGTCAGGCACGTCGACTGCTCTATCAGGGACAAGTCGAACGCCTGCGTGGTCGACGACGGCGAGACGACGCTCGTGGACGCCGGATGGCCGGGCGACGTTGAGGACAGTGTGCGGTCGCTGTGTCGTCGCTCGCCAGAATTCGAGTACGCGTGCCCCGGTCACGGGCCGTCGCTCGCGAACGGCTCCGTCTGGCTCGCCGCCGCAGTCCCGTAGCCACGCGGCTGCCCAGCTTGGTCGCCTGCCGAAGGCCGCCGCTGGCGAGTGTAGCGAACGGCGAGAAGTCGTCGCCGTCTACTCCTCGTCGAACAGGTCGTCGACGGCCGCCTGCGCGGTGAGCGCGGCGTCGTCCGCGACCTGCTCCACGTCGGCGTCCGCGTCCGGCGCCCGGACGTAGATGTCCACGTCCAGCACGCCGTCCTCGAACGTCACCGTGATGTCGAGGTCGTCCACGTCACTGGTCCGCAGCCGGTCGAGCACGAGGCCCTCGGCGGCTTCGGCGGCCGTCTCGACGACCTCCTCGTCGGTCGGCATGCTTACGCGCTCGGGCCGCCCATCGCACCGCCGGCGCCGCCGAGCATCTCCTGGAGCTCCTCCTGGAGGCTCTCGAACTGCTCCTGGACGCGCTCCTCCTGCTTCTGGAGGGTCTCGACGCGGACATCGAGGTCGCTGACCTTCTCGTCGAGATCGTCGTGGGCCTCGTCGTAGTCGGTCTCCACGAGGAGCTCGCCGACCTCGCGGTACATCGTCGTGTCGCCCTCGATGTCGCCGAGCGCGTCGAGCGCGGTCTCGGCCTCGGAGAGCTGCTGCTCGGCCTGCTGCTTCTGGGCCGCGACGTTCTGGGCCTTCTCCTGAAGGTCCTGAAGCTGCTCGAGTTTCTCCTGCGCTTCCGGCGGTAGGTTACCCTGCATACGTGTCTGGTCGGTCGCCCGACGGAAAAACCCCCGCTTTGTAGTCGCTCGGCTCTACGGCTCGCTTATCGGCGTCTCAGGCCGAAAGGAGCCGATTACGGCGTTAGCGGCGGTCGGTCACTCGGCGCGACGGCGGGCCGATTCGGCCGCGCGCTCCGCGACCTCGACGAGCGTCAGCCACGTGTTCTGGCCGGCCCGCAGCGCCGTCAGGTCGCCGGCGTTCACGGTCACCATGACGGTATCGCCGTCGCGGCCGACGGCCGCCTCGCTGCGGTCGCCCTCGATGTCGCCCGCCTCGACGGCGACGCTACTGGCGACGACGGCCGCGACGGCAGGCGAGTCGTACCGGAAAACGAGCTCCGTCGAGTGCGTCACGCCTACTCGACGCCGACTTCCTTCACGTCGCGGCTGCGCTCCTTGAGGAGCACGCGGTGGCCGCAGTACGGACAGCGCACGCCGCCGTACTCGTCGAGTTCGACGTCACGCTTGCAGCGCGAGCACTTGTACGACATGGGGCGTTACGCCTCGTCGCCGTCTTCGGCGTCGGCGGTCTCGCCGAGCACCGTGCGAATGGAGCGCGTGACCGTCTTGCCGCCAGGGGTCTGGGGCTGGTACGCGCCGCCCGTGTACTTGTAGTCGCACTTGCCGCACTGCCAGATGCCCGTCCCCTGTCGGGAGACGGCGTCCGCGCCGCAGTCCGGGCAGACGTGGTCTTCGTTCATCGTGCCCTCGATGTCGGAGACCCGGCGGCGCGAGACGCGCCCGTAGCGCGCGCCGAACCGGCCGGCACTCCCGGTGGAGCTCTGGTTAGCCATAGTAGCAGCGTCTACCGTCGTCGCGCACATAAACGCTACGAGTTGTGTGCCCGACCGGAGGGAGGGCACAGGAACGCGAGCGCGGAGCGAAGCGATGCGCGAGCCGCGTCCCCGAGCGCAGCGAGAGAACAGTATGAACGAGCGCGGAGCGTTCAGTCCGCCAGCGTCCTCGACACGAGGCGGCCGGCTATCACGACTGGAAGGATGTACATGAGGAGGAGTGCGAGGAAGCCGATTGCGTTCACGACGGCGTTGTCGGCGCTCCCGCCGGTCTGGACGAACAGTACGACGACGAACCAGAGCGTCGTCAACTGGACTGTGTCGGAGTCGCTCATGGGGACACATAGTGGGGCAGGTGGCGCCCGCAAGCCGGTTTCGGTCCTGTCACTGCCGCCATGTGGGAACGAACTCTGGCGCTACTCCCGGAGCGCTTCCTCGGAGAGCGCACCGTTGAGGTCCTCGCGGACGCGCTCGCCGGTCTCGCGGCTCATCGCCGTCGTGACGACGCGGTTCTCCTGGACGCTGGAGCCGTCCCGCACGAGCAGCCGGAGGTTGCCGTTGTCGTCCGCTCTCGTGACCTTCGCGCGCACGCCAGTCCGCGAGCCCGAACCGCCGGCGTCGATTGGGCCGGGGATGACCTTCTTCACGTTCGGGTGCGCGGCGACCGTGCGGATGGCCTGCTGGCCGTCGCGGTCGCCGATGAGCGTCGAGTGCCGGCCGCCGATCTTCTCGCGGGCCGGCTTGTCGACGACCTCCAGCACGCGGTCGCCGCGCTGGTCGAGCACCGCCTGCACGGGGTCGTCGGGCTCCACGCGGTAGACGTCGTGGTGGAGGTCCGCCCGGACAGCTCGGATGACCTCGTGGGCGCCCGCGACGAACACGTCCTCGGGGCGTTTGCGCCGAATCTCGTCGGCCACCCGCCCCGCGAAGTTCCGGAGCTCTATCACGCCCGTCTCGTCGCCGTCCTCCGGCATCGTCGTCACGTCGGTCTGTCCGACCACGTCCTCGTCGTCGAGAAAGGTGAGCGTCGCGCGCTCGCGGCTGCAGTCCGCCACCACCGCGTCCGCGTTCGCGGTCCGGCACACCAGGCAGTAGTCGCCCGGCTTCTCCAGCGGCGTGCCACACCGCGAACACTCCATACGCGGGAGAAAGCGGTTCGGCGCGCAAAAGCGCGGTGTTTCTCCGAAGTGTGTCTCGGTGGTGGATTGGGGCCCTCGGTCGACGCTTCCCCGAACGCCCCGCCGCCCCGTTCGATGTCCCGCCCGTCTATCGGCTGCGTCACCCGCTAATCGAGGAGCGTCCGCCAGTCGACAGGGTCGGTTCAGAGGTCCAGCGGGCTCGATTTCAGGAACTCCCGGAGGACGACCGTGGCGTAGCTGCCGGAGGGCAGCGCGAACTCGAAGGTGAGGGGGTCCTGGCTGACTGTGAGGTCGGGCCGGAGCAGAATCGCGCGGCGGGTGCCCTGCGAGTCGAAGTTCCCGGGGAGGTCGAAGTCCGCGGGCGCGAGGTCGAGGTCGTCGAGGACGCCCCGGGTGATGTCGCCGGGTTCGCCGTCCGCGAACTCGGTGTCGGTGCCGACGAGCGGCGCGGTGACGAACGCGCGGCCGCGCTCGCAGTGCCGCGCCATCACGTCCACGCGGGACTCGGTGACCCGCTGCTCGCGCGACGAGTCCGGCTGGGCGACCTCGGCGGCGGCGTCGGTGTCGGCGAACCACACGACGTCGCCGGCGATCGGTTCGTGGAACGGCAGCCCGCGCTCCATGCGCTCGGAGAGAACCTGATTGAAGACGTACGACTGGGCAGCGTTGACGAACAGCCGCTGGAGGTTCGACGGGAACGTCTCGACGGCGTCCCGGAAGCTCCCGCCGTCCGCGAGTTCGTGGAGCATCGTGCGCTCGTAGCGCAGGCGCTGCGGGAACTCGTCGAGGGCGCCCTCCCAGTCGCGGGTGTCCTCGACGTACTCGCGGGCGCGCTGGGAGTCCTCGGGTTCGTGTTCGGTCGGGTCCCCGAGGTACGCCATCGCGGCGCCCTCCCAGTCGTTCCGCAGGATTGCGAGCCCGACCTCGTGGGTGACGGGGCGCTTGCTGCCGAAGCGCTGCTGACCGAAGAAATTGGGCACGCCGACCTCGCCGCCCGCGAACGCCGCGAGGTCTCCCTGGACCGATTCGGCCTGCTCGGGCGCCTCGGGCTCGCGGACGACGATCTCGAAGGCGTTGCCGGCGAGGTCGCCGAACTCCAGCCCGCGGCCCGCGCGTCCGACGACCTCGACGTCGGCGTCCCGTATCTCGGGCACCTGGCTGGCGTCGAGGTCGCGGACGGCGAACAGCTGGGTGGTGACGGCGTGGCGGTCCTTCGTCCCCGCCCAGG
>Ga0208138_100473_pt1 | contig 17010 bp, 18 predicted proteins | sample AntRauMetaRauer3_FD_184786 | JGI IMG/M metagenome (GOLD analysis project Ga0208138, IMG submission 184786) | Saline lake microbial communities from Rauer Lake, Antarctica, in enrichment culture - Antartic Rauer Lake 3 Metagenome Rauer3 (SPAdes)... ...
TGTCGATGGGACGGTCGATCTTCCAACACGAGGACCCCGAGGGGATCGCTCGGGCCGTGTCCGCGGTCGTCCACGACGACGCGAGCGTCGAGGAGGCGCTCCGCGCGGGCGGGTTCGTCGAAGCGTAACCGCGTTTTTGTCGCCGATCGAGGACCCTCGTCCGTTCAAATTCGACCATCGAGATGGCTTCTGACCAGCGCAGCCTCGGCCTTTCGGAGGTGTTCGCCCGCGGCGCTCGTCGAAAGGCCCAGTCTGGTGGCGACGTCCGCGACGGATCCCTGCCGCGGCACCTCGTAGTACCCGACGCAGTCGGCTGCGCGCAGCGCCTCACGCTGCCGTTCCGTGAGGATTCCCCGGCTGTCCGGCGGATCCATCCCGGTGACCGTCCGTAGCTCGACATCGTAGCCGTCGGGAAGCGAGGAGAGCGTCGCGTCGACGTCAGCGGTGTGCCCGAGGACCCGCACCGTTACGCGCCGGCCCGGGAGGTACGTGACCGGCGGGACCGCGACCAGGTCGGTGTCGGCGAACGGATCAACGAACGCCCGCTGACTCGGGGTCGCTTCCTCGCGGACGTATACGTAGAGCTCCCCGGGGCCGCCGTCGACGAGTTCGTATTCGTCGATCGTGTCTGTGCCGCGGAGGGCGGCCTCGTACGGCTCCCTCGCGGCGAGGACGCGAAAGAGGACCGCCACCGACGTCGTGTCGGCCGTGTTCCACTGGAGCATCTCACCCCGGTGGACCGCCGGGTGCTCGTCGATGAGCGCGTGCATGGGGTGCAGATCCGCCGGCGAGACAGTGATCATCAATGTGAATGACCGCATGGTCTCCCGCACGAACCGAGTATATAAATAGCCGGACCCATCCGGCCAAACGACGAGACTACATCCTCCCGAACGATCTACCATGAGACGCGACACGCGCACGGCGACCGTCGACCGGTCGGGGGTCCCGTTCCTCGGGAGCGTTCATCGGATCGCGCGGGACCCCCTCGAATTCCTGGCAGAGGCACGCGAGTACGAGAACCTGATGGGCTACCGCGTCCTCCGCGACCGCGCTCACGTCGTCGTCCACCCCGACGCGGTGCGGACGGTGCTGGTCGAGCGCGACGGCGACTTCCGCAAGGGGGAGATGATCCGCCGCCAGACCGAGACGCTTCTCGGGGAGGGGATCTTCCTCGCCGAGGGCGACGGTTGGCGCGACCAGCGGGCGACGATGCAGCCCGCCTTCTACCGCGAGCAGGTGACCGCTTACGGCGACGTCATGGTCGACCACGCCGCGACAACGGCAGACGGCTGGACCGACGGCGAGGTCGTCGACATCGCGGCCGCCGCGCGAGACCTCACGCTGGGCGTGCTCGTGGAGGCGCTGTTCGGGTTGTCGCCCGGCGAAGACCGCAAGGTTGTCGCTCGCGCGGCGGCGGCGATCGACGCCCGCTTTGACTCCCGTCGCATCACCTCCTTTCTCCCCGACTGGCTCCCGACGCCGACAAATGTGCGCTACCACCGGGCGATGGGTGACCTTCGGGAGCGGCTGGACGAAATCATCGCGGAGCGCCGCGCGTCGGTCGCGGCCGGCGAGGTCCCCGGCACCGACCTCCTCTCCATCCTCGTGACGGCGACCGACGAGGGCGAAATGGACGATCGGACGCTCCGGGACAACCTCGTCACCTTCCTCTTTGCCGGCCACGAGACCTCCGCGATCGGTCTCGCGTGCGCGCTTCACGCGCTTGCGACGCACCCCGACGAGCAGGCGACAGCTGCCGAACGCGTGTCGGCCTTCGGCGACCCGGCCGCCGACCCCGCGGCCGCGAGCGAACGGGACGCCCTTGAGGCGATCGACCGCGTCGTCGACGAGGCGCTCCGGCTGTACCCGCCCGTCTACATCTTCTTCCGCGAGCCGGTCGAGGACGTCGTGATACGCAGCCGCGAGGTCCCTGCCGGAAGCACACTCTCGCTGTCGCCCTGGACGTGCCACCGCGACCCGCGCTGGTGGGACGATCCCGACGCGTTCCGTCCCGACCGCTGGGACGGCGAGCAGGACCGTCCCGAGTACGCGTACTTCCCGTTCGGGGGCGGGCCGCGCGCCTGTATCGGGGCTCGATTCGCGCGGCTTGAGCTCCGTCTCGTCTTGGCCACCCTGCTCGCGCGGTATCGGTTCGAGCCCGTGACTCGGGAGCTGTCGTTTGCCCCGAGTGCGAACCTCCGTCCCGACGGCCCGGTGCAGCTGCGCGTCCACGGGCGGTAGGGTTCCCTCGCGAGGGCGGGAGTCCATACGTTCGATCCCCTGCGGCTTTCGCAGTTTTCAAGCCACGTCCCCGAGAGGTTCCGACAATGACACGCACGGTCTGGGTCAAAGCCGACGGCGATATCGGCGACTGGGAGGCGCGCAAGCGACGGATCACGGCCGCCATCGAGGCAGGCGCGGACTGGGTACTCGTCGACGAGGCCGACGTTGGCCGGGTCCGTGATCTGGGCGATATCTCGATCGCCGCGTTCCGCTCGGAGGCGGACGTCATCGACGACGCCGAGAGCGACGCCGAGGCCGACGCGTACTTCGTCGGGAAGGGCGGCGAGGGCGACGGGACGATCGACCTCCCCGAGGACTTCTCCGGCTCCGCCGACCTCACGACGGTCCGCCGGCGCGATGACCGCGCGCAGGGCGTGTACGTCCGCGTGCTCGGCACCGAGTACGAGCGCTTCGCCGAGGCCGCCGCCGCCGACGCGGAGTTCACCATTATCGTCGGTGAGGACTGGTCGATCATTCCGCTGGAGAACCTGATCGCGCGGGTCGGCGAGGAGACGCACCTCATCGCGGGCGCGACGACGGCCGCGGAGGCGCAGACCGCCTTCGAGACGCTGGAGATCGGCGCCGATGGCGTCCTGCTCGACGCCGACTCCCCCGACGATATCCGCGGTGCGGTGGAGGCTCGCGACGCCGCCGACCGCGAGGCGCTGGATCTGCGGTACGCCGAGGTGACCGCGGTCGAGCGCACCGGGATGGCCGACCGCGTCTGCATCGACACCGGGTCGCTGATGGACGACGACGAGGGGATGTTGGTCGGGTCGATGTCCCGCGGGCTCTTCTTCGTCCACGCCGAGACCGCGGAGTCGCCGTACGTCGAGTCGCGCCCGTTCCGCGTGAATGCCGGCGCGGTCCACGCGTACGTCCGGAACGCCGAGGGTGGCACGAACTACCTCGCCGAACTCTCCAGCGGCGACGAGGTGCAGGTCGTCGACACCGCGGGCCACACCCGCGAGGCGATCGTCGGGCGCGTAAAAATCGAGAAACGGCCGATGTTCCGGGTGCAAGCGGAGGTCGAGACGGACGACGGCGTCGACCGCGTCGAGACGCTCATCCAGAACGCGGAGACGGTAAAGATCTCGACGAGCGACGGCAAGAAGGCGGTCACAGATCTGGAAGCGGGCGACGAGGTACTCGTCTACTACGAGGATGTGGCGCGGCACTTCGGCGAGGCGGTCGAAGAGAGCATTATTGAGAAGTGAGTGGTCGAACGGCGTGAGACCACTACTAACGAGCGGGCCGGAGGCCCGCGAGTAGCGGGACCGAACGGCGGAATCGGTTCCCGACTCAGATCCCGTACAGCTCGCCGTACTTCTCCTCAACGTAGTCGGTGAACGCGTCCGCCGAGAAGTCCTCGCCGGTCGCCAGCTTCACCAGTTCGTTCGTCTCGTAGCGGGAGCCGTGCTGATGGACGTTCTCGCTGAGCCACGCCTGGAGGTCCTCGAAGTTGCCCGCGGCGATCTTCCCGTCGAGGTCGCCGATCTCGCCGTCGGCCGCCTCGAACAGCTGGGCCGCCATGACGGAACCGAGCGAGTAGGTAGGGAAGTACCCGAAGTTGCCGTGGCTCCAGTGGATGTCCTGCAGGCAGCCGTCGGCGTCGGTCGGCGGGCGGATCCCGAGGTACTCCTCGTACTTGTCGTTCCAGACCTCGGGGACGTCCTCGATCGCGAGGTCGCCGCGGATCAGGTCGCGTTCGATCTCGAAGCGGACGATGATGTGGAGGTGGTAGGTGAGTTCGTCGGCCTCGACGCGGATGAGGTTGTCCTCATGCACCTGGTTGAACGCCTCGTAGGCGTCTTCGACGGTCGCGTCCTCGGTCTCCGGGAAGCGCTCGTGGAACGCCGGGAGGAACTGCTCCCAGAACGCGCGGCTCCGACCGACGTGGTTCTCCCAGAGCCGCGACTGCGACTCGTGAACGGACAGGTCGCGCGACTCGCCCAGCGGGGTTCCCCACTCGTCCTGCGGGAGTCCGAGGTTATACTGCGCGTGGCCGTACTCGTGGACCGTCGAGCCGATCGCGCCGAGCGGGTCCGCCTCGTCGAACCGGGTCGTGATCCGGCAGTCGAACTGGTTGCCCGAGGTGAACGGGTGCGACGAAACGTCGAGACGACCGCGATCGAAGTCGTAGCCGACCAGATCGAGGGCGTCGCGCGCGAGTGCCTCCTGTGTCTCCGCCGAGAACGTCCCCTCGAAGGTGTCGACGGCGAGATCGGCGTCGGACTCGCGGATCGCGTCGATCATGGGGACGAGTGTTTCACGGAGCTCTTCGAGGATCGACTCGGCGCGCTCCATCGAGAGACACGGCTCGAAGTCCTCGAACAGCACCTCGTAGGGGTCCCGGTCCGGGTCGATGTGTTCGGCGTACTCGCGTTTCAGCTCGACGTGTTTCTCCAAGTACGGAGCGAAGTGCTCGAAGTCGTCCTCGGCTCTCGCTTGCTCCCACGCTTGGAGGGCCTCGGAGCTGGTCTCGGAGATCTCCTCGACGAGTTCGACGGGAACCGCGTCGGCACGCTCGTACTTGCGGCGCACCTCGCGGACCACGGCGGCCTGCTCCTCGGAGAGGTCGGCGTCGTCGAGTTCGTCGAGCAGGGCGCCCGTCTCCTCGTCAGTGATCATGTCGTGGCGGATCGACGACAGCGCCGAGAGCTGTTTCGACCGGGCGGGGGTGCCGCCCTCGGGCATCATCACCTGCTGGTCCCAGCCGAGCACGCCGGCGGCGCTCCCGACCGTGTTCCACCGTCGGGCTCGGTCGAGAAGGGCGTCGTACGCTTCTGGGGCGTTGGATACGTCGTCGGCCGCGGCTTCCGTTGCCATACGTCACGGATCGGCGGCGCGGGTTAAGAAGGGACCGAACGCGGATCTGGCGGCCCCGACCTCTCGGCGATCGAATTCGGCGTCCGTACCGATCCGGGCGATCCCGCCCCGAACGCGACCTATTTCCGGGCGGCCGGTGAATCATCGACAACGAATGACAGACGCAGACGAATTCATCGACCTGCGGTCCGACACCGTCACGACCCCCTCGGACGCGATGCGCGAGGCCGCCCGCGACGCCGACGTCGGCGACGACGTGTACCGCGACGACCCGACCGTCAACGAACTGGAGCGGCGTGCCGCCGAAGCGGTGGGGACCGAGGCCGCGCTGTACGTCCCCTCCGGAACGATGGCGAACCAGATCGCGGTCCACGTCCACACCGAGCCCGGCCAGGAGCTCCTGTTGGAGCGCGAGTCGCACATCTACCGCTGGGAGCTGGCGGGTGCGGCGAAGCTCTCCGGCGTCCAGACCCGGACGATAGACGCCGGCGACCGGTGCGTTCCGACGCCCGACGCGGTCACGGAGGGGCTCGTGGGCGAGGATCTCCACCGGCCGGGGACCGGACTCCTGTCGCTCGAGAACACCCACAACTACCGCGGCGGAACGGCGATCCCGATTGACGAGATCGCCGCGGCGGCCGACGCCGCCCGCGATGCCGACGTGCCGGTCCACCTCGACGGCGCGCGCGTGTTCAACGCCGCCGTTGCGCTCGGCGTCGACGCGAGCGAGATCGTCGCTCCGGTCGACAGCGTCATCTTCTGTCTCTCGAAGGGGCTCGGCGCACCCGTGGGGTCGGTTCTCGCCGGTGACGAGGCGTTCGTCGAGGAAGCTCGGCGCGTCCGGAAGCTGTTCGGCGGGGGAATGCGGCAGGCCGGAATGATCGCCGCGCCCGGCCTGCTCGCGTTGGAGAACGTCGACCGGCTCGCCGACGACCACGCCAACGCCGAGCGGCTCGCGGCGGGGTTGGACGCGCTCGACGGCGTCGACGTCCCCGAGCCCGACACGAACATCGTCGTCGCGCACACCGAGGGGGCAGGGATCACGGCGACCGACCTCGTGTCGGCGTGCGACGACGCCGGCGTCGGCTGCGTCGAGTTCGACGACTACACCACGCGGTTCACGACGCACTTGGACGTGGACGCGGACGCGGTCACCGCGGCGATCGACCGGATCGGCGACGCGGTCACGACGCTGTCGGAGTGATCCCGATCAGGCGTCCGGCCACTTGATCGAACAGCCGCGGGAGGGTCGGTCGGGAACGGCGACCGCCTCGCCCGCGAGCACCGACTCCACGGCCTCCCGAATGTAGAACTCGGTGGGCTGGTCGTCCGGGTTGAGCGCGTCGTCGAGTCGGCCGTGGTAGCGGAGCCGCCACGTGCCGTCCTCGCGCCCGAACAGGAACGGGTCCGGCGTGCACACCGCGCCGTACGTGTCGGCCACGGCGCCGGTCTCGTCGCGGAGGTACGCGTCGTACGCGATCGCGCCGTCGGCGACGCGCTCGCGCATCGCCTCGAAGGAGTCCTCGGGGTACGCCGCGTCGTCGTTCGGGTTGATCCCGACGACGGCGAGGTCGTCGTAGTCGGCGGCCAACTCGTTGAGCAGACCGAACTTCGCCTTCGCGTACGGGCAGTGGTTACAGGTGAAGACGACGAGGAGCGCGTCTGCGTCGAAGTCGTCGAGCGCGTGGTTTTCTCCGTCGACGCCCGGCAGTTCGAAGGACGGCGCCGCGTCCCCGCGTTCCAGTTCGGAGTCGGACTCTTTCATGACCATACGGGTACGTACCGCCGGCGTCCGGAAAATCGTTCGGTGGTCGGGGGTGGACGGTTCGACTACGATCAGTCACCTACCGGCGAGACGACGGCCTGCGAGCAGGCGGGCGACGAAGTGGGCGCCGCCGATCGCGAGCGCCCAGCAGCCGACGAAGACTAGGATCGCGACTGCGAACGCTGACCACTCGTGTAACGATGCGGCCGCGGCCCGGACGCCGGCGACACTGACGGGCGATTCGGCGGCGATCGGCGCTCCCGGTCGCACACCGCGCGTCGCCGAGGCGAGCGCTCGGACTCGGACGCTCGCGAGCGCGCCGAAGCCCGCGACCGACGCAGTCGGGATCGTGAGCGCGAACAGACCGATCCAGCGAGCGCCCGGCCGTCGCGTGGAGGCTCGAAGCCCGGTTCTGTCGGCGCTGGCCGGCGACGACCGGGAACGTCGCTCTAGCTGGTCGCGTTCGTTCCCGCCCGACGACTTCGTGTCCTCGCCTGTCTCCGGGCGCCCAGCCTCGCTTCGCGGTCGCATGCGGGCGATGGCCGCGGTATACAGCATAAGCGCTCGGCTCGCCCGGCTTCCATGGCTCGTGGGTTTTTATTTGCGCCCCCCGTACGAGCGGTGTGTCATCCAGGGAGCCGTCCTACCGAACGCTGCGCCTGTTGTCCGCGAACGCGGCCGGAATGACCGGATTCTTGATCGCGGCCGCAGTCGGTCAGGGATTCGCTGGAGCGCTCGTCGCCGGCGTGATCGTGGGTGCGATCGGGTACGTTGCATCGAGCGTGCTGGTCGAGTTCGCGATCGCATGACTGCGCCGGGATAGAGATTTATCAGGGAAATAGAAACAGTTTTTATGTCAAAAACCCGTCTGACACATCAATGATCGGTCGGGAGCGAGCGCGTTCGGAGGCGGACACGACGGCGGCACCGGGAACCGTCAGCGTGCTTCTCGTGGACGACGAGCCCGCGTTCGCGGACACGGCGGCATCGGTCATCGAGAAGCGCGACGATCGCTTCGATGTCACGCCGGCCACCGACGCAGCGTCGGCACTCGCGGCGATCGAGACGGGCGTATTCGACTGTATCGTCAGCGACTACGAGATGCCGGGGACAGACGGTCTCGAGTTCTTAGAGCGCGTTCGCGATCGGCACGGAGACGTCCCGTTCGTGCTGTTCACCGGCAGAGGCTCGGAGACGCTGGCGGGCGACGCGATCGCCGCCGACGTCGACGCGTACCTCCCGAAGCACGCGGTCGACGACCCATACGAGGCACTCGCGTCGCGCGTCAGCGAGGTCGTGTCGGACGCGGCCGTCGACCACCGCCTGGAACACACCGCCGCTCGGCTGGAGGCGCTGTACGATCGCTCCCCCGACATGATCAACATCCACGATGCGGACGGTCGCATCGTCGACGCGAACCGGGTGCTGGCGACCGAATTGGGCTACGACCGCGAGGAGATCGTCGGCATGGACGTCTGGGACATCGACGAGGAGATCGTGCCCGAGGAGGCGATCGAGCTCTGGCAGGGGCTCGCGATCGACGAGACGCTCCGGCTGGAGACGACGTTCCGACGGGCCGACGGCACCTCGGTTCCCGTGGAGGTCCACGTCCGCCGGGTCGACGTGCAGGGACGAGACCGCTACCTCGCCAGCAGCCGCGACATCTCCGAGCGCAAGGCGTACGAGCGACGGATCGAGCGGGAGAACGAGCGGCTCGACGAGTTCGCGTCGATCGTCTCACACGATCTCCGCAATCCCCTCAACGTGCTCTCGGGGTACCTGCGCCTCGCCCGCGAGACGGGGACTGACTCGTACTTTGATCGCTGTGAGCACGCGCTCGACGACATCGAGGGGTTGATCGAGGACGTGCTGACGCTCGCGCGGCAGGGGGACGCCGTCGATTCGCCCGATCCGATTGCGCTCGGCGCGCTCGTCGAGGCGTACGGGCCGGACGTCGTCGATTCGATCGAGCGCGACGGCGAGGATGTCGCGGGTGATGAAGCCGACAGCGGCGACGGTATCGACGTCGTCGTCGCGGCCGACGGAGACGTGCTCGCGGACCCCGGTCGGCTCAAGCGGCTCGTCGAGAACCTCGTGCGGAACGCGGCTGAACACGGCGGCGACCGCGTCGTTGTCGGCGACCTCGACGAGGGATTTTATGTGGCGGACAACGGACCAGGCATTCCCGCCGATCGACGCGCAAACGTGTTCGAGAGCGGCTACACGACGTCCGACACCGGGACCGGATTCGGGCTCGCGATCGTCGAGCGCATCGCCGAGGCGCACGGCTGGGAGGTGGCGTTGACGGAGAGCGAGGAGGGCGGCGCCCGGTTCGAGTTCACCGGCGTCGGGCGACCGTAGTCGCCGGACGCAATCTCGCGGTCGGAGCTGAGCGACCCGACTGCGTGGCCGTCGCTCCGGGGTTGAGACGGCGTTGTTTTAAAAAATCGGGTGTCGAGCGATGCGGAGCCTCAGAACGCGCCGGGGTAGACGCTTACGTCGGCGTGGAGTTCCTCGCGGAGCGCGGTGTGGACGTGGCAGATCCCCTCGGCGCGCTCGACGATGTCCGCGACGGCCTCGTCGTCGAGATCGGCTCCAACGTGGATGTCGAAGGCGATGCTCGTGAGGTCGTCGTCGTCGTCGAGGTCGGCGCTCGCGTCGATCTGGATCTTTCCGAGGTCGTCTTCGCCGCGCTGGCTGCCGCCGACGCGGAACGCGGGGAGGAAACAGGACGCGTACGTCGCGACGAGCGCGGCGTTCGGGTTCGGACCGGTCTCGTCGGTCGCGTCGATCTGCAGGTCGAAGTCGCCGACCTGGTTCGTGCAGGCGTACCCTTCCTCGGAGACGGTGATGGTTTCGATGTCGGACATAGTCACCTCTCCGTTCGTCCTCCCCCGCGTAAAGGCTGCCGACACGTGACAACGCTTCCGGGAGCGCCGGGCGGTCGTCGCTACTCCAAGACGTACGTCTCGTCACCGTCCAGGACGACGGGCTCCGCGGCGGCGCCGGCCGCCTTCACCTCGTTGACGAACTCTCGGATGTCGATCTCGATCGGGGGGAACGTGTCGTAGTGCATGGGGAAGACGACGTCGGCGCCCACCCAGTCGGCGGCGATGCCGGCACCCGCCGGCCCCATCGTGAAGTGATCGCCGGTCGGCAGCGCGGCGGCGTCGGGTTCGAGGTAGGGCGCGATCACGTCGACCATCTCCGACATCAGCCCCGTGTCGCCGGCGTGGTAGAACGTGGTGCAGTCGGGGTCGGACTCCTGGGTCGGCTTCTTGTCGCCGATCACGAACCCGGCGGGCATCCCGGCAGAGGTGCCGTATCCCGTGTCGATCCCGTTCGAGTGATCCGCGCGGACCATCGTCACCCACGCGTCGCCGCACTCGACGGTGCCGCCGATGTTCATTCCCATCCCGCCGACGGCGTCCTCGTGGCCGAAGGTGTCCTGCACGTAGCCCGTCAGTTCGGGCGTGGCGACCACGGTGGCGCCCTCGTAGCGGTCGGCGTCGCCGATGTGATCCGTGTGGCCGTGCGTCAAGAGGAGGTAGTCGGGGTCGAGCTCCTCGGGGTCGACGTCGGTCTTCGGGTTGTCGAAGAACGGGTCGATCAGGAATTCCGTGTCGTCGACGACGACGTGCCACGTCGAGTGACCGTGCCAAGTGAGTTCCATAGTACGTCCGGTTCATCTCGGCGAACAGTAATAAAAGTCGACACCACATTCGCCGGTTCAACAACCGTTTGTACACCTCCGACCGATGGGACGAGTATGCACCACGCACGATTCCGTGACCCGGCCGGTTCGATCCGCGAAGGAACGTACGACCCCGACAGCGACACCGTCGCCTTCGCTGGTGAGGAATACGCCCTTGACGATCCCGCGATCGACGTGCTGCCGCCGGTCGAGCCGACGAAAATCGTCTGTATCGGTCGCAACTACGCGGACCACGCCGCGGAACTCGACAACACCGTCCCGGATCGCCCGCTGCTCTTTTTAAAAGCGCCGAACACGCTGGCGAGCCACGGCGACACGATCACGGTCCCCGAAGGAAAGGACCGCGTCGACTGGGAGGCCGAGATCGCGGTGGTGATCGGCGAGCAGTGCAAGGGCGTGGACGCCGACGACGCGATGGACGTGGTCGCCGGCTTCACCTGCATGAACGACGTGTCGAACCGCGACGATCAGGACCGCGAGCAGAACTGGGTCCGCGGCAAGGCGTTCGACGGCGCCGCTCCGCTCGGCCCGGTGCTCGCGACGCCGGACGAAGTGCCGGCGGACGCGAGCGTCGAACTCCGCGTCAACGGCGAGACGAAACAGTCGAGTGACCGCTCACACCTCGTGTTCGATGTGCCGACGCTGATCGAGGAGATCACCGAGTACCTCACGCTCGAAGCCGGCGACGTGATCGCGACCGGCACCCCGGAGGGCGTCAACGCGCTCTCGGACGGCGACACCGTCGAGATAGCCGTTGAGGGCGTCGGCACCCTCGAACACGACGTGCGGGTCCCGTAAGACGGCCTCGACCGGTCGCCGGTCCCCGTGAGCGAGCAACCCCGTGCGGTCCGGTTTCACACCTCGTTTCCGGTGAACGCGGCAGTTCGGCCACCCTTAAGACCGACCGCCCCGGACGACTCCGTATGCAACCACGGGATCTCTCCGATCACTCGCCGTACGTGCCCGGGCGAGGCGTCGAGGAGGTCGCCCGCGACCGCGGGCTCGACCCCGACGATCTCATCAAGCTCTCTTCGAACGAGAACCCGCACGGCCCGAGCCCGGCGGCCGTCGAGGCGATCCGCGAGCACGCCGACCGCGTCCACCAGTACCCGAAGTCCTCGCACACCGACCTCACCGCCGCACTCGCCGACAAGTGGGGAGTGACCCCCGAACAGGTGTGGGTCTCACCGGGGGCCGACGGCTCGATCGATTATCTCTCGCGCGCTTTCCTGGAGCCCGGCGACGAGGTGCTCGCGCCGGACCCCGGATTCGCGTACTACGCGATGTCGGCCCGCTACCACCACGGTGAGACGGCCGAGTACGAGCTTACCGCCGCGGACGGGTTCGCGCAGGACGCCGAGACGGTGCTGTCCGCCTACGGCGGCGAGCGGATCGTCTACGTCACGTCGCCGCACAACCCCTCGGGGTCGACGATGCCGCTGGCGGAGGTGGAAGCGATCGCGAACGCGACCGCCGAGGAGACGCTCGTCGTCGTCGACGAGGCGTACGGAGAATTCGCCGAGGTCGACAGCGCGATCCCGCTCGTCGGCGAGCGCGACGACGTGGCGGTCCTCCGAACCTTCTCGAAGGCGTACGGGCTCGCCGGGCTCCGGATCGGGTACAGCGTCGTCCCCGAGGCGTGGGGCGAGGCGTACGCCCGGGTGAACACGCCGTTCGCCGCCAGCGAGCTGGCGTGTCGGGCCGCGCTCGCCGCCCTCGACGACGAGGAACACGTCGAGCAGTCGGTCGAAACCGCCCGCTGGGCGCGCGCGTACATCGCCGACGAACTCGACGCGCCGACCGTCGAGTCGGCGGGGAACTTCGTGCTCGCCGAGGTCGGCGACGGCGAGCGCGTCGCCGACGCCGCACAGGACCGCGGCGTGATCGTCCGCGACTGCACCTCGTTCGGGCTGCCGGGCCACGTCCGGGTGTCGACCGGCACGCGCGATCAGACGCGCGACGCCGTCGAGACGCTCAACGAGACGCTGGCCGACCTCGGCCTCGGTGTTCGAGCGTGAGCGATTCGCCGACGCCGACCCGCATCGCCGTCACCGGCACCCCGGGAACAGGGAAGTCGACGGCGACGGACCTCCTCGCCGACGAGTACGACGTGATCCACCTCAACGAGCGGATCAAGGGGGACGAGTCGCTCTGGACCGAGCGCGACGCCGACCGCGACACGCTCGTGGCGGACCTCGACGCGGTCCGTGACCACCTCGGCGACTGGTCTGGCGTCCTCGACTCGCACCTCGCGCACCGGTTCGACGTCGACCGCGTGATCGTGTTGCGGTGTCACCCCGAGACGATCGAAGCGCGGCTCCGCGATCGCGGGGAGTCGGACGCCACAGCGGCCGAGAACGCCGAGAGCGAGGCGCTCGACGTGATCCTCTCGGAGGCCGTCGCCGAGCACGGCGTCGAGAACGTCTACGAGATCGACACCACCGACTGCGACCCCGCGGCCGTCGCCGACGCGATCCGCGCGGCGATCGAGGGAGAGCGCGAGCCGAGCGCCGGTACCGTCGACTTCATCGATTATATATGACCCGAGCGAGAGGGTCGGGCCGATAGATGACGCTCGATCAGTACCGCTCGGTGGCGGATCGACTGCTCGGCCCGTGGGTGCGCGCTGCCGCGAAACTCGGGCTCTCGCCGGACCAGGTGAGCGTCCTCGCGTTCGCCGTCGCTGTGGGCGCCGGCGGCGCCTTCGCGGTCGGCGATCCCGCCTTCTACCTCCTCGGCGCGGTGCTCGTGCTACTCAACGGCTGGTTGGACCTCGTCGACGGCGCGCTCGCCCGTCACCTCTCGGTCTCGTCGGACGGTGGTGACCTCCTCGACCACGTGCTCGACCGGTACGCCGACATCGCGATCATCGCCGGCTTCACGGCCGGTATCAGTGCGTACGCGCTCGGATTCGTTGCCGTGACGGGCGTGCTGATGACCTCCTATCTCGGCACGCAGATACAGGCGGTCGGCATCGGCCGCGAGTACGGCGGGCTGCTCGGCCGCGCCGACCGGCTCGCGCTGATGGGGATCGTCGGCGTCGTCGCCGCCGCGTACTCGTCGCCGCTCGTCGCCGGCCTGAACGTCGTCGGCCTCCTGCTCGTCCTCTTCGCCGTCGTCGGGCACCTTACCGCCCTCCAGCGGTTCCTCGGCGCGTGGAGCGATTTATAAGAGACTTATCAGATTCCTCGTCGCGGACGAACGAACTTTTAAAAGCGTCCAGCCGGAACTGAGGGGTATGCCCACCTTCGAGCTGAACCTGTCTGACGACGTCTACGCGGACTTCCAACAGCTCGCCGACAGCGAGTTCGTCTCCGAAGAGCAGGCCGCCGAGGACCTCATCGCGTCCGGGATCGAGGCGTACAACGTCTCGGTCGTCGACGACGACCCCCGCGACGAGATGCTCGACGGCGCAGAGAACAACATGTTCGACACCGCACAGGACCCCGGCAGTCTCGAAGACGACCGCCTGTAGACGACTGGCCCTGTAGACGACCGACCTCTTTTATATCGCTACAGCCGGCCGCAGATCGCTAGTACCCGAGCCGCAGGACTCGGTTCGTCGCCAGCACCGTCAGTCCGAGCGCCATCACGCCGGCGAGCAGCCCGAAGGCGACGGTCCAGCCGGCGATGTCGGCGACCGCGCCGACGACGACGCTGCCGGTGGCGCCGAGAACCATGTAGGCGGTCCGGACGAGCCCGAATCCCGCACCGCGCTCGGCGTCCGAGAGGAGGTCCATGAACCGCGACTGCAGCGGCGCACCCCACGACATCGCGAGCCCGACGAAGCCGATGGCAACGACGGTCGCGCCGAGTCCGAGGTCGAATGCGGCGGACGCGACGAGCAGTCCGTATCCGACGACGCCGGCGGCCATCGTCGCCATCACGGTCACGTCGCGACCCACACGGTCGGAGACCGACCCCGTGATCGGCTGTGTCCCCCCGTGAACGACGAAGTACAGCGAGAACAACAGCGCCGAGAGCGCGGTCGAACGCCCGCTGCCGACCTCCAGAAACGTCGGGAGGAAGGAGGCCGTCGCCTGCCACGTGAACGCGCCCATCGTCGCCAGGGCCGTCGTGTAGAGGATTCGCGGCCGCGAGAGCAGCTCCGCCAGCGGGCCGACCGCGAACCGCTCGCGCATCGGCTGGTCCGGCCGCACCGGCTCGGTCGGTCGCACCCGCCACGCGAACAGGACGAACACCGGCACCGCGGCGGCGACGCCGAGCAGGATCCCCGCGCGCCAGCCGTACCGCGAGCCGACGAGCGCGGCCAGCGGGGGCGCGGCGAGCCCAGCGAGGGGACCGCCCGCGACGTGGACACCGATCGCGCGTCCGATGTCGTCGAACTGCTTGGCGAGGAACGTGGTTGCGACCGAGTAGTGGAGGCCGGCGCCCGCGCCGAGCACGACGGTGAAGAGCATGAACGCGAGGATCGACGGGGAGACGGCGATGAGCAGCGAGGCGATCACGGTGGCGCCCACCGCGGTCAGGATGACGACGCGCTCGCCGTACCTGTCGCCGAGGATCCCGGAGGGGAACTGCGCCAGCGCGTAGGCGAGCCACATCCCCGAGAGCGCGAGCCCGACGGTCGCGTTGGTGGTGTCGAACGCGGTCGTGATCCGCGGGACGAGCGGGCTGATCACGAGCCGCGCCACCATCGTTGCGGTGAACGCGAGCGTACAGAGCACGAGCGCCGTGTGTTTGTACCGCCAGTTCACGGCCGTCGTATTCGACGGGCGTCAAAGCGGCTTCCGGTCGCGGCCAGCGAAGCCGGCTGTTGTATGCGATCAGACCGCGAACGAGATCGGGTAGTCGGTCAGGTTCTCGTAGCCGTCCTCGGTGACGACGACGAGGTCCTCGATCCGGACACCGCCGACCGCGGGGTCGTAGAGACCGGGCTCGACGGTGACCACGTGGCCCGGCTCCAGCTCGCCGCCGCCGCTCGCGAGTCGGGGCAGTTCGTGAACGTCGAGCCCGATGCCGTGGCCCGTCGAGTGGATGAACCCGGTCTCGGTGTCGGGGTCGGTCCGGAACGTCGGCTCGCCGGCGGCCTCGTACACCTCGCAGGCGGCGGCGTGGACGTCGGCGCCGGTCGCGCCCGGCTCGATCGCGTCAAGCGCGGCCTCGAACGCGCGCTCGGTGAGGTCGTACCACTCGCGCAGCCGCTCGCCCGGCTCGCCGACGCAGAACGTCCGGGTCATGTCGCCGTTGTACTTCGTCGCTTTCGACCGCGGGAAGATGTCGACGATGATAGCCTCGTCGGCTCGGAGCGGCCCGGAGCCGCGGTTGTGGGGATCGGCCGCCTGCGCGCCGCCGGCGACGATCGTCTCGTCCAGCGCGCAGCCGTGACGCAACAGCGTCACCTCGATCTCCTCAGCGACGCGCTCGCTAGTGAGCGGCTCGCCCTCGTACACCAACGTCCCCCCCTCCGGGTCGTCGTCTTCGTCCGCGACGTCGGCGGCGGCGAGCAGCGATTCCGCGGCTCGCATCGCCGCCTCGTTGGCCCGCTGGGCCTGGTGGATCGCGTCGATTTCGTCGGCCGTCTTCACCGCTCGGACCTCGGCGAGCGCGTCGTCGCCGTCGACGACGACGTCGATCCCGCGATCCCGCATCGCGTCCGCCGTACCGACCGGCGCCCGCGGCGGCATCGACACGGACTCGACGCCCTTGTCGCGGACGAACGCGGCGTACATGTCGTACCGCTCTTCGCGGCCGCCGTACTCGTAGTCGTAGTCCGCGTGGCGCTCGACGGTGTCGGCGGCCGCCTCCTCGGTCGCGCGGCCGTACTCCAATCCGCTGACGAGCATGTGGACCGAGCCGTCGGCGTACAGCGTCACGAACGGGTCCGGACCGGTGAAACCGGAGAGGTACAGCTGGTTGGCGTCGTCCTGCGCGGCGTCGAGGAGGTACCCGTCCGTCTCGATGGCGTCGAGGCGGTCGGTGAGTCGAGCGCGGTTCATATTGCCTCTGCTCAGGCGACGCTCATATCGGTTCCCTTCCCGGAACCGATCCCGCGAAACCGAGACGATCTCGGCGGCTCGCCGATCGTGTCTCGATCTGCGAAATGGTTATATAGGTGCCTCTGACTTCGGTGGGGCGACAACCGATCGCGGATAAGCGGCGTCAAAAACGCGGCAATTATCGGTCGAAAAACGTTCGTGAACGTCTTTCTCGCCTCTTTTCAGATGTGAGATACCTATGCACATTTAAATACCTTCGTCCCGTATCCGTTAGTGAGGATAACAGCCGAGACACGTCTCTCGGTCTCGCGGCCCCTCCACGTAATTCAACCAATGAGCGAAAACGTTCGAACGGAGACGGCTGAGCACGTCGACGACGAGTCGGAACGCAAGTCGTCGGACGAGGAACTGCGCTGTCCCGAGTGCAGCGGCCAACTCGCGACGGACACCGAGCA
>Ga0208138_100475_pt1 | contig 16900 bp, 15 predicted proteins | sample AntRauMetaRauer3_FD_184786 | JGI IMG/M metagenome (GOLD analysis project Ga0208138, IMG submission 184786) | Saline lake microbial communities from Rauer Lake, Antarctica, in enrichment culture - Antartic Rauer Lake 3 Metagenome Rauer3 (SPAdes)... ...
GACGTGGCTCCGCCTGGCGGTAATCACAGCGTTCGCCGGCCTGTCGGCCCCCCAGACGCCGACGTTCTCCGTCGATGCGCCGCCAGAGGTGGTGGTCGAAGTGAGCCAGGAGTTCACGTTCGCCGAGTTCGTCGCAGCGTTCGCGGTGGTCGGTCTGGCCGTTCTCGCGCTCGCGGCCGTCGTGTCGGCAGTCGGGGCAGTGATGGAGTTCGTGCTCGTGGACGTGACGCGCTCACGGGACGTCCGAGTCGCCGGCCCGTTCCGGCGCTGGCTGGGGCCGGGGCTTCGGCTGCTCGGCTTTCGAATCGGCGTGGTGCTCGTCGGTCTGCTGGCGACGGCGCTCGTGCTGGCTCCCATCGCCGCGGCACTCCTCCTCGGGCAACTGGTCTGGCTAGCGGTGTTGATCGTGACCGTCCCGCTGGGGCTGCTGGTGGGCGTCGCCTCCGCACTCGCCTCGGAGTTCACGACGGCGTTCGTCGTGCCGCTGATGGCCGACGACGGCGTCGGCGTCCTGGAGAGCTGGCGGCGGCTGTGGCCCGAGATCCGGGCTGACTGGCAGCAGTTCGGCGTCTACGTGCTCGTGAAGGCAGTCCTCCTGTTCGGCGCGAGTCTCGCGCTCGGCTTCGCGGTGGCCGTGGTCGTGATTCCGTTCGGCCTCGGGGGCCTGTTCGTCGGGCCGGTGTCGCCGCTCGGCCTCCTGTCGCTGGCGATCTCGGCGCTCGTGGGGCTGCTCGCGGTCGCTGCTGTGAGCGTGCCGACGATGACGTTCCTCCGGTACCACTCGATGAGCGTACTCGACCGCTCGACTCTGGAGTTCAGTCTCCGGTGAGCGCGGCGAGACAGTCGATGGCGAGGTCCTTGTCCAGCGGGTCGTTGGCGTTCCCGCACTGGGGTGACTGCACGCACGCCGGACAGCCGTCTGCGCAGTCACAGGCCCGGAGCATCGAGAGCGTGCTGTCGGCGAGACTCCCCATCGCGGCGAACCCCTCGCGGGTGAGACCGACTCCGCCCGGGTAGCCGTCGTAGACGAAGATTGTCGGCCGCCCAGTGTGGGGGTGGACTGGCGTCGAGAGCCCACCGATGTCGCCGCGGTCACAGAGGAACTCCGTCGGGAACATCGAGATGAGCGCGTGTTCGGCGGCGTGGATGCCGCCCGGGAGGTCGCCGCCCGCGAGCAACTGCTGTTCGACGTCCGGGGGGAGTGCGAAGTACAGCGCCTTCGTCTCCAGCGTCTGCGGCGGCAAGTCCAGGGCGAGCGTGTCGAGTGCTTCGCCGCGCTTGGCGTCCCGGCGCTGGTAGCCCGTCACCGTCGTCGTGAGGGTGATGTCCGCGAAGCCGACGGGGACGTCGTCGCGGGCGAACGGCGTGCGCTCGTCGAGGTCGGCGTGGACTTCGATGTCCTTCTCCGTGAGTACCCGAGTGTAGTGGTCGGCCCACGTCGGCGAGAGCTTGGCGACGCCCCGGTCGAGGTCGAGGTCCGAGACCTCGTAGCGCTGGCCCTGGTGGTGGTAGATGGCGCCTGGGTGGGCGTCTCGCACTGCGTCCGCCATCTCCAGGGTCGCGAGTGTGTCGTTGCGCGGGTCGAGCAACTGCACCTCGGTGTCGTCGATGGTGCGCAGGCTCATCTCGTGCTGGGGGCTGCCGTCGGTGTCCTCGACCCACCGCAGCCCGTACTTCGTCGCGCGCTGTTCGAGGTCACCCGCCGATTCGAGACGCTTCACGCGCTCCTCGAAGCGCGGGAAGTACGCTCGGTCCTCGGGCTTCAGCCAGTTCTCGCTGGCCGCACACCGGAGGTGGTCGTCCAGTAGGAACTCGTTCGCGGGGTCGACGACGGCGCGCTCCGGGTCGCCGTCGAACAGTTCGTCGGGATTCGCTGCGACGTACTGGTCGAGCTGGTCCTCGCCCGCGACCAGAACGACAGCGGCGTCGTCGGTGCCTCGGCCCGCCCGACCCGCGCGCTGGAAGGTGTTCATCCGGGTGCCCGGGTAGCCGTCGAGCAGCACGGCGTCAAGGCCGCCGACGTCGACGCCGAGTTCGAGCGCGTTCGTGCTCCAGACGCCCCGCAGGCTGCCGTCGTGGAGTCCGGCCTCCAGGCTGCGCCGGCGGTCGTCGGTCAGCGACCCCTGGTAGGCGGCGACGCTGTCGGCGTGGTCGTGCTCGCCGCGCTCCCGGAGGTCGTCGCTCGTCGCGGTGGCGTTGCGCTCGGCGCCCTGCCGGGAGCGCGTGAACGCCAGCGTCTGGTAACCCTCGGTGACGAAGTCCGCCATCAAGTGGCGCGTCTCGACGTGCGAGGAGCGCCGGCGGCCCTCGCCGCCGTCCTGCTTCGGTGGGTTCCAGACGAACCAGTGCGTGTCGCCGGTCGCGCTGGTGTCCTCGTCGACGAGCCTGAACCCCGACTCGTCCGTCCCGGTGACGCGGCTGGCGTGCTCGACGGGGTTCCCGATGGTCGCCGAGCAGCAGACGAACTGGGGGTCCGCATCGAACCGTTCGCACACGCGGCGCAGTCGCCGGAGCAGCAGCGAGACGTGGCCGCCGAAGACGCCGCGGTACTCGTGGACCTCGTCGACGACGACCGTCTCCAGGCTAGAGAAGAACCACTCCCAGAGCCGGTGGGCGTGTGGGAGCAGCGCGTAGTGCAGCATGTCCGGGTTCGAGAGCAGGACCGTCGGCTGTCGGTCGCGGACCTTCCGCTTCTCGGACTTCGACAGCCGGCCGGTGTAGGTGTCGACCCGGACTTTGCTCCCGAATCCGAGGTCCCTGGCGAGGCCGGAGAGCGTCTCCGCTTGGTCGGCGACGAGCGCGTTCTGCGGGCCGAGGTAGAGCGTGCGCCCGCCGTGGTCCATCGCGCGCTCGAACGCCGGAACAGTGTACGCGAGGCTCTTGCCGCTCGCCGTCGGGGTCGCGATGACGACGTCATGGCCGTCCCTGATAGCCTCGACGGCGTCGGCCTGGTGCTCGTAGAGCGCGTCGATGCCGCGGTCGGCGAGCGCCGACGCCAACCGGCTCTCGACGTCGACGTCCCGGGTGCGGGCGTCGCGACCCGGGCGCGTCCGCTCGTCGACGATCTGGTCGACGTACCACGGTCTTCCTCGGAGCCAGTCGGCGAGGTCGTCCACACGTCGCGTAGCGGGCGCCGCCATCAAACGGCTTCCGGTGGTTCCCGACTCTCGGGCGGGTCGGTACGATGCACGTACGTTGTCAGCGGATGGTGGCAGTCCGGACGCCGACCCGAATCATATCGGCTGGCAGACACTAAGGATTCGCTCCGAGTACGTAGGAGTGTCATGTCCGACGAGAAACGGCACGGCAGCGGCAGCGTCCAGCCCGGCGACACCTCGAAGCGCGTCGGCGCCGAAGTCGTCCGCGAGCGCGGCGGCGACCCCGAGGAGATCCGCGAGAAACTCATCGACGCCATCGGCGCCGAGTTCACGACGTACTACTACTACACGAATCTCCGGTGTTTCCTCGCCGGCGAGGAGGACCTCAAGGAGATCACGGAGGACGCGCGCCTCGAGGACCGCGCGCACTTCGAGCTCGTGATGCCGCGCGTGTTCGAACTCGGCGGCCAGCTCCCCACCGACATCCGTGATTTCGCCGACCGCGCGTCCTGCCCGGACGCCTACCTCCCCGAGAACCCGACGCCGACGAACATCCTCGCGACGCTGCTGGAGGCCGAGCGGTGCGCCATCCGCACGTGGGCGGAGGTCTGCGACATGACCCGGGACTGCGACCCCCGCACGTACGACATGGCCCAGCGCATCTACAACGAGGAGGTCGACCACGAGGCGTGGTTCATCGAACTGCTCAGCCGCGAGCGCGACGGCGAGGCCAACCCCGCCGGCCACTTCGTGCGCGGCGAACCCGGCGAGGCGCCGTACTCCACGAACAACCGCATGAACGACTCCGCGTGACGCCGGTGAGTCGGCCGGCGTCTCGGTCCGTCCGGCCGTGACCTACTCCGTCGAACTCGTCGTGCCCGAGGACTGCGGCACCGACGCGGACGGGCAGTCCGTCGAGGTCGACGTCCGGGACGACGAGTACGTGCTGTGGGCGGCCCGGAACGCCGGCGTCTGGCTGCCCGCGGACTGCCAGCAGGGCTGGTGCTGTCGCTGCGCGGGCTACCTCCTCTCCGGGAGCCTCGACCAGTCGGACTCGCGGCGGTACTACGAGACCGACCGGGACGCCGAACTCCACCTGCTCTGCACGGCAATCCCGGAGTCGGACTGCCGCATTCTCGTCTGCCAGTACGAGGAGATGCTCGACGAGCGCGCGAGCCGGGACCTCCCGCCCGGCCGCTCGAAGCGGTAACTACTTTCACGCCAGCCGCCGGACTACGAGACATGTTCCCGCGGCTGGACTACCTCGAGTGGATCGCCGGCCGGCCGGAGGTCGCGCTGTATGACCTCGGTTCGAGTGACCTGCGCGGCGACCGCGACCACGAGCCAACCGTCGTCCCCGGACCCCTGGAGGGGCTCTCGGACCCGCCCGCCGGCGCCACGCTGGAGACCCAGATAGCCGGCGAGTACGGCGTCCACCCGGAGCGCGTGCTGGTGACACCGGGCGCGTCGACGGCGAACTTCGTCGCGACCGCGGCCGCGCTCTACCCCGACGCGGGCACCGACGACGGCGGTGCCGGCGGCGGCACCGAGAGCCCGACGGCCCTGGTCGAGAAGCCGGCCTACGAGCCCCTCGTCGAGGCGCCGCGGGCTGTTGGCGGGTCGACGGACCGCTTCATGCGGCCGGAGGACGACGACTACCGCCTCGACCCCGACCGAGTCGCTGGCGCCCTCGACCACGACACCCGGCTGGTGACGGTGACGAACCGACACAACCCGAGCGGTCGTCTCGCCGACCAGGACGCGCTCGCGGACGCCGCGGCGGCCGCCAGCGACGCCGACGCGCGCCTGCTCGTCGACGAGGTGTACGCGCCGTTCGGCGAGGACGCAGGCGACGGTCCGTTCGGCGGCCCGACCGTCGCCGACCTCGGTGATACGGTCGTCACGGGCTCCCTGACGAAGTTCTTCGGGCTCGGCGACCTCTGCGTCGGCTGGATCATAGCCGACCCCGAGTTCGTCGAGCGCGCCCGCTCCATCCTCTACCACCTCCCGGGGAACGCCGGGCCGAGTCGCGCGCTCGGGATGCGGGCGTTCCACAACAGCGAGGACCTCGCGGAGCGCGCCCGCGGCATCGTCGCCGAGAACCACGCGCTACTCGCGTCGTTCGTCGACGCCCACGGCGACGTCGACGCCGTCGTCCCAGCGGGCTCGACGTACGCTTTCCTCGACGTCGACGGGGTGGACGGCGACGAACTGGCGACGGCAGCCTGGGACGAGGGCGTGCTCGTCGCCCCGGGCCGGTTCTTCGACGACCGGGAGCGCGTGCGAGTCAGCCTCGGACGAACCCCCAACCACTCCGCCGCCGCCCTCGACGCGCTCGGCGGCGTCCTCGCGGACCTCGGCTGACGCGACCCGGTCGGTTCTCGCGCCTCGCGCGTCTGACGCCGGTCGTCCGTGGCTTCAAGACTTAAGGTTCCCCCGTGCTATCCTCGGTGCATGGACGCAGACGCAGACGAGATTACCTCTCTGGTCGGCCGCGAGGTGTACTCGAACAACGGCGTGTTCGTCGGAGAGATCGAGGACATCCAGCTGAACCTGGACGCCGAGACCGTCACCGGGCTCGCGCTCTCGGAACTCAACGTGGAACTGTTCTCTCGGGAGATGACCGGGAAGAAGGGCGTCATCGTCCCCTACCGCTGGGTGCGCGCGGTAGGCGACGTCGTGCTCATCAACGACGTCGTCGAGCGCTACGAGAACGACGAGGTCGACGAAGAAGTCGCCGTCTGAGCCGGCCCGGACTGAACGCTTCTCTCCTACCGTTTCGCCGCGACGTACTGGACACCGAGCGCGTGCAGCGCCGTCTCAGTTCCCGTTGTTCCCGCTCTCGGACTCGACTCCCATCGCGTCGAAGAGCTTCCGGGTGACCGCCTCCTCGGTGAGTGCCAGCAGCGTGTTGCGGTTGTCCTCCGTGGTCTCGATGCCCGTGAAGATGCCGAGGGGAATCTCCGCGCTGGCCTGCGTCGAATGGCCCGCGGACTCGCCGATGTCGACGAACGCGTCGGCGAGCACGCGACCGATGTTCAGCCGGATGTCCTTCGAGCGCGCGGCGAGGTAGATTGTGTCCTCGACGATGCCGAAGACTGCCGTCGTCGTGATTCCCTCCAGATTCAGGAGCTGTGAGGCCGCCTGCGAGAGCGCGTCCCGGTCGCTGATGAACCCCGCGTTCGAGACCAGGTGGCTGCCCTGGACCTCGCGGCTCGTGATGGCTTCCGCGAGCACGTCCAGGGTCTCCGGGCTCATGTTCGGGGACTCCACCTGTTCGAGCGTGTCGTGGTCCGCGAACGGGTAGAGGTACGCCGCTGCGGTGAGGTCGGCGGGCGTCGTGTCCCGGCGGAAGTCCAGGGTCTCCGCGCGGATGCCGTACAGCAGCGCGGTCGCGACCTCCTGGCTCACTGAGAGGTCGAACTCCTGGATGTACTTCGTGAGGATGGTGGAGGTCGCGGAGACGTTCGGGCGGACGTCCGCGAACTCCGCCTCGATGTCGCCGTCGAACTCGAAGTGGTCGATGAAGATGTCGACGTCGCGGTCGACCTCGAACTCGCCGGCCTTCGCCGGGTCCACGAGCGCAATCGTCTCGTAGTCGTCGATGTCCACGTCGTCGTAGTGCGTGAGTTCGATGTCCAGGAGGTTCACGAACGCGCGGTTCTCCTGGTGGCCGATGTCCCCGAAGTAGAGGATGTCCGCGTCCACACCGAGGTGGCCGGAGATAGCCTGGAGCGCGGCCGCTGCGGCGATAGAGTCGGGGTCGGGGTTGTCGTGCGTGACGATGGCGAGTCGGCCCTCCGTCGCCGAGACCACGTCGGCGAGCTGGCGGGCCTTGTACTCGAGTTCGCCGGATTCCAGCGCGCGCAGTGCCGCGTCCGCGATGACAGAAGACGGATTGATGACGACGTCCGCGCCGAGTTCGGTGAGTTCGTCGCTCGTCACGGGGTCGCTCGCGCGCACGACCACGAACTGGTCGTCGTTCCGGCGGCGGATGTTCGCCACGGCGGCCTCGTTGGCCTTCACGTCCGAGGCCATGATGAGGACGACGTCGCGGTCGGCGACCAGGCCCGCGACCTCCTCGTCGCGGACGTCCGCGACCTGCGCGTTCAGGTCCTGGTCCCGCAGCGCCTCGACGCGGGACTCGTCTCGGTCCACTATGAGGACGTCCTTCCCTCGCTCGACCAACTCCTCGGCGACGGCGTGCCCCACGCTGCCACAGCCGAGGATGGCGTACGTGGACATCGAGGAGATGGTGGCCCGGCTGCTCATGTGTCACCGGATTGCAGAGGCCGTCACTTACCATTTCCGACCTGCCCGCGCTGACGGTGGCCTACTCGTAGGTGAGCGTCATCCCGTCGTCGAACCGGAGGTCGCCGCCGTTCAGGTGACTGCCGAGCTTCGAGAACCCGAAGACGAAGAGGTTCGCGACGTCCACGGGCTCCATCATCTCGGTCGCGCGGGACTGCCCGAGCATCACGTCCTCGACGACCTCGCGCTCGGTGATGCCCCGCTCCTCGGCCGTGTCGGGTATCTGGTCGACGACGAGGGGCGTCTTCACGTAGCCCGTCGAGACGGAGAACGACCGAACGTCCCCGTTGCCTTCCGCGGCGATGGACTGCGTGAGGCCACGCAGCCCGAACTTCGCGACGTTGTACGCGACCTTGTCCGACGTCACGTAGTGGCCGTGGACCGACGCCATGTTCGCGATGGCACCGGACCCCGCCTCGCGGATGTGCGGGAGCGCCTGCTTCGAGATGAGGGTCGGCGCGCGCACCATCACGTCCTGCATCGTGTCGTACACCTGCATCGGGAACTCCTCCAGGGGCGCGACGTGCTGGAGCCCCGCGACGTTCGCGACGAACCGCAGGTCGCCGAGTTCCGCGGCTGCCTCCACCGCCGCAATCACATCCTCGTCGTCGGTGAGGTCGGCGGGGGTCGCGTGCACCTCGCCGTCCGCGTCGAAGCTCTCGGCGTCCGCGATGGTCTTCGCCAGTCCGTCCTCGTCGACGTCGAGTGCCGCGACGGTCAGACCGTTCACGGCCAGTGCGATGGCCGTCACGCGTCCGATGCCCGACGCCGCCCCCGTCACCAGCGCCACCGAATCGGGCGCGAATCGGTCGTCGTCGATCACGTGTACGTCCTCGCGTTCGAGCGTCGGCGGCTCCACTGACATACCCTACCTCTCAGCCCACTCACTGTTAAACCCGGGTCGTCCATTGTCCCGAATCAGAACGTATTTTAGTACCACCCGGCAACGTTTGGATGCACTCGGGCCGGTAGCTCAGTCTGGCAGAGCGACGGACTCTTAATCCGTCGGTCGCGTGTTCAAATCGCGCCCGGCCCGCTTCTCAGTGACCCACACCGCAGACCGACTAGTCACTCCTGTCCGTCGTCGTCCATCCGCAACTGCCGCACCAGATTGAGGTGCATGAGGTGGAGATGCATGCCGATACCGAACAGCAGCAGTCCCATGCCGACGAATATCAACGGTTGCAGCATCGCTTCGACGGCGCTCGCGAGTGAGTCGGTGTTCTCGGGGAGCAACACGAACAGCGCGAGCGCGAACGCGAGCAGTATCACGGAGAGGCCGGCGACGACGAACCGCGAGTACCGGCCGATGTGTTGGAGGCGCGCCTCGATGTCACCGTTGCTCTCCGAGTCGTCGGGTCCAGGTGGGGGCGTCACCGGTCGCTAGGGAATTGGGCTGCCAGCGTGGAGAAGGTCGGCCTGCCGTCGCAAGCGCGACGGCGAATCCGGGCGGTCAGTCCTCGGGGAAGATCTTCCCGGGGTTGAGGATGCCGTTGGGGTCGAGCGTGTCCTTGATGGCCTGCATCGCGTCGATGGTGGCGTCGTCGTACTCGGCGCGGAGGTGGTCGCGTTTCCCGATGCCGATGCCGTGTTCGCCCGTGGACGTGCCGCCGAGGTCGATTGCCCGCTCGACGAGTTTCTTCGAGATCGCCTCGCCGTCGGCGACCATCTCGGGGTCGTCCGGGTCGACCATGACGAAGTAGTGGAGGTTGCCGTCGCCAGCGTGCCCGAGGCAGGCGACGGGGATGTCGTAGTCGTCACCGAGGCGTTTGGCGTAGTCGACGATGTCCGGATAGTTGCTGATGGGGACAGTGATGTCGCCGGGCGTGAGCGGTGAGAGGTCGGGGTCGAAGGGTTCGAAGGCTTCGGCGAGTTCTCGACGGGCCTCCCAGAGGTCCCGCATCTCGGCGTCGTCCTCGCTGACCTCGAATCGTTCGACGTCGTGGGCTTCGAAGATGGCCCGGCAGAACGCGATCTCCTCCTCGACGCCGTGGTTGGCGTGGAACTCCACGAACACCATCGGGGCGTCGGGGAGGCCGGTGTCGAGGAAGTCGTTGGAGACCTCGGCGCTGAAGGCGTCGATGAGTTCGATCTTGGCGACGTCGACGCCCGACTGGACGGCGTCAGTGACGGCACTTGCGGCGTCGTCGAGGCTGCCGAAGATGGCGCGGCCGCCCCGCACCTGCTCGGGGATGCCGGTGAGTTCGACGGTGAGCCGAGTGATGACGCCGAGGGTACCCTCGCTGCCGGCGAGGAGGTCCTTGAGGTTGTAGCCGGCGGAGGTCTTCGCGGCCTTGCTTCCGGCGGTGACGATTTCGCCCGTGGGGAGGACGGCTTCGAGTTCGAGAATCCAGTCCGAGACCTCGCCGTACTTGACGGTCTTCATGCCGCTGGCGTCGTTCGCAATCATGCCGCCGAGCGTCGAGATGGCGCCCGAGGACGGCAGCGACGGGAGGACGAGGCCGTGGTCGGCGACCGCCTCGTTGAGGTCGTCGCCGAAGATGCCGGGTTGGACGTCGACCTGGTGGTCCTCGGGACGGACGTCGAGGACAGCGTCCATGCGGGAGACGTCGAGCGTGATGCCGCGTTCGACGGGGACGGCGTTGCCTTCGAGGCTGGTGCCGGCGGCGTACGGCGTGACCGGGACGCCGTGTTCGTTCGCGGCGGTGAGCACAGCGGCGACGTCGGCCGTGGATTCGGGCCAGACGACGACGTCGGGGGTGACGGCGTCCGCGTCGTCGGTCCCCCAGTCTGTCGCTCGCTGTTCGCGGTCCGCCCTGCCGTACGAGTACTGGTCGGCGTCGAGGATGTCCTCGACGAAATCCGTGCTTGAGGCCATTGTGTGGGAGTTCGGCGTCGGGTGTCCGGCGACGCCGGTCTTCGTCGGTAATTGGCAACTTCCCACACGTAAAAGTGTGTCTATCCCTCCCAAGACTGGCCACCAACCGAGTGTTCAATACCGCGAAGTCGTTCGGGATTGTTCATGGGTGGCCGTGAAACACCGATAGACCGGCGTAGCTTTCTGAAAACAACGGCAGCGGCTGGAGCGACACTCGGCGTCGCCGGCTGTCTCGGCGGTTCCGGCGGAGAGGGGGCCTCCCTGGGCGTCCTGCAGCCGTTCACTGGCGAAGTCTCCTGGGTCGGCGAGTCCTCGGAGGTGGCGGTGAACATCGCCGTCGACGAGATCAACGAGGCGGGCGGCATGAACGGCTCGGACGTGGAGATCATCACCGAAGACACGGAGGCGAACCAGCAGACGGCGACCTCCGCCATCCGGAAGCTCATCGACTCCGACGGCGTCAGCGCCATCCTCGGCCCGACGTCGTTCACGCTCCCGGCGGTGATGAATATCGCTCAGGAGAGCCAGGTGCCGATCATCTCGCCGACCGCGGGGACGAGCGTCCTCGACGACATGGGCGGCGAGTACGTGTTCCGGACGGCGATGTCGGACTCGCTCGGCGGCCGCGCGATGGCGCGAATCGCCTACGACAACGGCTACGACGAGATCGCGGTGATGTACGTCGACAACCAGGGCGGTCGGTCGTTCGGCCAGACGGTCATCGACGGCTTCGAGGCGCTCGGCGGCACCGTCACCACGGACGTCGCGTTGACGCCGGGGAAGAGCTCGTACCGCTCCGAACTGACCAAGGCCTTCGAGAGCGACCCCGAGTTCGTCTCGCTGACGGCGGGCACGGAGACCGGCCAGATCGTCATCGAGCAGTGGGCCGAGCAGGACCTCGGCGGCGTCTGGGGGCTGTCCGACGACATGCAGACCGCCACGTTCGCGGAGGAGCTCGGCTCCAACCTGGAGGGCTCGTACGCCCTCGGGCCACTGACCGGCGGCGACAAGTACGACGAGTTCGCCACCGAGTACGAGTCCCGCGCGAACGAGAGTCCGCAGCCGTTCACCGCAGAGGCCTACGACGCGACCATGCTCGCGGCGCTCGCCGCGCAGGCCGCCGAGAGCAACCAGGGCTCCGACCTCGCCGGTCAGATCATCTCCGCCTCGCGGGACGGCGACGTGGTGACGTCCTTCGAGGCGGGCGCGGACGCGCTCGGTAACGGCGCCAACATCGACTACAACGGCGCCAGCGGCCCCGTCGACCTCACCGACCGAGGGAACATCCTCTCCGCGTTCGCCGTCTTCCAGTCGACTGGCAGCGCGTGGGAGCAGACTGGCGAGATTCCGGCAGAGGACCTCGAGTTCTGATGCTGGAGCAGCTGTCGTTCGTCACCAGCGTACTCACCGTCGCGGGCATCTACGCCATCCTCGCGCTCGGACTGAACGTCCACTGGGGGGAGACCGGCCTCCTCAACTTCGGGCACGTCGCGTTCTTCGCGGTCGGTGCCTACACGACGGCGCTGTTGACCATCGCCGCGCCGACGGCGACGCAGGCGTACAGCTTCGGGTTCGGGCTCCCCATCCCGGTCGGCATCCTCGGCGGCATTCTCGCCGCCGGGGTGGTGGCCGTGCTGTTGGGCGTGCCGACGCTGCAACTGAGCGAGGAGTACCTCGCCATCGTGAGCATCGGGCTCGCGGAGATTCTGCGCTACGGCATGATGAACGAGAACTGGCTGACGGGCGGCGTCGCCGGCATCTACGGCGTCGGGCGTCCGCTCCGCGGTATCGTCCCGGGCGAACTCTACGACCTGTTCTACCTGGGGCTAGTCCTCGCCGCGGTGGCGCTCTGTTGGGCGTACTCGCGGCGGCTGAAGCGGTCGCCGTTCGGTCGCGTGCTGCGGAGCATCCGCGACGACGAAGAGGCCGCAGTCGCTCTCGGGAAGAACACGTTTCAGTACCGGATGCAGGCGTTCGTCGTCGGCGCGATGATGGCGGGGCTCGCGGGCGCGCTCTGGGCCCACTACGCGACGGCGCTGACGCCGACGGCGTTCGGCGCGAGCATCACGTTCCTGACGTGGGTCGCGCTCATCGTCGGTGGCAGCGGGAACGCGGGCGGCGCCATCCTCGGCGCCGGACTCATCATCTCGTTCCGAGAGGCCACGCGGTACCTGCCGGACCTCTACGGGCTCGGTGATATCATCCCGACGCTCCGTCTGATGCTCGTCGGCGTGCTCGTCGTCGTCGCGATCCGGTACCGGCCGGAGGGCCTGCTCCCGGAGCGCAACATCTCGTACGCCGAGTACTGCCGCCGGCTCGACTACGGGGGTGACTGACCGTGGTGAGTTTCGACCCGCAGTTCCTCGTGAACGGCGTCATCGTCGGTAGCACCATCGCGCTGGCGGCCATCGGGCTGACGCTCATCTTCGGCGTCCTCGACTTTATCAACTTCGCGCACGGCGAGTACCTGACGCTGGGGGCGTACGCGGCGTTCGTCGCGAACGTCACACTCGGCCTGCCGTTCGTCGTCGCGGCCGTTCTCGCCATCCCGGTGACGGTAGCCATCGCGCTCGCCCTCGACCGGGTGGTGTTCTACCCGCTCCGGCGCCAGGGCGTGGGCGGTCTGGCCCTGCTCATCACGAGCGTCGGCCTCAGCATGATTCTCCGGAACGGCATCGAGACGGTCTGGACCAGCGACAACCTCCGGTACAGCATCTCCGGCGCCGAGTCGGTCTCGGTGCTCGGAGTCCGAATCACGGCCGTGCAGGTCGCCATCGTCGTGGTGTCGCTCGTGTTGATGGTGGCCATCCACCTGCTGTTGACGCGGACCGTGCTCGGCATCTCGATGCGGGCGACCGCTTCGAACCGCTCGCTGGCGCTGTCCTCGGGTGTGAACGCCGAGGGCATCGTCACGTGGACGTGGGTCATCGGCGCCGGCCTGACCGCCATCGCCGGCGTCCTCATCGGCCTGAACACCGTGATCCGGCCGTCGATGGGGTTCGGGCTGCTGCTCGTGATGTTCGCCGCGGTCATCCTCGGCGGCATCGGCGACCCCTACGGCGCGATGCTCGGCGGGCTCGCCATCGGAATCGCCCAGGAGGTCAGCGTCGCGTTCATATCCTCGGCGTACAAGCCCGCCGTGGCGTTCACTATCATGGTCGTGTTGCTGCTGTGGAAGCCCGAGGGCCTCCGCGGGGGTGAAGCGTGACCGACGCCCTACTGGAGGTCACGGACCTCCACAAGTACTTCGGCGGTATCACCGCCGTCGACGGCTTCGACATGACCGTCGAGGAGAACTCCATCACCGGGCTCATCGGCCCGAACGGCGCCGGGAAGACGACGGTGTTCCGCACCATCTCGGGGTTCCACGACCCCGACGACGGCGAGGTTGTCTTCGACGGCGAGGACATCACCGGAGCCCCCATCCACGAGGTGGTCGACGCGGGCATCACGCGGACGTTCCAGGAGGCCCGCACGTTCCCCTCGATGACTGTCTTCGAGAACCTCCTCGTCGGCCGGACCGGCCACCGCGGCGAGACGCTGACCGCCGCGACCGCCGGTAGCCGAACCTACAGCGAGGACGAGCGGGCGGCCATCGAGCACGCCGACCAGCTCCTCGAGTACATGGGTCTCGAGGACTCCCGCGACCAGCGAGCCGACGAACTCGCGGTCGGGGAGCGCAAGCTCCTCGAGATCGCTCGCGCGCTCATGACCGAACCCGAACTCATCCTGCTGGACGAGCCGATGGCCGGGCTGCCGGCCGACGTCACGGAGGACGTCGTCGAGTACATCGAACGCATCCGCGAGGAGCGCGACCAGACGTTCCTCATCGTCGAACACGACATGGACACCATCATGGCGCTCTGCGACAGCATCACGGTGATGGAAGCGGGACGCACCATCGCCTCGGGAACGCCCCGGGAGATACGGAACGACGAGACAGTCGTCGAGGCTTACCTGGGGGAGGAGTCGGCGTGAGCGACTCGCTGCTCTCCGTGGAGGGCGTCTCCGCGGGCTACGGCGACCTCTACGTGCTGGAGGACGTCTCGCTGCGCGTCGACGAGGGCGAGTTCGTCGCCATCGTCGGGCCGAACGGCGCCGGGAAGTCGACGCTCCTGCAGACCGTCGTCGGTGGGACCACCCGCCACGCGGGCGAAATCCACTACGACGGCGCGAACATCTCGAACGTCCCGCGCCACGAGATTGTCGAGACCGGCGTCGGTTACGTGCCCCAGGAGGAGGCCGTCTTCCCCGACCTGACCGTCTGGGAGAACCTCCGGATGGGCGCGTACACCGACGACACCGACCTCGACGCGCGACTCGACGAGATCTACCAGCTGTTCCCCCGCCTGGCCGAGCGCACCGACCAGGAGGCGCGGACGCTGTCGGGCGGCGAGAGCCGGATGCTCGCCATCAGCCGCGCGCTGATGCCGGACCCGGACCTCCTGCTCGTCGACGAGCCATCGGCCGGGCTCGCTCCACAGATCGTCGACCGGATGTTCGAACGCATCCGGGATGTCCACGCCGACGGCACGACGGTGCTGCTCGTCGAACAGGACGTCTCCGCGGTCGTGAACTCCGCCGAACGCGTCTACACGCTCGGCAACGGCACCCTCGGCTTCGAGGGCACCGTCGAGGAGTTCCAGGCGTCCGAAGAGTCTAGCAGTCTCGGCTGGTAGGCGCTGCCAGCCGCGGTCGTTCGCCGCCGCCGACGCGGGGCCGACCGCCGAACCGAACTCGTTTTACTCGCCGTGGGCGTGCCCGGAGACGATGTGGCCCTGGGGACACCTCGGTCTCGGCTACCTGCTCGCGCTCCCGATGCTGTCGCGTGTCGACCTCGACGGCGACTACGTCGCGCTCGCCGCGCTCGCGGTCGGCACCCAGCTACCGGACCTCGTGGACAAGCCGCTGGCGTGGACCTTCGACATCATGCCGTACGGGCGTGCCGCAGCGCACTCGGTGCTCGTGCTCGGCGCGGTCGCTGTCGTTCTCCCGGTGGTGTCGCGGTCAGTCCGCGTCGGCGTGCCGCTACTCGTCGGCTGGGCGACCCACCTCGTCGGCGACGTGGTCTACCCGCTCGCCGAGGGCGCGTTCGGCCAGGTGACGTTCCTCGCGTGGCCGCTGCTCGCACTCCCGGAGCCGGCCGGCGACTACGGCATCCTGTCGTACTTCCGGACGCTCTCGCTGACCGGCGAGACCGCCCTCGAAGTCGGACTGTTCGGGCTCGCCACCGGCGTGTTTCTCCTCCGTGAGTGGCGAGCACGGCGGGCACCCGGCGGGACGCCCAGCCGCGCGGACTGACGGCTAGAACCCGACGGTAGTCGGGGGATGCCGAACGTTTATTCGCTGCCACCGCCGAGTGTAGCCCGAATGTCGGACGACGAGCGGGACGACGCCCCGGGGGCGCTCACCGACGACCGCGTGGCCCCGCCGGCGTCGTTCGTCGAGCAGGCGAACGTCTCCGACCCGGACGTCAGGGAGGCCTTCGAGGAGAACTGGCCGGCGTGCTGGGAGCGCGCGGCCGACCTCCTCGACTGGGACGACGACTACGACCGGGTGCTGGGCGACGACGGCCCGCCGTTCCGGTGGTTCGCGGGCGGGCGGCTGAACGCGAGCGCGAACTGCCTCGACCGACACCTCGACGACCGGAAGAACCAGGTCGCGCTCCAGTGGGAGGGCCGACTCGGCGAGTCCCGGACGTACTCCTACCTCGACCTCCACCGGGAGGTCAACGAGTTCGCGGCCGCCCTCCGGGACCTGGGCGTCGAAGAGGGCGACGTGGTGACGCTCTACCTCCCGGTCGTCCCCGAACTCCCTGTCGCGATGCTGGCGTGTGCGCGCATCGGTGCGCCGCACTCCGTCGTGTTCGCCGGCTTCTCGGCGGACGCCCTCGCGACGCGGATGGACGCCGCGGACTCCGAGTACCTCGTCACCTGCGACGGCTACTACCGCCGCGGCGCGCCCATCCACCAGAAGAACAAGGCCGACAACGCCGCCATCGAGCGCGAGGGCGACGTGGAGGCGACGGTGGTCGTCGACCGTCTCGGGGGCGAGACGCCGCTCGGCGAGGACGAGTACGACTACGACGAACTGGTCGCCGAACACAGGGGCGCGGAGGTCGAGCCAGTTCCCCGGGAGGCGAGCGACCAGCTGTTCCTCATCTACACGTCGGGGACGACGGGCGAGCCGACCGGCGTGCGGCACACGACTGGCGGCTACCTCGCGCACGCCGCGTGGACGAGCCACGCCGTCCTCGACCTCCGGCCCGAGGACACGCACTGGTGTTCGGCTGACATCGGCTGGATCACGGGGCACACGTACACCGTCTACGGGCCGCTCGCGCTCGGCGCGACCACGATGCTGTACGAGGGCACCCCGGACCACCCGGAGAAGGACCGCGTCTGGGACCTCATCGAACGCAACGCCGTGGACGTCTTCTACACTGCGCCGACGGCGGTCCGCGCGTTCATGAAGTGGGGCGAGGAGCACCCCGAGGCCCACGACCTCTCCAGCCTCCGTCTGCTCGGGACGGTGGGCGAACCAATCAATCCGCGCGCGTGGCGCTGGTACCACGAGCACATCGGGAACGGCGAGTGCCCGGTCGTCGACACCTGGTGGCAGACCGAGACGGGCGGCATGATGGTCTCGACGC